>Ga0131853_10005551_pt1 | contig 22751 bp, 10 predicted proteins | sample TergutLab28metaG_FD_92764 | JGI IMG/M metagenome (GOLD analysis project Ga0131853, IMG submission 92764) | Labiotermes labralis P1 segment gut microbial communities from Petit-Saut dam, French Guiana - Lab288 P1 (version 2) (version 2) | ecosystem: Host-associated > Arthropoda: Insects >...
GGCTGAGTGGACCCCGTTCCAGACCCACTACTACTCAGAAAATCTGGTAGCGCCGGGGATCGAACCCGGGACCTCTGTATCTGTAGCCAGAAACTCTGATCACTAGACCACAGAGGCGGTCTCTACTAATACCACTAACCCAGTTTTAATTTCGTTTGCAAAATTGCGAAAAGCGACTATTAGCTTCGTCATGTCTGTCTATCGGCCCGTCCGTCCGTCCGCATGAAACAACTCGGCTCCCACTGAAAGGATTTTCATGAAATTGATATACATGAGTACGTATGAGTATTTACGGAAAATCTGTCGAGAAAATTCAACTGCCACTAAAAACCGACAAGAACAACAGGCACTTTACGTGCAGACCTATGTACACTTATGATAATATCTCGCTCAGTTTTTCTCAGAATGAGAAAAATTTCCAAAAAATTTGCAGAGAAAATTAAAACACACATTTTATTCTCAAAAGCGGTTTCCGAAAATATTGCCGTCTATGAGATATGAGAGGCCAGAGATGATAATATAACGTGGCATGTGCGCTTTGCATGCTGCATAACTAAGGCTACAAATACACACTCAGAATATGTAATACTTATTGTTTTTCCACGGCAACATTGGTTGCACGAACGCGCCTCAATCTCACGAGATACGTAAATTGTCTTCTTAACTCTTCAAATTTGTACCATATTTAATATGATTTTGTGATTTGACGTTGTCACAGTGTTGATGATGGAGGTTACAGCTTTATAGAATGTGATTCCATTCGCTGCGAAGTCACAGAAGACTACCTTGAAGTGAAAGCAGCAAGCTCCTCCGAACGGCCGGTAATTAATTACCCGTGACCACCGTACGACGGCCCAGAAGACGAAATTCTTAGCATAGTTGTGGTGATGACACTTATGTACAGATGTCATGGTTTTAGTTGATTTGTGTGACAAGGAAGGCACATGCCTTCCTTGTCACACAAATGACCATGACCATGAGGTGTTAATGTCGAAATTCTCAACGAAATTGACCAAAGTTGTCATCTAATTATATGCAGTTCAAAAACATTGAACTTACACACACACACACACACACACACACACACACACATATATATATATATATATATATATATACACTGATTACGTAACACGTATTTTAATTCCGTAGGTTTGTAATGATTCAGAGGATGGAGGCAGCATATTGCCAAGGTACACTGATACAGACGTTCCAACCTGAACGTTGTCATGTACATGAAGAACGTGATCGTTCAGTGGCCTAGCCAGGATTTGGAGAGCTAGTGGTCCGGCAGCTCCGGGTGACAGATGGGCGATCAAATTAATATTTTAAATTAAAAAAATCGATTTTCTGCGTTCGAAAATTTCAAATAATTATCGATCTAATTAAACGGAAATTCAATATGTGAATATATATATTTTAAATTAATAACTTCCGTTATGGATGGATATTGCAATTACTCGCGCCGGGCGCCAGAACACCTATCTACGCCACTGTGAAACGCCTCACCATTCTTTAGTGTTGAGACCTGTCGAATATTAGGGGAACTGAGAAGTGCAGGAGATACGTGGGCAGTGACGTACAGACCATTCGGGGCTCTCATATATTTTTCACCGACGTTATCTGCCAGAATGCTCCCTGCTGTCAGAACAACAGAATACAGTCCGAAAGAACCCACAATAAATTTTACTACTGTGTAAGTTTTGGGAGCCCCTTAACCACGGGCCCCGTGCACCGCGGAACCTGCGGGGACATTATCTACGCCACTGCACATGAGTGATATTAAGAATCAAGTCAAAATCCTTTCGTACGTCAGAAAAAATTCTGTGCCTTATCACGTGTATTGTAATACTCTTAAGAGACTGTGAAATTCTGTGCTGGAGATTTTCATGTTGTGCCTTTCAGCAGTAACGAGTTTCACGAAAATACACTTAGGAATGCCAGGGCTCTGCTCATGGGCATAAATGATTTTATACTGATAAATTCCACAGTTATTGACCGATTTAGTTAATATTCGGCATTAAAATCAACCCGTAAGTTCTAGTGCGCCGTCAAACACAACTTTCTTTTAATAAACACTTTGTCACATTACCTCTAACAACATATATTTCGACTTAATGAGCCATCATCAGGCTAAACTAATAAAACATAAACATGTATAAGAACCCTCTAAAATCGTGAATATACAAATATTATAAATCAACTTTGAATGAAACTTCAATTATTTACAGTAATTTTTACTGTGTAGGTTTATGTTCTTATATTTGTCTTTTCGATCTTTGTTTCTTATCAAGTTTCATGGTTTTGTTTTAAAAATTTCGAAATGTTTATGTTGGTCATGATTGACGTTTTCTGTTGTAAGTGTAATATCTTCCATTTTTTATTTTTTTCTGCGGTATAGTGTGTTGCTAATTACTGAATTTTCGTTTACCTTAATGATGTTATTTGAAATCACTAACATTTGCTACTTGTAGGTGTGGATATTCTTTAATTTGTAAATTCGGCTAATACCACACCTCACATATTTCCATAAAATTCCGCATTTTGTTTGCGATAATCCTTAATGGAGTATTTCTTTGGTATCATATTAGAATTCTTCTTTAGATTGGATCTTACTAGTTCAACAAATTTTCGGCAATGGAAAAGCACGTCAAAATCATCCAACCGCATTCATGTGAAGAACTTTTGATTTTCACGAAAACATGCGAAATAAAAGCCACATATTCCTTGAAACATTACAGTAAATTCTACCCATAATTTCCACATTTCTGCTCTAATGTATGGGATATTCGTTATTGAAGACCTACACATAACGACATTAAACAAACATGAATCTACTGGACATTCGTGCAGTGATAGCCATATTTTACTGAAGGTCATTAATGACTACGTTCCCGCAATTTCCGGAATTCTTGACCGACTTTTGTGAAAATGGTATTTGAGATCCGGATTTAATGACGTTCAGGAAATACGATTATTTCCATATTTCTTGACCGATGTGAGTGAAATTTCTTGTTGAATCTCCACCCATAACGTTGTCAAGGAGATGTGAGTTTTTTGAATATCTGTGCCGTAAAAGCATTATTTTACTCAATGAAATAAATAAATAAATTCCTACTAATTATTTCTGCGTTTCTTGACCGGAGAGGGTGAAATCAACACTGCGTAGTTACACACAGTGCTGACGACTGTCATGCATATAGGTGCAATGGAAGAAACACTACTTCGGGACGTAAATAAAAGCAACAGGTGGCAGAGTGGGAGACAACATGAATATTTTGTGTAAATACTTTGTGATTATGTGTGCTCAAAAATTTTAAATTATTGAGTTAAATAAATATAAATTCAATAATTGATTGTGCTATTTTAAGTCCACTATTTCATTTAGGGCCAACCACTGTGATACTCGCCCCGGCCACCAATTAACCTAACAACACCATAGTGATTGTCATTGTATTTCGGATGTATAATCTGATGCTAATTACGTATGGAATCTTAAACAGCTGGAGACGCCGAGAGGTGGCAGAATGATAGCAACACAAATCAGTTTACAATAGAGGTAGCAGCAGTTTCTGGGAGCGGCATAATCATCTCACATTTCGCCCTGTAGCGTCTGCATTAATGTGTGTGTAAAACGCAAGCTGCACAAATTACCGGACTTCTGTGTACGCCTTCTGCATTTATGATTTACCTGAAGAGTATGTTAATATTAATGGCCTCTGGTAAATAAACAATATAGTCTAAGGTTTCAAAAGAACGGAGAATTTCTTGAGCAGCTGAAGTACCAACAATTTCTCCAACAATTCACTACGCGGAGTTAATTTCCATGTGCTGAATTCATGTTGCGTTGAACCGATTGTAAATCCATCATTGTGAGTAGGTGTGAGGTTGGAAAGACACAGTACGGGTATGTTTAAAGTAACAGACAGACTGAGGTAAACCATGAACCTCAAGAGAAAATAGGCAAGAACCGGGAAGTGATGACCTGTTTATTCGTGTTGCAGGCTGCGGTGTGAACACAGTGGCCGGCTCGCGCATTGTCGGGGGACAGCTGGCAGATCCACAGGAATGGCCGTGGATGGTCGCACTGATGACAGACGGGGACCACCACTTCTGTGGTGGGGTACTCATCACTGACATGCATGTGCTCACCGCAGCCCACTGCGTCCACAGGTGAGTCGGAATATTTTCCGTAGAACTCCACACATTTTATTCCGTGGCGTACAGACTGTAGACAGTCTGTCTCAGCACCCTCAACCTCTGTCGCTCTTCAATCACTCTAGCTGGTGTATCAGTCGTTTTGCTTGCAGCCACAGTACTGTTAACGTCACTGGAGAGTGCTGATGTCTGCAAAGCGTTTTTCCTCAAACCTTACCAACATGGCTGCATAGCGTTGAAGGCGGGGTCTGACAATAGCCCAACAATAGTGAACGGCTTCCAACGAGAAATTAACTCGAAGCAAGTTGCCTATCTCATACAACACTACTAAATGATATGGCCAGTATGACGTAGAATGACCGGAAAGTCCCTTCCGTATGCAGTCAGCCAAGCCCCTTGTCGATTACAGACTCTTCTACAAGCATTCCGATCCTGGCATTCAGTGATTTCTAGATTGCACGCAATAATGTTTTTAGGATCGCTAGTAGCCACATCTCTATCTCGCCCCATGCCTTATACTTTGTCTCGCTCAAGTCGCGGCAGTATTACTTGTACCGGCCTCTACACACAGGAGCGATGGATTGTAGGAAAGAATGGAAAGACGGCTGCTGGCTGTTTTATTCGCAAAGATATTCGAGAAGTAAATGGACGTTGCGTCTGTCCGTCATGATCATGTAAGCTGCTGTTTCTTCCGTCGAGAAGGCGTGAATCCGCCACGTCTTCATTTTCTACCTGTGTAGCAGCCAAAGTTGTCGATTGTCTTCAGGTTCACTGAAAACGGTCAAGGTGGATACAGCTGGTTCCCCTGAAACGTCCGTGTCTATCTAACATACTTTATGCCGTTGTATCACTGAAGACTTTCGTCTAGACGCTTACTGCAGTGAAACTTCAAAACGCAAATATTTTAATTGTTCACATTATTCAGTCGGGTATGTGTCAGTGTGGCGAGACCATCTATTTACATCTTTAAGAACCACACATAGACCAATAATCATTTGCACCCCCATATTATTCAAAATAGGGCCGCACACCTTCACTGATGATTTCCAGGCGTAACAGAAGGACTAAGATGAGAAAACGGTGCATTAACAGTTCAAACTGCCGCACCACTGATGTAAATATCACACGTGATTGAAATTAAAGTCTTGCATCAAGATTTATTCTACGTCACCACTCGTAGTGTCTATCGAAGGTTTAAACTAAACTTCAGTACGAAAGACTGTAGCCTATTCGTCCATTAACCAATGGGATGATTAGTAATTGCGCTACCCACGGGCGACTGAACGATTAGGGATCCTTCCCCGACAGGGACAGAAATGTTCTTCCCGACAGTTTTCAGTGTCGTTGTGACGTCCACCCAGCCTATCTAATAGGTAACAGGAAATATTTCTACAGGTTAAATCAACCGGATCGTGAAGCTGGCCTCTCACCTCATTCTAGTGGGGATGTTAAAGGTCCGTCAAGTGAGACCTTTACTTATCGCGTGCATATTTGCGGTATGATGCCTAAACCTAGCTCAACTTGTTGTCATGTCGGCCGGATTCTGGTCTTGCTCTCCTTTCAACGTAAATACGGTCGTCTGCTTAAGAGTTACAACAGTAAAATGGAACTGCAGACCTGCGCGTCACTGATGTACTGTTGATAAACGGTCCAGCTGGACACAAAACGCCATTCCTTTGCGCTCATACTGGTGAACGGATTATATTTCGTGTCCTTCCATCAGCCACGTATGGATATATATGGCGCCTTCACATGAAAGAAGACAGAAGGGATAATGGATACCACTCCTGGTTCGTACTTCACAGGTACCGGTATCAAATATCGACCCGTATACCTACCTACCGTCGTGTGGGTTTTCGTCAGTGCTTCCACACCAGCTCCGGCTTAGCACCTCGACTACCTCTATCCACTATGTTTCCTCATTCATTCTTCAACAACCATCTCAATATTCGACACTGTTCGTATAGGAAGAACTATTAAGCGCGTCGCTGAAAAAACCACAAAAATAAATATTGATCAACCAGGGTATAGACTTTATTTTTGTGTGTTATAGGAGTGTTCCGTAAATCGGGTTTGTATTTTATGGTTTTCTTCACAATCAAAATAAATAGGGAATTTTAAAATTTAAACATCTCTCTCTCTCTCTCTCTCTCACTCTTTCTCTTTCTCACGAGTTTCCGAATGCCATGGTCGCATACTCTTAAACCCACATAGTGACAGAGACAGTTTATGTAGAACATGTATTTAAACGTTAGATTAAATTTATGTTGTCATATCTTTTCAGAAAGACTGCCAAGGATTTAAGAATTCGTCTAGGCGAATACGACTTCACTCGCACCGATGAGACTCGTGCTCAGGATTTCGAGGTAGTGGATATTCGGGTGCATTTGGACTTTTCGTCAAAAACGTACGAAAATGACATTGCAATTGTGAAGTTGCACCGAAGGACAGTCTTCAATTCATACATCTGGCCAGTGTGTCTTCCTCCTCCTGGACCGAATTTCGAGAATACGACGGCCGTTGTGACAGGTGAGAACTCAGAACATACCGTAATCTAATGACGTCATCGATCAAATGTGCGGAGAATGTTCTAGAGCTTCTCAGCCCGTTTCCCATTTTATTTCATTACGTAATCATGGTTTATTTAGAGACTATAACAGGATCTCCTCCTATAACGAATAACAAATTGGAAAATAAGTGGACGGAAGTGGTAAATTAGAGTGGAGTTGCAAAAGTTCTAATCAGTAATACGTCACGAAGACCTATAAGGCGTGAAGGTACAGCTCCACGCATTCTTAGCTTTAGCGATATATGGGAATGGTAAAATTAATTCCCCAGCAGCTGTTCCGCCTGAGAAAGAATGTCGTACGCAGTGTAGAGGCAGTGTGGACCTCAGAGCCGGTTTGGTCACTGTGGAAACAATAAATAATCTCTCGTACTGCCACTGGACCGAGATGTACAATTTGTAGTCGCTTAGGAAATTCTGTGACGGACACATTGCAATGAACGCTGAGTTCTACCAATGTCATTTGTGTTCTTTGCAAGTGCAGGGATGTAGCTAATGTCAACAAGACAATGTAATACAATGGCGCGCCCGCGTAATCATTTTTGCTATGGAAAAGCAACACTGCACTCTGTGCTTTTGATGTCCATATGTGGTTGCCAACAGTGCAGTACGTATTGAAAACTTTGCTCACGGAATCGCAACAACGCGTTGTTTACTTTTGCACTACCTGTTTGGCTGCCAACAGCATGAAACACGAAACACACTTACGGTTTCATGTAAAGTTAGCTATTTTCTTGTACGACTTTAATCGATTTGGATTTTCTCGACAGTCCCCAAGATAAAATTTCACATGAATTCGAACAGTGGAATACGCGCTGACACATGCAGAGAGAGAGAACAGGCAGGCGGGCAGACGTGACGAAGCTAAAAGGCGCTTTTCGCAACTATGCAAACGGAAATCGCATTAGTAGTCCTGGATTACTGAACGCTTCTTGTTCGTACGTTGCTTACAGGGTGGGGCACCGTGTCTTACAGCGGGCCGAGCAGCCCAGTGCTGATGGAAGTGGCTGTACCCGTGTGGAACCAGCAGCGCTGCGTGAGGCGTTATACACAACCAGTCACGGAGACTTCCCTGTGCGCGGGAGCTTATGAAGGGGGCAAGGACTCCTGCCAGGTCCGTGGCAGTGTGTACTTCTGCATTCACATAGAATGTTGTTATGTGGTAAACAAATGTCACACTGCGTGTTAGTGTAAGAGAAAGGAAACAATTTATGTGTTACGTGTAATGAGGGATGTGCCGGGATAGCTCAGTCGGTATAGAGATTCGTTACGAGCTGGACAGTCCGGGGATCGAATCCCGGTAGGGGCGAGATTTTCCGCACCCGTCCAGACCGGCCCTGGGGCCTACCAGTTCTCCTATACAATGGGTACCGGGTCTTTCCTTGGGGTACAGCGGCCGGGGCCTGGCGTTTACCACCCATCCCATCTAGCGCCGAGGTTAAAGAAGGAGTAGAGCTATACCTCTACTCCCCCTATGGGCCTTCGTGGCCTGTTCTAGGTTGAACTTTGATTAATGGGGAACTTTTTTATACTTCGCCCTGAATTTTCTCAAAACTCCCTGTCGGAATAATGAAAGTGGTTACTTAATTTGACAATTTTATTAATACTCATATAAACTCCCTTTTACCATTTTTTAATATGCATCGCCACGGCGACACGAAGTGTTAGCCTTACGTGATAACAGTTGCCAAGCAACGGCATAGTTGTTACATAGATCGATTTTGCACAATGAAATTAATTATGTTCCCAGCAGGAACAGATAAGACAGGAGAGACGAAAGCAGTTTAGGTGTGGAATTAGCTACATGCACTGTCTCTTGCGTGGAAGACATGATACGTATGATAATGCAAATATAAGAAAAGACAGGAGAATCGTATGAAAACAGAGGTCGGAGGAATAAAGTGAGATGATTTGGAACAAATGTCTAATTACAGACTATTGTGATCACGGTAACAAACTTCTGCTTTACATAAAACACGTCATTTCAATCAGTTCGATGAAGAGGGTCTCACAGCGTTACCTCAGCCACGTTTAAAACTTCTTCAAACTCAATTTTTATCACAAACACTGAAGTTAGATCAGTCTATTGCAGCCCAAGACGTTGACAGTAGCAGAGAAACATAATCTTGTTTCACAAAGGGTATTCTTGGTCGACTTCTCAAGTGACATGTATGAAACCAATAACAAATGTAAGGAACTGGGGACAGAGGGAGAAAAGAATACCATGGCGATGGGGAAAAGTGCGCAGGGGGGGGGGGGCTTCCTGACTTTATCCTTCACTAAATATTATTAGTGAGATGAAATAGAGTATAACTCCATTTGTTCGGATTAACTGGGACAGCCAAACCATCCGAATATGCAGTAAATGCGGATAATTGGAATTTTATATTGACAATAAACTAAATTGGTAGTTTAAAAGTTTGGCTGTTACAATTTACAGTATGCACCTGAGTCTGAATCTTTCGACCACGCCTGATTTAAAGTTATAGAAGCCATAACATTGTATTGTACTTGATCCGATAACCGGTAATTTTAAGAATTGTAGAATTCTCGAACAGATTACCCGAAGGGCCAAGCCGATCCCGATAATTCGTTATCCGGACAACCAGCGTCCAGATAAATGGAGTTCTACTGTAATACACAATTTCAGTGAGAACGTAAATAATAAAGTTACAAGTTGGAATACCTGATTAAAATGGCAGGGAAATATTAAAGCCGACCTCACAAGAAATGGTGTAAGAGCTGGATGAAAGTGGTACAGGATAATCTCCTGTGACGACATCTTGTGAACACGGCCATGAGCCTTCGGGTTGTACAGTATGTGGGGAGTTTGTTCACTAGCTGAGAGACCGTCAACTTCTCAACAAGGGCCTAATGTCCTTTATATTTTCAGGGTGACTCCGGAGGTCCGCTGATGTTGCAGATTGAGAGCGGTCGCTGGACAACAATTGGTATCGTGTCCTGGGGCATTCGTTGTGCGGAACCGAACACCCCGGGAATTTACACGCGCGTCAACCGCTATCTGCAGTGGATCGTCGAGAACTCCGTCTTCTGAGTTATAGAACGCGTAGTTAAACGATGGGTTAGGGTGTTATTGTAAAGTGTTATTCTGATATAATGTGTTTAAATTACTGCACAAATTAGGTTATGGGATACAGTCCCATGTCGTCACTGCTAGCACGAATAGATTCGATTTGCAGGCACGGTACAAGAGAACAAAGCTTATACCACAGATATATGAAGTTAGCAATTTTTGAAAGGAAAATATTTAAAAGAATATGTGGTCCTAAATATGAAAACGGGGAATGGAAATGTCGGACGAATCGAGAACTAGAAGAAATAAGCAAAGGAGAATATATAGTAAAATGGATAAAAGGGCTGCTTAGGTCACCTAGAGAGAATGGAGGAGGATAGGATGCTCAGAAAGATCTTCACTCAAGAACTGAAAGGGACGAGAAGGGAAAGACCCAGGAAAAGATGGCAAGAGGAAGTAGAAAGAGATCTTCAAGTGCTGGGAGTGAGAAGATGGAGAGAATTGGCGGCGGATAGGAAAAAATGGAAGGACATTGATCGACAGGCCAAAACCCACAGTGGGCTGTAGTGTCAATGGGAAAAGAGGAAGAAGAAGAGGAGGAGGAAGAATAAGAAGACGAATTTGAAGTTAGCATTACATAATCAAACATGATGAAGAGAATTTTCCATTTAAATCTGTACTCCAGTAAAAACATAGTATTTTGTATCTCAGTGAGCGTAAGGGGTAAACGAGTGTTCGTTATGGTCTTCTCCATTGTTCTGAATACACCAGACTTCTTGAATCTGTTTTGCGTTCCTAACACTGGAATGTGAAATAAAGGGAGGTTTTTAAGAATGGTGTCACGACACATTTGCCACTCGGATTGTTCTGCTGGACAGCAAACAATGCAGTGATTGCCGCTGCTTCAGTTCGCCATAACACGTGCTTACTTGTTTCAGTTCAATGTACGTGTATTTAACCTATATTATGACCATACTTAAAGACGGAGTTCGAAATGGCTTCCTTCGGCTTGCAGTCACACGTAAAAATCTCGCTGTTAATCGCACGTCCAAATTCTGCTGGTGAAACTGAAAATACCATATTCTGAATTTCTTCTTCTGTCGTCTTCATGTCTAGGATTATGACAGTACAATTTATCTTTCACATGCTCCACAAGTAAGAATCGATTGCATGGGTTCAGATATGGCGAACGAGGAGGCCACAGTCTTGTGCTCATGATTCTGTCACTCAAAAACACCCTCTGAATAACGAGTAGAGTTATGGCAGCAGCGATTGGCAGCATTGACTGGTATCAGCGGCTGGTAGCGGTGGATGGCAGCAGCGGCCAAGCAGCATTGGCTGACAGCACCGGGTGGCATCAGCGGCTAACAAAAGCGGCTAGCATCAGCGGCTGACAAAATTGGCTGGCAGCGGCGGCTAGAAGCAGCGGGTAGGAAGAGCGGCTGGCAGCAGCAGCTACGGCAGCAACTAGGAGCATCGATTTGCAGCAGCGGCTAGTAACAAGGGCTCGCAGCAATTTCTCGTAACAGCGGATGGCAGCAGGTGCTCGAAGCAGTGGTTGGCATAAACGGCTGGCAACAGTGGCTTGCAGCAGCACGTGGAATCAGCAGCTCGAAGCAGCTGCTGGCAGCGGCGATTCGAAGCAACGGATCCCAGCAGCGGTTGGCAGGAGCGTTTAGCAACAGCGGCCGGCAGCAGAGGTTGGCAGCAGCAGCAGCTCGCAACAGCGGCTGGTATAAACGGCCGGCAGCAGAAACTGGCAGCAGAGGCTGCCAGCAGCTGTTCCCGGCAGTGGCTGGCAGCAGCGGCTGCCATCAGCGGCTAGCAGCAGCGGCTGGCCTCAGCGCGTGGCAACAACTGGTAACAGCAACGGCTGACAGCGGCGGCTAGCAGCAGCGGCTGACAGCAGCTGCGTGCATCAACGGCTAACAACAGATGCTGGCAGTAGCGGCTTGCAGCAGTGGCTCGAAACAGCGGGTTGGAACAGAGCCTAAATGCAAACTATAGCAACATTGGATATAAGCAGCGGCAAGCAACAGCTGCTAGAAGTGCTCCCTACCAGCAGGGACGGCTAGCAGCAGCGGCTAGTACCAGGGACTAGCAGCAGCGTCTAACACCAGCGGCTATAATTAGCGGCTAACAGTAGAGGCTACCAGCAGCGGCGGCTAACATGAGCTGCTAGCAAGATCCGTTAGAAGTAGCGACTAGCAGAAAGGCTAGCGGCAGGAACTAGAAGCAGCGGAGAACAGCAGCGGCTAGTAGGTGCATCTAGCAGCAGCGTCTAACTAAATCGGCTACAAGCAGCGGCTAGCAGCAGCAGCTGCTTTCAGCAGCACAAATTGCTATCAGTAGCGGCTAGCAGAAGCAATTAGCAGTTGTGGTGGCCAGTAGCATAGGCGGTTAACCAGCGGAGCCCAGCACCTGCGGCGGCTACAAGCAACGTCTTTTCGATACGGCGACGGCATTAGCGGAAACCAAAGACAGCTAGCAGCAGCAGATCAGCTGCTGGCAGCAGCGGCGCGTAGCAGGATTGGCTAGCAGTGGCGGCTAGCAGCAGCGGCTGGCTGTAGAAGAAGCGGCTTGCAGCAGCGGCTAGAGGCAGCGGCTAGCAACAAAGGCTAAATGCAAATGATTGCAGCAATGGCTATAAGCAGCGGCTAGCATCAGCGTCTACAAGCAGCGCCTGTAAGAAGCAGCTAGCAGCAGCGGCGGACAGAAGCGGCTACAAGCAGCGTCTAGCAGAAGCGGGGGCTGGCAGCAGGATCAATGGCTAGCAGCAGAGGCCTTAGCACCTGTCTGACTAACAGCAGTTGCCAGTAACAGCGACTAGGACAAGCAGCCGCTTGAAGATGGTTCGGCCGTACCCAAAGGTGCAGGCGACATTCGGTAGCATATGTATTGGACCAACAAACTTCGTGTTATGAACAAAATGTAATGGTATTTCTTATATTCACGTGGAACGTTCTGCAGACCAAAACCAATTACTCCGAGAGTTATTGTATCCTCTGAGACGAAACCAATCTTCTACGCTAAACAGAACGACTGTGGGTCTATTTCTTCAGCATGCATCACGTGAAGGTACCAATTCACAAAATTGAGTTTTTCTTGATGATTTGTGAACTACAGGTGTAATATGAGGACAAAAATGTGGAGCGTTGTTTCATTTCGTGCCGATAAAGCAGACACGCCCGTTGGATGTTAAAAGGAGTGATTTTCTTGGAGTCTCCAATCAGGCACCAAATTTTTCCTGTTTTCCTCATTGTATCACGTGCTCCCGCGCGTTCTCTTACTGGCTAGCATGCAACCTGTTGCTCTAAATCTTTCAGATAATTGAAATTTTTCGTGTTTCGAACATGTGTGTCAGGAAACTTCCACCGGAATTAATGACAGTTCTGGTAGGAAATGCATTTAAAATTAATGTGTCGTATACGACACCCGTCCCTCTCCGGATGGGAAGACTCACAATCAGATTGATCACATACTGATGGATAGGAGATGGCATTTGACTATACTCGATGCAAGATATTTTCAGGAGAGCTGAGTGTGATACTGATCACTATCTGGTGCTGGTAAAAGTTAGGGAAAGACTGGCAGTAAGTAACGAAGCAATACAGAAATTTGAAGTGGAAATATTTTATCTCAGGAAGCTAAATGAACTGGAGGTTAGGAAACAGTGTCAGATTAAGATCTCAAACAGGGTTACAGCTTTGGAGAACTTATGTGATAACGAGGACATAAATAGGGCTTGGGAAAACATTAAATAGAATACCGAAACCTCAGCTAAAGGGATTTTATGTCTTTAGCAACTGAAGCAGCAAAAACCACGGCTTGACGAAGAATGTTTACGTTTATTAGATCAAACGAAACAAACTAAAATGCAGTGGGTACAGGGCCCAGGCCAAAGCAATGTAGATAATGTGAGCAACGGGGCGCTAGCAGACATTTAAGTAAAAAAAGAAGGAATATCTGAAAGCTAAATTTGATGAGTTTGAAACTAACAGTAAGATTATAAATATCGGAGGAGACATCAATGATTCTAAGAAGGGCTACGAGCATAGAACTAAAACAGTAAAGGATGAGAATGGTAAGTTGTTTACAGACTCCCACAGTATTTTGGCTATGCGGAGGAACCATTTCTCTCAGTTGTTGAATGTACATTTTGTAAATGATGTTAGGCAGGCAGAAATACATACAACGGAACCTCTAGTGTCTGAGCCGAGTACTCTTGAGATTGAGATGGTTATTGAAAAGCTAAAAAGACACAAATCACCAGGTAGTGATCAAATCCCAGTGGAAATGACTGAGGCAGGGGGTAGAAAATTTCACTCTGAAAGCCATAAACGTATTACTTCCATATGGAATAAGAAGGAATTGACTAAAGAGTGGAAGCAGTCGATTATTATACCTATTTATAAGGACGATAAAACAGACTGTATTAATTGTAGAGGCACATCACTTTTGTCAACTATGCATAAAATTTTATCCAACATCCTGCTGCTAATTTAACTACATGTGCAGAGGAATTTATTGGGAATTGTCAGTGTGGATTTCGACGCAACAGGTCGACTACTGATCAGATATTTTGAATTCGTCGAAAAATTAAGATAAAAAAAGGGAATACAATGAAACAGTGCCTCAGCTGTTTATAGACTTCAAGCAAGCTTATGAGTCAGTTAGGGTGGAGGTCTTGTACAATCTTATCTTTGAGTTTGGTATCCCCATGAATCTGGTCAGGCTAATAATAATGTGTCGGAATGAAATTCACAGAAGAGTCCGGGTAGGCAAATATTTGTCTGACATGTTTCCTGTTAGGAATGATTTGAAACAAGGAGATGCTTTATCGCCATTTCATTTCAGTTTTGTTTTAGCCCTTTAAACGTCGAGTTAAATCCCATCTGTAAGTTCCAGCTCGCCGAATTTTTCTGCGGGGTATTTAAATTTTGCGCATGACATTCGAAAAACCTGAATATTTCGAGAACTAAGCGGGATAAATTTGTGAAGCAAAAAGCATTTTGTGAGGAAGGAAAGAGACATTGCTCAGAATGCCTTAAAAATGCTGTAATTTCCTTACTGCGTAATGGAGAAATAAGATTCTAAACGAACTTGTAAATATCCATGTTCTTTTACTTACATTGCGGTCGAGGCTTCAACTGTTTTTACAGAGGACGGACGAATAGATGTCTTACAGGTTGGTCTTTGTATGGTAATCTTCAAAACAGTTTCGATCAACAGAAAGCGCCACACCACACTTGACACATCTCAATATCACCGTTCGCTTCACGCCCCAACTGAACACAGGCGACATCGCCGTTTGGTGTTACTGCGGCCAGGCCAGTGCTTATTGTGACGTGTGTCCAGTCTTCCGGTGTTATTAGAAGCTGAGGCTGGTCTCTCTACAGGCATGGATGGTCGTGGGTCATGCCCAGGCCATGCCAGCATCTCTCTGATAAGGGCGAGTCGAAAATCTCTGTGTGAGATTTTAGTCCCACCACATGAAGATAAAAGGATGTAAAGGTTGGCCAGGTCCAACATGTGGAAAAAAAGCTTTTTAGTCCACTTCCATATTCGAAGGCTGGCCGTGTAGCTATTGGCCATTCTATCTGTACTATCAACATGCCCCATGTGACGGTTATAATCCGCCACAATTGCCGGCTTTATCGCGTTCCCGTGTTCATCGCGATAATTGCCTTCTCTGGGTGGATTGTGAATGTTTGTCAGGAGGCACACGTCTCTCTTGTCCTTCCACACCACAGCCGTCAAGTCACCCCTGGTCCTTACTCTACTCGAATGTCACCAATTTTCAGTCTCAGTGCCTTGGGTTTGAGGTCCTTGGCCATGCCCTTTCTATGTAGTCTCACAGTCCCACAACAAGAAATTTTTTTTCCTGGGCCAAGTCATCAAACAGGTTAGAAGAGGAAAAGTTGTCTATGCACAGTTTATGGCCAAATCCTTCTACACCCCTTGCCAGATTAGTCACTGTAGCGCGGGTTGCTGGCAGGTGTTGTGCCGGCCTTTGTCTGTCTTTACCGAGGTAAACATTAAAGTCATATGTACATCCAGTAGAGTCGCATAGTTTGAACTTTTTGATGCCGAAACGTTTGCGTTTTTCCGGGATATACTGTTTGAATAAAATCCTTCTCTTGAATTTCACAATGACTTCATCTACTGACAAATATTCGGAAGGTTTGTAAAATTTAGAAACGTTCGTCCTTATAATTTCAAACAAGTCTCATATTTTCCACAGTCTGTCATTTGTCCTGTCAACTCCAGTCCTATTATTGTCCGTGAAATGTAGAAAGCGTAGTATGTGACAATACCTAGCACGTGCGATCGTTTGTCCATAGACTGGAGTGCGAAGCTGTTCCATTTTCGTCCACTAGTCCTCCAGTCTGTCTTGAACTGTATGTCCCATCTCTAATGTCAGGGCCAAAAAACGAAAACTTTTCTGCTTCTGTCACCTCACGTCGGGGAGAAGGCCCGTCTTCAAAATTGTCTAAAAACTGGTGGTAGCAGCGATTCGTCTTCACAACCAGCAAAGCAACAATTTCCGCGAAGGACAGCAGCAGGACGTTAAGTGGAGTGGACTCTGTCGTGATGTGTGCAGCTTCACTGCTTTTCTCGTTGGGGGCCCCAATAAAGTTGTGCACTAAACGCCTTCGGGGTTTAAGGGGGCAGTGCCCATTGAGAGGGTTGTGGCTGTTGACCTGCCACATTACCAATATCATCCTCATCTTCAGAGCTGCTGGCGGAATAATCTGGACTTGGAAGCTTTGAAAAGGAAGACCTTCGCGAAGGTGGGCGTGGCTCCTCTTCGTCCTCCTACTCTTGTGATGCGTAATATTTATCCTCGTCGCTGTCCGAATCCATTACGATTTCTCTATTTCATTTCGAGACAACACACGATCCCGTTTCGCAACGAAACGTCGCCATGTTGCATTGTCAAAAAACTTCAGTAAAACTAACCCGTCAAACAGCAAAATCTGTACTGAATGAAGTCGAAATTCTGCAAGCTGTTTGTTGGTATAATGCATAGATCAGGTATAATGTACCCTTTCCCAACCTAAGAACCGTTACTCAGCTGCCAGTTAGTAATACCAAAAAGTTTTATTACCAAAACATTCCAGACCATTTACTAAATGCAAGACATAACTAACTGCACAGTACTTTTCAAGACTTATGACACTTATGCATTCATGGCTAATTAGGGTCTCTTTGGTAGCTAAGTGTTTACACACAAATATGACACAGGACTGCTTTCATGAGTGATTCAGTGTTGAGACATTGTGCAGTCAGATAGAAAGAGAGGGCTGTCAGCGTTGCCAAACGAAGGTCCACTAAAGCAGACGTTAGCTTTTCTGGCATTACTAGTAGATGTTACTATATTGGACGTTAGTCATTAGGAGTGTTCAGGTAAACAGGATGGCTTGAAATTAAATGGTACATAAGAGTTTTGGTTTATGCTGACGATGTTAATATACTGGGAGGAAGCGTACATACTATAGAAAAAAACACGGAAGCTTTGGTAGTCGCTAGTAAGGAGACTGACAAAATGAAGTACATGGTCATGTCTAGAGATCAGAATGCAGGACGATGTCAAAATATAAAGATTGATAATAGTTCCTTTGAAATTGTAGAATAGTTTTAATATTTGGGAACAACTTTAACAAATCAAAATTCCATTCAGGAAGAAATTAAGAGCAGATCGAAATCAGGAAATGCTTGCTATCATTTGGTGCGCAATCTTTTCTCTTCCAGTTTTCTATCCAAAAATAAAAGGAGTAAGATATATAGAACTATGAGTTTTTCTCTTCTTTTGTATGGGTATGAAACTTGGTCGCTCAAATTGAGGAAGGAACGTAGGCTAAGGGTGCTTGAAAATAGGGTGCTGAGGAGTATATTTGGGCTTAAGAGGGACGAGGTAGCTGGGGAGCGGAGAAAACTGAATAATGAGGAGCTTAATGATCTGTACTCCTCAACTAATATTTTACGCGTGATCAAATCGAGACGAATGAGGCATGTGACAAGTATACGAGTGGAGAGACAGGGTTTTGGAGGGAAAACCTGAGGGAAAGAGGACACTTGGAAGACCGTAGATTGGATGATAATATTAAGATGGATCTTCAAGACGTGGGATGTGGGGTCATGGAGTGATGTGGCTCAGGACAGGGACGGGTTGGAAATTGTAAATACGGTAATGAAGGTTCGGGTTCCATAAAATGCGGGGAATTTCTTGACAAGTTGAGAGACGGTTAGCTTCTCAAGTAGGACTCTGCTGCATGGAGTAAGTAAGTAAATGATTAAGTAAATCTATGAATAAATAAATAAATAATTAAGTGAATGTCATATACGAATACTCCCCTCTTCAGCATAATCAATAGAGCTACTGCAGATCGTCCATAGACCTCGTACAATCTTCAATAAGCACTGTGGGAAGAAAAGGCGAGTGGACTTGGAAAGGTGCACAATCCGAATTTTTCAATGGGGGAGTTAGGATGGTGACCCTGCGGCTATATACAATATAGACTTGATTTTGAAAATTATATTATAAAAAATATGTCGTCAAAATATAAACACTAATAAAACATTCTGTGACTCAGCACCCAATTTCAATCACACTGTTTAATCTCTTTGGTTTTTTTAAATTTCACCCAAGTATCACAAGTTTTATCTTGTTTTTCAAAATTCTAATATAGTAGTCAGCGGATTTCAGTGACTGATTGTGACCGAATAGTATATTACGCACAAAGTTTAACATCACTGAGCCTACAAAATCTTTGTTTTTAAAACGTCCAATGAGGGGGGGGGGGTCCTGCAGTCGACAGCACCCCAACAATGGGCGCGTTCCTGGCATAGTGTGTAATATGAGCGAACTAAAGGGAAATGACTGAAGACTGTGGGGATTGAGTCTTCTCTCACAGTCACTTGTGTCCCAGATCCAGACATTCACGGGGCTTGGCAGAAACTGAGTGCAATTTTCTTATTCTTAATAGTAGTAATAAATGGCGAATTGTCCGCAGGACGTCTTATGTGTCCCCCGCTTCCGCAGAAGCCATAATGAAAGCTTGAGTAACACTACATAAATTCGCACGACTACTGTAAGGTTTTAATTTCGAGCATCTCCCCGCTTAAGAATGATTGCTGAAATAAAAGAAAATGCAGAGAAGAGAAAGTAAATGTGTCTAGCCGCGACACAGTTACAGACTACTATATTGATGACGGTGATCTGTCACAACAGTCGTCTCGGATTTGGAGGTAGTTTTGCACACTGGAATTACGTTAGTGATACAACGTACGTTGGAAATAAATCTTGAATTCCTTTACCAGGAATAATATTGTGTCTAATAATTCACAGCTATTAATAAGCAACGAGGTGGAAATCGATAAAGAATAAGCAGTTATTGTCTTCCAACTTACATTACTGTAATTACAAGGACTGTCAAATATTCAGGCGTATTTTCTGTTGCAGTCTTCATATGCTGAGAGTCTTGTCGAAAGCAAGTCCTTGACAATTGAATACTGTCACTACCACTTGGTACACAGCTGACATAATACGTGGAAAACCATCAAATTATCCTTGAAGAAGATTCCAGCGTGTTGTCTACCAACACATCGACAAATTGTGTATGTAAGTAAAATGCCTTCCATGCCACGTTTTTCTGTTTCACCACCATACAAGCGCGTGTCTTCAGACAATAAAAAGGTAAAAGTATTCTTGTACAGTACATGCCTGGACAGGCCCTTAGGACTCCAGGAGGCTGGGGCTCCGAGAATTTCTAGACAATCGGCACATGAAGGTGGGACGGTTATAACCCTAGGCACCGGCCGATTTTAACCCCCAGGAGATACTTCTGGTACTCATTCCTTTTGGAGGTTGAGTCGAAGCCAGGGCCATAGTGCGGCCGGAAGGGTTGTCAATGAAAAATCCCGAAGACCCCATTGGGGAACCCCACCCGCGACCTACCGTCTTTTAGCGCAGTTTCTCAGCCACCTGCGCCACCGCCTATCCCCAATCGAGATTATAACTACAAACTATTACTGATCATGTAATTTATTTACAAAGAACATGAATGAGAGTTACCATGTTGCATAAAATTCTCTCTAATAAGTATTTTCCCATTTTCGAGTTGAAGGAATTTGGTCAAAATTGCGAAGGCTGAGCGACAATCCAGCCAGAAACTTTAACTTGTTTATGTGCAATATCATGCCTGACTTAAAATATCTCAGATGAATCTTTCCACATCGAAAACACTGCCTGTATTAATTTTGGGCACTTTCACAAAAGTGTGTCACTCATTGGTCCAGTAACAAGATGTGACCCAGCCCTTTGCAGGGGGAACAATGGCTGTCGTCCGACCACTTAGTGTCTGGTGTGCAATTGTTACACAAGACACAGTGGTTTGGCAGTAGCCGTAACTGTGTTTCCGGTCACAGAGTGGCCCTTCTGAAAGCAACCTTAAAATAATGGTCCAGTAAATTTTCTGTACTGGCACATTTTACATTCATAAACCACACAGAGACTGTTAAAAATGGACCACAAACCGAATGTCTCGGAGGGTGTAAACGGGTCAATGTAATAAGTGAAACTACTGAATAATAATAATAATAATAATAAAAAGAAAAAAGTAACTAGATGCCACTTGATAATTTATTTTACTACTTATAGGCTCAACATGTTTCAAGTATTACTCTGCCCATCATCAGGAGCTCGCGACTATGATATTGTTTACCATATTGGTCGTGTCGTTCTTGGTTTGCTGTATGTTGGAGGTGAGGTGAAGTTAGGCTGGAGTATTGTCCGGGTTGCAGGCTTGAGCCTGCAATCCGGACACTGATGATGGGCATAGTAATGCTTGAAATAGGTTGAGCCTATAAGCAGTACAATAAAATATAAAGTGGAATCTAGTTGGTTTTTTGATTCTTCAGTTATCACAATGATGCACGGTCCAATAAACACCAGATTCACAAAGTGAAACTACCTCTAATTCCTTACACCAAACTGCACCGATCTCTACTCTAATAGCAAGATAAACGGACGGACAGCCCTGTATACCGACACTCTGGCCTCTACATGTTGTGAAAATGGAAACATTTTGTCTAACACTTCGTAGCCACAAACGATCGAATAACTGCGAACTGCCGATACAACAATCTTGATGTCGCAGTCCTGTTTAAAATTGAAGCTGCTTGTGTGTTGGCTTTGGGACAGGCATACAATGAAAATGCACTTTTGTACATAAAAATGTAATTATGTCCGTATCTGGTTCCGATGACACTTTGAGGTGTCTTAGAAACTTGAAGGTGTCAGATGCTGGCATTTAATTGAGAGAAATACGAAGCATGAATGACATTCTACGGACTGAAAGCGATACTCTGCAGCTGAACTATGCTGTTTACTGGGCACAAACTTCTGCACTTCCATTGCTTGATTAACTACAGTCATTAATCTATCCTTGCTACAGGCTAATGGTCTGTTTCAAATTCTCATTGAAGCTCTTAACAAATACAGGGTTATTCGAAATGACTGTCGGGGTTTTAACAACTTGTCATTCACAATACACTTGAGAGAGGAGTATATGTTTTTCTTCATTTAATAGAACAACACTCCACGTGTTTGTTGCATACCTTACAGGTGCTCTATATGTGCACCCTTTGTGATTCTACAAACATCAACACGATAATCAGAACCGCCATTGAAACCATCACCGCTGACATGCTACAAACAGTTTGGAACGAACTCGATTATCGTGTTGATATTTGAAGAATCACAAAGAGTGCACATATAGAGCACCTGTAAGGTATGTAACAAAAACTTGGAGTGTTGTTTTATTAAATAAAAAATACACATACTCCTATCTCAAGTGTATTGTGTATGACAAGTTGTTAAAACCCCGACAATCATTTCGAATAACCCTGTATAACGGGCGTTCCCTTTATTGATGGTATATTCACTTAATGTCTTTCTTAAGATGCGTATGAGACATGGAATTAATATTGCCCCACCACAGAAATATCGACCAGAACACGTACAACGGGCACAATGCCATTTAAAATTTACAGTAGATGGTACCAAACAATATATACTCTTCCAGCAAAACAATACACAAAAGATAAGCATTCTTTTCAATAAATACACTATTTATGATGAACGCTCATCACAATGAAGTTTGATATTTGAATTTATTTTAATATTATTTTTGTTTCAATAAAGGACATATTAATTCTCGTTCGTAATAAAGAGTACCCACAATGGCCGCGAGGCACTGTAGGACTCAAAATCAACGTATCAGGAAGTGTGACGGCACAATCCTGGGGGGGGGGGGGACAACGGAATTCTGAACCCACCGAAAAATTTGTTTTGTAATTTCTCATAGAGTGCAGTTTTAATAACCTCATTTCATAAAACCACATGGGTTTTATTTCACTTCGTAAAAAAAGAGCTAGAGACTTATTGGTAATGCTGTGTGTGCAGGTCTTCAGTATCCTTATGACTGTTGACCTTTACACCGTGTTACGTGTTGTTTAAGTGGCATTCTGTACTGAAGTGGCGAAATAGTTGTTGCTCAAAGACCCTAGACTCCAGGTAGTTTCTAGAGTCAAGGCACACCGACAAGTACTTATGGCCCAGTCAGGAAGGGAATCCTCTTCTGACCTAAGGCAGACGAAACGATTAGAACATAAGCATCCGTACAAAGCAAGGCGTCAATCAACCGTCACACAACAGTAGTGCCACTGATCTGTCACTTGTACGAAATAACGGCGCCATTTTTGCTTCGTATTTCTACACACACCGCAAAAATCTGAGCAGTTTATTGCAAACCTTCTGCCCCAACTTTACATTCACTTCATTGTTACTTGCTGGAATTTTGTCTTATTTTCTGAGTAGTAGTGGGTCTGGAACGGGGTCCACTCAGCCTCGTGAGCCTCGTGAGGTCTACTGAGGAGCTACTTGAATGAAAAAAGTAGCGGCTCCAGGTCTAGAAAACAGAGATTAAC
>Ga0131853_10005552_pt1 | contig 22750 bp, 26 predicted proteins | sample TergutLab28metaG_FD_92764 | JGI IMG/M metagenome (GOLD analysis project Ga0131853, IMG submission 92764) | Labiotermes labralis P1 segment gut microbial communities from Petit-Saut dam, French Guiana - Lab288 P1 (version 2) (version 2) | ecosystem: Host-associated > Arthropoda: Insects >...
CAGAAATAATAATAGAAGAACGCAACCCAGAAGAAATAACCCACCTATGGTACACCCAGCCCATGGCCCCCAAAGGGGTAAAAGTATATAATCCATCATTCGACATTACCCCTGCTGCTTATATAACAGGCTTTATAACAGAAATTGGCATAATTCGCCCGCCATTTAATTTGTAGAATTTAAATGAGCCCGCTATTTATAAGGTTTTCCGGATAATAGGATAATGTCATAAAAATTCATTTATGGGAAATAACGGTCAAAATGTCGTATGGAATGTTAATTTGCGTTAAAAAACTATTGCCAAATTATTAAGTAAATGTTAAGCTTTGTATGCAACAACGTTGAGGATGTGAATATTTCACATCCTCTCTTTATGTGAAGCCCTTCGCGAAGCCGCAAAAATGCTGATTTTACGGCTGTAGTGGATGGCAAAATCCTTTGGAGGTTAAAATGAAAGCAATAAAAGCGGTTAGAGCCGTTGTATGTGCCGTAGTATTCCTCTTGGTTGTAACCTTTATCATCCCACCCACAGCACATCATTTCTTTGCGGGTACGGGGTCGATGATGGAAGTAACCATACATGATGGAGACGAAGTACACACACATCTGACAAGCGCGGGAACTGTGTACGAATTTTTATTAGAAGTAGGCATAAGTTTAAACCCGCTGGACCGTATAAACCACGCAACAGATTCCCAAATATGGGAAGGCATGAATCTAGTAATATCCCGGGAAATTGTACTGGACCTGCAAATCAACAGCGGCACGCGTACTACCCAAACACTTTTACCCGGTACCACGGTTGGGCAAATTTTGCTTCAACAACAAAACGAACATAACCTGTCACTATTATATGGTGGGGGCGACATAACAAGGCCTGTTGTAAACGGCGAAACGCTTAACTTCTTAACATGGTACAGCCGTTTTTACACAGATTACGCCCCACTTCCATACGAAATCATCGAAAACCACACAAGCGCGGTACTGGAGGGCAGGAGCCATATCCGCCAACAAGGTACATCTGGAGAGCATTCTGTTACTAACGCCGTAATATTCATAGGCGGTGAGGAGCAAAGCCGTGAGGAAATAGGCTCAAGCACAGTGTCCGAGCCTACCCCAAAAATCATAGATATCGGCACTGCCCAGCTGGGTGCTACTACAGACGTAAACGCCCCGGATTTCCACTATGTGCGCCGTGTAAGAATGGAGGCTACCGCTTATACATCCGGCTTTAGCTGCACAGGCCGCCGTCCGGGCGACCCATGGTATGGTATAACCGCGTCTGGTATGCGTGTAAGGCATGGCGTAGTAGCCGTAGATAGAAACGTTATACCCCTAGGCACAATGCTGTATGTAGAAGGATATGGCTTTGCTATAGCCGCCGATGTAGGCGGGGCAATAAGGGGCTACAAGATAGACCTGTTTATGTACGACATAAACGATGCCCGCAGGTTTGGGCGCAGGCATATTAATGTCTGGATTTTGGACGAATTTTAATACGGTAGATTAATGCAAAAACCACCCGCCTACAGAATTATGAATTGTAAGCAGGTGGTTTTTTGTATACTAGGGAACTGCTTCACAGTTTCCGGCCGCATGTGAGGAAGCAGAAGCGGCTGTGCCGCTTTTTATTCGATAAACTTACGAAAAACATTTAAGCTGTGATGACTCGCGCCTACCATATCCGGCCTTTCGCATATCGTGAAGTGATATCGTAGATATAGTGCAAATATTTCGTCATCCATTTTGTTTATCGCATCACGAATCCACAGGGTGAATAAGTCTGTGGCTATATAGTGAAGCCTCTCAACTGCGAAGGGGGCCATAATCCTATCTATATCTTCTTTACGTACTAGCTCGAAGATATCTTCCGGCCCGGAGGTGGTGGCAAAGGTTGCGGGATTGATTTTGCCGTATTGTACATACTCTTTTACATTAAAGCGGTTTTCCATGAAGCCGGTTGTGGCTATTGAGCCATCGCTTAGGCAGTAGGCAGCGAATATCACGCCGCCCGGCTTTGTTACACGTAAGGCTTCAGATATGGCTTGGTGTTTGTCCGCATCCGTATACAGGTGGTATAGCGGGCCTAGTAGCAAGGTTATGTCGAATGTGTTATCTGCAAACATAGATAAATCCTGTGCGTTGCCCTGTGTTATATTTATGTTATTAGCTGGCTTTAAATTTTGACGGAATATTTCAATATTAGCTGAGATTGGTTCCACAGCTTCTACTTTATTGCCCATGTCCGCTATCGTAATGCTGTAACGGCCTGTGCCTGCGCCTATTTCTATTACACGGGCTTCGGGGGTTAAATATTTCTCTACATATCGCATAGTGGTTAGGTATTCTACTAGGCCATGCCTTGATTTTAGGCGTTCGTCTTCGTTGCGGGCAGCGTAATAGTGGTTAAGGTGGTCAGAACTTGGCTCCTGTTCATCTGGCTCTATTTGTAGTGGCTCCGCCAGTCTTGTGGGTTCGTTGCCATTTAAGCTAATCCAGTACCGCTCGTCTACTTCGCAGCCGGTTATGGCCAGCCTTTCGAATTGGCCACCGCAGGCAATGATTGTGCTGCGGCTACCGGCATTGTCTAGGTCGCAGCAAAGTAGAACTTTTTCTAGCATGCGGGCGTGGGCTTCTTTCAGGCATAGATTTAACATGACTTTTGCGTAGCCTTTGCGTCTTTCTGTTGGGCGCACGCCGTAGCCTATGTGGCCGCCATGCTCAGCCAGATAGCCTTCTTTTAAGCGGTGGCGAAGGTTTATCATGCCCAATATTCGTGTACCGCCTTCATGCATCAGCATGAATTGGTCGGCTTCTACATAGTCGGGGTTAGGCAGGGTTTCGGCGTTTTCCATTTTGCGGCTGAAATCTACCCAAGCTGGTATGTCGTCACATTTATAAAGGCCGTTGTCCCCGTGAGAATGGGTATCGTAAGTGCGCCATTCGTCGCGGTAGGCGCGGATTTCTTCTGCATGATCTTGGGTTGGCCTTACTAGAATTAGCGTCTTTTTAGCTATTTGCATACTTCTGGCTCCTTTCATGATGTTTTGTGATTATACCATGCAGGGCAAGTAAAAAACGCGTATCTGAAAGATGCTGCTGCAGTTGACAACCCCTTCATCCGGCATTATTCTTACATATGCGAATTAATTCGGATGAAGTTCATATTTATTCGTTGCTGTTGTTTAAAATCTCCCAAGGAGGACTCGATGAAACCACTGGTAGGTGTAATCATGGGTAGCATATCGGATTTGGAGACAATGGAACACGCCTGCAAGATATTAGAGGAACTGGGGATACTCTACGAAAAAAGGGTAGTCTCGGCCCATCGCACGCCGGAGTATATGGTGGAGTATGCAACTACTGCAGCCAACAACGGGCTAAAAGTGATTATTGCAGGGGCAGGAGGCGCGGCTCATTTGCCGGGGATGGTGGCATCTTGTACCAGCTTGCCGGTTATTGGCGTACCTGTACAGTCTAAGGCGCTAAATGGCCTTGATTCGCTGCTTTCTATTGTCCAGATGCCTGCGGCTGTGCCCGTGGCCACTATGGCCATAGGTGTTGCCGGGGCGGCCAACGCGGGTCTTATGGCCGCAAGGATATTAGCCGCATCTGATGGTGAACTGTACAAAAAATTAGAGGTTAGGCGTGAGGCAATTAGCGATAGTATTAGAGGATTGGAAATTAATAGTTGATTTGAAAGGCCAACTACGTCCGCAGTTTTGCGGTTTGCGTGGTTGGTCTTTTTTTCGTTTATCGTGACATTGTCTCAAACGCAGGTTGAATCAATTAAAAGTTCAAATACCGGGTTATTGTTTTAGACCGGGGCAAGTCGCATAATACACATAAATTATTATTTTAAAGGAGCCAAATAATGAAAAAAACAATCACCCCTTACAAAACCATAGGCATAATCGGCGGCGGCCAGCTAGGCCGTATGATGTGCCTTGCCGCTAAGGCCATGGGCTACTTTGTGGCCGTGCTTGACCCGACCCCAAACTGCCCCTGTGGCCAAGTAGCGGATATCGAAATCACCGCTGCATACAACGACATGGATGCTATAAAGCGCTTGGCCGAAATAAGTGACGTTATAACTTATGAATTCGAAAATATCGACTATGATGCTCTCACATGGCTGGAAACTAACGCGTATTTACCGCAAGGTAGTCAAGTACTAAAAACCACCCAGCACCGCTTCCGCGAAAAGTCCGCCATAGCTAATATGGGAATCCCCGTGCCAAACTTTATCCTTATAGACAGTGCAGAAACGCTTGAGAAGAACGTCTATTACCCAAGCGTACTTAAAACCACCACCGGCGGCTACGACGGTAAAGGCCAAGTAGTGCTTAAATCTGAAGCTGATCTGCCGCGAGCAATGGAACTTGCCGCAAGCAATGAGTGCATCCTGGAACAATTTATGAATTTTTCTTTGGAAGTTTCTGTAATAGTGGCAAGAAGTACCGCAGGGGAAACAGCTGTTTTCCCTGTTGCGGAAAATATTCACGTGAACAATATCTGCCATAAATGTATAGTCCCCGCAAGGATATCCGATAAAGTAAGAGATGAGGCAATTGCCCACGCAATAAAAATTGCCAATACTCTAGATGCGATAGGGATACTGGCAATTGAAATGTTCGTTGTAGATGAGAAGATTTACATTAATGAACTGGCGCCAAGGCCGCATAATTCTGGCCATTTTACAATGGACGCGTGTCTCACAAGCCAATTTGAGCAGCATGTGCGTGCTGTTTGCGGTTTGCCACTGGGTGAAACAAATCAGTTTAGCCCGGTTGTTATGGTAAACATCCTTGGCAACCACATGGATAAGCAAAACATGCATAACATTGCGCCATATATGCCGTTACTCAAAGAGGGCAAAATTCACCTATATGGGAAGGCCGAAGCGGTAGATAACCGTAAGATGGGGCATGTCAATGTACTAGGCTACGATATTGATGATATTTTAGAGGCAATAGATGGGACAAAAATTTGGAGTTAGATTTACGGGAAGTAATTTTTTAGGGATGCTGATTGATTGATGAGAGAGGGGAATGAAATGGAACGAGATGGCACAATTGTGCAAGTTTCATCATTGCCTTTCTCCGGTTTTCCCCATGACTTTGTTGATTTCTTATTCCGGCTTCAATTCAACAATACTATATCCGCCATTGAGGAAAATAAATTAAACTATAAGCGGCTCATTACCGAGCCGCTTACGCGGCTTTTCTATGCGTTAATCCCAGCAGCAACGGCTGTAAGCAAGACGATTACAACAAAGCCATCAAAGTGCGTGTCCACTATGTATAGCGATATGCGTTTTTCGCGGGATACACCTATGAAGGAGTATATGTATCTTAGGTTCCGCGAGGCTCATCGTGAGCGTGATATCCTTGGGCTTTACTTCGATATGGGGCGCGAGCGGTGTTCATATGGTTTGCGGATATACAGGCAAACCGCAGCCGGTATGTCACGTATAAGGGATGGCATACTTGCGAATGAACAGGCCTTCGTGCGTGAGTTAAGGGCAATGCATGACTTAGGTATGACGATCAATGGGGATATGTATGTTAAGGATAAATTCCCGGATGTCATAGACGATACGCTTAAAAACCTGCTTAACCGTAAACATTTCTATATATGTAAAGATTGCCCGGTTGGGGAGACTGTTTTTAACGGTGAGCTGGCCAATGAAATATCCTGTACTTTCGCCGGATTGAAAGGGTTTTATCAATTGATTAGTTTGTCTATTTAGTAGTTAAGTCTCATTAATGATTCGTAATCAAATAGGAGTTGAACCATGACAGAGACAATTGTTTGTGCTAAATCCTTTATTATCTTCAATAGGAGGGTGTTGCTAGTCCGGCGGTCGAATTATGAGACTTCCGGCAAGGGTGACTGGGATATTCCCGGCGGAACATTAGAATTTGGTGAAACATTGCTTGAGTGCTTAAACCGTGAAATAAAAGAAGAGACAGGTCTAACTGTTCGTGTAGATAAATTGTTATATGCAATATCGCCTGTAGTAAGCCCAACAACGCAGCTTATTGGCCTGACATATACAAGCCATGCAGATACAGATGAGGTTGTCCTTTCTCATGAACATTCCGAGTTTTTATGGGCCACTAAAAAACAACTAAAAGAACGGCTGACCATTAAAACCATGGATGACTACACAAGTAATTCTGTTTTTAACATATTAGACATTGACTAACGGAGGCTAAACCATGATAACCCCAAAACAAATTGAAGATGCTCAAATTTACACCCAAATGGGCATGACCCACGAAGAATACGCAATGGTCAAAAAAATCCTAAACCGCCTGCCAAACTATACAGAGTTGGGCCTATTCTCTGTAATGTGGTCCGAGCATTGCTCGTACAAGACTTCAAAGCCTGTGTTGCGCAAGTTCCCCACTAAAGGCCCACGCGTGCTGCAAGGCCCCGGCGAGGGTGCAGGCGTGGTAGATATAGGCGACGGGCTTGCGGCGGTATTTAAACTGGAATCACATAACTACCCATCGGCAGTTGTACCTTTTGATGGTGCCGCCACGGGCGTTGGTGGGATTGTGCGTGATGTTTTCTCCATGGGCGCTAGGCCCGTAGCGGTTTTAAACTCGCTACGCTTTGGTGAACTGGATAACCCCCACACGCGATATCTGATGAAGGAGTGCGTAGCCGGGTTAGCCAATTATGCGGGCGGCATGGAAATACCAACCATAGCCGGTGAAATCCAATTCGACAATTGCTACGCAACGAACCCACTTGTTAATGCCATGTGTGTTGGCATAATCAGCCACGATGGCATTAAAAAAGGTGTAGCCGCAGGTGTCGGAAACGCGGTGCTGTATGCGGGCGCGGACACTGGCCTTGACGGTGTACAAGCCGCAACATATTCCAGCGCCACACTTTCCGAAGAAGAAGACCCCGACCGTCCATCTGTACCAGTAGGTGATCCTGTCTTGCAAAAACGCTTAATGGAAGCCTGTCTTGAAGTAATGAATCACCCGGCGCTGGTGGGCATACAAGATATGGGTGCGGCGGGGCTTATATCGTCATCGTCAGAAATGGCCTCAAAAGGTGGCATGGGGATAGAGCTTGACTTAGACAAAGTCCCACAACGCTCGAAAAACATGACTCCATATGAGATGATGCTAAGCGAATCTCAAGAAAGAATGCTATTGGTAATAAAACAAGGCTATGAGCAGGAAGTTATAAGTATTTTCGAAAAATATAATGTTAACGCCGTAGTAATAGGCCGCGTAACCGACAGCCGCCAAGTACGGCTATACCATAAAGGCGAAATATGCGCAGATGTCCCAGCAGATGCTTTGGCCAACGAAGCCCCGGTATACAATAAGCCCTCCCGCGAGGCGGCGTACTATGGGCAGCTGAAAGCCAAAGACGCAACAATCTCCAAAATCGAAGACTTCAACCAAACCCTGCTAAACCTATTAGCCACTCCCACAATAGCCAGCAAACACCATATATATGCTCAATTCGGTAAAAACGACGATACATTAGTCCCACCCGGCTCTGACAGCGGCGTAATATGCATACCCGATACTAACAAGGCTCTAGCCATGACAGTTGACTGCAACAGCCGCTATGTATATCTGGATCCATGTATAGGCGGAAAAATTGCCGTAGCCGAAGCGGCACGCAATATCGTAGCCTCTGGTGCGATGCCACTTGCGATAACAGATAACCTAAACTTCGGCTCACCAGATAACCCAGAAATCTTCTGGCAGCTGGAACAATCCGCAGATGGCATAGCAGAAGCTTGTTTGGCTTTTGATACCCCGGTAATAGGCGGTAATGTATCGCTATACAACGAGCGTGGCGAAAGCGCCATCTATCCCACGCCCACAATAGGCATGGTGGGGCTGATAGATGACATTTCTCATATCACAACCCAAGAGTTCAAAATCGCGGGTGATGCTATATACCTACTAGGCACAACCCGCCACGAGTTTGGCGGAAGCGAACTGCAAAAGCTGTTACATGGCAAAATTTTCGGTCCGCCGCCGTCGATTGACCTAGCAGAAGAAAAACGTAACCAAGATCTATTGCTGACTGCGATAAGGCAGGAACTGGTAAACTCCGCCCATGATGTATCTGAAGGCGGAATAGCCGTAGCGGTAGCCGAAAGCCTGATAGACGCTGCCGTGGACTTAGGCGCAGTTATCGAAATCCCAGACGAGGACGCAATTGCCTTCCTTTTTGCTGAAAGCCAATCCCGCTTTATTGTAAGCTGCGCCCCTGCAAACGCTGCCGCCTTCGAAAAGCTTACCGGTGCAACCCTGCTGGGCCACACTACCGCAGATGGCCAGCTAAAAATGGGTGATAAAATCAATATCGCGGTATCCGAAGCGGGCAGCATCTGGAGAGGGGCCATAGAAAAATGCCTGTAGACATAAGAGGCCTAAAAGAAGCTTGCGGTATTGTAGGGATATGGGGGCATAAGGACGTGGCCGAAATGGTCTACTACGGCCTGCACGCCCTACAGCACCGCGGCCAAGATGGCGCGGGCATGGTGGTTAAAAACAGCGATAAGTTAATCCGTCACAGGGGGCCGGGCTTAGCCGCGGATGCCTTCCCCAAGGAAGCATTAGATGCCCTTGAAGGCACGGCGGCAATAGGCCATGTGCGCTATGTTATGACCGGGGACCACAGTCAAGATGGCTACCAGCCGCGGTTGTTTCAATTCGAAAAAAGCAGCTTGGCAATCTGTCATAATGGCTGCTTAGTAAACGCCCGTGAACTGCGACACGATTTGGAATACGAAGGTAGTATCTTCCAAACTACATCAGATTCAGAAACATTAGCCCACTTAATCAGAAAGGGCCGTCATTCCTTTCTGCTTGATAATCTAAAAGGGGCATTAAGAAGAATAGAGGGTAGCTTTGCGTTTTTGTTGCTAACCCAAAAAAAAATGCTGGCAGCCCGCGACCCGCACGGCATACGACCATTGGCTATTGGCAAACTAGGTGACGCATATGTAATAGCGTCGGAGACTTGCGCCTTCGACACGCTTGGCGCGACATATATACGTGATGTGGCCCCCGGCGAGATTATTATCATAGATGACGACGGACTTAAGTCGGAATTTTTTACAACAGATACAGGCATGGCCGCATGCTGTATGGAGTTTATATATTTCGCGAGGCCAGACTCAAATATAGACGGTGTAAACGTACACACTTCCCGCAAAAACGCGGGCCGCATACTGGCCGAGGAAGCCCCTACACCGGCAGATGTGGTAGTGCCATCGCCGGATTCAGGGATATCTGCAGCAATAGGTTATGCCGAAGCAAGCGGCATACCATACGAAATAGGCTTGATTAAAAACCGTTACTCGAAGCGTACATTTATACAACCCACCCAAGAGCAGCGCGAGCAAGGCGTTAAAATGAAACTATCTGCTGTGCGAGCCATAGTGGAAGGTAAATCCGTAATATTGGTAGAGGACTCCATAGTGCGCGGCACCACCAGTAAGCGCATTGTCAAGCTATTAAAAGATGCCGGTGCCAAAGAAGTGCATATGAAAGTAGCGTGCCCTATTTTAACTAACCCGTGCTGTTATGGCGTAGACCTGCATACAAAGGAAGAACTAATAGCCCATAACAACACAATTGAGGAAATCTGCCAGATTATAGGCGCGGATTCGCTTTCACATTTAAGTGAAGAAGGGCTTGTTAAAGCGATTGGGATTTCTTGTGAAAAAGGTGACGGGCTATGCTTGGCTTGTTTTAATGGAAATTACCCTGCTGGGGTTAATGAAACCGGGTTTTGATACTAATGGTAAAACCGATTAATACGATGATAGCGGATCAAACTGAATTTGCTATAAAGGAGCATGCCTATGTCCAACCAATATAAGCAAGCCGGAGTAAACCTTGAAGCCGGGTACGAAGCCGTTTCCCGTATAAAAAAACATGTAGCCCGTACAAAAACTACAGGTGCGATAGGTAGTCTTGGTGGTTTTGGCGGGTTGTTTGAGCTTACTAGCTATATTACAGGCATGGAAGAGCCTGTAACCGTTAGCGGCACAGACGGCGTAGGTACAAAGCTAGCCCTAGCCCAGAAATTAAACAAACATAACACAATAGGCATAGACGCGGTAGCCATGTGCGCAAATGATATATTGGTTGTAGGCGCAAAACCGCTGTTTTTCTTGGATTATATAGCCTGCGGAAAGCTTAATCCAGCCCAAATGGAGGACATTGTAGCTGGGATAAGCGAAGGCTGTGTACAAGCTGGTTGCGCCCTTATAGGCGGCGAAATGGCAGAGCATCCCGGCATGATGCCCGACGACGAATACGATATAGCCGGGTTTGCGGTTGGGATAGTAGACAAAAAGAAAATGATAACAGGCGAAAATATAGCCGCAGGCGACATGCTGATAGGACTGGCTTCGTCAGGGGTACACAGCAACGGGTTTTCGCTGATACGCAAAATTATTGCTGATAATGATTTGAAGTTAACGGAAATATACCCTGAATTAAACGGCGAAACCTTGGGCGAAATTTTGCTAACCCCTACCCGCATATATTCAAGCGCCATCATGAACTTGATAGAGGCGGTAGAAGTCAAAGGCATGGCCCACATAACAGGCGGCGGGTTTATAGAAAATATCCCACGTATATTATCGCCGGGATTGGGCGCCACAATCACACGCGGGGCGTGGGATATCCCGCAAATATTTGGCTTTTTACAAGCGTACGGCGGGATAGATGAAATGGAAATGTTCAACCTATATAATATGGGTATCGGTATGGTTGTGGCTATATCTAAGGAAAACGCCAGCAAGGCTTTGGAAATCTTGGCCGCGCACGGGGAAAAATCGTCGGTAATAGGCTATGTCATGTCAGGAGAAGGTGTAGTCTTTGAAGGCTGACAGGCTTTCCGAATTGCGCGCGAAGGGAGTTAAAATATGATAGAAAATATTATACCAAATTTTGAGGATAAAATCCTTGAATGCTTAGATGGTGAATTAAAGCAAACCGCATTAAACTTCATCAATTACTTGAAAGAAAATCAATTTAGACCGCTCCCTGCCACTTGCGAGAACAGCTACAAAATCCCCTATGATGGAAAAAACCTATGCAAAGTTTGGGTTAACCCCAATGAGATACAGTTTCATTTTTGGTTTGGCGATTACAGCGGCGACTTTTACGATGACTTCAAAACGGCCGTTCAAGAGCGCGTAGGCTTTTGCGATGTATGCCACGCGGAATGCACAGGGCCATTTGATGTCTCTATTTTTGGGAAAGAGCTCAAAAATGTATGCTCGCAGCATACAATAGCATTTACAAATCCGGATAATAAAACGCTGGAATACATTATAATGATGATAGAGTACAGTAAAAAGATTGTGCCGGATAGTGTGTCATATCACGCCCACAATTGATAATCGCGCAGATGGGATGGAATTAAAAAGAAAACATAGAGGCGGTTCTTTTGGCATATGCGATGCGCCAACGGAACCGCCTCTATGTTTAAAAAACCGTTTGAAATGGGTTATAATATGCAAATCGACCGTTTGATGGGCATCCTCACCGTGATGTTACAAAAAGGACGTGTCACCGCACCGTCTCTGGCCGAAAAATTCGAAGTTAGCCGCCGTACAATCATGCGGGATATCGATACTCTATGCCGCGCTGGGATTCCTATCGTCACCCATCGGCAAATCGAGCCATACTACATGGTCTTCAAATGGTCAAGCTGGTATGTATTCGGCTTTTGCCTGCAACGAAACTGCTGGCGTTTGTTTAAGTTGTCTCGCATGCACAATCTGACCTTACCCGGCACTGTTTTCGAACCCCGCCCGGTTCCGCTAGAAAACGACCTAATAAAGCCGGATTACAGCAATGCCGTCACCTACAAGCTTCTGTTCGATTTATCTCTTAGGCAGGAACTGATTGGTTCATATGGCAAAACAGGCTTCGCAGAAACAGCCGGTGGCTTGTATATAGAAACCACTTTTGCTAACCATAGTTTTGCACTATATATCCTTCGAGGCTATGTTAGCAGGGTGAAAGTCTTAGAACCGCAAAGCACTGCCGATGAACTTGCACAGGATGCAAAAAAGATTTATGAAATATACAATCAAACATGACAATCACAGCGGCATGTTCCCTGTGTTAGGATGGGACAATTCTGACAAAAGGAGAAATGAAAAATGACAGTAGGGTATGAAGGAATAATGTGGGTCAAAGACCAGAATGAAGCCTTTGACTTCTACAAAAACGCCTTGGGTATGGAAGTCGTGTTCTACCACGGATATGAAATTCTGCGATTGAACGGGGCGAATTTTATCAGTATCTTCGAAGCGCCCGCCGAAGAATATAATATACTGGCCCAAACAACATTTAAGTCAAGTCATAGGCTAAAAGCCGGGGTTAACTTGAAAACGGAAGCCGATGTATACAGGGTTACTGAACTCCTTACCGCAGACGGTGGCAGAATCATCAGCCCGCCCGGGCCATTGCCTTGGGCCGAGTTTGCGGCGGATGTAGTAGATAAATATGGCATCGAATGGTTTATCTGCATGAATGAATTAGCCCCTCCGCAAGGCTGTTTGGCCTGCGTTCCCGCGGGTGAAGTGCCGGGTTGTGACTTGTGCGTTAGATGGGCAGAAGAAGGATATAAGTGTCCGAAAATATAATCAAAAAAATGTTTAAAAAAAACGCGGGTACGGTTGTATTTGCATATGCGACGTGCAAATATAACTGTACTCGCGTTTTTCTGATTGGTGAATTGTATATTATACTCATTCCGTACAAGGTGGTTAACTCTATACTTATACACCTACCTCCGATTCAATCCATTCCCGGATTATCCTGCGGCTCTCGGCGTTACCTAATGGAATAAGAAACCCAGCCGCTTTATGAGGAGGATTATTACAGCTTAAATAGTCCACGCCATTGTGTGAAATCGTAAATGGCCCCTTTTTGCATTCCCTGCCGCATGTGCAGCCATCTTCTTTTAAGGCTTTCACAAAGTCTTCGGGAAGTGTGGATGCAATATCATCCAGCGATTTTATATTTTTAGTGCTAGGCGCAATCGTGCATTCGTGAATACCCAAATGTACTGCGCACACCATTCGTTTGTTTTTCCAATAGAATACACGGGCATAATCCCAAATCTCGGAAACCGTGTAGCAACCATTGCTGGCTAGCAATTTATCTATGCCTATAAGCCATTCTTTTACGTCTGGCGGCTGTGTGTCAACGAAATTTTCCATCTTCATATTGGGGTCAATGGGTGTTTCACTTGCTAAGGAATAAAAATCGCAGCGCATAAATCCGTTTTGAAGCCTATCTCGGTCGCCTGTAAGATGCTCTTGCGCTTTTGCCAGCAACTTCAGGCCCACAATCACATTCGAATCGTTTTCGTAGGAAACATGGAAAATTCCCGTATCTGATAACTTAATCGGCTTTGAGTAATCAATATCTGTAAAACGAAACCCTATTTCTGATAAAAACGTAAAAATTTCGGCTGCCCGTTTGCCAGACATTTTTTTCATGGTTTGGTGCGGGACGCTGTTCTTTTTAGTTTTAATTAGCAAATCGCTGCCGCGCACAATCAATTCACGCCTATTTTCTAGTTTCCCTTGAGCGCCCATAAAATACAACACCGCGGCAAACTCATCTATACCGATGCTGGTATCATTGGCGGCTATCTTGTCATACAGTTGGTATAAAAATGTACGGAATGCGTTTATCCCTGCAATTATTTCCTCATTTGATAAACCGAAGCGGAACATTTCGCAGGCGATAAAATCATCTGGTGTAGGTTTAATAATAACGTTTTTAAGGTAGTTGCAAGTATCCGTTAATGTTTTGCTCATGCTGATACATCCTCTTCTAATTTTATTGGTACAAACCTATAAAGCTGAAAATAACCGAGTCCCTTTTTTATTTCATCATCGTCAGTTTCGTTCAAATAAGGCATGCTTCCCATTACGCCACGGCTATCGTCATATACAAAATTGGTACTGTTTTCAAGTCTTTCGCAAATCTTAAACTCTACCTTGCCAATGCTTTCATGGTCATCGTTGATGCTTACCGCTACGGCATATAAGCCACCCTCGAATATATGGATTTTGTACGGTGCGGTATCTTTATCTGTAATTTCGTCCCTTACCGCCATTGTGTATTCAAATCTATCATCGTACCGTATCGCAAAATCAGGGCAGTCAAAAATTACGTCCTTAAATAGCATTTCGCGCCGGCCTTCCGACCATGCCCAGCCCATAAGTTCCCCGAAATCCCCTGTAATAGCCCTGAAACTAGGGATTCTAACAATCATAACGTCTGGGATTTTTTTATCTAGCTTTTCTGTTATCTCAACTAAGCGCTCTACCTTACTTGCGTTAGGCTTGCCAATGTAGTCCACGCTTACCAGATGCGATTCGATGTCCTTTGCCTTGTTGTAGAGGCGCTTGATGTCGGAATTGTTGATAAAATTCATGCGCTCGATTTCTCCTATAAAATCTAGCACAATATCCTTCAATTCGTTAAGTAGCGCAACTTCATCATCAATACTTTGCGCTTTCTTGCCCAATACATCCAGAACGACGCTGGAACCGGCATCGTTAAAAATACGCTGAATGTCTTTGATGCTGACGTTAAGTTTGCGTAGTATAAGTATTTGCTCCAGCCGTTGTATTGCGCCTTTGTCATAAAGACGATAGGCGTAATCGTTACTGCGGCTGCTGGTGATTAGGCCCATGTCCTCGTAGTAACGCAGGGTACGGGCAGTTATGTCGTACATATCCGATACGTCTCTGATTTTGATAAGGTCACTCATGGCTGATAACCCTCCTTTAGTTTGCGGTGATGAGTATAGTATAAAGTCTTCCCCAAAGGCAAAGTCAAGTACCAGCACGTGCAGCATGGCTGTGCCAGATAGGGCGTGGCATTTACTAATGACTTGCGGGGTAAGGCCCAGTAACTCCGCTAGTTGCTCCTGTGAGTGGTTGAAACTCCTGCGTAGAGTAGGTTGGCTTAACAGTTTGTTAAGTTGTGCTGTAGACATGTTCACATCATTTATGTATGATAAAGTTATATTTTAGAAGCGGCAGGGACAAAACAACAGTAGACTCCGCAGAAGGACTATAAGAGGCGATAAACCGTGCATGAGATAATAGGCATTATAGCAACACTATTTGTACTACTGTCATTCCTGTTCACATCAGAAAAACGAATCCGCCAAGTAAATATAATAGGTGCGGCAATTTTCATTATTTACGGCATTATCATAACCGCCCACAGTGTTTACATCTTAAACGCCGCGTTAATAATCATCCACATATGCAAGTTATACAAAGGTCGCAAAGGAGATATAAATGAGAGCCATAATAAAACAAACCCCTGAACCAGGCGGGCTGAAATTAATAGAAACACCTGTTCCTACGCCAAGCGACACCCAAGTGTTGGTCAAAATCATTAAAACAGCAATATGTGGCACAGATATCCACATATATAACTGGGATGCATGGGCGCAAAAAACTATTAAAACGCCGCAAATAATAGGCCACGAATTTGTAGGCGAAGTGGTAGATATCGGCCAGCACGTAACCAATGTAAAAGTTGGCCAGTTGGTGTCAGGCGAAGGACATATTGTCTGTCAAAAATGCCGCCACTGCATTACCGGCCGCCCTCATCTGTGCCGCCAAACCGTGGGCATAGGTGTAAACATGGATGGAGTATTTTCCGAATATGTAGCCTTCCCGGCCGAAAATATCTGGATATGCGATGATAATATTTCCCACGATGTACTAAGTGTGCTGGACCCGCTTGGCAATGCTACTCACACAGCCCTAAGTTTTAACGTACTTGGCGAAGATGTCCTAATCACAGGTGCCGGGCCAATAGGCCTGATGTCTATACCCATAGTAAAGCGTGCGGGTGCAAGGCATATAGTTGTTACAGATATAAACCCAGCACGGCTAGAAATGGCGAAGGAACTGGGTGCAACCATTGTAGTAGATGTAAGAACCGAAAAAATAACTGACGCGATAAAACATCTAAATGGCATGACCGAGGGCTTTGACGTTGGCTTAGAAATGTCGGGCAGTGCAGTTGCTTTCGGCGATATGCTGGACACAATGGCCAATGGCGGCAAGATAGCAATACTGGGTATATTACCCGACAACACACAAATCGACTGGAACAAAGTAATCTTCAACAGCCTGACAATGAAGGGTATATATGGCCGTGAAATGTACGATACTTGGTATCGCATGTCCGCGTTGTTGCAGTCTGGCTTGGATGCCGAAGTAGAAAAAATTATCACACATCGTTACCACTACAAAGATTTTGCCGAAGCATTCGAGGTAATGCGCCGCGGTGATTGTGGCAAAGTGGTGCTTGACTGGGACTTCAGATGAACATGGACTCTGAAATAAGAAATAAAAAGACACGGGGATTTTCATATGTTGAAGTGATAATCGCCCTTGCGCTATTTGCTATAGCTATGCTGGCGGTCATCCCTGTATTGTCGCAAGCTGGACGCAATTTATTTTTTGCTATGGATGCATATGACGGTCATTTGCAAGCCCAGCGTACAATGCTGGCCGTGCGTGGCGCATTAGTAGATGGTGCGGATATAACGGAAAGAATCGCGCAACAGGCACCGGGCAACTTTGAATACAGCGTATGGGTTTTTGGACAGCATGCTAGGGAGCCGATTCATTCTGTAAGCAGGCCGGGTGCAAATGCTGCGGTAGAAGACATTGATATTGCCTTACACGGCCACGTCTCCACAATAGTCGTTGTGATATGGTGTGAGGACGGGCTAGTAATTGGTCGTGCGATAGGGATGGTGTATACATAGAATCGCGAAGCAATCCAGCACAAGTCATATCCTCCACAAAGATAGGAGTAGCCAATGCCAGCCCCAAAATCCCGAAAAGGAAGCGCATACATATCCATTCTGGCCGCCACAATGCTTATAATAATGTTAGCGGCGGTTATACTTAGCATAACCGCTGTAAGTAGGCGGCTAACCGCACATTATTCCGATTATATAGGGCTATACGACCTAGCGGTAGCTGGGAACGAACAAGCTCTTTTTTTATTAATCCAATCCCTTGATGCAAATAGAAACGATATAAGCTATCGTGCATGGCAGCAGCTAAAAACTGATGAATACATTGCCTTCATACCCACAGATGGCGGCCTAAAACTTGATACATATCTGCGCGGCGAATTCGGGCGCATTTTCATTGAAAAAGCAATGAATGCCCTTAGGGATACAATGCACGAAAATTTTAACCGTCATCTTTTTATGTATCAGCTAGAGTGGGGCATAGATACCATAATTGATACAAGCACACGCACCATAATGGATTCTTACAGTGCGGTAACTACCCTGTATGCATGCGAAACATGCTTCCGCTTCCATATAGATACCGGAATACGCCGGTACACGGGCGATGACCCCGGTACGCAAGCTATTGTGGAAGCAACCATAAATTGGAGGCATGCAGGCCTGCAGGAAATGGTTTTGGATGCGTATACTATGTTTATATTAAAATCTGCCGGGACTTATTTTCCCGATTTTTCCAATCCGCCTGCATATGGAGAAAATTTGATATTATTTCTTGACGGCTTTACGCTCCAAATGTTAGAGTCATTAAGGATTCAAATTGGTATTCACCCTAGGAGGCGGGAAGCATGGGGATGTTAAAACCTGATTATTTCTACAACACAGTTTTCGATATACCGTATGATGAGCTATGGCAAAAAGAGGTACGTGGCATTATATTCGACATAGACAATACTCTGGCATCCTATGCGGAAAATAAGCCAACAGCAAAAACAACGGCATTGATAAAACGTTTGCAGCGGATTGGCTTCAAAATATGCTTGCTTACTAATAATACTAATAAGCGGCTCGAACGCTTTGCCAAGCCGCTAGGTATACCGGGTTTTGCCAACGCAGCTAAGCCCTTTGCGCGGGGCGTACGCAAAGCTATGCGGGAAATGGGAACAAAATACGGCTATACAGCCATAGTAGGTGACCAGCTGCTTGCCGATGTATGGGCAGGCAAAAATGCCGGGATTACAACGGTTTTAGTGAACCCTATCTCAAGCAAGGACTTGTTCCTTGTGCGCTTTAGGCGGATGATTGAAGCATGGCTGCTTAATAAGTATTATGGCGATGCAAGGCCATAATGCGAGCGCAACGTGGCTGATGCAATCCAAAAACAGCGGTGGCTTTACGATAATTGAGCTTATTATTGCCTTAGCGGTAATAATTATTGTAACCGGGGCTGTATTTTTGGCCTTTAGGCAACCAGAGCGCCGTGCGCTAGAACATGCGTCACGTCAGTTGCAAGCGGATATCCGTTATGCAAGGCGCCGGGCAGTAATAGGCGGGCGGCCATTTGCTGTATTTTTCGAGCCAGCAGAAGGTATAGGCGGCAGGTACAGAGTTATGGCACTGTACCCGGTGGAAGAAATACGCGCTGTTTACTTCACCGATGGTGTGCGGCTAAGATATTCAACAAGCCCGCAATTGGTTTTTCACCCAAGAGGTACGCCAACGGGCGGCTTTTCGATAAATTTATCCAGCCGTTATGGATGCTATTGGCAAAGATTAACGTCTACCGTAAGCGGCGGGCGTATTGAAATATTTGCGATAACATATTAAAAGAATAAAAGGAGTTAACACAATGATTTCAGCAGGTGAGTTCCGCAACGGAGTAACAATCGAGTTTGAAGGTGGTATTTACACCATCATAGACTTCCAACATGTAAAACCCGGCAAAGGCGCGGCATTTGTGCGCTCGACTCTCAGAAACCTAGAAACAGGCAGTATACTGGAAAAAACTTTCCGCCCGTCTGAAAAAATGCCGCGTGCCCATATTGAGCGCCGCGACCTGCAATATTTATACAGCGACGGGCAGAACTATTTCTTTATGGACACCGAAAATTTCGAGCAGCTGGAACTAAGCTCCACAGATGTGGGCGACAGCATGGTTTTTGTTAAAGAAAATGACATGATAAAAGTGTTGGAACATAACGGCCGTATCTTTGGTATAGAGCCGCCAATACATGTAGAACTTGAAGTTACCGAAACCGAGCCTGGCGTAAGAGGCGACACAGCACAAGGCGCGACAAAGCCCGCTACAGTTGAAACCGGGGCCACTGTAAAAGTTCCACTTTTTGTTAATATTGGCGATAAAATCAAAGTTAACACTGAAACCGGCGAATATCTTGGACGCGTGCAATCTTAAATTTTTATTGATTTATATTAGTCCAAGTCTTAAATCAGTTCCTCTGTTGCCGAAGCTGCGTTGAAACGTTCGCAGTCTCGGATCGTTGTCACTGTTTATGACTAGGCTTGTATTAACTACCAGCATACTATTTAAATCCCTGCCTATAATAATCCCATAGCAACGAAACATGTTGCTATACGATAGCAGATAAACAGTATTGATTATTATTGATACATGGATAATTGCAATCGTGGGATATTAATAAGTAAATTTTTGCCTATGGCAAATAAAATGAGGGGAGTGAATAGTTGTGTCTAGGAATAGAAAGGCAGTTCCCGAAGCTAAAGCCGCTCTTGACCAATTCAAATACGAAGTGGCAAACGAGATAGGTGTACCGCTTAAACAGGGTTATAACGGAGACTTGACATCTTACCAGAACGGTTCTGTAGGGGGCCATATGGTTAAGAAGATGATCGAAGCCCAAGAGCGCCAAATGGCAGGAACCAGCACTGGTTCTAAGTTCTAATGCTAATTCATACATGTGAGGATTAGTATAACAATTAAATAATTTTGTACCTGCAGGGCCGCCAGAGTTTCATTATATGAAGCTTTGGCGGCTCTTTTATTGCGTGACTTGTGTTGGGAAAAATATACTGATGACGATTTTTGTAAATTGGTTGACAAAATATTAAGAAACTATTAAGATATTAATACAAAGTTGTTACGTAACATATTACGAAGTTGCTAAAGATAAATCTAAAATTTCCTAAAGAGGAATGGAGAGAGTTTGATGAAAAAATGGCTTTTGAGATTTGCGGTTTTGACGGGTATTGTAGCTGCTACAGCGCTTGTACCCGTTAGTGTACAGGCAACAGTAGAGGTAGACCCGGTTCTGTATTATGATTATGGCAATGGATACATACCCGGTGAGTATTATGATAATGAGCCGGAAATGCCAATTGTTTTCCGCACAACCGCAAATTTAAATTTGCGCCAAGAGCCAAACACTACATCTGCACGCATCACTACAGTTAACCGCGGAAGTCTTATATACGTAACAGATTTACGGGACGGCGAGTGGTTTGCCGTTTCGGTAAACGGTCAAACAGGATATATGTACTCTACTTTCTTAGAAGAAGTTGTTAATGCTGACGTAATAATATCGGCTGTAAACGGCACAGTTGAGCGCTTGCACTGGAACTACGCCCGGCAGCTTACAACCATAGGTACTACCCTTACGATTATAGATGTACGCACAGGCATAACATGGCAAATGGCCAGCTTCTCTAACGGCAATCATGCCGATGTTGAAACCTTAACCGCTGCCGACACAGCCGCAATGTTAAGTGCATGGGGCGGGCGTTGGTGCTGGACACCAAGGCCTGTGCATGTAATTATAGGCGATAGAGTACTTGCTGCTTCACTAAACGGTATGCCACACGCAGGCTGGACAAGGCGCTATAACAATATGAACGGCCATGTATGCCTGCACTTTTATGGCTCAAGAACTCACAATGGCAACCGTAGTCATGAGCGTGACCACCAAAATGCTGTAAATGAAGCGTTTAACGCTGGAAGATAATTATATAAGATAAAGCCGCGGGGTTTTTGCCCCGCGGTTTTTTTGTATGCTAGGGAACTGCTTTGCAGTTCCCGCCGGCAGAAGCGGAAGTAAAAAGCGGCGTAGCCGCTTTTTTAACTTACACGCCCAAGCTTATATGCCAAAACGCTATACTTTTCCGCTTCCATGTGTATGTGATGAAAACATCGCTGCCATGGGCGACAATCGCGGGGTATGAAAATTCGGCCTCTTCTATGTTGAGATGAGGTTCACAATGTACATAATCTAAAATTTGCGGGGTACCCCACGTTGCACCATTATCTTCGGAGACTGCGAAGGCAATGTTCGAGCGTGCCGCCCAGTTACCGGAAATGGGGTTATACACCAGCACCAGCCTGCCGTCTTGTAGGCGGGCTATGTCTATGCCGCAGTTGTTATTGGGTAGTGTGGTTTTTGTGGCGGTAGCCCATGTATGGCCATTGTCTTTGGATTTGCTGTAAAAAATGCAGCCCTCTGTACTGCGGGCCAGCATATGCACTATGCCGTCGTTATCTTCCCATAGGGTGGGTTGGATTATACCTTTGCCTGTAAAATCTTCTGGTGCCCTAGGTACTTCTGCGGAGCGGCGCCAGCTAACCCCTTTATCCGTGGAGATATCTATGAAGCAATCCCAGCGGGTGTCATCCTCTATAGAGGCCGGGGCTAAGATTGTGCCGTTTTTAAGGTGCAGGCATTTGCTTTTTACCGGGCCACGCCCGCCGCTTTTATCGCCCGGGACTAGTTCCTTTTGAGTAGTCCATGTTAGCCCGCCGTCTGTTGACTCCTTGTACATGGTTTGCCATTCGGGGATTTCATGGCCTACTTTGTAGTAAAGGGTTAATTTCCCGTTAGCGTAGAAAAGCACAGGGTTCCAGCATGGTATGCCAATATGGTCGGCTACGGCTATCGGGTCAGACCACTTGTCTCCTTTGCGGGTAGCCAGCCAGATAGCCACGTCAGGTGCTTTTTCGTGTAAGCCCGCAAACCATGCCGCCGCTAAGCCGCCGTTTGGCATGCGTGCTATGGTTGAGGCGTGGCATTGTGGGAAGAAGGTCTCTGACTGGAAAATATGCTCGTGGCTTATGATATGATATGTCATTGTTTATGTCTCCTTTTCTTAGTGGGTAGCTGATATGATTGTAACCCTGATGAGGTTATATTGCCAGTAGCCATACATCCTCATTTGCTTTACAATGCAACAGATATCATATATGTAAGGGGATTATCATGACAATAGTTTACAGGCTTGGATGCAAGCTTTATCTTAACATAACCAATGCTTGCCCATGCGCATGCGTGTTTTGCTTGCGCGAAACTCAAAACGGGGTAGGGAATGCGGAGAGCCTTTGGCTGGAAAGAGAGCCAACGGTTAGCGAAATCAAAGCAGAGCTTGACACGCATTTTCCCTTCAAAGGCATGGACGAAATAGTTTTCTGCGGCTATGGCGAGCCAATGGAACGTGCCGATGTAGTAATTGAAGTAAGCCGGTATATAAAAAATATTTTCGTCAGCAAAAATATGCCTCCCCTGCCGGTGCGTATCAACACAAATGGGCTGGTACATCTTATATATCCTGATTTTGATGTTAGCCAGCTTGCTACCATTGATACGGTATCTATAAGCCTAAATGCCGACGATGCGGCGGAGTATCTGCGGGTAGCAAGGCCACGGTTTGGTGAACCGTCTTTTGACGCGCTTTTACGCTTTGCGCGAGACACTCGAAGATATACCTCTGTGATATTCTCTGTTGTGGAGGGTACAATGAGTGCTAAGCGGTTAGAGAACTGTATGCGTATTGCCAGCGAGATGATGGTCGGGTTCCGGTTACGGCTACGAGAGTGATATAATATAGCCTACACTTCATTTTGCTTGCTATAAACGTTTAAAGAAAGGAATATCATCATGCAAAAACCTACCGA
>Ga0131853_10005553_pt1 | contig 22750 bp, 8 predicted proteins | sample TergutLab28metaG_FD_92764 | JGI IMG/M metagenome (GOLD analysis project Ga0131853, IMG submission 92764) | Labiotermes labralis P1 segment gut microbial communities from Petit-Saut dam, French Guiana - Lab288 P1 (version 2) (version 2) | ecosystem: Host-associated > Arthropoda: Insects >...
CCGTTAATCTCTGTTTTCTAGACCTGGAGCCGCTACTTTTTTCATTCAAGTAGCTCCTCAATTTACCTCACGAGGCTGTGGACCCCGTTCCAGACCCACTACTACTCAGAAAATCTGGTAGCGGCGGAGATCGAACCCGGGACCTCTGTATCTGTAGCCAGAAACTCTGACCACTAGACCACAGAGGCGGTCAATTCAGCGTATAGGGGCACTGAAATTTAAAGCTAGCGATATTGTATGGAGATTACCGGGTTTGTGGTGCCCCAGTAATTCTGTAGACCATAGCTGGTACGCGTACCACTACTGATATGCCAGCCGTTGTCTGCTGGTATGCAGCCGTAATCAAAGTCCTGTAACAAGAGAGACAGTGAACGTATTAACGTAACAATGAGGCACGTTCGCGTAACCATTGTTGCTTTGGGAAGCAATATGCATTACATATTTTGTGTGTGCTTGTAGCTTTAGATATGAAGCAGGCAAAGCGTATGCGCCCTGTTATGTCACTTGTGGCCTGTGTGGCAGTACCATATTTTTCCACGTTATCTCATAAACGGCACGACTGTCGGGAAAAAGTTACTGGACATAATTTTTTTTTTATTTTATCTACAGGTTTTGTCTGAAACATTTCTCATTTTAAGCAGAATTCAGCGGCATGTTTTCATAAATGTACATACGTCTGCATGTAAAATACTCGCTATTCTTATCATATTATAACGAAACTTGCATGGTGTCGAAAGATTTTCGAAAGATACTCAAATATCGAATTTCGTGAAAATCCGTCCAGGGAGCTGAATTTTTCCCTGCGGACGGACAGACATGGCGGAACTAATAGTCGCTTTTCTCCTTTTTTCGAACGCACCGTAAAAGAATTAAAATTAAAAATTAAATGAAACATTGGCCACATGTATTTGCCAATACGCAGCATTGCTGACAACGTTACATGCCATCCCCGCTGTCAGTCAGTCTTACTAGTTTCAGCCTTTTTTATTTATATAAAAAAATATCGGTGGTACACCGCAATTGTTAAATTTATTGTTGTGGTACGCGCGACCGAAACGTTTGAGAACCCCTGTTGTAGACATGATTCGAGAGGTTCCTGTTCCTGTTCGAGACTCGACCGTGACACCGGCTATAATGACACATTTCGTGATTTTCCTCAGTTTTCCCAACCAGATTATGGGATATTATCTCGACTAGAGCAAGGCCGCTCGTTTAAAATTTTTTCCAACCCATAATTCATCGATTAGCAAACAGCGTGTCGCTATGTAACCTGAGATAGCGAGAACGTCGTAAAATAAGCTGTCGAAATATATTATATTGGCGTACTGATATAATCTTGTTAACCCATTGTACCGTCTGGATCAGGTAGTTCGAAGATTAAAAATCATGTAGGAAAAATGTCGTTTATCAGGTCTGACTGTGCACCGAGCGCTGCCATACTCGCAGTTTTTCATGCACATGAGTTCCGCACCATGCTTTGCATCTGTTGTAAAGGGTGCGTCAGTTTGTTGCAGTGACACCAAACCGTTATGCTGGATGTGCTGTGGGATTCTACTTTTGTTTTTGTCCCACCGTGCTCAGTGCATCGGTAATTTTCCGTTTTGCGATCTGACAAACTCAATTACGCTTACCTATGAGCTATACATGACATTAAACTGCTGCGACAGAATCATAATTGAATTGGCATGTTGTGTTACCTATTTCTTATTATGCTGCTTCCTGTAAAGTGAATTTCATGTTACAAAGTGTATGTGTAACGTATATTTGCAGATAGCCTTGATTGAGTACGATAACAGATTGGCCCATTCAAAACAGTGCCATCGAATGACCTTAGTGTTAATAATTTGGGGTGTACTATATTTATTTCGGAGTTTGACAGCTTTATGTAAATATGCACCAGACATATGGTGGGAAATGGAACGACAGGAGACAAGACTCTATTTTCCTACTGGATCGTTTGGGTGGTGCATGTTCGTGTCAATCTAAAGCTTATCTGTGTTTTGCTGATTTAAACGTGTATGTGCACTTAAATGTTACTGTTTTATGTGTCACTGTCAAGCGATGTGATAAATGTTTTTGCAGGGGAGGGTTAAGGGCAATTGTACTGCCGAAATGCATTAATCGTCTGTCGTTTTCATTATACATTGATATTGCTGAACTGTTAGATTTAGCAAAGTATTCAATTCCACATGGGATATGATTGCGAAGTAACGTGTGGCCATTTAATATGCAATCCACTTTTTGAACTGCAGCCTTTGCTGTGTTATCGACGCAGCTGCTGTCTTTTATGAGCATGTCGCAATCTGTGTTTGGAGATTCTGCTTAACTTGCGTGATAAATTAGTTCCTGAAAGTCAACTTTGGTATGACACTGTTGTTCGTGTATGAAAACTTCTAGTTAATTCACCCAACAAAAGTGATCTTGCCAACTGAAAACTGTGGTGTTGGTGTACTTGTAGTTTGGTGTCTATCCAATACCAACACACATCCCTGTACCGTATTTGTTTGGGAGCTTATTACCGCTTAGTTAAACTTGAGGGGCGAATGTTTTAAGAGGTGAATCGAATATCAGGAACTTACTTATACTAGACGACTGACGCTTCGGCGACTTTTACCCTAAAGACAGAGACTGTACATTTCTCGGATACGCAAGTCATAACAGTTCACATGGTGACACTGTAGTTGTTTAACAAAGCTGTCAGTTGCGATGATTCTGTAGTAGCGGCGTTTGATAAATTAATGCATGAATGAATGAATGAGAATGGAACATTGGCTGAAGTTTTCGGACAGAAATGTGTCCCATTGCCACTTTGTCCACCATTAATTCCACGTGGGCTGGCCTTGACACGGTCTGTATGGCGTCATAAAGAAGAAAAACGTCAGTCTATCCTCTTACTTTGTTTCAGGATATCGAATCGAAATCTGGAGTCTAAGTAAAGCTTTATTTAATCCGTCTGCTGACAGTTCCTATGTGTTCGGGTAACATGTTGCGAACAGTATGAATCGTTATAGGCGATATATGTTCGTGTTTTGGTGTTGAGTTTATATGACGTGCAGAAGTAGCGCGTGCAGTAGGAAAATGCTATTTAAGTTCGAAGATATTTTCCTGTTCGGAAAATAAATGAGTTTCTCTGTGCCAAAGAATAGAGTCAGCAGCTGAACGGATTGCATCGATTCAAGCACAACATGCACCTTAATGATACAGGCTTGAAGAAACGGCTGCTCTCCGTATTTGTCCCCTACTAAATTATGGGGAACTTGTAGCTCCTACTGTGCAAAGTTCGTCTTACTGAGTCATGTCACGCGACAAGCCTTCGTCTTGGATTCGGTTATCAGATTTGCATCGTTCCTCGCTGGATAAGAAAGGTCATTGTGGCCTGGATAAAGCCCTCCTCGTACTGGCACTACAGCCGGGTTCAAGGTTTACTTTCCTATAAAACAGACATTTTATAAATATTATCATAAAAATAAAGGGGGGGGGGAGGTTCCTGGTGTGGGGGATCAGCCCACTGAATTGGCTCTTTGAGCAAAGTACTGCGTGGGAAAAATAAGCATACTTTCCAGGGGACGAGATTGGAGTCCGAAGTTTGGAGGTTCGTGTTGTCCAATGCTAAACTCCCTTCATCCCCATAGCAATCTCGATCAGAAAAGTTGATCGCCACATCATTTTTTAATTTACTGAATAACTCTCGTAACACATCTGTATGAAGCTGAGATTCGAACTCGATATCTTCTAAATGAGTAACAGTCTTTAGTGTTCTTCCAGCTCGGTGTTACACTGCTGGCTGATCTCATATCAAGGTAGAAATCCAGTTCGCATTCCTCAACACGTCAGCTAAAGCCGATGCTGGAGCATGAGTACAACATTCAGTTTTCGATACTGTGTGTACGGTTTTATCTGGAAAACCTTGAATCAAATTCCGGTGTGCTGATTCTTTCAGAGTGATGTCTCGGTTGGCAGTAAATTCCTCCAGGCAACTGCTGATTGAGTCTGTGGCCGAGGAGATCAGCGCATTTGTTAACAGGAAGCTGATCGGATTGGAGAAGGGTAGGTTTAGAGATTTTATTTCCGTGGCAGATATTCGGCTTGAACAGAGATGTTAACGGAGGATCGAGCGACACAGCGCAAGATTATTTACTTATATTCCCAACTGTCACGTCACAGTCGCAATGAATGCTGGTAACATGGCTGCCGAAGAAAGGACTTGCGCTCCATTAAATAAGTATTACGGTAATATTATCAAGTTCTGTTGTTAATATTGCGTTTTTTACAAAAAGAAAGTGTTTCGAGTTTTTTGTGTCTGTACACTCGTAGACGGCCGCATAACAAGTAAAGCAACTGCCCCTGAAGTGGTGGTACCTGTTGTGTAGTCCGAAGCGAAAGAGGCGTATAGGACATAATACGCTAGATCTGGGCGAGCCATTGAAACAGCTCTGCGACGCAACTTAACGTCCTCATCAAGCTCCCCACCGCCCCTTCGTCCCGACCGCCTGCACCTCACCTCAAATCCGTGTACATACGTGTGTTACCGTTTCAACCTGGGCAGTTTGTTTGGTACCACTATGAGGATGAGTTGTTTGTGTCGTATGCGCCCTGAATTTAAGTTAAAAGGGGCGCGTTGGCCATAGTTGTGACTGTGTTCCGGAATATGTTTTGTGGTTATGGAGATTGCTTCCAGCTGGTATGTTAACAAGAAACCTTCATGTCAGTGACTCATGTAAGTCGCAAATAATTCGTATTTACAAAATATTACTATTGTAACTTCCAATAGGGTTTGGGCTACCTGTTATGGACGGAGGTATGTTGAAAGAGCTTTTTAACCCACAATACATAAATATTTAAGAACCACATAATATTCGAGTCTTATAATATATATGCAGTCGCTGACACCGTGGTATGTTCTAAGAAAGTGACTCCCGATGATGACCAGACGTGATGGAAACGTATTCAGGTATAATGAATTTGCTGTCTGTGTCTGTCTTTCGTGCTTTGATGGTTCTATTCCGTGAATTCTAAGTACGTCTTTCAACTCTTTCTTCGTTATAAATTACGAATATTAGCATGCTGAACATCCGGATACCGTGAACACTGTGTGTTAGAAAGTCGAGGAGACTTGACCAGCTGAACGATTGTTATGTTATTGTATTTAATAACATAATAGTATACATAGAAACGCCTGTTGTTTATTTACCACTTTCCCACATGTACCGTTCCTATTACCATCATTGCTTTGCAGTTAAGGGGTAGAAAACTGAAAAATTTAAAAACCTTTTAGTTACGGTTACAACAAGTGCATCATACCATCCAATGTCATAAAAAAGTATTAAATATTCATATATTAAAATGTTTTATATTCAGTGTTGCAGCGTTAATTAAAGCCGTTTAAAATTTTTGTTCGTTGCGGCTGTTGGGTGAGCCATGAATTTAGCAGGTGCAACAGAACCTTCACATAAAACATCAACTCTTGACAGGAGAAGATTGACACAAAGATGAATTCCTCTGGACGGTTACTTATATACTTATCAACACATCGCAAACGCAGCTCGCATACAGTACCTAACGCGTGCTTAGAATAACGACATATAAGAACTCCAGTTAAGAAAAGGCCAGCAAATAAGATATTCTAAATTGTCCCATATAACAGTATGGTTATGTGGACAAACTAATTCATAATAAGATTTAAAAAATGAGAACGTGCTACAGGCTGCAACGATAAATTAGGAAAGTAGCCTTAAATAGGCAGGACACACCTGGAACGTTATAGGACGAGTTACAGAACAGTTGAAGTGCATATCTGGAACGTTACAGGGGCAGAACAGTGGCAGTTCTCACCTAGAACGTTTACGGTGAGTTACAAAACAGTGGCAGTGCTCACCTGGAACGTTATAGAATGGGCTACAAAACAGTTGCCGTGCACGTCTGGAACGTTATAGGGTGAGGTACAAAAAAAACCACAGTGACTGAACTTCGATCATTACTCTTTCACACTTCGGATGCTTTGATGCGGTTGTTGTGGTTGTAAACATCACATTTAAAACCTTTATGTTTTTCTCTTAATTGCCAGTTAATTATGGTTCCCTGATGATGTTCCTAGGGCCGAAACGTTTCGGTCCTTGATGTGTAAATGTGGGACTGACGTTTGTGAAGAAGCTGATTCGTGGATGAAATTTAAAAATGTGGCCGTGTTTATGTCATCCTATGGCAGCAATCAACGGTGTGCTGTTATCTGGCTGTGTATTTTTAGGCAAACGGACCAAACCTAAAATGATTTTGACAACGATTGTATGATTTCGATAATAAAAGATTGTGATGAGGATGGCGGTAATAATGAGGTAAATATTTGTAAACGAGGAAGACCTAAAGCTACCTGGGCGGAAGGGATTAGAGGACTGTTGGGGGAAAAGGATTAATAGAAGAAGACTGGAATGACAGAGACAAATGGAAGAAAAAGATAAGATAATTGTCAAATGGGCGCAGGAAGATGTAGAAACGTCGAACAACCTGCTGAATAATAATAATATTTGTAAATATAATAAAAATAATTTTACTTTCTTAGTTAGTTCTTTAATCTCAGTTTAAGGACGTGGTGGTAAAGATCGTTACTTCTGCACTTTCAGCGTTAAAATCTGGTGCTGCGGCATTTCTTTCTCATTGGACTGTGGTTTGGCAGGTTTCGTTCAGAGGGTGACTCGACTCCTTCTTGGGCCATCCATTACCACAGTACATATATTCTGATGAAGATGTGCGTTGAAGCACAGAGTTAATGACGTGGTTTCCCTTTCCTTTCACCCATTATCACACTATCCAATTTTCAAGATTGTTATGGAACACTTATTTTGAAAAATATTGTAATGAAAGACGTCGACCAGTGTGTTTAAGCTGCTTTAATGGAACGCTGGTGTGTTTGCTCTAAGCAGCCGAATTCAGTTTAATTAATGATGTCGTTTATTCAACGAGGGAAGATTTAAAGAGACACTGGTTTGGAAGGACGACCGGAATAGTTTTATCTAAAGCGAAGTGGAATCATGTTTCAGTGTAAACGAGTTGGCAATGCACGGTTCCCAAACTCGGGTCAGTGAGTCGCCTAACGAGGTTCAGGCAATTTGAATTTGTATGTTTTTGCAGTTCTTACTCTGTAGTAATGATCCTATGGCCTGCGTTTTTGTGGCGAAGCTGGAATGCCAGTCTGTTTTGACCTTAGCTGGAAGAAGTAGCCAGTTTATGGTGCTAATAGTAAGAGGCTTTTTCTTATTTTACGTGTCATCCAGCATTTTTGGGATAATGAGGTAAAAGAAATTGTGGGCTGCATGTGTAGCCAGATGTGAGAACTTAGAAACGCCAGCATTAATTATGTAAAGAAGCCGCCGAAAACAGCTCAGACAAGAGACGGACGATAATATTGAGATGGATCTTGGAAAGTAGTGAGGTTGCGAGGTGGATGAAGTAGGCTTCTAGCCTTGTCCAGTGGCGAGTTTTGATGTCCTTACCGGGAGCGTTTGTATTTTACTATCAGTGACGCTTTAACAATTTATTTATTAAAAAAGATAACCGTGGCAGAACTTGTACAAATAAGTCTCGGAAAAACTACGCGCTTACGTGCGTGTGTAAATAAACACATGTACTTTCTCCCCTCTCCGCGAATTTTAATTTAAAGTATAAATACATAATTTAATCTAGTTTATATAGTATAAGTGTGGAATTCGATCTTTCTGTCCAGGAAGTGAAACTGAACAGTTTTTTATTTATTTTAAAATCCTCAACAAATAACTTACGGATTTCTGTTGCGTTGCCTGATCGTCGAGCGAGTTGCCGCTGTGGTGTGTCATTTTCGAGGGTAGCTTTTGGAAAATGTTCATGATTTCAAGGTGAATACATTCTTCTGTTCTCCGAATATAAGCTAGTGGCTATGGAACATCCCTCTTTATGTTTAAATGTTATGCTTCAGTCTCTGGTATGTGACAGTCACTGTTTCATTACAGTATATTGCTATGGGCAGTGTCCACGGCCAAAGTGTTCTTTATATACACGACGTTGTTGAAAGCAGTGTGTTTTATAATGTGATGTTGGTATATGACGGAAACAGAGCGTGCTTGAAGAGCTGCAAATATTATGGTCTCAATATGCCCCAGTAATTGGCAGTGACCCACACAGTACGTTTATGACGTTGTTACGTAATTTAATGGCAGAATATGGATCGAAATGCTGTGGTAGTAGAATAGTTTCTTTTGTCTAATGCTGTCATGAAGTAATTTTAGTAGTTTAGAGTGGCTGTATCTTGTATTTCTGCGTGCTTGTGCGTTATTTCTGTAGACAAATAGCCTAAAGTCAGACTGTCGGATTACGCGCCATTGTTGTTTGTCAGGAATATATGACGTTGTTGGTAACTTCTCGTAAATCCTTTTTCTCTCAGTTTTCCATGAAGTTGCGTCAGATGTATGGTTGGCAGTTGGTAAGAAGGCACGTCGCTACGTGCGTGGATCACTTACTGTCCGTGGACAATGTCCAAAATACCAGTCAAAAAATATTGTTATACCTTCGTAAGGAACGTCTAGACTCAGCCATTATTATTGGGGATTTCTGGCAGTTTGGATTTTCTTTCACCCTCGCATATTTTGAATCAGAATTCGCAGGTAATGAATGTTCTAGACACGACAGGACTACTTCAGTGCGAAATAAATCCATCACAGGACCTTTAGAACTTTACACAGAAAATCACAACACTTTGTAGTCATACACTAGTGCGGGAACCGACATAATGTCATAACATTTAATTGGGTATGGAATAAATTTACTAAAATTAAGTTTAATGCAATTTCAATTAAACTGGTTGCCAAATCGCATTAAATTTATTGCATGTGTTCAACTACCCCAGCTTGACAGCTTTTTTTTTTTTTTTGGTCGGCGACACACAGCGGATTTTCCGCAACAGAAATTTCCATTTCAGTTCGATACACATTTGTTTAAATTTACGTGCGTAAATTAAAGGTGCAGCATCCACTCATTATTCTGCAAATGCGGAAATTTCTGAGACCCAGTGTCTGGGTATCTGCTGGATTCCGAAAGAAATTTCTGTTGCATATAATCTACCTGTGTCGCTGGCCTTAAAGTGAAAAGGCCATCCCATTTTCCCTACTAATTTTTCTAAGCTAGCGCTACATTAACCTCCCTTCCTCTTCATGGTCTGCAAAATGGTCATTCTCCAAGACGTTTTGTTATGAACGTCTACACTAAAGCGCTTTTTCCATCACATACATGCATACATACATACATGCATACATACATACACTAACTAATACGTCACAAAGTTTTCTATTTCAGATATTATTGGTTTAAGGTTTGATTTATCCCTCCGAGGTCCAAATATTCTCTTGGACTGTTCCGAGACGTTTGCATATTCTTCGTCCAGATTTGGAGAGTGCATTTCTCTCCACGTCAGATCAAATTATTTTTTTGGTTCGTGATTCAAGGAACCAAAACTTATCTGCTTCTGTCTGGAATCTCAGCATGTAGATGTCAGCCCCATGATTGTTAACGTTTATCCACTGTTAGTTCTGAAGTTGTCTATGTCAGTGGGGATGGACGACATTTTTTTCCCTCTCCGTTTGGTCCAAGTCAATTAAGTTTTTAATGATTATTATTCATTGAAGATGTCTGCATTCCTAGTTGGTAGACCTGTCAATTGTGTATTCAGCGTACGTGTCTTTGATACCAAGGCAAGTAGTTCCTGACATAATTTCGACGTGATCTCTGGTTTCCGTTAGTTGAGGTTTCATTGTTGCTATGATTTAATTAACCTTACTCGGAATTATTTAATTCGTGCTGGGTGGAAGAGAGACTTTTACAACAAGAAGGTTCAGTTTACAAACAAGAATGTGTAATTATTAGTGAATCTCACCAGGCAGTAACGTTGACGACAGTATTTGTGTTCCTTATACACGGCGTAATTTGTTCACTTTAAAACCATCGAGCTATTCGGTAAAGTAGGCAGACGTAGGGTATGGTAAGGGAAGTTCATACTGGTTCGGATATTGCGTAGGCAAGGTGGCAAGAGGCTGTCAGTACTCGGTCGGTGATGGTATATCCGCTAAACAAGAAAGTTACGAATGTTAAGTTTTACCGCAAGTCTGTTGTTAGTACTCCAATTTACCTGCGTAGAAACACAATGTAAGTAGGCAACATTAGGCACTATGCATGTGGACACATATTGCAAAAAAAACATTTCCACGTTTACGTGGATTGTTACCCACTTATGTCTACATTATGTGTGCCCGGCCACACGCTTTCGGTATATGGAAACTCTGAATATTATTTTTAAAAATATGCGGTTCTGACTTGAGGGATGAGCTACAGGAGGTATGCTGGGAGGAGAGAAAATGGGATTTTTTCGCAAGGCACACCCTACCATTGTAATCTGGTGTGTCAGTATCCAACATTTCCAAAAGCAAAACCGACCAGTTTCTGGTGCCAGAATTTCCGAGACATTCGGTTGGTCGTTTTTTAAGTGCGAGAGAAACAAGGCACTTAATTTTTCTATTCTCAGAAACGTCCAGACCACTCTTGGGGCCCACCTAGCTTCAGTGTTAAATGGGTACCATGGGCTTTTTCCCCGGGATTGAAGAAGGTGATGCATATAGTTGGCCGTTCACATCCATTTTGTGCCAAGATGAGTGGAACCGTAACTGAATGTCGCTGCGTGTCTGTCGTAGTGCTTAAGTAAACAGAGGGACATCTTCACCGTTTATGAGAGGAAATGGCGATGCTGCTAGAACCATCATGAATTGTAAGTTAGGAAGGAAGCAGATGAGGACTGCGCCCTTCTGGGCTATTACCCATCGAGTAGTGGTAATTCCGTACCAGAAGAGCGGAGTTTTCATCTGCTTCGCGGCGGAAGCCTGAAATCACGCATGGGAAGAAACCAAGACTTGTCACCCTCTGTCTGTTCCTTGAAATGTTCCAGTTTTTGTTACTTCACATAGAGGAAGACACTGGGAGAGAATGGGAGTGTTAAGGAGACGGAGGTGCCCGCTGCGACGACCACTGTCGCCCCGCCCTGGTCACTGAAACCCCTGATCTCGTTATTGTTACCCCTCGCTGTCTGGCACAACCTTCCTTTGTCGTATGTCGTGTCTTGTTTATTTTGCCTTTTTATAACCATATTGATGACAATAGACTCGTGCAGATGTTTTTCAGTTTGCCATTGCATATTACTTGTTGCTTGCCACACCAGTAACACAGTAGGCGCTGTGTACGTTTGTGTCTACGGGCACGTAGTAGGTAACTTGCCTTACAGCAAGGTAACGTCTTCGTTGTTTGTTCAGTTATTTGTGGCGCTGTGGTGAATGCACGATCTGCCCGAACGGTCGTTTTCGTTTCCAGGTATAATGTGGTATTTGTTTGCAGGTAAGTGAATAAAACCATTACACTGACAGGTGCCTGTCATGGACACGAACTGACTGGTTCACGAATACGGGCGACGTACGTAATATGTTCTCGCTTTTCGGCCCTTTTCGTGGCGGTGCCTTTTCTTCTGCCTACATGCCCCCATAGTGTGCCTTACCACGCGTGTAGTCCTATACATAACGATTTTTGCGGTTATGAAACACAATCACAGGATTCTCTACATTGATATCTCAAGGTTTTTAACTGTTTACAGAAATTGCCTTAGGATTTAGTGACTTTGGTACAACAACGGGCAAGTGTGTTTAGGGTTTTTGTTTGGATCCTAGAATTACATGGAATATTTCCCTTAAATTATAACCTAAGAATTGTGCTGTTTCCCTGTTTTTATTATTACATATGAATTATATTCTAATGATTTATTTACCCTTGCAAATATTTGTTCGGTAAACTGGGTTTTCCCCTGCTGTTAGTTCTTTTGTCACTACTGTGTTTATCTTGTTGTGGGTGTAAAGTAAATAACTTACTATTTGAAAGGGCCCTGTCATTTTTAATGTGAGGCAACCCTCCTTCGAAGTTTTAAACGTCCACGTTTCACTGCCGGCACTCTGTGGTAATGAGTTGCTTCTGCAACTGCGAACAGCCTTGTGCCTTGTGCTGTATTCGTATTTAAAGTTGCCGAGTGATGCCGACAGATGGCTTTTTAATTCTCTTATCGTTGATGCTGTCGGTTAGTTTCTGAATAACATTGTTAATTACGACGCACTATAATAGAACGCCTTTCTTTCTTCCTTTCTCTCTTTCTTTCTTTCTTTCTACTTCATAGGCGTATTCCTCTGAATGTAAAATACGTGACATCTGTTTTCCACGTTTTTGAATAACCTATTAGCTATTCGGCAAGCTATTTTCTTTATTCCGTATTACTCCCAAGGGACCTTGTCGCTGTGGTAGATACCTGTTTTCCTTACGGATTCCTGTCAGCCTTCTTTATTCGTCGCAGTACGTCTCTTAATCCGAACCACAAACTTTGCGCCGCGAGATACAGCTCCTACCGGGTGCATCACACCTCATTTATGGAAGAGTAATGCAGTTTAGGTAGGTTACGTTTCAAGGGAAGGAAAAACGCATAACTAGGGAATGAAGGATTTTAATAATACATTTTCGCCCTAGGTACTCGAGATCTCGAAAGACGTCGTGAGCAGAGGATTTATTACCAAACTTCTTGCATAAATAAAGTTTTACGTATAAAAAAGGAGAGAAGAGTCGTGGAGTGAAAATGTTCTTGTCACTATTCTTAGCTTGTTGCCAAAAACGCATACTTCAAGTTTGTGTCGACTAGGAGTTTTATTTAGTTTTTGCTATTCCATTTTAAGGAGAAGGAAAAACGTAGCAGAAATCAATAAGAAGCACTTCAACATTCGTTTGTTTGTTTGCTTGCAAGAATCTTGCCCCAATATCTTTTACAAACACCAGCGAAGATTATAATGGCTGCAGTGAAAGTAGCTACGCCATAAACGTTCTGTAGTCATTTCTCATCCCTGTCTACTCTGATTCTCAGAGTGGAGAATGATATTTCTTTTTCTTATAAGTAACATAACATTTTTATTTTTTTAAAAATAATTTAAAACTTACGCCTGATCGTAAGTGATAAATACCGTAAATCGAGCAGCCTTTTGGGAGTGTTTTGTATATTATTTAATAAAATTCTAGCCACTGCAGACTTAAGCGTGGAGTTTGGGTATATTGAAGAATGACGGATTGGAGGAGATGTAGAAAGAAGCGTTATTGGCACTTACCAAGCTTCGATGCTGAGATTTTATTTGCTACGAATTGTCCCAGTCACAATAGCCGGTTGGAACTACATACCGCTTGAATGCAAAGCATTAGTTCTACACATTACCTACAGACGTTACAGCTGTAGTTTTTAAGATGTTGGTGAACTTTCATAGTTGTAGATTTCACTGATAATTGTGAAAGTTCGTGGAATTAAATGGTATAGGGGAGAATCCGCGTTTAGCTTCCTCAGATCACTGTGCAAGCCGCAAACATGGTTCAGCGATCGTAATGGCGGTGATCATCTCTGTTTCACAGCATCAATCACATTCTTGACCAGTGTCTGAGTCAGTATGTTCAGCTCACATTAGCCTCTGTTGTAAGATGACCTTCCTATTGTAAGGCGAGAAGAAACTGGGAATTGAAGAGGAAAGATTAGGTCGCACTCTGTGGGGAGCTCGCTTTGGAAAGGCTATGGACCTGTCGTAAGACAGACCACGTGATGATGAGAAGGAACCTTTAGAAAACATGGAAGCTCTAGGCCTATAATTCTAAAGTAGACTTCGCAATTTAATTTTCTAAATCTTTGCAAATACATGTTTTATTGCGAATGTTAGTAATGGATAGCAGTTCGGAGAAGTGTCCAGTTTTCAATAACCTTCAAGGAGTACTGCCGAAAATACTCTTTGCTTGCGTGCGTACGGCAGGAGAGTTTAATCTATAAACACATTTGGCAGATTCGTTCTCTGATAGTAATCCTTTATAATCCTATACAAAGTAGATTCCAATACATACAGAATAAAATACGTAACTATAAAGGTTGCCCATGGTAAAGCAAGATGTATTGAACAGTTTAACTAGTGAGAACCAAGATATGCTGTAGCTTGTTACTAAAAGTGAAGCGATCTGCTGTAGTCACAGTGACGACTGTTCTGTACTAACACTCTAACACTATGTGGTTTTCGCAACACATGCACACACACTGACACACATTATGTGCACATGAAACTGAATGAAGTTTACAACACAGGAAAATTGAATCAGTGTATCAGAGTTCATACTCGAGATGAACCGTTGTTGACTGTGTTGCCACACAACGCAGTTGATAACGATGATGATACAGTTAAATTATGTTGATTGAACACCAGCGACTGACTGGCCGCCAGCAAGTAATTCTTATGTAGGTATAGGGAGCTAGACACACACACGCTCACCATAAGCGTACTTAAAATAATCTGCTGCATTCGGACAGTTTCATGGTGGTGGTGGTGGTGGTGGTGCTGATGATGGTTGTGGTAACGGACTATACCCCAGAGTCCTTGTTTGAAAGCTGATAGTCAATCAACCAGTCAAGATATTCCTGCGCGGTCTGGAATTCGTACGCCGTAGATTTCTGGAACACGTGAGTTCGGGGGTCAAAATCCTGCCCATCTGTCTGTGTTTTGTTGTGTAGTTTAAAGGACTGCAATGGTAAGTGCCTTAACCACGTATTCCTTCCAAGTGTATAATAATTCATATTTCCAGTATTACCGAATGCTTATATGAACAGTCAATTGTTCTAATTTATAACAGGCCTGTAGTTTTCTGTGGTAATTTCCAACCACAGTGCCCCATTTTACAAGAATTGACTAAGGTAAACTGTCAGGACTTACTGTATTCGTTATTACCGACTGCAGCTTAGAGGCATTTTTTACAGACGCCCGCGACCCTGTTTAGACCCTTGGACCATTTACCGTTCTTAGTTAACTTCTGAATGCATTCAGAATGTAACAGCGGGACTCCTTGGGCGGTGGATCGGCCCATCTCAACCTGCACACGACATCACAGACACTAGATACATTCACGAGCCGGGTAGGACTCCAACCACGAACTCAGTGTTTGGATATTCAGACAATAGCCCTCTTATAAAGATAGTCAGTAGACGTATTTGTGTACCTTTAAAGTAGCTGTCGACTGCTATTAAATTTTGTGTTGTAAGGATTTGTCTATATCCGATCATCGTCTGATCAACTTGGCATTTATGGAAACGTACGATAGTAGCACAGTTACTCCCTAGCCTTCTGTATAATCCGCTTTTAATAATTCTCTTTGCCTCAGCACTTTTGAAGATGAAGAACTTACGATAAAGGACGGGATGCGGAGATAAAGGAATTCCGCGGAGAATTTCCTTTCGTTTTTTCACACAGTGAATTGTTTCAGACGCATATACCTAAAGACGTTTTAGTATTCGGTTTCTATTTTTGCAGAATTATTTTTATTATGTAACATTTCTTGCCTACTCTTTTGAAACCTGGCTTTATACTCCTTTCCCCGGGATCTGTAAGTACACGGATCTTTGTGAAAGTCTTTTTCCATGTAATAATCTCTTTAGTCCTTTGAGTGAACGGATATAGTATTGTTCGAGGCTGATGTTGAAGAAAGCGTTTTTTGTATATTTCATGTCAGAACAATGAGACGTACAAACCCATTTCCAGCAGAAGGTTGTTATGTCCTTCGGCCCTACGTGTACATGTACAGTATACATAGAGGCAGCGTGGGTAACACATCCACCAAGCCCAACGCCAAATACCCACAGTGCTCTAAAGAAGGTGTAACTTCCAATTACTAATTTGTTACCAGTAACGGAGAAATCCTGTAACCCGGTGCCATGTCCAAGAATGAAATTCTGCAGTAGTGTGCCATTATGTATTGTGTCGACTGTGTGCAGTGTTAACAGGATTAGTGTTAGCGGCAGGAGCACCAGAGGTGAGACACCATGGCACTAGTGGCATTGGTGATGTGGCTTGCGTAAGTGCAGCGCTAGTGGCTGGAGTGGTTTTAACGGTGGATTTTCGAGTGCAATAGTTTAACGCTGTATGTGGAACTTTGAAGATGTTCTGTTCCTAGTAATGTCTGGTTTTGCTGAGTGAAAAGGTGTAGAACGTGTACAGCATACACAATTCCATTTGGCAAGCGTGATTCGTCGATCTTTCTTATTCATTCCAATACTGCTTTACCGGTTTTTGTTGCAGCCATTCCTTTTTTTTTATCTTTGAATGTCTCTCGTTTGCCTACTTCATGAACATTTCCCATTGTCTTGAAGTAAAAATCCATCACCGATTTTATAAAAATAAATTCTTTGTGACTTTTCAGCCGTTTCCTTCATTCGAAGTTCGTTTCCTAGCCTACGTTCACTGCAAAATGAGATAATATGTTTGATAACTGCAAGAAATTCAATATTCACATTGTTTTTCCAATTTGAGAATAATACGCTCAAACCACAAGAAAGGAAGTGTAGTTAATAACATTATGGCTAATCGCAATTTTAGAGTCGAACCCACATACTTAGTATTGACAAAACGAAGCTTCTTTAGCGTTCAGATTATCTAGTTGAGTCTGACAGACAAACAAGTCTACAGTAATATTATTTATTTTGGCGGAAGTAGCCTAGTTGCCGTGCAGCGCGAACTGCTGTCGGACGCCGCAGTAGACATTATTTAGCCAACACTGCCGGTAAGAATGTACTGCTGGTGCTTTGACTGTGGGAAATCAAAGATTGCTAGCAGTTACTTCTAACTGCAGTCAGAGATTCAGACATCCAATCCACTTCTCGCTATCGTTAGGGAAGTTTAGCGGTGTCTGATAATTGTTAGCAGCTCAGCTTTGTGTGTGGTGAATATAGGAGTGGAATCACACATCACTAATAATATTTTTTAGTACTTTAAACGTTGCTTGCAAGGTTTGCTTCTTGCAGTAATATAAACAATTGTGGCATTTTGAGTTGCACATAGTTCTTGATTTGAGACAGAGGCATCTTCTATTTGGACACCTGCCTTTGCAGATACGAGGTACATTTCACATTATTTAATAAATATGCGACCAGTACCATGTTAACGCCATTCGCAGTGCAGTAATGTTTTGTTTTCTGTCCTTCAGAGGTGCTAACAGTCACCACTTGACACACGATGTGGCACATTTTTCCGTGATAACTGAGCGCATCAGTAAAGGTAGTGAAACAACAGTGACATTAACGGTGATTTATAATACTCATTGATTTGCCGCAGTCGCTGTAACATAACCACCGAACCTGACCACCCCGCTGCAACCACCAGGCTCGTGCAACTTCAGTATATGGGTGTTCAACTTAGGAATCCGTATAAGTAGCCAGTTACAGGCTACCTGCACAACTCTGTTAGGTAGAATAAATCAAAACGTCCTTTGAAAACAACAACACCTACTACTACTACTACTACTACTACTACTACTACTACTACTACTAATAATAATAATAATAATAAACGTTCCCTAGACTGTCGAGGAGAGATCTGAAAGGAGAAACTGCAAGTGAAATAATAGCAGCACAGATCAGGTAGACCTACGCCTTAGGCCGCGCAGCCACTGGGACCGGTACAAGTATGCAACTACTCCCCTTTAAAATCAGCCTTAATTACAATTGACCGCAGAGTACTGTTGCGTCGCATTTACAATGTTCAAAGGTGGCAGTCCGGCGCTGGAACTCTTATGTTCTGACCTTTAATTTGCTGGAATTGAACGCCGCGTTTACTCACACGCGCGAAAATGTCTGTTATACATACTTAGGGCGCACAGAATATTGCGCAGAATTGAATACTGGAGCTACGTAGTATACTAGAGGTATCCGCTCTGAGATCCACTCTTATACCAGCCATCATTAGTGAATTATTTGGTGATTTGCAAAAATTTTATCGTTCTGAAACTGTGTATTGTGGTGAGTGCAACTCGTATTTGCTTGGATTTGACATGTATATAGTCATTTACCATTTTACCATTTATCTGTGTGTTTAATAGAGCGTTGTTAAACATATTCGAGCCCTGCGCCAGCCCCCACCCCCCTCATCCTAACTCTATAGGGCTAGATATACATTCATTGCGTATTGCCGTCTTAAAACATTACTCGGTTCCGGAAGCATGGAGTGCGACAAGACACTGATGGTCTAGAGGAGATACTTTGCAGGTTCTGATTGTGTAAGCCCCTATCGCACAACCACTGATGTGTCTTGCTGAACGTCGCTTGCTTCATGGTGATGGCGCCGTTGCGCGTGCATCCTCATCCCAAAATCCGTGAACGGAATTGGTCACTGCATTCATACCCTTCACTTGCGGACTGCTTGACCTTCCTGGCTTGCAACGCTGGCACTTCTTCTGCACAGAAGAAGGGCGGTAACTACATAAGGGTTTTGATTTCGATCCCTGTTTGTATAATGTTTTTCACTGAAAATGAGCCCGTGGATAAGCATCTCATGTTTGGCAGGCATGTCATGTACAGCCACATTCTCGTCACACCTCTCGCTTAGCCTCATTGTTCCCCGAAAATATAATCGCCTTTGAAATATTCGTCTTTCAGCTAGGCGCTTTAAATTTGTTTCCTAATGCCTGTCTGTGTCAGCGATATTGATAAAAGCTACTTGTTGCAGTTGAAGTGACAAGAGTTCTCCCTGAGGATAGTGCAGTATGCGCCGAAACATGTAGGAGAGATTTGATAAATAAATATATATATATATATATATATATATATATATATTGAACTGTATGTGTGTACGTAGGTGATATATACATAATTGCTGTACAGTAAATGCACGGAATGGAACGCTTTGTTGCAGTGTTCATGTTTCAATTTCGTAACTTATGAAACAGCAATGTAGATACATTGCAACTGACTGCAAAGAAATTTGTACCAGCCTCTCTCAAGATTTGTTCTCAGGATAGTTTTACGCTCGAAATAAATATTATAGTAGGTAGGGTTCACCCTTTTTATAGGCCACGAAGGCCCTTAGGGTGAGTAGAAATATAGCTCTACTGTTTCTAGGACCTCGGCACTAGAGGGGATCGAGGGGTCAGCCCCACGCCCCGGCCGCCTCTACCCCCGGGAAAGACCCGGTACCCATTGTACAGGAGGCTGGGTGGGCCCCAGGGCCGGCCTGGACGGGCGGAAAATCTCGTCCCCACCGGGTCAGTCCCTATACCGACTGAGCTACCCGGCCCACATAAATATTATATAAACTGTATGTTGATGTGTAAAACTGTAACGTGTTAATATAACTTCGACATTACGAGATCAGCGCCTTCAAAAACAGAGAAGTAATCACAAAAATAAATTTTCGTCTTTGTAATACCTCCTTAAGGCTACTGCCACAGTCAAGAATGTTGCTTGATTGTTGACAGTCGACTCGAAAGTTATTGTTGCATGGAGCTGTCCGTTCAAGAAATTTTCCGGTCTTAAATAATCCGAAATGAACTGAACATGGAGAGCCGTCTATTTGTTGCTTACACAGCCATAATCCAGTACGCAGAGCTCCATTTGTGAGCTACGCGAGCACCAAATGAATTAGTAGGTGAGGCCTGAATGTTACGCTTTTCACCCGCTGTATGCTATCATATAAATTATGTAAAGGGATCTGTTATGCCCTATTATGGTCGCGATGATGAAAATTGCAGTTCTGTCCTTTTGGGTATACGTCGAGGCCAGCTGTTACGGATACTCATTCTTTGCAATCGTGTCTGAAATAGCATTTCTCTTTCGGCAGAACTCATCAGCACCGTGCTGCTGTCGTGTCGTGTCGTGTCGTGTCGTGTCGATGTGTGCCCAGTTTTAAAGATACAATTGTTTGGCCCTCCCCTTAAAATCCAAATGCACCCAAACTGCACGAATAATTTGTTTTTGCAGTTTGTTTTAGTGGCTGCATTGTTTTGTTTTAGCAATTTTTGTTAATGTTTTCATTTTTTTGCCCGGTTCAAACATTCCTTCGTTGCTCGTGGGAATGTTTGTGATCTTTTTTCGCTCTGTTTGCCCAGTCGTATGTTTACTTACAGTGTTGGTGTTTAGTGCTTCCCTTGCGGCTGCTGTGTCCGACTCAACAGCAGCTACATCGCGAAATAAAGTACATTTGAAATGAAATGATTTGCGGGTTACACAGAATAAACTGTATTTTGTTTGCTGTGCATAAGGGGATGTCTTTGTGAATGCAGGGAATAGAAACGTTTATTTTACCAGGCTGACGTATAGACACAGTCATTGAGAGTCTTTGTAATAAGGTAGTTACCATATAGAGTGAAACCTGCTGATAATGGAGCCGCTAGGGACCGAAATTTGGTCCGTTCCGGGAAGGTTCCGTTTAAAACAGACACTTGAAGTTTGGATAATCGGGACTTCAAATTTTTTCCGCTGAAGACGGGTTTCTTTTTTTTTTTCTTTTTACCAGGCTTCCTTTAGGACAGGTTTCACAGTATATACAAACGTTCTTTTGCTAAGATTTTTCAAGAGAACTTGCAGAATCATATAATCTTACTTCTCTGCGTGTAGTCACTTTGTAACAGGTCGCCTGTTTTCGGTGTCAAACCAAAATATTTCCTTCAAACGCCATGTTGTAGTTTCCATGTTCCTAAAAAGTCTCTGGAATAAAAAAAAAAGCTGGTTATTTTATATTGGTCTGTGACCACGATTCAAGAGGCCTGAACTGAGGGGAAGTTTTTATGGTGCGTGCTGTGACATTAAGTTCCACAGCACATACCGACAGAATAAGCATGGTCCTCGGATTACTGAAGCTGCATGTTATAATGACATACAGTCTCGATTGTGGTTTGTCTTATTTTGAAGGTGCTTGGGAGAGGCGTGTATAGGGTTTGTGTGGGGAAACTTGAGGGAAAGAGACCACTGGGGAGACCCAGGCGTAGATGTGAGGATAATATTAGGATGGATCTTCAGGAAGTGAGATATGGGGCTATGGACTGGATCGGGCTGGCTGAGGATAGGGAGAGTTGGCGGGCACTTGTGACTGCGGTAATAAACCTTCGGGTTCCATAAGATGCGGGGTATATCTTGACTAGCTGCAAATCTGTTAGCTTCTCAAGAAGGACTCTGCTCCATGGAGTGAGTGAGTAAGTAAGTAAATAAGTAAGTAACTTGTAGGTGCTTGTTCGGGAAGATCTTTCAAGTACAGTTAATTTCCCATGCTGCCCATTCCTCGACTCTTCGAATGTCTGCGGCCAGTATAAGTGTAAAAAATATTATGTTGCTAGGATATATCTTTGTGTAGTCTGGTAGAAATAAATCGACGTTTCGAAGGAAAATTATGCCTGTATCTTCAGGCTAATCTGCAGAGTGGAATTTATATTCCTCCGGAACACAGGTAAATTCTACACGGTGCCGTATCTCAGAAGACTGGTTTTCACGTTACAGTCGGTGAACAGTTGTCGCACAGTTGCGTATTTAAATAATTTGAAGCTTTTCACACTGCACGGCTGTAGTGACTTCGGAAATGTGGAGCCAGTTTTCCTGATGGCAGGCTAATGAGATTTTGTCGTACAGTTGCTGACATGTGACTAATACGGGCAGTGTCGCGGTTGTGTTACTCTTTGAGGAAGGACCTGAAGAACGCAGAGCACCCTTACTTGTCACTCGTGAGAAGAAATGACTTACATGCTGTCATGTATTTTTACTGGACTTACAGCCACAGTTCAGTCCAGTTTTGTAGGTGGAAAGTACTGATTGCATAAATAACAAGACAATAGTCATGAATGGTTGTGTTTCTAGGCCTTTTCGTGTGTGAGTTCAGACAAGAAAGGTAGCGTAACTCCGTTGTGCCTTTTCAAAGAACATAGCTGAAGAAATTTCTTGTGTTATCACTGTATATTCCTGCAACGATTTTCAACCCTTTGCAACGTCTCACGCCTTTAGGCTAAATTAGTTTTTGTTTATCGTAGAATACTTCAAAGCAACTAATGCGCAGTGTCTTATTTTTCCTTTTGGCGACTCTCGAACGACTGCAAATTGAATTGAATTTTACTTGCAGTATTCGGCTCTTTTGTGTCGTGTTCTTCAGTGCGACTGCATATGAAGCGTGAGACGAACGTCAAATCGACCTACGAAATAAAAGTTTTGCGGGGAAAAGACAATGCATTCTCATGTTGCGAAATCGGACCAAGGTTTCAGTATGTATTCTGCTGGCTCTACCGGAAGTCAACTGTATATTATAATCACTCCTACATGTTTCTATAAATTTGTATCATCCTCAGGTAGTTCCAAAACACACAGGCAACATCAACACAAGAATATCCAGATTGTATATACGGCCACGTCAACATACTACTGATAGAAATTATATTGTAAAATAGTGTAGACTACATTTTATCAACAACTACCACGTAATTATTTTAAAATGATAATTTTAATGAAATTTTAATAATATAGAAACTACGTAACTTATCGAAGTAGAACTTTGGAACTGACTGAGTATGATACAGATGTATCGAAACATGTAGGAGTGATCATAATATAAATATTGTTCAAATAATATATATCTATATAGAGCATTGTTGGTTGAATTAGAATATATATATATATATATATATATATATATGTGTGTGTGTGTGTGTATGTGTGTGTGTGTGTGTACTGGATGTGCGAAGTTTCAGGGGAGCTGAGTGTGATACAGATCATTAACTGGTCATTGCAAAGGTTAGGGAAAGATTAGCAGTGGGCAAGCAGGCGACACAGAGTTTAGACAGGCACAGATTTAACCTGAGTAAGCTAAATGAGCTGGAGGTTAGGAAACAGTATCAGGTC
>Ga0131853_10005554_pt1 | contig 22746 bp, 10 predicted proteins | sample TergutLab28metaG_FD_92764 | JGI IMG/M metagenome (GOLD analysis project Ga0131853, IMG submission 92764) | Labiotermes labralis P1 segment gut microbial communities from Petit-Saut dam, French Guiana - Lab288 P1 (version 2) (version 2) | ecosystem: Host-associated > Arthropoda: Insects >...
ACCCGTTGCGCTGACCACGTGACACCCCTCCATCCGCAAAAGTTGGCACTAACTTCGCCGACCGGCGGCGGCCGCTCTGTCGGTATAGTTCGCGTGCGGACTAAGGCCACGGAGTTTAGTTTTTAGTTTAGTTTAGAGTCAGAAATGAAGGCCTAGACCAGGGCTATCGAATCTTTTGTTGATTATGGGACACATTTCGTCGTGTAGAATACTGGTAGATTTCCACAGAAAAGAAAACAACGAAAACCCCATTAGCGACACCTTACGGCAGGGACTGTCAACGTTCCGCCAGCGTGTCCTACCAAATGCGGCCTCTTACACCTTCGTGGAATAGCCTTACGTGTGCTACGTTTGACTACGGTTCTCTTTGAGGGCTGTACTCAAAATACGCATTTTGAATAAGTAAAAATGATGGAAACGCATGATCGAAAAATCTTGTCAAAGTATGTAATGGTGCAGAGCCAAGTTGTCCCTGCCCACATTATGAAGGCTTAGGGGAAGTGGAGGCCCAGATCCACTAATTTTCAACCTCGGGAGTGGACGGAGATTAGCGGTCGGCTTCACAACTCGGTCACTTCTTATACTCGGGGCGTCCCGATACCCACTAAATATGAGCCTGGATGGATCCTAGAGCCAGTTTGAAAACTTCGAGAAGATATGGATCTTTTGGTCCAGCTTGAATTCGAGAACGGCTATCCAGTGCTCATTGCAGTTCCTACACCGACAACGCTATCCGGGCTCGACGGTACCAAAAAAGGGATTATATTAACATATTCATGTAGTTAGTCAGAAATACCACTTGCAGGTACAGTATTCCTCCTTGAGGTTTCAACTGTGAGAAATATCGATGTGTTATCTATTTCACGAAAATTATCGCACTCTTCATTTCGCATCGTTCTTAGTAATTATTATATTCTGGCTAATCAGATTGTAAGCAAATAATAGCCGCAATCTAGAATATGGACGTGGCAAACTCAGGCGTAATAACTGAAGAATAAAAAACCAACTAGATGCCACTTATTATTTTATTGTACTTCTTATAGGCTCAACATGTTTCGGGCATTACTATGCCCATCATCAGGAGCTCACGACTATGATGTTGATTACCGCATTGATCGTTTCGGTCTTGGTTTGCTGCATGTTGGAGGTTAGGTGCGGACACTACTCCAGCACGGTCCATTAAACATCAGATTCAGGCATAATAATTTTTCCACTTGCTCAAAGTCAAGTTTTAACAGAATGGCTGGCTAATTGGCCCCTTCTACACATTTTTTTTTTGCAAATTCCAAAGTTATGTATTTTGCCACGATCCCCCACTTATGTGGCGACGATTTCGAAACGTATCTAGCCTTATTCTAACAAATTGTGTGCATTAATACTTAAAAGCATACTGGTTACTTTACGTGACATCAGGTTTAATGTTAACAAATTCTATACTCAGACTACGGTGCTTCTTAGTGTTTTGTATGGTTCTCAGAACAAACAGCGATTATTTACCTACATATAATTAATATATTAGTTTTTATAATCGAGGAGGAGGGTGTTTACTGCTCGGTACGAGCCCAGGATTTAATTATGATTCTGGTTTGCTTTAGCCTTTAAATGGTTAAAAGCAGTAATGTGATTCATAACAAATTGTCAGAAGGAACAAATATTTAATCTGTATCCTCGCTTATAACTAGGGTAACATAGATATGTTAAAATAGATTCTTGAGAAGCCGTATCAGACCTGACATACTCCGAACTCGCTGGCGTTGATGTGGATGTATCCGGCACTACTTTTCATTCACCGAATGCTGTTAGTAGGACAACTACTTTTGCACTGCGCTCAATGCTTAGAGTGATAACTCTTCCGTTATTTCATCCCAGCCTTCTACAAAGGATAGAAATGCATTTCTGAAGGATTTAGTGTCTTTAAACTCCTATCAGTATACATTATGGAACGGTTCTTTAAGAAGCCTGTTGCTTTGAGTATAAAGAAAACAGCTATGTCATTTTAAGATGACGGTCTTCAGTGTTCTGATGCCAAGTGTCAGGTAGAATGGAACAACATTTTGGAAAAAACATGCTGTCCCAGTATTCAGAGTAAAAAAATTCCCGTACAAACACACGATCAAATATATCTTTCTAAAATATATGGGACCATACGTCGGCATACGACCTAAAATTGCCATTATGGTACCTAATGTATTCTGAAGTAAATTTTTCAGTGAACACGCATGTAAGAATTTAGAAATTGTGTTTATCATTTTATTTATCTTATGCTGAATCGTCATCAACATAATGAGATACAACTGTGTTATCTTTAATCGTATAGGCGTACTGAAAAAGCAAAATGGTGCCACAGACACAAGACTTATTTGGATGGATTACGGTATGGTAACTGTACAATAATTTTGCGGCACGCTTTTAATGATTCTCTAGTTTGATGCATTCCAAGGACGGACGTAAATTAACCTTTACTTAAATCATAGGAATAATTCAGATGAAAGGATATACGTCTTTTAGGTATTGTTAGAGCATTAACCTTGTCTTTAATGTTCATAGAATTCCATATTAAACAAATGCTGAATGTAACGGATGAATGGGGAAGAAGAGCCACAATAAGAACTGTACATCTAGTTACCAAACGTTTCTGCTAATGCAATCAAACCCTTATAAACCACCATGCTCAATTAGCCTCCACAAATCTGCGTGGAAAGACATGTCCTACTAAACATTGTTTTTGTTTACCGGTACGTACCGCCAAAATATTCAGTAAAAAAGCGTGGTGGTTTGTCGGAGTTTGAATGGCATCAAATATGAGGGTGCGTTATGGCAGTGTAACTGTTGGCTGAAGTAGGAATATGTGTAATACGCAGAGCGTTTCTAGAACTGGGAAGGCTAATGTTTGGGTTACTGTTGTGTTCGTTGTTTCGTATTCTGGTACTTTTTTGTAGGAACTATCAGTGACAGAGGGGAAGGCCAAGTTAGAATGTTTGATTAATATCTTGCCCGTCCTTCCGTGGAATTACGCCGTATCACATGAAGCACACCGATGTGGAGCTTACTACCGACACATCACATATATCGAATATGCCTCGGGCGGGAGACAGTATAATTAATTAATAAGTGGTACACAGCTTTACAGGGCCATGAATGTGAGAGTTGCAGATTATCGCCTCTAGATGGAAGTTTTACAAGTTTTTGGTAGATATACTTGAAGAATCTAATGGTCATTCGTTAAAAATCACAACACGTTTGTAGTAACTCGTCGTCTGTCATTAAACGCGACAAGTCTTAGTATGCCAGCAGCTTCGTATGTGGGATGCCTTCTTTTTTGTTTTGTTTTAATTTCCGAATAGGTAGTCTCTTCGCTAAACAACATGCACTGTGTTACAACTTCGCTTGCTTTCATAACCGCTACCGGTCACCATACATTTTTTAAGTCAGACAGCTAGTTACAATTATTTTTTTGCATGATTCTTTTGAGTTCTTTGAAGGAAGTATACAAAATTAACCCATCACTTGGTGGTTTGAGTAAAACTTCAAAATCTCAGGGGCTATGCTGTTGTTTTATTCATTAGTTTTAAACAGTAATGGGGGACCGCGGTGGCACAGTGGTTAAGGTGATGTGCTACAAATTGGAAGATCGCTGATTCGATTCCAGATGGCGTAATTGCAATTTTTCATTGACATAATCCTTCCGATCGCACTATGGCCCTGGGGTTGACTCAGCCTCTAACAGAAACGAGTACCAGGAGCATTTCCTTGGGGTAAAGGCGGCCGGTGCGTAGGGTTGACAACCTTAACACCACTCTGTGCTGTTGTCACGTAATCTGGGAACCTTAACTTCCTGGAACCCTCTGGGCACCTCGGGCCTGCAACGGGGCTGCTTTACCTTTTTTTAAACAGCAATGGGACTGACGTAAATAGAAAACATGTAGACGATAGACGAATGCGTATTCTGCCAAAAACAAAATAAAGACACTTGTGCTATGTTAGGTTTAAAGCATTTAATTCTGCTCGGCGAACCTGAAGGGAATAGAATATTTGCAAGACCAAATATTAGACTTGTCGGTCCTAGTGGCAGCACGGTCTAAGGCGTGGGTCTGCGGGCACTCTTTTGCTGGAATTGCGGGTTCGAATCCCGTAAGGGGCATGAATATCGGGCTGATCACTTGCCCAGGGGATTCCTGCCGAGTGTGGTTTGTCGAATGAGAGTGATCACGAAGCCCAATAAGGGGAGACCATGACCCGGAATCGGGTCGAAGCGCCACAGGAAAAAGTAAAGTATTAGTTTGGAAGATAATATTGCAATTGATCTTGAAGGAAGAGAGTTTGAAGATGTGGACCTTGCAGTGTTACAGTATTGATGTGATTCAGGAAATGCATCAGTGGCCGGTACTGTGAGCACAGTATCGTAACTTGTCAAGAAGAACAGTTCCACGAAAGCAGTTATCTTAGTCATCCACACACTGCACTACACTCATGTGACAAATACCGCTTGCATCATATTTATCTGATGACGACCGTATCCTTCGATTTACTTTTTTAAAGTTTTTAATTTACCATTAAACGACAAAACAAAACTTAATTTAACCTCCTGATGCTAAGCAAAACGTGAGTACTGAGCATGCGAATTTACGGAGAGGCTGTCGTCTGTCGGGCTGCTTGAGGCTGGGCCAGGGTGTGGGCTAACTCAACACGTATTCTTGCGTAGTAATTTACAAAGTGTGTCTGCTGCTGTAAGGTATAGTTTTGTTGTGAAGTCAGCAGAAGATTAGGCATGCGAATAATCCAGTGTTGAGACAGATTGCCGGTAGAGGCTGAGGACAGGCAATGATGGCAGCAGACACCAAGCTTCGCATTCTTAAGAAAAGACTGATTCTTTTCATGGAATCTTTTTTATGGTTCTGACATTGCCCAGATATTTTAACTCGGTACGATACACAACCGCCGGTTATCGAGCAGATTAACTAGTTTGTAGCGATTCTGACAAGTGCTAGCGAAATACCTGTTTCAAGTTCCTGAACGGACAATATTTCTACTGAGGCTAAATATTTTCGTGGTTATCCTCAGGCTTCCACGCGATGTTGGATAGAATATTGCAGAAGAATTAGAAGAAGGTGTTAAAGAGCGACAAGAAGATAAAACAAGAAGAACAAGGTGTAAGACATGCCAAAAGAAAGTAGATGATTTTGTAATTGAATTCCATACGTGCAATGTAACCGCCACCCACAAAACTGACATTTCTGATGATTTTGGTTTGTTGCGGATAATTATAGGCTACTTTTAATTATAGCCTACTTCTAATTATAGCCTGCTTTTAATTCATCACACACGAAATAACTTTTCACTGAAACCATGCGCGAAAATATTTCACCTTCAGCTAATTATTGACTCACAGTTTTTCAGTTACTATCCGGTATTCATCCTTTGCACTATATGTCACAATTAAACGAAGGATATACTCTGGGATATGATGTAATAGAATGAGGTAGAAATTTAGCAACATTAGGCATGCACTTTCTTCCTCCTTCTTCTACCCAGGAGATAAAGGTGGTGCGATCTTCAGAAATATCATAATTTTGTAGAAGACTATATGACGTCACATCTCAGGAGACAGGAAGTCTATTCTGTTTAGTCAACGTCGTTTGTAACTCGTAGGTAAAGTCACAACTAAGCAGTTGGCGCTCCTGCTCATAACCGGGGAAGTTTTAAACTGAAATTTTGGATGGGTTGGAGGGTGGGTTGGGGAAGAAGTGTTTTATTCGATGACGCTCTTAATTTATGAGATTATGTGGCAGGAGCATGTGAATGAAATATGAGATGGATAATGGGGGGGGGAGGAGGGGATAATGACAGGAGGAAACCCAATGCTGTAAGAAACGCCGTTCCCAATATCACTTTGTCCACCACAAATCCCATATGGACTGGTAGGGTTTGCATCCGAGCCACCGAGATAAGACCCCAGCGAATAACCGCCTGAGTCGCCGCACGGTCCTCCTGGTCGTGAGAGTGGTTATTGCTACTGACAGATTTCACGTTTTGCCTCATTCTCCGCAGCAGGGTGCTGGTACCAACTCCATATTTATAATCAATCTCAGTTTTTCAAATGAGACAAGTAAATTGCAGCTCACGTGGCTCTGTTGTACACTCGTAAAGCGAAGGAAACGCGGCCACCATTCACGTACATATTTAATGAATAATTTGAAGGGACAAGCAAATCGCATGCGTAAAGAAATTCATAAGAATAATGTTTAGGATATCAAGATGTGTGAGGTGAAATATGTTGAGCTGACTTACAGCGATGGTGTTTTGTAAACACATAATGAAACTTGGGGTCTTTTAAAAGCACAGTTTATTGATCAGCGGAATACCTCTTTGATACCCGACGGAAAACCTTCACCGTGCCGTTAGGTGTTAGGCCGCTGGTTAGCCGAGTTTTAGGAGCGTTCGCACAAATCGCTAAAAGCGCCTGTTAGCTTCTTCATTAGCTGTCTGTCCGCATGCAACAGTCCGGCACCCAGTGAATGGACTTTCATTAAACTTGATAGTGGAGACTTTTATTAAAATCTGTCTAATTTGATTAAAATCGACCAAAAAATCGGCCAATTTAGTGAAGACCTAAATAGGTTTTATTTTTCCGACCACATCAAATCGCCATAAAATCACTGTTGAGAGCGATTTATATGACTCAACAATGCAAGAGGAACGAATTACTTTTTTTTCCCACGGCAACTCTTTCAGTACTGATTACGTTGCTGACTGTTTAGGTCAACGATAGGCCTAATAAGAGAACGTATTATTGCGATTACATGGTAGCGCGTTCAAAATTGAAATGTGACACACATAGGCCAAAAATACTAAGGGAACGCACTGTTGACACAAAAGTAACCTTATAACATGAACAGTCTGCAGTAGACGTAATATGGCCGTGTTGGCACGTTCGTCAAGGCGAAAGCAGCCCGCACTTACTTCACACGTACATTGCGTGTCTTGCACATTTTCAGTTTTTTGGGTAGCTATATAATGTAAGTGCTTAGGGAGGTAAATAGGGAGTGGTTTTGTAGCTGGAGAGTTGTATAGTTGCTTTGTGGTTTAGGTTACTAGGTAGGTAGCTCGTATCTCCGAAGGTAGTTTTTGTTAAACAGTTTATTTGTTACATATATTAGTTTGTTGGGTTGGTGGACTAAGAAGTCATTGTGAGAGGTTATTACTCCCCGCAACAACAAAGTTTCCCAGTTGCTGTGCCTGTAAAACTGTTAATAACATTATTAATAACATCACTGACGGTTTGCAAACACCGCAGGGAGAGAAAAATTTCGCCACTGAACCAACTAAGTACAAAAAAAAAACTTTTATTCGCAAGAAAGTGGGTTTTAAAATGACACAGCACTTTCTTGTCATTTTCTGCCATTAGCTACCCAGTCAGCAAGGTAACCCACTGATGAGTTTAGTCTTCTTCAAGACTTTCAAGTGCATTACACTTTAGAGCACACTACTGTTTATGTGGTTCCTTTTCTTATCTTTTGAAATCGTATGGAAGAGAAGCAGGAAAGAGTTTTCTTGAATACAACCTCACTAATCCCTTGATTCGGACAGGATCCTGGGATAATTCCATCCATGACCCTGTTTCACAACTTTATTTCTGTAAGATTCATCTTGATGATAACCAGTATTCTTAATATTCCAAGCAGCCGCTTTCTAAGAGTCTCTGTCAAAATTACATATATAATCCTTTACATCCGCCAGTCGAGCCACATGCTCAGCCAATTTGAACCTCAAATTTGAACACCATACCGAAATAATAAAAGCAGCGATCATGATTAATTCGTGTCTCTCAAAGTAGTGTGGACGAAGTTCGGGATTTTAAATGACGGCGATGACATCAGATTCTCTTTTTACGTGAACAACAAACTTGGAAGTCTAATGGTGGATTGGCTCTGTTTTTAACATCATAACTGGAGGTCTGATGAACTTCGCACCCTGACGTTTATTTAACTGAAAGATCGGTGGACCAAAAAGGCATAAGTTTGGCAAGAGAAAAATTCCTATCCTTTTGGGAGTCGAAATCTCCTCCTCCGGCCCTCCAACGGATACGATAGTGAGCTATTTCCGTCTGTTTCCCTGTTGTTGTCTTCAGCGTGCGGGATGGATGACCGAGGAATCGAGGTTCGATACCAGCGGGAATAAGACTTTTTTATATTTTCTAAAGCGTCGAGACCAGCTCTGAGTCTGATGCAAACGTCCTACCTAATAGGTGCGGGGATCTCTCTCCATGGGTTAAAAGCGGCAGGGGCCTGGAGCTTACCACTCACCTTCATCTCATGTCGAGAATAAGATAGAATGGAGCTAATGTTTTCTCCTCTTGTATGCCTTCATGGCAGGAACGATTAAACCACTGAAGCTAGATGCCTGAGACGTGGTTTGGGGTTAGATCGTGCCCACAAATGCACATTGTGTGTGTGTGTGTGTGTAAGACGCTTTGGAAGGCAAAATGGCGACAGTGCAGAACTTCGAGGTTATGTCCAACGAATTTTACACATACAGAATGTGCATTTCAGTAAAATGTTTTTCGTAGAAAAAATAAACTGAAATTGAAATAAATGATACCACAAAATCACTAACAGACTTGCAGAAGTAGAAATCTATGCAATGAGAAAGTTGTTTATATTGTCTTGCATTAAAAATGTTGAGTCTTACAGCTACGTTCAGAGGCATAATTTCTAGAATACTGGCGGGAGGGAGGGGCGGTTTGGAACTATTCATTAAAATGTTCTTCAAATAACAACTATTTTCATTACATTCCCCGAGAAATATTCCTACAGAAAGATACACAGGGGACTGGCCTGTTCTATATTTACTACATATGTTGTTCTCATTCTGCAATCCAAACGATTTTATTAGATGTCTGGAGAGGGTATGTAGTCAAACACAACTATGTCAATTAAGATGTTTTAATGACTATAACTAGAAAAACTACATGCTTCGGCACTTATTGGCCATCGTCAGGTTCTCTTGAAGAAAACCTGACGATGACCAATAAGTGCCGAAGCATGTAGTTTTTCTAGTTATAGTCATTAAAACATCTTAATTGACATAAGTGTGTTTGACTACATACCCTCTCCAGTTTTCACACACACAATGAGGATGACACAATTCAAAGTTCATTAGATGTCATTTGAATTAATATGCATTTCACTATAAAATTTGTTTTAATCACTGTGAACTAAAAACATTATTAAAATTATGTCCCTTTTGTCTTATATGTTTTATCATATTAAAAACAGTTTCCTTTATTCCCTGGGGTAAGACGTCACACGTTATGTGTACATTTTCATTATCTCATTTTAAGCCCACTGTAGTTCTCCAATTTTAAGTAAAATGATGTACTGTATTTCCATTAGCAAAATAAACTGTGTATATACTTCTTGGCTTTCTGGGTACTTCGATGTCCATATGAACACATGCGTGTATTATGAATATTCTATCCTTTACTGGGACGACATGAAATAGGGAAATAAATAAATGGACCTGTTCACTGCTTCCTTTTTACAGAACTGATGTTACCTATTGGGCCTAATACAGGCACACAGAATACTGACACTTCTAGCAAATTCTGTGAAATCTCTCAAAGTCCACCATACTCAACTCACACCAAACCACTCTTCCACAGCTCAACAACCACACACACAAATATCTTAAAAAATTATTTTTCTCCTGTTCCAGATGAACCACAGAGTTGTGATGAACCATATTCCCTCTAATGTAAATGCTGCAGTGGAATAATAGTATGGGTTTTAAACATATTTTGGAATGGTATATAGTTCTGTTGAAATGCTACATTATTGGTACAATGTGACATTGAAATAAGATTAGCTTGGTAGTGTCTTTCAATAAAGTGATTGTGACCATATCTTGAAGAAATGTGCTAGTGAAGTGCTGGAATTACTACTGAAAGAAGGGTGTCTTACAGAATTCTGACCATGTTATGTGTATCTATATTAATGCTTCCAGAGGAACCCCAAATTACAATACCATGTGCAAGGATGTTCACGGAGGCATGAGACATCTAAAAATTCGTGGATGTTCATGATGCAGAAAACCAAGCCCTAGAATGAACAGACTCATGTTCACTGTAAGGTAACTGTTACTGAACACATATTGAGGGTTCTTGCTTTATGTATCTTGCTTCAGTTAACAAGATGAATGCAGTCTTGGTTTGCATGTTATTTCTTCTGATAAGATTGTAGTATGAGTTGAAGGATGCTGTTATAATGCTAATGAAATTTCAGTGCTCTGATTGGCTGTTTGCTGTTTGGTTGCAGAGGATAGACTGTCTTGCAAACATGCTGATGAACTGTGCAGGTAAGAAAGACAATGAAAATTATTACAACCACAACTTAAAAAAGAACCGTTTTCAGTCCATAGCCAGATAAAGCCAGTCTCTCACCTGATAGCCACTTTTTCTAAGATTCATTGTTCTTCCACCTACATTTATGTCTCTCAAGTTCATTCTTCCCTTCAGGTCTTGAGACATACATTTTGTGTGCATTTGTTATCTGTCCCTAGTATGACAGATGCTGTGAAAGAGGTCCACGAAACTTTTAAATGGTTTTCATTTTTGTTTAACTGGCCAATCACTATCCTTTAGCTTCTATGGACACTACTTTCTCTTCCAATAAGTGGGATATATTTTATGCACACAATCTTCAGTAGAGTTATTATTTGTAATGGTTTAGAACTTATTGATGGAAACAAAACGTATGTGAAACACTTGAGACTGGAATATGATGGCACTTGCAATTTTGGGAAGTTAACATATCTTTACAAAAAATCTGTGTGATGTACACATATTCACCATCTTTAAAAACTAAATGGGTCTCTTTACAAAGTAGGAAACAACATCCTCTAACACAGCTACGTAGTTTAAGCAAGAGAATTTGAAATACAATGACACATTATTGCCCCTGTGTATAATGTTAACTGAATCTCCTCCTCACTGCATTTCTACTTGATTTTGAAAATGAAGCTGAATGATGTACAATATCTACAAGTGATATAATATTGTGCGTACCTCAACAGACAGATTACTGGCATAAGATTCAGGGATAAAAAGGAGTACTACATGGCGTACCAGCATATTTTTACCCAATTCAGAATTGGCGCACCCACGGGAGGGGGGAGGGGGGAAGCTGCCCCCCCCCTTCTCAAAGTGAAATTAAAAAAAAACACAGATTTCATAGACCTGATTACAGCAAAGGTTTCGCATGATTTATGCTACAACCTAAATCATCTACTGAAAATGGATGATGACCAGTACATTGGAATATTGAAAAATACATAAAAACTTAAAAATATGTAATTTTTTTCTTTTTGAGTTAGTTATAATTTTCACCATAACCTGCCTAGATGTCAGGTTGGAGATTTTGACATGATTTTCAGAACAGAATTCTTAAATCAAGCATAAATTATATATAGCCTCAGGGTCAGACCCTCCCAAGAAAAAATTGGCGTGTGCCTATGCAGTTGATCACCCCTGCCATGCTAAGTTAAATAATGTAGTGTGGGAAAAGTAATTCATAAAAAAGAACAATTTTTTAGCTTATATATGCATTTTTTTTTCACAATTATGCATTTGACAACATTTGGATAGCAAGTCAGGATATAAACTGTCAGTAACAACAATTATCATTATAAAAATGTTTTCTTCCTTCATAATATAAAAAGGTGAAAACACATTCAACATTTAAGATGACAAACACTGTTGCAGTACACACCATTCACAGACTGTAATACACGATAAATGATGAACACATTTTGCAAAACCTACTAGTGAAATCTGTGTACTCCATTTACATTTAATTTTGAAATGGAACATTCAACACATCCACACATTCTTCATGCATTATATGCACCCCTGTACAGCAAAATACCATCAAGATAGTAAATTAAAATTTCTACTCATGTTATAAAAAAATGGCCTATAAACGATCGTTTAAGACAAAAATAATTTCTGCCACATTTCATATATTTAAGTTATAAATTTACTTAATGGAATTTAATAAAAATCAATATTGAGGGTCCACACTCAAAGTTGTCAGGCAGATTTAATTTTGGTCCATATGGACCAAATATAATACAAATCAAACTCAAATATTTTTCTCAACAATGGCTCACTGTATGAATCAAATTGTAGACTACACAAGTTAGAGATCTTATTAGTGTAAGACTTTATTTGGCATGTTTTTTTTAAATACTTTGAATTTATTTAGTAGAATAAGAGGTCAAATGGTCACTGTAATATTTGATTTGTTGATTACTCTGTTAATAACAGAATTTGTGATTATAAGTATGGTGTTAATTAACTCTTTCAACACTAGACCTATATTTGCATTGAGTGTTTTAATCATAGAGAGATATACATTTCTTCACTTCTGACTACTGCTGTATATGATATTTTGCTGACAAGTGGTGACATTTCAGCATGTTATGCACTACCTTTGCCTCCACCTCAGAATGAAGAAAACTGTGCCATAAATAAGAAAGAAAATGATTATGTTAAAATTCACACACATTCCACCATAATTGAACGTGTATTATGTACAGCTCAGGCATGCATATATACAAGAGAAAACTGGCACAACACACACACACCCACCTGACAAGTTTATGTACAAGAAACAGTATCTTGTAGTTACATTTTGGACATAGTGTATCAAAATTGCTTCTGTGAACACCTGTATTTATGGACATTTGGATTCATTACAGACATGACTTAAGATCTAATCTAGACTTCACTTTATTACCTTGAATCTTAGTTTGTGTAAATGATTTTATACTTGATGATGTGAAAACATGGCACTTTCTCTGTATCATCATACAGGTAATGAATGTTATTGTGGTGATCCCACTTGGCAGTAAAACTGTTAATTTGTGACTTTGGTTGGTCTGCTTGTACAGTTTTATTTTATTTTCTCTCTGTGTAATGTCAAAACTCCCACTCTGCTCATAATTCTGTACTCATTTCATGAGCAATTTCCTGTACACCATTATTTGCACTGGACTGTTGTGATGTGTTTGTAGCAGGCTCAGTCACATTACTGCTAGGGGCTGCCTTATGCATTGGTGAACTAACTTGTGCTGGATCTTGTGATTCATCATCTTCTCGAATTGTGGCTGTGTCATTGGTCCAACAAGAGCCAATCACCGTGCTTGTCTGCAACAAACATATCAGACCAGGTATCAGTATTGAAGTTTACTAAAAAATTAAGAAAATTCACTGATATTACAAACTCATTACCATAATTTTTAAGTACACAAAGGATTTAAATAAGTGATTAAAATAAAATTACTATTTTAAAATCATGCTACCCAGGAATTATGATTACATGAAAATAAAATAAAATGCACAATGACTATGCTGCATGCTATGTCATTATAAACCACTAATCTCACAATAACAACAGTTTAACAAATCAACCTCCCATTTTTGGTTATCTTTTTTCATGGTTTGAAATAGGCACTATTAGTTGAAGGCAAAATGAACAAATATATGTTTTCTAATCTTTTCCAGTAAAATGTTCGAACCATTAAATACTTCCCATGCTATGCATGAGATATATAGCACTTGAAGACTGATCCTTCTCTTCTGTACATCTTTGTTATGTAATAATATTAGTGAAAAGAAACTGTCAGCAGTACTGAAGCTAATCATTTGCAACCTGCACAGTGAATTTGTACATGCCTAGGAAATCATTAAATAAAACTGTGTACTATCTTTTCCTGAAAACCCAAACACGAAAAAGGTTAATATGTCACCATTCAGATCCCTTCTGAAGTTGCATTAACTATCAGAGAAACAATGGCATACATAATTATTACATATTTAAACCTTTAAAACAACTATTATGCAAACAGTAATGTTTCAGCCATGGTAATGAATTTACATCTGCATCAACTGGAATGCAATAAGTTTTAAAATAATCAGTAAAGGCTATGGGTACACCTGTGCTACTGGTTAACCACTGAGTATTTTTGCATCTCAAACATCAGCAGGAGGTAACAACAGATGTGCAGGCAAGGACTCATTACAGCTGCTACATTAGGTGTGCAGTTCAGGTACAAAGTGATATGTTCCTGAATGCCAGGCAACAAGGGATAGATGCTCAACAGAGGAAGATGAATGCAAGCAGCAGGCAAGCAAGCAGGTGAGCAGGCAGTGGGGGTCAGATACTCACTGGTACGTGCTTTGTATGAGAGGTGAGAGGATTAGCTCTAAGCTGGCTGAGCGCGACCTCCGCAGCTCCGTGGTCATCGTGAGTCCTGCGTCGCCCCCTCCCCGGAGGTCCCCCCAGCCTCCTCGTCTCGGTCGTGCGTCCGTTACTCCTGTCGTCTGCTGCATCATCACCACACAACCAACAAGCTTAGCTCTGAAGCTCAAACACAGGCCCTCAGCCATTCTGCTAAGGAATCCCACATTCTAACGATCCTTTGCTAGAAGCTTCTTTCCATTTTTGGAACAGGATATGGAATTTCTTTAACTGTTCTGCAGACATAAAACTCTCATTCCAAAGCATAAAGCCTGGATTAATAATCCACGTTAAGTTCTGTAGACTTCTCCCTTCCCTACAGTCCAAATACTCTACACCTGAAAACTATACAATAGGCCGTCACATTTAAATTGGTATGTTCCTTTCTGAATATGTTATAATGTGTATTTGTGTCTAGTAGAATACATTATTGTTCTCCTGTACCTGCATCAGAGATACTGTATATCAGGTGAAAGAGTTTGAAGTAATGTCATACCAGTCCCAGTCTGTTGAAGTCTGTACAGTCTGTTAGCATGTAATTGTAGATGGGGTTAATCACTATTTCTACTTGTGAAAGCAATGCAAGGAAAAAGGATGCATAATGCACTAAGAGTATCTACTGTAAAGCTATAATGCAATAATTAAGATTAAAATACAGAGAAGTTCCAAGGCACAAAATAAAAAAGTTTAAAATTCCATCAAGCAAAGTCACAAGAACAAAGAATGTGGAAAATATAAAAGTAATATTACATTGAAACTGTGGCAATACCTCATGTACTGTAAAACTGAAGCAGCCGTGCTTGAATTGAACAATAACACTTCTATGAACAACTTCTGCATGAAGTATTTCACAGCCATATCACAAATGCAATACTCACATTAAATTTATTGGAGTCCCTGAGAATGCCAGAAGTGTTGGGTTGGTGACCCCTGAAGTAAAGTGGGCCTCTTCTAGTACTTCCATCCCCACTGCGGGTGCTTCTTACACTCCCACTCCAATTATTGTTAATGTTACTAGCATCAGTAGGAGTTGTAGTATTAGGCAGAGTGCGGTAGGTACCCATGGGTGGAGCCCCAGGAGACATCCAAGCTAATCCGCCACCATCACTGGAAGCCCCAGTCACCAACCTGTCACTCCCTTTCCCTCTTGCCCTTTGGTCATTCCAAATTCTATGTACAGTATCTGGATCAGGAGTCATATGTGTTGAAGATACCCGCATTGAGCTGAAGGGGTATAGCCGACTCTGGACTGGGGCCCCAATGCGGGAATTAATGGCACTTGTACTCACTAAAGTAGGCAGTGGAGGTTGTGAAGAAGACAGATTTGTGGTCTGTGCATATCTTGGGCCTTCACTCAACCTGCAACATATGCACATCACATGCCTACATTACTTCAGGACAGGTTCTGAGTACTGAAAAGCAGCAATGATTATCAGCAACATCAGCCAAATGAGAAAGTACAGGATAGTGCTAAGTACAGTTAGATATTCTTATAAAATATTCAACACTGTTTGTAATTATATTATAAACTGAATCTAATACAGCATATAAATACAACAATCCTCATTAACAGTAATTTTCAACCTCAGTTTGATAAGAACATACAGTTGTATATGATATTTAATATGGATAATTACAATTACAGTAAATTTACAATTAAGAGTAGTAACTAAGTCCTGGAATCCTCAAGTATAAGTAAACTGATTTTGTTGGTGAAATTATGGACCCATGAAACTTCTTCAGTCATGTGAATACTGGTTGCCTTCTGCAAAAGACTGAGATGAGGAAGGTGTATAGTAAAATTGGATGGGTTTAGCAAGTGAGAAACAATAACACTGTTTTACCTGTATTTACAGTAAGAGAACTGTAAATGCTGCGACATCCATCACTAGGTGATCTGGAAAGCTCTATTGATGAGAAACTGACTAACAGGTCAATAAATTTTCACTGTTCTACCAATTGGCAGCACCCTGCACTGATTCTGAGATTTCAGTGACCAATTATTAGTGTGTTGTTTTTTAATTTTACGTATACACCACAATACACAAATGATGATGAAAACTAATACAAAATGCGGCACGAAAACATGTGATGCAATATGAAATGACAAATTAAATGGTTAGAGTGTCCCTCATGTTGCTAGACACTACAATACATACTATGTATACCATTTAAATATCTTGAAAACTTAGATATCTGGCAAAACTTCGGTCCCAGAAGTGTCAGAGATTTCAGATTTTACAATATGAAGTTTCAGAGCATCTGGCTGTTAAGTTGCATTTGTACTTCCTAATTTTAATTATATTGTATTGTATTTATGGCTATGAAAATTATTTCTGTTGTCACTTACTTTGCCTTAGAAACTGAAACTGCAACTCTCTGGAAATGTTGAAACTTTAGTATGCTCCTGCAACTACATACTGAGTAATCTGCATGGAATACTTCAGGGTTGGAGATGTTCAGTTTGAGCGCCTGTCTTTCAACGGAATTTGACCTTCACTAAAACTTACCAGGTAAACACAAGATCTGTGTATCTGAGCCTCATACACAACTAATGTACCTACAGCTCTCTGTGCACACACCATGAAGGCATATGGGGGAATATAGTTATAGTTCTACTTAAACTTAACCTTTAACACTAGATGGAGGGAAGTGATCAAATTCAAACTGCAGTAACTTTACCATTTTGGAAACAGCCACTAGAACTGACTGAATAGGTGGCTGAGTGGGACACAGATCCAGTCTGGATGTTTTGGAGAAAAGAAAAATCTCTTGCCTCTGCTTGGAATTGAACCCAAGATCATCCACCCCATACTACACTAACTAGACAATCCCACCTCAAAGCTATAATGAAACATTTCTTTACAAAAATTGTTCTTTACACACACACACACACACAAAATATGTACATGGTATACAATACAGATCTCATTATGATCTACACATTTTATTTCCAAAACCTTTCCAATATGGAGAATTTCTAAAAAAAATATAAGAAGTGTAATAATGTGTGATCCCAGTGAGCACTTTGCCACTATGTTAATATACAATGTTCAGTCTGAACAACAACAAAGACTAACCTCTCACTATTGTATGGGCTATATTCATGTGACTCAGCACTGAGACCAGAGTCTGAATGCTCATGGCTACTGAGATGTGTGCTCTTCAGATTGTTGATATTCAGCCTGTGCTGCTGTAACTGCTGCTGTGTCAACTGGCGAAGGTGACCATTGAGTAGTGTTCCTGGATTATCATACAATGCGGAACCTAGCGCACGTATTGCAGGCAAAGGTGGACGTGTTCCTCCATGAGAATAAAAACTTGCATACTCCAGACTTGTCCTGAAATATAACAGAGAATCTTGCAATGAAATTTCTAAAGCTCACATGTACAAGAAAATATCTATAAAACTTAAAACACAAAGATGCATTTTATGGAAGGAAGTCTTTTAATAATACAGCATTTCTGTATAAGGAAAGGGAAAAGTATTACTTGAAACGAGGTTTTTACAGGTGTGTAGCCAAGTCATCTCCCATCCTTGAATAGGATTTTGTAAATACACATGTTGGAGAAATGAATTTTATCTTCTTGTATGTATGGAAATGAACAGAGTATGGTACAGCTCTTTCAGCTCTCAACCAATAGTCATATGGCAATGCTATGCCATTAGGAATAATGGACATGAAATACATACAGTGCTTATTGACATACTCATCTCAAGCAAGATGTCCATAAATTAATACAGCAGTAATGGTATACCTACGACATACTGTATGTGTAACAGTTCCAATATTGACATTACATGCCATATGTTACTGATTAGGATGTATTCACTTTTTGTCTTACATGCAAATTCCTCAGGCAATAATTATAACTCTTTCTTCCTCTGTTATTAATGTTGTGTTAGCTGTAAACATTTTGCATTAAATAATTGCTTGTAAAATTTTAGATGCAGTAGGCTTACAACAGTGTGTGTAACTGGCAAGATTAAGACTTCATGTCATTTTACAGTTAACATATCTTCTTCAGAGATGATTTCATGAAATGAGAACTTTTGGAGTATTAATTATTACTAAAGTAATTTGCAGACTCTTAGCTCTAGAAACTGTTGGTTGCACATTTTATTTTAACACCTATGTGTGAAAAACATATAATACGCAGGATTGCAAGCCATCATCCTGCCCCAAACAAGTATATCTAATTGTACACAGCAGTTGTGTTGATAGAAATGGCTGTGAAATTTGAAACTATATAAGCCAAGATGTTTTTCCATATAAACAGACATGAATTTTGTTCCTACACATACTATTTTTATTAGACATGTGTGATGGTTACCTTTTTTGTAATTTTAGGCTGACATAACATGAAAATGTAACTTAAACACACTAACATGGTACATCCTGAGCAAGGTAAATGGTTATCTGTCCTGTTAGTGTGCTCTTACCTATGAAATCATTATATTCCCATTATATATATGTCTCACAGGATCATTCTCATCTTCAGGCTCAAGCCTTCCAAAACAAAATATTAGAATGTAATTATTTACATTATGGTTGAACGTGGGTTAGAGTCAAATTAATGAATGCAACATATTTCAACAACAGTTTTAAAAATATGTTGATGCAAATCCCACTAAATGTCTGATACGTGGAATACATCACTTGTTACTATATGTATTGTTCTGTCACTAAGCAGTAGCTGTGGTAACAGTGTGTAGGCAGTATCGATTGTTGGAACATTACCAGTTAGGCTTAAATGATTTTCTGAGCCATTTTAAAGATAGAGTTGCTGTGTGTAAATGACATTATTTAAGCCCTTTGTTGTCATTGCCCAAATGTCCATCAGTCAATATGTTATTCAGTTGACTCTCATATCACTCGTTTTGGCTCTTTGAAATCTCATGTTTGTGTTAGAGATAAAACAATTATTTTTTGTCTTTACTAATAATTCGAATTAAAAAACATAGGAAGGTGTGTTGATGTTAAATTTACGTAAGTCAGGGAGTACTTCTTTGTGGGGAGCCACAACATTAATGGGGGATGTCATCAATAGTGGAATACATGTATGTATGAAAACAAAGTGGAAATGCATAAATAAAGCAATGCTTTTACATCACAACAGTCAGCAGAGGATATGTATACCACATTAACAATGTCATTTGCCATCACACTATAAATAAGAAGCAATCAGGCATTCAACAGTGATTACACCACAGTTCTCATGCTTAGTCAACAGAGTCACAGATGCTAATGTACATTCCCAGGTGAAATCCAATGACAATGGAAACAGATATTTGAAATTAATTTATTAACCTGAAAATATTAAAGAAATGTAAGTATATTTATATAAGAAATAACATAATTTGAGAACAGATATGGACAGGCACAACATGAATTCTGTGTTGGTGTTAGGTCAACCTCAAATGGAGGGTGTGTGAAGAAATAATACTTTCCTACTCATACATCAGTCAAATGAGAAAATGTGTCTGGAAGGTTATCTTCAGAGTTATTTATACTGAAAGACTGAATAGATTTGTATGGGAATTTCCACTGCTGAAAAAATATTATGTTGTTAAAGAATATTTGGAGGTATTCAGTTACAATGATATTTGGGTGACCAGAGTTTTACAGCAGAAAAGTTCCAAGTAGAAGCATTTCACGAAAGGCTGATGAAGCTAAGAAGTATGGTTTGAAACAGCACATTTACTTTTCCTGTTACCACTCTGTAGCACAAATAGGTGTGTTGTTTCACACTGTAATATTATTTTCTTTTTGGAAAACATAAGTGGGTGTTCAGAATGACAAATTTGCATCACTGGACTTGACTTATCATTTGCCACACTTTAAATTTTTCCTCCAAATTATTCACTTTCAGAACTGAGGTAATTAATATCCTGCTCTTAATTCAAAGAAGCACCATGACCCTTCACAAAAATAAGGTTATTTAAAAAAAAAGATACTCGATCACCCTGAATGCAAGTGGGTATGCAAAGTGTGCAGACTTGATGTGTAAATGCAATAAAACCTTTATTTTTATAAAAGCATGTTGTTATTAATGAGCAATATTAAATTTATATTTACAGATTTTTAAACTGTCAAATTTAACCTGAATTGAAAGAAACATAATTATTCATGTGACTGTAAATGAAATTTTTATTTTCAGGCTGAAAATACACATTACATTAAGCAAAATGACAGTGCAAAATATTCTTGTTCAGGTAAGGGATCTTCCGTGTTTCAGAAAGACAGACAACTTGGATTTAAATAGATTCATAGTGTTCTTGTGTGTGGTGCTTATTTTTCTTGGCCTCACAGACGTTTATTATGCATGATGGTATTACTTGCGGAACACATCTATTTCTGATTGTAACAAGTTTACATATCCAGCATCTTTAAGTTGGTACTCACTTTGTTGCAGTTCACATTATGTTAATTTCTACGTGCCCTTTCATATTTTTTAAAGTGCGAGTTATTTAAAGATGCTGTCTATTGCTGAGATTATACAGCATCAATGATAGATGAAGAAATGAGTGCAGGGCATTGGAAGATTGACAAAGGCAGGAGGAAACCAAAATACTCAGAGAAAAACCTACCCCAGTGCCATTTTGTCCAGTGCAAATCCCACATGGACTGGAAGGGGATTAAACCAGGGCCTCTGTAGTGAGAAGCCAGTAACGAATAGCCTGAGTCATGGCATCCTTCCACATTCATTTTTCCTCTCTTAAAGTCATACCCATAGTGACCCAGTTACTTTAATTCTATTATTTAAGCAATGTGTATGATTGACTCCAGTATATTAGACCCACACGTGCACAAACCCTGTGTGCCAGGTCACCTAGGCAACTAATTTGTTACAGTGGCACCTAAATTTGAGTCCTTATTGTGGTACTTACTTCATGCTGACCTACTGGCATCTAGAATTTTGAGGTGACTCCTAGACTTTTGGATACTTTGTGGACCCCCATATTACATAGTTATTAAATTTGTTTTTTTAAATCAGGACATGCCGTTGTGTTTGGATTCTAAAAGTGAAAAAAATGTTTAAAGTTACCGTCAAAACACAACTACAGTGCATAAATATTAGTATTTTATTGTGGCAACATGTTGTGGTCTTATTAGACCATCTTTCAGGCCATCATTCAGAGGTATGAGGTAGAATCAGTGCATATCATGTACTATGAGACCCCATATTATTTGCAAGGTGTACTTAAAAATAGTTTAAAACCATAAGAAATTGTATATATTAAAAGTAGCTAAAAAGTACGTGATGGGATTAAATTTGTATTGGTCAGGATGGAAATATGTAGTGTATAAATTATTAGCCTATAGGTATCTTAACAATTGGCACCAGTTGGGAAGGTACTGTGAATCACATTTGTAGGTGGCTGAATCTCGTGGTCACATTAGCACTCGAGCTCAAGGTTGCAGTATATCATGCATGTAATTTAGATTCAAGTATTCATGTTTGTATACGCATACATAGATGTACTGAATTATGGTTGTGGATCAATTACACACACATCTGGCATATTAGTATCTGGTTGTAATTTACAACTACTTTTAATTTACATTTAATATCTTGTGGTTTTACACTATTTTAAACATACACCTTGTAAGTAATATGGGATCCCATAGCACATGATAGGCACTAATTGTACCTCATATCGCTGAATGTTGGCTTGAAGATGGTCTAATAAGATTGAAACATGTTGCCACAATAAAATATTAATATTTATGCTATGTTGTTGCGTTTTGACAGTAAATTTAAACATCTGTTTCACTTTTATTAAATTTGGGTTTGGATTATTTCCTTCATTTATACTGTCAGTGGCTCAAGTTTATATATGTGGCACTGTAGCATGAGCAGTGAAAAATGAATTGGGACAAAGTGCCATGGACTAATTTGAAATACTATCCTGATATCTGACTGCAGGTTTTGCAGAAAACCAGCAAATAATCGGCCAAAATAATGGTCTAGGGGCCAAGATTAGAACTCAGAATGTCTCCAAATATGAAACAGGAACTGACGCTAAGAATTTATGTAGGTGTATTTAGCATTATGAGATTGAAAATATTTAGGCAAAAATGTTAACTGAAATTTCCACACAACACTTTGTAATCTTAAGTAATGTACGACACATACAATTACTGTACAGATTTAAATCCTAATCCATATATTAGGACTCAGAGATGTCAAATCACTTGTTTAATAAAGGCTTCGATTATTTTACACAGATATGAAAACTGATAGAATATGACTACTATTCACATAAAAATGAAGAGTGGACTTTCATTTCACAGTAAATACAATGTATGTTAAACATTCTCCCTTTGAACTCCAGTTTTAAGAACACAAGTCAGTTTTCAGTATCTTGAACAGGAAATGCTGTTTTTGGCTGTGAGGGTGGGGATGGGGGGGGGGGGGGGGACGCCCATGTTTTTTTAAAAAA
>Ga0131853_10005555_pt1 | contig 22746 bp, 19 predicted proteins | sample TergutLab28metaG_FD_92764 | JGI IMG/M metagenome (GOLD analysis project Ga0131853, IMG submission 92764) | Labiotermes labralis P1 segment gut microbial communities from Petit-Saut dam, French Guiana - Lab288 P1 (version 2) (version 2) | ecosystem: Host-associated > Arthropoda: Insects >...
CAGTCTTCACTTAATAAAGCAACCAATTCCATTTCTCTTTCATTTAACCGTGTCATTGACAATCTCTCCTTAGATTTTAATATGGAGATTATTCCCATTTACACGGTTGTTGATACGCTCTCTTAGTATTTTGGCTACTGCGGTTGGGCTTGTAATTATTGGTTTAGTAGTCTTTGTTATGTCGGACCTTGGATCAGGGATTAGTTTATTTGACTCTGGCTCTGGCTCTGGCTCTGGGGTTAATTTTACAGATAATCGCGTGCAAAGTTCTCATCATAATCTGAGTTTTGAAATACCAGATACTATTCACCCTCGATTAGTTTCAAACAACAGAGTACTAGCATTGCCTTTTGATGGCGATAGAGAGGATGTATGGGTTCTGGTATTCCAACCAGCGCAAAACATGACCGAAGATGCACTTGAAGATTTTAAAAATAGTTATCTTACAAATCATCAATCACAAAGACCCTTTGGTGCTTCAGAACGAATAATAATCAATGATACAACTGCATTTATTAAAGAGGCTAGACATAATTCAAGGGGTGGACGAGATATTTTTGCATTTATATACGCTAACAGCGAAATATATGTGTTTCAATATCATGCTATAGATAGGCACTTTGATACGTATCTGCCTTACTTTATCGACATATTGGAAAGCATAAGGTGGTAGAGGTTTTTAAGACTCATAGCAATTTTACTTAATGTAGTCCGACTTTTGCTCCATGCCACGCCTAACCATGCGCAAAGACTGGACTTTGAGAAAAAATGCTATATATAGTCAAGCCGCATTAAAACCGTCCACTAAAACTAGTCTTTTTCCAGCAAAACGGCATCACCTACGTCAGCACTTTTCACTTCGTGAAAAGCCACTCAAAACTTTTGCCTACGGCAAAAGCCACGCTGTGCGTGTCCGGTATCTTCCGGTTACTCCTGCGGCGTCCAGCCTTCCGGGATGCTAGGCCGAGCAGTAAATGCGAAGCATTTACGACCAGGCTTGCTGGTGCCTCAGCACTTTTCGCGTTGCGAAAAGCCACCCTTCGGGTGTCCGGCCTTCTTGCCGGTGCCACCTAGTTTGCCTTTTGGCAAACGACTCAGAATTTTTGCCTTTGACCCACCCCAAAAAACTTCGTTTTTTGGGGTGGGTCAAAAACGGCGCAAGCGCCGCCCACTGCGTGCAACGGGTATCTTCCGCTTTGCCGACGGGTATCTATTGTCGGTTCTTTGCCTTGCAGCAAAAATTCTGCGTTTTACTGGGACACTTTTATAACGATTGTAGTCAAACCTTTCAACAAAAAAAGGACTACCTTATATAAATGGTAGTCCTTAACTATTAACTACTTCGCATATTCTATAGCTCTTGTTTCTCTTATCAAATTCACCTTAATTTGGCCCGGATACTCGAGCTCTTCTTCTACTTTCTTAGATATCTCCCTAGCAAGTAAGACCAAAGATGCATCGTCTACCTCTTCAGGAATGATAACCACTCTAAGTTCGCGACCCGCTTGTATGGCGAATGATTTTTCAACGCCTTTATAGTTGTCTGCGATATCTTCTAGCTTTTCAAGTCGCTTGATATAGCTTTCCAGCGTTTCACGTCTAGCACCCGGCCTTGCTGCCGAGATTGAATCTGCAACTTGAACTATTACTGAAATTATATTATCCGCTTCCACATCGCCGTGATGGGACTCAACAGCGTTTATGATAATATCTGACTCGCGATATTTTTTACATAAAGCCGTACCTATGGAAACGTGAGTGCCTTCAATGTCATGATCAACCGATTTTCCTATATCATGCAAGAGTCCTGCTCTTTTTGCAAGCGTCGCATCAAGACCCAGTTCACTAGCGATAAGACCACTCAAATGAGCCACTTCTATAGAGTGCCTAAGCACATTTTGGCCATAGCTTGTCCTGAATTTCATCTTACCAAGAAGCCTTATAAGCTCCGGATGGATTCCGTGAACACCTGTTTCAAATGTAGCGGCTTCCCCTTCTTCTCTTATCAAAACCTCTACTTCTTTACGAGCTTTATCCACCATCTCTTCTATTCTTGCCGGATGGATTCGCCCGTCAACTATCAATTTCTCTAAAGCTAGTCGCGCAATCTCGCGCCTCATAGCATCAAAACCGGATAGAATAACCGCCTCCGGAGTGTCATCTATAATCAGATCGATACCCGTTAAAGATTCCAAAGTTCGTATATTTCTACCTTCACGGCCTATTATTCGGCCCTTCATTTCATCGTTAGGTAAAACAACAACTGATACAGTACTTTCTGTTACATGATCCACCGCACATCTTTGTATCGCACCCGCCAAAATGTCCTGAGCCTTTTTATCCGCCTCTAATTTAACGTTCGCTTCCATGTCTTTAATAAGGCGAGCCATTTCTACTTTTGTCTCGTCTCGCACAGACTCCAAAAGATGCTCTTTGGCCTGCTCACGTGAAAATCCGGCCAATTCCTCAAGTATTACCATTTGTTCACTAATTTTCCCTGCAAGCACTTCTTTTTGCTCTTCAATAGACTCAAACTTGCTTGCAAGCTGCTCTTCTTTCTTTTCAAGTGTTTCGATTTTCTTATCGATGCTTTCCTCTTTTTGGGTTAAGCGTCTTTCATTGCGTGTTAATTCGTTCCTGCGTTCTTTATGTTCTTTTTCGTACTCATTTTTGGTTCTTATGCTTTCTTCCTTAGCTTCAAGAAGTATTTCTTTCTTCTTTGCTTCAACATCTATGGTTGCCCGTTCCACAATCCTAGCGGCTTCAAGTTCAGCCGAACCAATTTTGCTTTCCGATATTTTCTTCCTATATGCCATACCGACTAAAGAGCCAATAAGAAGACCAACCACAGTAGTGATAACGCCAACCACTATAGGGTCAGAAAATAAACCCATGTCTAATAACACCTCCCTATTAAATTTTCATTGTCCAGTTTAACTATGCTAAACCTATTACGTCTAACACAAGGGGTAATAATTCTACATTACTTTACTATATAATTGTATTACTTTTGTAAAAATAAGTCAAGCTGTTATGTTCTAGTTTTGAATATTTGGTTTATAATTTTGTAGTTAGATTTTTCCAGCAATTTTAAAAAAATAGCCGTTGAACGTAGTCCGTTGGCAGGTAGCCATAGGCCAACGGCTGATACTTATGGTCCAGGCGGACACTCGAGCCATGCCCGAGGCAAAAGATGAAGTATACCGACACGCTTTCCCAGGGCTATTGATTTATGTACATGTAAACTACGCCTTTTGTATGAGATACTTATTTACAAACCATAAACATTCCACCATAACAAAATACGTGAGCATGATACTACTTATAACCCCCATCACAATACTGATAATAAAGTTTTGCGGCAAAAACAAATATATAATACTTTTGATAATAGCAAAAACTTGCATACTCACCAGAGCAAACGCATTAGAGAGCATAATAAAAGCTAATGTTTTAAACCATCTTCCTTTAACCACTAAAAAACTCTCTTTTAATGCTCCAAAACCCCATTTGCCGGTCATTATTACTGCTGGCGTTACGAATGCAAAGCATATCGCCATATAAATCCCCGGCGCAAAAAACATAATCATTCCAATAGAAATACATGCAAGGCTAAGTATAGCCGTAGCTGTAGTTTTGACTATATTAGAGAGTGCTACACCGGTCATATTCTCAACAGTGCCTTGCCTGCCCTCCACAAATTCATTCGTAAGATAGGTAGAACCGCTCGCAAGAAGAGGCGAAAACACTGCCACTGAAACCATACTCGCAGCGAATATCATATACAATATGCTAACTGCTTCATCCATAAGCTCTATCGGCATATTAGTAATCTCTGCCATAAGAATAAGCATCAGATTTATAAGACTGTTAGCGTAATTGCTGGTAGCATCTATACCTAGAAGGATCTGCAAATCCCCCATGCTTTCAGAAATCACAAACCTATCCAAAAGCATTATTGGGATATATACCAATATCGTAATGATGGCTATAGCCTTCCAATTTGCTGAATATATCTTAAAACTTGTATTGAAAATTTCTTTAAAAGATAATTCCCTGACTTTTATATCATCAATCATAATATCACTCCTTCTAAAAGCTTATGTTTAATATCTCAATCGACAACTTTTTGATTATTTATTGCCATGCATCTCATGACTTTCAAATTAGGCCCACGCCAAAAAACTTCGTTTTTCGGCCGCCCCGAAACGAAAACGGTGCAGCACACCGTCGGTATCTTCTGGCCTATTCGCACTTTCTAGGGTGCCCTCTGGAGTATCAGGACGTGCAGCAGGTAGCTTGCTGCCGTCAGCCTTGTATGGCGATAAACCCTCTCAAAAACACACCGAAAGCTAGATATATTAAACAAGCTCTAGGCTATTATCGTCGCTATCATCGGAATAGTAATTATACTTAAAACCGTCGTGATGAACACTATTTTCGATGCCAGTTGCGGCTCTTTTTCATGCTCTGCCGCCAAAATTGCCGTTATTGCGGCTACAGGCATGGCTGTTAGCATCGTAAGCACAGTCACAGCCAGCCTGTCCTCTACAACCCGGCTCAGCACAAAAAACACCGCAAGCGGAAAAACTATAAGCCTAAACAAAGCAACTACATATATTTTCCAACCAAAAAATACACTCTTCAAATCATTTTCTGCTAACATGCTGCCTATTATTATCATCGACAGCGGCGTTGTCGCGCTTCCGATCATCCTAAGCCCATCGGCTATAAGCTCCGGAATCCTTATAGAGAATATGAACAATGAAAAACCAATGAGTGTTGATAATATTATCCTATTAAGCAGTATTGATCTCACATTAATACTCCGGCGGCTGCCAGCTCCAAGCAAAATAGCTATGCCGAGGGTCGGAACCAAAGTGTTTAGAACTGAGTTTATCACTGCAGTGTAGAGCATGGCTTCTTGGCCGTACATGGCATAGATAAGAGGTATGCCCATGAAGCCCATATTAGGGAAAAGAAGTGCAAGCAACAGTACTGCCCTTTCTGTACCTTTAACCTTTAATGTTCTCACTATAAGCATCGCCGCTGCAAGGCTTACTATATGTATCATGATTGTAAGTGACATTACCACAAGGCTGCCTCTAAAAGCATATGCTTCAAATTCCCTCTGCATCGCCATTATCAAAAGAGCTGGGAGGGTTATATTAAGTGTTAATGCCGTAAGCCCTGGTGTATCACCTGCTTTTAAAACTTTACCCTTTCTGGCCGCAAAGCCTATAGCCATGCACATAACCAGTAGAAATATATTCTCGAGTGCCGCTTGGGACATATTATCCACCTTTCAGAAGCCATAAATAAATATCCAATGCTAATCACATTTAAGTTTGTTTTAAGCGCAACAGACTTTAATCTACAAGACGGATTCTGCCCTGCTGAGGAGAACCGTTGGCCACAAGATGTACCATACACTATACTGTGCTTTACTCATGCTTGTGGTCGATTCTCACCTTCAGAAAACTCACAAAAATGGCTCCTCCATTTTTGTGATAGGCGTCAGTCGCTAATAAACTCCCCCATCCAAAAGCACAGTCTGCCCATTCAAATACGTACTATGAGCCATAGAATAAACCATATCTGCAACCTCCCCAGGCAAGCCATATCTTGTTAGCGGGATTTGGTTTTCTATATCCGACCTCTCATGAGCACTAAAATGCGCAATCATATCCGTATCAATCGCACCGGGGGCTATGGCATTTACCCTTATTCCACTTGGCCCAAGCTCTTTGGCAAGCGACTTTGTGAAAGAGTCAATCGCCCCTTTGGATGCTGAGTATATAGCCTCACACGATGCACCCGCAGTTCCCCATATGGATGAAAGATTTACTATGCACCCTTCGTTCTTTTGCAGCATATACGGAATTGATAGATAACTGCAATTCAGCACGGAGAAAAAATTGTTTCTCATCAAATATTCCCACTCCGAGGGGGGAGATGTGTTAAAAAGTCCATAAGTTAACACGCCGGCATTGTTTATTAATATATCTACGCCACCGAACTTTGCATTAATATTTGCAAACATCTCTTCTGTTTTCTTGTAATCAGAGACATCACAAGCAAAAGAAATACAGTCTATGCCTAAAGTAGTTTTCAAATCATCTTCCAGCTCATTCATCATCTCAATATTTTTTATGCAATTGAGTACAATATTAAAGCCATTTTCTGCAAATTTAGTCGCTATAGCTTTGCCGATACCTCTTGATGAGCCGGTTACTAAAACAGTCTTTTTTAAGCTCATAAAGCCTCCTTATATAACAACTTGCTAAACTGAAGCCAGCACTTTTTGGTCTCACTTTCTGTGTTTAACTTGGAATTAGTATATCTAGTCAAACATCTTATCACACTAACCTGATTGAAATTAAGAGCTAACTTCGGTTATAACGCTTGATTATAATAGTTCAAAATCAAATCTAAGAAAGCGAGGAGAAAAAGTGCCGGTTTCTGGGCATTTTTCGTCTCACTTTCTTAAGTTTGACTTAGAATTAGTATCATCAAAGAAGTTCTGCTGTTCATTCCATACCAGTCAATGTTTTGATACGTTGCCGAAATAATCGAAAAGTCTTTTCATTTATTGAATCCAAGTACTTAGACTAGAATAAATGAAAACGCTTAAATATTCTATAGCAATTCCACAACCCGGCAACGCTAAATTTGCCAATGTTGTTTTTCACACGGAATTGCTGTATAAAACGAATATTGAAAAAGCCCTATGTAATATATTTAATCGAGCATCTTTTTGAAAATTATACACAACCTCCACAAGAAAGGAGAAAACAATGAAAATATTTACCTTAAACGGCCCCAAGACAGCGCTCAATATTTTCGCAGGTATTTGCATATTTGCATTGATTTACTTTGGTTTCGTACATAATAGCGGCGCCGTTGTCGTAAGCGGCGAGCCTGTCAGAACTTCTTATCTTGCCATAGTTATAAATGGATTCGGACATAGTGGTGGTGGAACTAGAGAGCTTATGTATCTTGATATTCCCCTAACCACCGGTGTAATGCCAGGAGCTCCTTATGCAGAAGATGACGCGCGCCGCCTGATTGCAAATGGAAAAGAAGTCATAATCTATATGCCCATGGAAGCTAGAAACATGAGAGGCGTCCGCCTTCCTGAAATCAATATAATGAACTCGCACACAAGAGCCGAAGCCAGAGCAGCTATGCTCAAGTCCAAAGACCAAATCCGCGGCGCACGCGGCTTTAGTAATCATTTAGGGTCAAAAGTCATGGAGAATGAAGAGTTAGTATCCACAATCCTAAACACCGCAATGGAGAGCAATCTATATTTTATAGACTTACATAGCGCAAACAGATCCAAAGCACCTGAACTCGCAGAGGGGCTCGGCATGAATATTTATGTGCCAGACATTGCACTTGATAGCTCCAGCGATATCAGGCGGATAGAGCGTTCCTTGCGGCGGGCAGCCCGTGAAGCTGACCAAAATGGATTCGCCATAGCCATAGGCAATATTGGCGAAGGCTGTGGCAAAGCTACCGCCCAAGCGATAAAAAATATGAGCGAAGAGCTCTCACAAATGGGCGTTACTTTTGTTACTATGAGCGAGCTTATAGCAAAAATGAGACTATAAAGTTTGTCTATATTAAACTTGCAAAACTTTCGACTGCAATAAGTGAAAAGGTTATAGATAGGAGAATTGCCATGCCAAAAGGAAGCGGTTTTTTCTACAGAAAGATTTTCGGTTTATCAATGATGTCGATAGGAATCGGCATGCTTCTGGTAATATTAGTGCCACCTTGGATATTCTTTTTTGCTGCGTTGATGGTAGCGTTAGGGTTTTATCTGCTGTTTATATGTTGAAAAAACAACAAAGCCGACCGTCAGATGCATTTTAAGAGTCGTAGGCAACTCATGCCCCTGTCAGAATCGTGAAAATGCAAAGTCCACCACATAGACGGCGCATTTTCACGATAGTTCAATAATCATATCATACCAAACAGCACCGCCATGACTCGATGCCGAAACTCCTAATTGCTCATAACCATAAGTGCCATAGTAATCTATCAAATGCTCTTTACAAGTAAGTATCAGCCCTTTTTTACCACGCTGACGAGTCAATTCAATAAGAGCCTCCATTAGCTTCTGCGCAACCCCTATTCCTCTATAGCCAGGCATTACCGCGAAGCCAAATACTGCCTGATAATCACCGTCCGGGTCATGGTGAGATGTGTTTTTAAACATATCATCGCAAATAACCCTGTCATTTGTGACGCATCCGTTTATAAATGCAATCACTTCGCCATTGTCTTCCGCTACTAAGAAACTGTCTATAAACGCCTCAAGCCTCTTTTCAAAGGACTTTCTGGGCGCAGCTTCTAATGGCGGGAAGCAAACTCGTTCCACTTCCGTAATTCCGTCTAAATCCGTCATCATTGCTTGTCTGATTATCATAGTCTACCTTTCTAAGCACTGTGTAAAATTAGTTGCACTTTTTGTTCATAAAGATCAATAGTTCAAGGCGTTTATGAAGCAAATTTAGTGCATGTTACCTTATAGTCGTTCAACTTGAAACTTGTCCTATAAAGCTTGCCCTTTTTCCACAATCCATCGTCGGTGCCTCCTCGCGGATGGGTCTTTGTATATGCTTCGTCGGCACTTCCTTGCCTTGCAGAAAAATTGCTGCGCTTTCTATGTTCACTTTTCAAGTTAAACGACTATTCGCAGCCGCCTATATCTTTACGTAAATATTTATTTTCAAAAGTAATACACTCAGAATATGCATATGCCTTAGATAGGGCCCCCTGCACATTTTGCCCTAACGCTGTAACTCCTAAAACTCTGCCGCCATTAGTCAAAAGCTTTTCTCCGTCTTTTTTTACCCCTGCAAAAAACAATAACGCATCTTCTTTGCCCTCTAATAACTCTATGCCTTTTATCTCATACCCTCTTTGAAAGTCGCCGGGGTATCCAATGCTAGCCAAAATAACACAAACCGCAACACTGTCGTGCTTAAAATTTATCTCAAGAGTGTCCAAAGAGCCATCACAGCAAGCCAAGCAAATCTCCACCAAATCACTTTCAAGCATCGGTAATACTACCTGAGTCTCAGGGTCACCGAAACGCGAATTATACTCAATAACCTTAGGTCCATCCTCCGTAAGCATAAGCCCAAAAAATATAACGCCCTTATACTCGCGTCCTTCATTAGCTAGTGCATCAACCGTCGGCTTAAATATTGTCTCCATACATACTTTGGCCATGTCTGTGTCATAGGCGCTATTTGGTGCTACAGTCCCCATTCCCCCTGTATTCGGACCCTTATCACCATCAAAGATCTTCTTATGATCTTTTGCACTTATCATAGGTATTACAGTCTTCCCATCTACGAAGCTTAAGATCGATACCTCGACACCGCTTAAATATTCCTCAACAACTACACTTTTCCCGGAATCGCCAAATTTCGACACTCCCATAATGTCGTTAAGAGCACATTCAACTTCATCCATGCAATCACATATATATACCCCTTTGCCGGCTGCTAGACCATCGGCTTTTATTACTATGGGTAGCTTTTGCCCTTTAATATACTCATACGCTGCGTTCTTTTGTTCAAAAACTTCATAACTCGCCGTGGGGATATTGTTGCGCTTCATAAAATCTTTGGAAAATTCCTTACTGTACTCAAGAATAGCAGCTGCTTTTCTGGGTCCAAATATTTTTAAGCCCTTTTCTTCAAATATATCGACAATGCCTAAGGCAAGAGCGTCCTCTGGACCTACAATGGTTAAGTCCATTTTCTCATTTTCAGCAAATTCTGCCAAGGCAGAAATATCAGATTGCGGTATATCCACAAGCTCAGCCATGCGTTCCATCCCGGCATTGCCCGGAGCCACATATATTTTTTCGACATGTTGCGACAGTGACAGTTTCCACACTATTGCACTTTCCCTGCCGCCACTGCCTATTACCAAGACTTTCATCTTCGCTCCCCTTTCGACAACATAATTAAACAATTTTATAGTCATTTAAGATGGAAACCACCAATAAACCTTGCCATCTTAGTCCATAATATCGTCGTCAGAACCCAACCGCACCTTCGGGTGCACTTGGAACATGCTTCTCATTCTATACTAAAATTACCGCGTTTTATTAGAGTTACTTTTCAACTTAAATGACTATTCTTGACCATAATAATAGTTCTATTATCCTCCACTCTAACTTTGCCCTCAGCTATCATACGAATCGCCTCCGGGAGCAAAATCCATTCAGCCTCTTGCATGACTTTCTTTTGAAGGCTCTCCGGGCTATCACTTTGCTCTACCCGCACGGCCTTCTGAGCTATTATTGGCCCTGTGTCGCAATCCTCATCCACAAAATGCACTGTTGCTCCGGAAATTTTCACACCCGACTTTATAACTTCTTCATGTACTCGAAGTCCATAGAATCCTTTGCCGCAAAAAGACGGGATAAGTGACGGGTGCACATTTATAATCTTGTTTCTGTAGGCCGCAATAAATTCAGGCTCCAATATTTTCAAAAAGCCCGCAAGCACCACAAGCTCCGCCTCCGATTCCTGTACTGACTCAAGAAGTGTCTTTTCAGTTTTTTTGCATATATATTCCCATGCTATCCCATGTTGCTCAGCACGCTCTATTGCATAAGCCTGAGCATTTGAAGTAATTACTTTCACTATCTCTGCATTTAATTCCCCGCATTCAATAGCGTCAATTATGGCTTGCAAATTCGTTCCTGAACCTGAGACTAAAACTGCAATTCTCAACATATTGATAGTCAAATCCTCCCAAATATAGTACAAAGAACATAGGATTTTTTTGTAATAAAATTATGAAAAGTAAACAGTCCTTTTATCTGGGTTCCGGCAACTGCAAGGATGCCCAGGGCAATGGATAAAGTATCCGGCCATTCTAAAGATTTAAGTATATTTCATGCACAAATCCTGTGCCGTTTTCCGGGAACAGGAGCGAGCAGCAAGCGTAGCTCTACCTCAGCCGCCCCTATTTTTGTGGTGAAAATCCGAACCCTATGTAAAAATTGATGAACCTCACACAGACGTATAGTCATATTACTCTAAAACCGCAACGTAAAACTTGTTTGTCACAATGCTTCTCAAGACATTTGCCTTAGGGAAAAGAGGTGCTACCGTACCGCCGGTATCTTCAGGCCATTATAATTCTACAGCACTTCTCGCTCCGTGAAAATTCCATTAAGCCTTCCAGGATGCTCATTGGCCCAGCAGGCCGAGCATGCAGCCGTTGGCCGAAGGCTTGCTTCCGATAAGCCTCGCCTAGTAACAAAAACCCTACAATTTCTTGTTGTAGCTTCAAAACTATATGACTATCGGGGTCGACGGTGATCTTTGAGCATCTACATGGGCCTAATTATTATGCTACTGCATTAGGAGAACTTAACTATCTCAATCGCTTTACCGCCAAATTCTGCCATTTCCCCTATTATATATGCCCTCTCCCCGGTAGTTTCTATTGCGCTTATAATTTCTTTCTCATGCCCTTTTGGGACTATCATTATCATGCCGATGCCCATATTGAATATGCCAAACATCTCGTCCCTCGGAATAGATGCCTTTTTCATCATCAACTCGAAAATCGGCAACACTGGCCACGACCCATCTTTAATACATGCGCACATATTTTTATATGCACGTGGAATGTTTTCATAAAACCCGCCACCCGTGATATTGGCTATGGCTTTAATATGGCCTGTCGCTATAGCGGCCTGAGTGGCTTTAACATATATCTTGGTGGGAGTTAGTAGCGTTTCGCCGAGAGTCTGACCTAGCTCTTCATGATATTCGTCCAAAACTGCCCTGCCTTCGTCAATTCCAAACACTTTTCTCACGAGTGAAAAACCGTTTGAATGCACACCACTCGAAGCGATGCCTATAATGCTATCGCCCGCCTCTACGTCCTTCCCATCAATAATGTTTATCCTATCTACAATACCTGTGCAAAAGCCTGCTATGTCATACTCTCCTAACTGATACATCCCCGGCATTTCCGCCGTTTCACCTCCGACCAACGCACAGCCTGACTGGAGGCACCCTTCAGCCACACCCTTCACAACTTCAATTACCACGTCAGGCTCATTTTTGCCGCATGCATAACAATCAAGGAAAGTAAGGGGCGCAGCTCCAGAACAAATTATATCATTTACACACATTGCTACACAGTCTATTCCAATGGTGTCATGTTTTCCCATCAAAAAAGCCAGCTTTAGCTTTGTACCGACTCCATCGGTTCCAAAAACTAAAACAGGCTCATCCATATCTTTAAACTCAGCAAGCGAATAAAGCCCTGAAAAGCCTCCTAAAAGGCTCAAAACATTCTTGTTCAGGGTTTCTTTCACATATTTCTCAATCCCTTTGTTGGAAGCGTACCCAGCGTGAACATCAACTCCCGCTTCTGTGTAGAACTTATTTTCGCTCACCTAACCACCCCTTAGATTTATATGTTTAATTCAAAAATACACTTCTAACCCCACGGTTAGTTAGTGAAAATAGGATTTCAGCAACTCAGATTTTAATCAGCAAAGTCAGCAATGTTTTTCTGGAAAAACATTGCCTAGCTTTGAATTTCATCAAAAACGAAATCAATTTATGCACTAGAAGCGTGTGTGTAAATCAACTCACCCGGAAAAACGTACCGTCGGATACTTCATCCGGTTCCTTCTGCCCGTCTGAGGAAAATCGGCCAACGGCTGACCAAGAAAGCGAAGTGAAAAACTAAAGCCGGCGCTTTTTCGCCTCATCTACCGTGCGTTTAGCACACACACGGCTACCCATTGAAGCATAGCTTCAATGGGTAGTGGTCCGATTCATACCTGCAGTAAATTTGCAAAAATATATTCATCGTTTTTACCAGTAAACACTCCATGTGTTTGTACTATTCAAGTCTCTCAAGCCCCTGATTCGCCATCCCGCTCTGAGGCGACTGCGGGAACTCTTCTACAACTCGCCTAAAATACTGTATCGCAGAATCAACATCGCCCTCTTCCTCAGCGATGCGCCCAAAGTAAAAGAATAAGCCACCGAGCCAGTCAGCGCCAGGGGGCGCAAACTCCAAGCTAATATTAAATGCCCTTGCCGCAGATGCTATATTCCCATTAGCAAAATACACCATACCGTCATTATACGCCTCACTCGACGCCGCTCTGAATGCGGTTTCCCTGCCTTCTTCAAACCTGCTCCGAGTATTATCATCCATCCCAACAGGGTCTATAAGTGCAAAGATTTGAGCCGCCTCCAAATGATTGCTTGCCCATATCTCATTCCAGCCAAGTTCAACGCGCTGTGTCTGATCCCCAAGGTCTATTAAAGTTGCAATTCTTTCATAAGCTTCCCTTGCATCTGTAAGTTCAAGCTCCAATTGATGAATTCTTTGATCGGTATCGTTAATAGTTCTAGACAATGCATCTTCCATAGATGTTAGTGCAGTACTCAGCACATTGATCTCAGCATTGGCATCAGCCACTCTTCCCGGAATATATGTAAGGAACAAAAGTGCAATTGTACACACAACACCAACCACAAAGCTCAAAGCCTCCACCATGAAGAAATTATTTGAAAATATTTTCCTCCGTCTGATATCGTCTAGGAACTTGCCCGAAATAATCGACTTAGCGCTTATCAAATCAGGCTCTCTAATCTCTTTAAGGCTAAGCTTCTTTTTTTCAGGAAACAAAACGCCGTAATAATTTAGCGTTGTCGGATTATTAATATCAAGTTCCAAAACTTTCTCCACCAAAACCGATGCCATTTGCTTCTCACCTTTGATAAGATGACAAAAAGCAAGCAAATTCATAGCATCAACAAAGCTCGGGCTAAGCTCCAATGCTTTTTTGAGCTGAATGATCGCCAAATCATCACTTTTTTGATGGATATACGCAAAAGCATTGTTATACATGCTTATAGCATCATTGCAGTCGTCGAGAAGCCCGGGGGCCATCTGCACTTCTTCAATATAACGAACCGCAGGATTCCCCTCTGTTAAAAGAGATGCGCTTTTAACCCATTGTTTCAGCGCATCAGCAGTTTTCCCCACTTCAAAATAGACCAGTCCTAAAAGGTTTCTGGCATAAAAATTATTCTTATTAAATTGTATACTCTTTGTAAGCGAGTCGATACTCCCGGACAAATCACGTATCCGAGCAAGCTCAAGTCCTTTATTATACAAAGCATCACTTATTTTCAACGTTTTTTCAAAAATCAATATGTCAACGCCACAATCCGGGCAAACATAACCTGATAAAAAGCTAAATCCACAATTTGGACACTTCAATTAAATCTTCCCCTTACGCCTTCTGCCGGAAGCTTGGTCAGTTATGTACTGCAAGAGATCCATCATATCCTTTATTTCATCGGTCTGTATGGAATGCTCAACATCATCTATATTAAGAATCGGCTTATACTTGCTTATCTCTTCTTCAAAATTTATCATATACTCCACCACGTTTCTTTTCGAGATTTTGGAGATTTTTCGACATAAAACAATTTTCATCTACATTATACACCAAATCATCCACAAATTACAATAGTCTTATTTTGAGAGCCCGTATAAAATTTTTATTAAAATACCTCTTTTAAATATTTCGGTTTTAATTTATAATGTAAACTGCTTAGTCAGTAAAAAAATGTCGAGCTATATCATAAGGCTCCGGGAGGTACTTTTGTGATTTTGTCAGGACTTGAAATTAAAAAACGAATTGGTAAAGACATAATAATAACACCGTATAATGAGAAAAATATTAACCCCAACAGCTATAATCTTCATTTGCATAACGAATTTTTAGTCTATGACGAAGAGCTACTTGACATGAAAAAACCGAATAAAACTAAAACCATTACTATTCCAGAAGATGGCCTGATTCTTGAGCCCGGCAGGCTCTATTTGGGAAGAACTATTGAGCATACTCAGACTAAAAACTGCGTCCCAATGCTTGAAGGGCGTTCATCCATCGGGAGACTAGGACTGTACATACATGTTACCGCAGGTTTTGGAGACGTTGGCTTCTCAGGGTATTGGACTCTTGAATTTCACTGTGTCCAGCCTATAAAAATTTATCCCGGTATTAGTATTTGCCAAATTTATTACCATACTCTAGAGGGGGAGCATGTGGAATATTCCTCCGGTAAGTACCAGAATAATTCGGGAATACAGGCGAGTTTGCTATATAAGGATTTTGAGGGAATTCATTAAAAGGCATCACCACTTCGTTCCTTTGGCCTTTTAATGAGGACTTTACGTATGAATCGACTGCAAGCCTTGCTATGCAAGGCATTGCGGCCGTTGATTCTCCTCAGTCGGGCTCAGAATTTCTGTCTTCGGCAAAAACTGCGCATCCGCGCATCCGGATTTTCTTCCGGTTCCAAAAACTCTACTTGCGGATTCTAAGTCTGTGACACTAAAATAGTTCATTCAAAAAAAGTAGATATGGTTAACTGTAGAGGTTAATTAAGACCGTCATTTTCTTTTTCGTATTGTTCAATTGCTTTTTCAAATAGGTATTCGATAGTATTTTTATGCTTCTTCTTTCCTTATTAGATATAGCCGTCACTTTCTCCATAACATCAGCTTCATTATATATTGAATTTTTTTTATAATTAAAAGCCTCCTTTGTACTCTATATGACTGTTTCATGGTGGATTAAAAAAAATATTATAATCAAAACGATTACTAAAGACTTGCATCGGCCATGATTTTATATTGTAGTTTAAGTGTATGAACTTTAAGAAACTTCCAAAACTAATGAGGGCTCAATTAGAATCTGTCTCCACCTCCGATAACGATAGGCTTTTTACGGATATCGGCTTGGCGTACTTATTACTATGATGGTTTTTATAGGTAAGGAAGTTGCTATATTTAGTAATTAGTTATATACATGGGCAGATCTGCGTATCCACCTGCCTTCATAATTTATCGACAGCCTCAGACCATCAAAAAATGGTCTTTTTTATTTCCCAATTTTTACACACCATTTTTTAACGAAAATGTCTAAAAATATAATTAAGTAAAATTTTATACTGCCGGCAAACTTATCTTTTGCGTCGCAGACATTAAGTCCGCAAGGCGGGCTCTGAATTTTTCGCCTGTTGGCGAAAAACGGCACTGATTTCTGCACTAGAAACATGTGCGTAAATCAAGCGTGCCGCCTGATACTTCATCCGGTTCCTTTTGCCCGCCTGAGGTAAATCGGCCGTTGGCCGTTGGCCGCTGACCGCTGACCGTGCGCTGGAAGCGCACACACGGGGACCCATTGAAACAAAGTTTCAATGGGTAGTGGGCCGATTCATAACTTAAATAGGCTCGAAAAAGTAGCATAGCAGCTTTTTCAATAATTTTTATCTAAGAAGGTGAATATGAAATTCGGTAAACTAGGCGCTGATTTTGACGCCAACGTTAAATGGTTTGAAGAAATTTTTACAGATTGTATGGACGTTATAAAGCGTGAATATCCTGTGGGCGAGGATTCGCTTCCACGGATTTACACCATTTATGTAGACAGCATGGCCGACCAACGCTTCATATCTGATCATGTTGTGCAAAACTTCATACTTACAATTCGCGACCGTGATATATCAGCTACTATCCCCATAAATAAAGATGCTATTTATGAAACTTTAAAAGATATCGGAATCACCTCGCCCGATATTTCAGAAACCGATAATTTAGACGATTTAGTCACTTTTATATTATCCGGAGATGCTGTTGTTTTAATAGAGGGAAACCCAAAAGGCATAGTGGTCGCAAGCCGTGGCTTCCCTAACAGAGGAATTAACCAAGCAGATACAGAAGTGGTTGTCCAAGGCTCCAAAGAGGCATTTTCCGAAGTTTTTCGTTTTAACACATGCCTAATCAGAAGGCGGATACGTGATACCGCTCTAAAAGTCAAGCAATCACGAGTCGGTAGGCGCACTCAAACTGATATCGCCCTTATGTACCTTGAGGGTGTAGCCCGAGAACAGATATTAACCGATGTAGAGGAACGCCTTGCTAATATAGATATCGACGGAATACTAGACTCAGGATATATAGAGCAGTTAATTGAGGATGATTGGAAGTCACCCTTCCCACAATGTCAAGTGACAGAGCGACCCGACACAGCCGCCGCTGCTATTCTCGAAGGGCGAGTCGTCATAATCGTCGACAACTCTCCGTTTGTACTTATAGTTCCTACAACTATAAATACATTTTTCCAATCAGTCGAGGACTATAGCCAACGCTTCGAGATTATGAGCTTTACAAGAGCACTACGCTTCATCGGTGGGTTTTTGGCAGTGTGTTTACCGGCTCTGTACATCGTCATAGCGACTCATCACCCATCAATGCTACCCATGTTTTTGATGCTTAACTTTGCGAGTGCAAGCCAAGGTGTACCCTTTCCGGCGGTCGGGGAACTTATTCTAATGGATCTTGCATTTGAAATGCTAAAAGAAGCGGGAATCCGCCTACCGGGAGCTATGGGAGGTGCCATAGGTGTAGTTGGCGGCCTCATAATGGGGCAAGCCGCAGTCGAAGCGGGACTTGTTAGCCCTATCATAGTTATAGTAATCGCAATAACAAGTATTGCGGGCTTTTCTATACCCCACACATCTTTAGTCAACGGCTTTAGACTGGTCAAATATGTGCTTATAATACTTTCTGCGATACTTGGACTTTTCGGCTTCTGGCTAGGCATGATTTTGATAATCATCCACCTTGCCTCTCTTAAGAGCTTTGGTATTCCTTATCTTTTCCCGTTCGCATCCGGTGAAGTGACGGGCAATAAAGACTATAAGGATAGCTTTTTCCGCCCGCCGCTTTTCATGATGAAAAAGAGACCGATCTTTGCAAACCCTAAAGAAGATGTTCGGATAAATATGCCGAAAGTCGGCAATAAGCATGAGGAGGAGTAGATTCAGGCTGGAACCTGTATCAATAATGGCTTTGCCATTTTTGTTAGTTTACTGTAGGAATGAATCGGCTTCACTACCCACTTAAGCTATGCTTCAATAGGTTCCCGTGTGTGCGCTAGCAGCGCACGGATACTGATTTCCCTCATGCGGGCAGAAGGAACCGGATGAAGTATCCGGCGGCACGGTTCCCCGGGGCAATGGATTTACGCACATATTTATAGTGCGTAAATCAGTGCCGTTTTTCGCTACCAGGCAAAAAATTCAGAGCCAGGCGATGTTTTTAAAGAGAAACATTGCTGACCTTGCGGATATTAAAGTCGGCGACGCTTTGTAGGACCGAGAGCCTTTAGTCTCTCGATGGAGCCACCTCTGCGAAAATGTCGCCTCCAGACCCTTAGGTCACCTACAAAGTAGCTTATCTACAACTTGAAAGGAGTAAACATGTTTTCCTTTAATGATAAAATTTCTCTGCGACAATTTCAAATACTCTTAATGCTGGACATTTTCGGCACGGGAGTTATTATACTTCCTAGAAAAGCGGCAATTTTTGCAGGGCGGGACGGCTGGATAGCTTTCGCACTCACCATAGTTTTAGCATTGTTTGCTGTGCTTTTAATCACCAAGCTTGTGAACCGCTTCCCTAACAAGACCCTTTATGAGTATGCGGGAACTCTTGTTACAAAGCCAATAGCATTCGTTTTGGTATTTGGGCTGGTCTTTCGGATCATAGTCGGCATGGCCTGTGAGCTTCGGTATTTTACTGAAATAGCACGGCATGTGCTTTTATATAACACACCATTTTCGGTGGTTGCCATAAGTCTATTACTCGTCAGTGCCTACGCCGCTGGAAAAGGCATAGAGACAAGAGCCAGAATAGGGCAAATAATAATCTGGATTATTTTCATACCCCTTGTGTTTGTGTTTATAATAGTTGGCGCAAATGTTGACTTTTCAGAGCTCAGGCCTATTCTAACAACTGATAGCACAGAGATATTCGGTGGCGCATTCCACATGCTATTTGCCTTCTCGGGCATTGAGTTTATTCTGCTTATTTCACCGTATCTGAATCGCCATAAGCATATATCCCGAAGGGCCATCTCCAGCATTTTTGCCATAGGCGTATTTATGTGCGTAATCATTATAATGGCGATTAGCCGCTTCGGCCCTTATAATTTGCAAAACCAAATGTGGCCGGTACTTGACATGATGGACATGGCACCTATACCGGGCTCGTTCATAGAGCGCCAGGAAGCCATCATGATGAGCTTTTGGATACTTTCTGTTTTTGCCATGATAAGTGCAGGGCTTTTCTTCTCCGCAGTCGCTGCAAAGTCCGCACTTAAAGTTGGCAAGCATAAGCATTATATGTTAGTCATCGCAGCTCTGACATTCATTTTAAGCTTTGTTCTGCACGATATTGATGTTGTATACCAAATCAAGGAGCTTAATTTCATCTATCTTGGCACGGTGTATATGCTCATTCTGCCGGCAGTTCTTTTAATTTTAGCTATAGTTAGGGGGATAAATCATGGCAAATCTTCTTAAAACCTTTGCCCTATTGCTCAGTGCGCTCATTTTAGTTGGCTGCTGGGATGGCTCAGAGCTTAGCGATAGAGGCTTTGTAACAACTATTGGCATAGACATTGACAAAGATACTGATGAAATTGAGACTTACAAAGTATCACTTGAAATGCCGCAACTCACAACTGACAACGACAATCCAATTAAAGATGTTAAGACGAATACACATAAGAGTCTAAACAGAGCAATCTCCGGCGCAGGCTCATCAACTGAGCATGAGATTTTTCTGGGTCATATGAAGGCCCTCGTATGCGGCGAAGAGCTTTTAAAAAACGGGGAGATGTTTAGGCACGTCCTTAGGACACTTTCCGGGGATCATAATGCAAGCCGCACACTTCTTGTGCTGGCAACTAAGGGGCCAGGCTCTGATGTCATAGAGGCCGAATCTGTGGAAGAGAGCTTATTAGGTGCTTATATATCCAACTTTTTTAAGAAGAAAAACCCATCCACTGCCCATCGCCAAACACTGGACTCTCTTTCCAGATATTTCAGCGAAGGCAAGACCGCTATCCTCCCACGCATTGAAGCAAGTGATGAAGGGCTTACGTTTTCAGGGGCCGCTGTTATGAGTGATTACACTTTACGAGGCTGGCTCAGCGAGGAGGAACTTTTGGCTCTTACGTGGCTAAGCCCTGAGGCCAAACATCTTGAGCTCGACGTTTCTAGCGATGACCATAACTTCCATATCGAAGTCGACAAGCACAAATCTCGCTTCATCTTTTTTGTGGAGGACCATGAGCTCTTAGCTAAAATAGTTATTGATTTAGAAGGCGATTTAGCGGAGGTGCCGAACACAGCAAATGCCGGCAGATATATAATTGAGCTGAAAGCTAGAGAGCGTATACATGAAGACCTTAGCAAAGTTTTCCATGCTCTATATGTCGAAATGGGTGTGGATGGTTTTAATCTGGAGAGAGAGCTTGAAAAAAACTACCCTCACCTTCATAGGCGATATATCAAAGAGCTGGGTATAAACACTGTAGATATTCCTATCCTTTTTGATGTGAGTGTTGTGATTGACGGTGCGGACAATAACGTAAATTAGAACTTGTTTTAAAATCATATAACTCTAAAACAGCAATAAAGCTTGTCTTTTTGCCACAAGAAGGCGTCTCAAGATTTTTCGCTACACGGTAAAGCTTCTCTTCATGGGTTCCCGCTTGCCTTAGGTCTCCCCAAAAAACGAAATTTTTTGGGGGCTCCTGGGCAAAATACGGTCACCACCGACACCTCCAAGCCTTGTAACAAAAATTCTGCGCTTTCTTGTATCGGTTTAAAGTTATGTGACTATAGGTAAGTTCAGCCGAAAAGGCAGCAGAATGGAATTATCGAACATGCCCTTGTATAAACTCCCAAAAAAATGGAAATATTGTTAGTAAACGAAACTCGGTATTACTGGGAGGGATTATGATGCGCAAAGTCATTGCGTGGTATAAACGTGAGAAAAAAATATTGTTTATGTCTATTTTATGCGGGCTTGTTATCAGCACTTTAGCCGGGCTATATACAATGTACTACTCATACCAAACTGTAGATGCAATATCTTCGCAAGTCGTACGCTTCCATGTTCTTCCAAACAGCGATAGCGAAGCCGACCAAGCTCTTAAGATGACTGTGAAAGAAGAAGTGCTAAATAAGTATCGAGAAATACTTTCGGGAGCAAGTTCTGTCGATGAAGCACGAATGCTTTTAAGCTCTAACTTATACGATATTGAGCAGTTTGCACAGAATGTTGTGTATGATCAGGGCTTTAGCCATCCCGTCCGTGTTAGCTTGGAGGAAGGCCTGTTCCCTACCAAAGAATATAGCTCCATAACGTTACCCCCGGGCAGATACGAAGCACTAAGAATAGATATAGGCGGGTCACAAGGATCTAATTGGTGGTGCGTTATGTTCCCACCACTATGCTTTGTCGACGTTACACGAGGCGAAATTCATCCTGATGATAAAGAGTTGCTTAGAGAAATGCTATCAGAGTCTGAGTTCGCACTTTTGGACAATGAGACCAGGGAAAGCGACCCTATGGTGAGGGTGCGTTTTAGAATAGTGGAATGGTGGCAGGATAATCAGTTTGAAGATGATGGAATAATTTTGGTAATGAACGATGTTTGGGGGACTTAGAGTCGATGGGCTCTTACAACGAAAGAGAGGGTTTAATTGAGAGGGTTCTTACACACTATATGTTTCACGCTGCTTCTGGCCTCTATTGCGGCAATCGGCATTCTTGTCGGTTACAGAGCCGTCATAGACAGAGAGACTGTATCTTTTGTAGAGGATTCAGCAGTTTTCGCCAATGCGCATGTCCCAGCTTTCGCTCCCGAAATATATGAAGAACCTGATGTCGAGATCTCTTCATATATGGAGAAGTTCATGCCGGGTGCCATTATTAGATTTGAGCATTATCACTTAAACGGCAGCACTGCCGATACTTGGGAAATGGAAATCCCTCAAGCACTCGTGGGCAGAACGTCTAATTATCTGCAAACAGTATTCCCAATGTGGAGCATAGAGCGCTATGACGCAAGCGGTGCGACACTCAGAAGAGCTGTACCACCTACGCCAACACAAGTTTATCTGGTAAGCAGCACGCAGGATGGGTTTGTCGTAGTATTTTTTGATGATGAAATCGCAGGAACTAGGCTTAAAGAAGTTACCAGTATTACAGTAAATGGTTTACCTGAAATTGAAAAAGAAAGACTCCAAACAGGAGTACTCGTAAGGGGTGAACATTCACTTATGAGGCTTTTGGAGGATTTGGGGTCGTAGGGATGCATCGTCCGAATAACGGGCGATGCATTTTTCATTACCTCTTTCGCCTCAAATTGCAACTTGGGACCTACAGATTGTGGATTTATTCCTTAGTCCTAGTTATTCTAACCCAAGGATACTTTGGGGGCCTATTATGAGTTTAGTGCCTATGACTGTATTTTCCATGCGCTTGGTCACTCATGCTAGGGCAACTTTTGAATTTAAAGTCAAGCCACTTTAAAAGTGTCCAAGTAAAACGCAGGATTTTTTCTGCAAGGCAAAAAGCCGACAATAGGAACCCGGCGGCAAAGCGGAAGATACCCGTTGCACGCAGTGGGGGGCGCTTGCGCCGTTTTTGCCCCGGGGTCCCCGAAAAACGAAGTTTTTTGGGGTGGGTCAAAGGCAAAAATTCTGAGACGTTTGCCCAAAGGCAAACTAGGTGGCACCGGCAAGAAGGCCGGACACCCGAAGGGTGGCTTTTCGCAACGCGAAAAGTGCTGAG
>Ga0131853_10005557_pt1 | contig 22743 bp, 11 predicted proteins | sample TergutLab28metaG_FD_92764 | JGI IMG/M metagenome (GOLD analysis project Ga0131853, IMG submission 92764) | Labiotermes labralis P1 segment gut microbial communities from Petit-Saut dam, French Guiana - Lab288 P1 (version 2) (version 2) | ecosystem: Host-associated > Arthropoda: Insects >...
AAAATCGTGTGGCATGAACTTTTACAGATGCCTACTTCTTCGGAAACTTCACGGATAGTTAGACGACGATTTTCACGTATCACAGAACGCACTTTCTCAATGTGATCGTCGCCCGTTGACGAAAAAGGCCGCCCAGATTTGGGATCATCTTCGATGGACGTTCTGCCCGATTTGAAACGCTGATACCACTCGTAACATTGCGTACGGCTCAAACAGTCCACCCCATAAGCCTGTTGCAACATCTGAAAAGTCTCCGCAAAGGTTTTTCCCAATTTGAAACAGAATTTCACGCAAACATGTTGCTCTTCAAAATCCTTCATTCTTCAACTTGCAAAAAATCGCCGAGGGCACTAAACACACGTTCACTCAAGGCCGCGTAACTCATGGCTAATTGAAAGTGGCGTGATTTGGCTAGTGTCAAAATAAAACTTAAAGTCCCAGCTACACAGCACCACCATCGCAAGCGTCCTGCGCCGGCTCACTGGCGCGCTATTTCAAATGTTCGGTATCTTTTTGGACTGGCCTTGTATAGGTACTGAATATTTTAAACATGTTATGTACTCTCCGTTTTTGTATCTTCAAAATACAGTTTGTTTCATAATTCTAACAAATTTGGTTCCTATATTATTCACATTTTATATACATAGTGTGCTAAAATTAAAAAATAATTCCGGCGCCAAAAAGGTTAATATGGGCTGTGTACAGTAGGGATGTGGGGGATGAGGTGGGCACGAGATCTCGTACGTGTCATGTAGTTGTACCTTAGGTAGTAATGTAAATACACCTATACCATCAAATAAAATAAAGTTGTGTTAGACAAGAACATACACTGCACTGTAATTAGTTTATTGAATACAACGGGGATGACGAACCTTATGTTCGACCACAGTAGTTCTAATGAAATTCAATGCTGCGTGTTCTTGCTAACTCAGGTTAGGTGTTCATTTATAATTTAACAAAACTTTATCATCTAAATATAGATATAGTGTCGAATGATCTAATTATAAGTGAATAATCAACTATCAGGCTGTGGAAGCAAGCCGTCTTGTGTTAAACTGAAACAATGGCATGGAATCTGCCTGGAAACACCGAAGAAAATCACCAAAAACCTCAGTATGGATAACCGGTCTCCAGCCTAAGGTTCAGGGTTCCGCGAATGTAAAAGGACGGGCGTGGGCTTCAGTGATATAATAAACGACCAAATTTTACCCTTGAAATAGGTAATTTTATTCGAAGTTGTATTCCGATTTTTAGAATGGAGGGCGACTTTCTCGGAAATTTGATATATGCCCAACCTACACAATACCATTATTAATATGTTTACGTCTCATTCATTTCAACGGGCCTTACTTCAATGCTGAATTCACAAATAACAATGTTTTCAATTTGCGTATTATGTGTACGTATAAGGGATTAAAAATGGTTTTAATAAAACTTTCAGTTAAGTAATATGCTAGATAAGCGATAAGATGAATGTGGAAACGCACTCTTGGAAGAAGGTCCTGAAGTGTCTCAGAGCAGTCCCCAAGTTTAGTTAAAGAAGCGGATATTTAGCGCGGCAATATTTATATAAAAACGTGTTTTATAGAGAATTGCATTAAACTCTGCCAAAGTTCTCAGAAGTGCATTCATGTACACTTCCTTTACGCCTTAACACAGACTGAAATTAATCTCATTTATAACATGCAACAGTCGTACAAAGCAAGTTCCCTATCTCACGATTCACAAAATTCCATCAAAAGTCTCAAATTATTAAGATTACAACATACAATATTTATAAGCTGAAATCTACTGAATCTCAGAATCAACCGAATTAAACAAATTAAAATGTGGGAACAAAATTTTAGTGTCTGTTCACCACATTACATTATATCTAAATCGCAGCCTTAGCTCGGAAGATGTTATTTGCAGACAGACGGGCAAACAGTCTTAGTCTTCAAGACGAAAATAATAGGTTACTTTTTAACTTGTTTTCGAAAGCGCACATAACAAATATTTAACTCATTTAAACTCTTAGAAGTTAGGCTCTGTATTAAACATAACTTTAGTAAAGAAGCACTTTCAGCTTGAAAGATGATATTTGTTTTCACTCTCAGTAGTTTTATTTGTTTTGTGTCTAGATAAAAAAAAAAATTTTGAAATGTTTGAAGCGCCCATTATTTGTCACAATAATTTTTTGAAATCTTGAAACTTATTCCCAGTTATTATAAAGAAGACCCTTTTTGCGTAGGAGCTGCCTCCTAAAACACGTTTTTGAAGCAAAAAGATTAAAAAAAATGGGAAGACAATGCTGAAGGCAAAAGCACCTATTAGATAACCGTAAGGAAGAGGTGACTTTACTGGAATTTGCAAGCGGAAGCATTAGATCGTTATCTCAGACGAGCTTGCTTTTCAAGAGGCTGTGGATCTGTCCAAAGAAAGACTGCGTAATGAATGAATGAGACCCCTTTTTGTTATCGTGGAATCGGATATACCTAGGGAAAGACCACGTCTCCTGAGATGGTCTTGTTTATTTGTACTTACACATCGGGTGTTGAATCTGTCCCCCGACAAACAACATATAAGAAGAATCTACTGTGTGTGTTTGGGGGAGTGGGAGGGGCGTTTATGTGTATATACACAGTATAACAAAAAGCTGTAACATGATAACAGGGGCCACGCATTCAAGGCGTCTATTGCCCGAACACTCATCACGCGCTGAAATGACAGTCATGGCACAGACTTACGTCCGCGTTTCCTCTGTTAGGTGCGTTCGCAAAATTGCGAAAGGCGACGATTAGTTTCAGTCATGTCTGTCTGTCTATCCGTCCTTCTGCTGTCCACATGGAACAAATCACCTCCCACTGTATGGATTTTCATACAATGTGGTATTTTAGTATCTTTCGAAAATCTGTCGAGAAATTTTTTATTTTCGTTTTTACACCGTGCATGTTGTTGAGTTGCTCAATTATTATACCAACTACTGCACATATATAAAATTTATAAAATTTACACATTAAAACATTAAAAACGCTCCGACATATTTCGGTCCTAGGATCATCATCAGGGAGCCATATCGTCCTTGCTGCAGGGCACTCTTCGCAACATAACACTACACAACACGGCATGCTGCCACAGTACCCAACTGGTACAGCGAAATTAATGTGACTTTTTATAGTGTGACTAGGACCGAAACATGTCGGAGCGTTTTTAATGTTTTAAAGTGTAAATTTTACATATATGCAGTAGTTGGTATAATAATTGAGTAACTGTAGAGAAAATTCAAGTTTCAGTAAAATACGACAAGAATAACGGGTAATTTACATGAAGAGCAATACACAATTTGATTATATCTCGCGCACTTCTTCCTACAATGAGAAATATTCGAGATAAAAGTTGAAGAGAACTGGAAAATACGCATTCGCTGTTCAATAATATGTTTTCTGAAAATCGTACCTTTATAAGATAATGTGGAAATAATTAATACAGCCGGCCAGGCCACAGATTACAATTTAATACGGCTTATACACATTGCATGCGGGATAACTAAGGCGACAAACATACATACAGAATATGTAAAACTTATCGCTTTTCCACGTTAAAAATGCTTACGCGATCGTACCTTAATGTTACGTTTCTACATACACTGCCTGTCTTGTTTTATCCTCTGTAGGTAGAGGCCTCTCGAAGGACCCAGCCCTCGTTCAAGAAGGTCATACCAACATCTAAAGAACTAAGATCCAGTAATCCATGAAACAGAAGGCCCTGGACCACTTAATACGTGAGATAGCAGTAATGGTGTAAAGTATATTTGTTAGACTTTTGTGTGGTAGTGGTAAAATACGGTCGATCACCAAAACTCAAATTTTATCGATGCTTTTTGTAGTGCAGATTGTGACCCAATTGCAGTATTCTCCCCAGGAGACCGACACGCATGCTGTCGCCAACAAATATCTCGGAACAAACCCATTCTCTTTCCCTCAGGTCGGGAACTGAGGAACGCCCGTAGGACTGTAATATAGTTATCTCCCTCCAACATGACCTGCGCAAACAAGATGTCCACTGGCAGGTTATATCAGGCTTTGTTAACTATTTTGCCTGACAAGCAACTATGTGAAAGTGGCAATTTATACGCCGGTACAACACAGATGTATCAAAAATGATAAGCGCTGAAACATTCATTTTATGAAAATGTACGCAAATTGTATTCTCACGTTAAGTTCTTAATGAATGCTCTAGCGCTATCTCACAGAAAGCTCTAACTATTAACAAGGAAATTTGATGTGTATTGAACCGTGCATCATCTTGAGAACTGAAGAATAAGGAAATTTCTTAGATATAGTCTTCATGATTTCGATTCTTAACTCCTCAACAGCATGGCATCTGTAAATAATCTACATTTAACACTGACCGAAGATTCATTGCAGAACACAGTCACAAAACGTACACGTTTGTACCTGTCGTTTCCAAGAAACGAGTTCATCAAATATACAACAGTGTCTTCTGATAAAGGAGTGTGTGTGACAAGAGTGATGTGCTGAGATGGAGGAGAAAGGAAATATGACACGGACAAACGGACAGCATGCACAGAAGAGACTTTCGAATTGGAATGCTTGCTTTCATCTTTTCTCACATATTTCCGTCTGTCAGAAATAAATTAGTGTGCATGTGGGGAGGGGAAACATATACCGAATTATTCAGCCAGATAGCATAAACGCGCATGGGTCTTCATGTAAAGGGCCCGTTAATGTAAGATCTTAACTAAACGTGCGTTTTCTCAACAGATTTTCGAAAAATCATCAAAAATCAGATTTCATGAAGGTCCGTTCAGAAGGAGCCGAGTTTGTGTGCACGGATAGACAGACAGACGGACGGACAGGCATGATGGAGCCAATGGTCGCAATTCGCAATTTTGCAAATGGGCCTGAAAATGGAAGAAACTAAAATTTAACATTTTGCTGTATGTCCGTGTGGATCTATGTCGTCATCCGTATGTAACAACGCACACTAAAGGTGCCTGACAAAATAAATAGCTTCAAAAAAATACTGCTGTAATGATCGAATCAAGAGTGACATGCGTGAATCAACATAGCACGAATACCGGAGCCGAGAAGTGAAAGAAAATATTAGGCAAGAGGCAACTTGGGAGATCTCAGATTAACAAGTAATATATTCACTCTTACAGGAACAAGGCGGATGGCTCAGTTAGTATAGCGCCTCGCTACGAGCTGGACGGTTCGGGATTCGAAACCCAGTGTTGGCGATATTTTTCGGACCCTCCCAGCCCGATCCCAGAGCCCACTCAGCCTCCTGTACAATGGGTAACGAGTCTCTTTCTCGGGGGTAAAACTGTCGGGGTGTGGCGCTGGCCACCCACCCCTTCAAGCGCCGAGGCTGAATCAGGGCATAGCCGTACCTCCTACTCCCATCAGTGCCTGCCTGGTATATTACGGGACAGCCCCCGCCTTTCTTTATAAGAACAGGGGTGTCACAGTATGGACGCGAATAAACTGGCTCTTGATCGGATGCAGCAGCAGGATTGTGTGATCATGGTAATCAACCTGCAGTTCCATAAAAGAAAGGATATTTACTGGCCAGCTCAGTGACTATCAGCTTCTCAATAATGACTCTTCTCTAACATTTTAGACGCACAGCAACGTATTGAAATATTATATATTTTCAATTTATTTTTGTTGTTTATTTAACGCCGCTGTCAGTAGTCCAGACGCTATAGTGCAGTGCTAGAATGATCAACTAATAACGAAGTGGAAATATTTTGGCACGAGGTATTGGTTGATGAATTTATTACCCCCGGTACTTCTCTGAAGACCTTGAGGTAAACGTGGAGGTCTCCTCGGAACATACCATTGCAGGCATCGAGTGGGAGCGGAGGTATAGCTCTACCCTTTCTTTAACTTTAGTCCTCAGTTGGGGAGGGTGGTTAAGGACACGTCCCGACCGCTTTACCCCTGGGAATGAGTCGGTACCTGTTGTTTGGGTGGCTGGAAGGGCCGCAGGGCCGGTGTGAACGCACCGAGATTCAAACCACAAACCCTCCAGCCCCCGAAGATGATGAGAAATCTCAGGAAAACGTTGTCAGAAGAGTCGGTTTCCCAGTCGAGATTCGAACTGGTCACCTGCCGAAAACAAGTTAGAAACGTTGCTACTTGAACTTAACTGGTAATCTTGTTCCTTGCTGCTATGGGCAGGAACTGCAAGTCTACACAGCCATGTTACAAAAATTAGATTTGTGTTTGCGACTATGAGATTTCATTCAGCCATGACGTCAAGGTACGGCTGTTTGTAAAGCACAGAAAGAGATAGTTGTGTGGTCGATATGTACAAACACCTTCGTCATTCCGAGTGGCGAGTCGGCTTTTGCGTGTTTTGTGGTTACCTCCCGCCCTGTCTGATCTACATGCTGAAATACTCGCATGCTTTACGTATGTTAACAAGTACACAGCCTGAACACTTGCATGGTTTGTCAAGTACACCGTATCTGAATATTAAGGGCAGCTCTTCATTTAACATTTGAACTCTAGTTTTCAATAATATATGCGACTTTAAAATAAAATCTTTTTCCGTTCCAATTAACACGGTAGGAACAGAACGTCAACACAACTAACATCAAAGACCGTCATTAAACACTACCATAAGCCAGCGCCGTAACTTCCGATCCTCAATCCACCGCATGTACTGTATCATAGGACGGAAGCCGAAGCTGTCACTAGAAAATAAATTACTAATATACAAAACTATCCTAAAGCCCATTTGGACGTACAGCATTCCACTCTGGGGTACAGCGAGTAATTCCAATATCGAAATACTGCAAAGATTTCAAAATAAAGTCCTCAGATCAATCGTCAACGCCCCATGGTATGTACCGAACACTATTTTACACACCGATCTACAGATACCCACTGTTAAAGCAGAAATAACTAACTGCAGCACTAAATACCGAGAAAAACTAATCACATATCCCAACGAACTCATACCCGCCATACTAGAAGAAGAAGGACCAAGAAGATTAAAACGTTTCAAACCAACTGAACTAACCACAAGGTTCTCATAAGCACCGTACACAGGTAAGAGAATATCTGATGTGAGGATATTCAATGGAATATTACTCCGCAGGTCATGCGATATCAGCGTAGGATATAAGGTTAAGTGTACTCGTAGTCTGTAATATACTGGTGGTACAATAAATGAGACAAAAAAATACCCCTCTCCTTAAGATCAAGCTCACATCTGTTAGTCCAAAGTGGAGGTAAACAAGAGGTCTCCCTTCAAAAAATTCTGTACCCATTTCGTGCTTCTCGCATTATTCCCAACCTACTACTCTTTATTCCATTGTCCCATAACATGAGGGGTGAAGGAGCCACGAATTTTTGCGTTATGTAATATGCATACCTTAAACGTTTCTCGCTTTGATTTCAAACATTACTTATTTATGAAGATTAGCCTATCCTAGATTTAACGTCGTGAAGTCTGGTAGCTGTGTACTGACATCCGAGAGCAGCTTTCTCTTCCACAATCAGGCTAACACTCCGAGAGGTACCGTGATGTACTGGAAAGCGCGATATAGGAAAACTTGTTTCAAAAACATACGAATAAGAAATTACAAAATTACTAACTTGTGCATCGCGACTTCCAGCATTTGGAAGAGGAAGGACTGTTTTTGACAAAAATAATGCAATACTTTCTTAACTGTGGCATTAAATGAAACAGCACTAGTACAACAGAGAATGTCTGGTACTGTAAAGAGAGCGGTCACTAAGAAACAACAGAATTTACCTATCTTCTCTTTGAAAGGCAGTGCAATTGTTTAAAGGTGTTGAAATGAACTATTTGTTTCATAAGAGGCAAGGGAAATTTCTTGACTAAATGACAACTATTAGCTTCCCAAGAAGGGCCCTGTTCCATGGAGTTAGTTCACTAATTATTGCTGTTACGTGCTGTGGCAGACACCCGTATTGTAACCGGTACTGTGAGTAAATGCTGAATATTGTAACAGCGCGCTTTCGTAGGACAAGAATAAACATTTGAACACGTAGCTTAATTACTCAATTATTATACCAACTACTGCACATATATAAAATTTATAAAATTTACACATTAAAACATTAAAAACGCTCCGACATATTTCGGTCCTAGGACCATCATCAGGGAGTCATATCGTCCTTGCTGCAGGGCACTCTTCGCAACATAACATTACACAACAGGGCATGCTGCTACAATACCCAACTGGTACAGCGAAATTAATGTGACTTTTTGTAGTGTGACTTTAGCAAGGACGATAGGGCTCCCTGATGATGGTCCTAGGACCGAAACATGTCGGAGCGTTTTAAAGTTCTAATGTGTAAATTTTATAAATTTTAAATATGTGCAGTAGTTGGTATAATAATTGAGTAACTCGACAACATGCGCGGTGTAACAACGAAAATACGTAGCTTAATATTATCACTTTATTGACAGCTATAAGTATTCTTCAATATAGCTTGATGTGAACAGTTTTGAAGTCACTTATATTACAACATTAATAGTCAATTTTTTGTGATATAAGTCTTGAAGATTTCGCGGTGACAGAATTCAATTAAATGTTCTCAGGCAGACAGCCGCGTCAGAATATAAAGGTTTTCCGACGACTCTGCAACTGGACACCTAGTCATCAGTTCTGGTGCTACCAAACCACCAGCACACCCTGAAGATGGGGACGGAGTTGGTTCCCGAAACGTCGGTAAAACTTTACATACTGAAGCGGCTGTCTGCCTGAGAAAATTTCATTAAATAATTTGTAAATTTCATATTACCCTCGTTACATATATTTTACCCAAAAAAAACATTTATTTCGGAAGAAACCGATCATACGTTCCTATAGAGTCTACCCATAAAGAAAACATAACTTTTATCAAATGCATGCTTTTAGTTCCGATGCACATTTGCGAAGATATTCAGAGAAATGCATTACATTTAATGTTGTTTTACTTGCAATATTCGTTAAGGTTTTTATGAATACATGCAATTTCAAGTATAATTACTACTTATCTTGAATCTATAGTTTCACTGAGTACGTGTTTCGTTGCTGCAACAGGCTTGGAAGGAATCAAAACACGTTTAACTTCTCGGAGGAGACTGCTGTTGCCTTTCTAATCATGGCCGAAATCACTTTAACTTTCGGGCACTTTGACAGCACATATAAGTCTCGATGTGATTTTGTTCCCGGCAGACAGGGTGCAGACCGATCACAGTGAAAACCCCCTGAAGCCACACTGAATAGGTAAGCTTCTTTGGTATTACTTCGACGTTCCAAGTGGTCACTTTAGTTGCCGTAAGTGGAAAGTCTGAAGACCAGTAAAGACGTTATGACGTCTTAATCTATATAAAAGTCTGGACCGTCACAATATGTAACAAGCGTGCAAAGAAGTAAACTTGAAGCTCTCTCCTTACTTCTTCCATGACTGATAGGACAGCTAACATCGAGCAATAGGCAACTTCACTCTTCTACTCCCTTTGAAGAGACACGAACGGACTAACACAGGAAAACGATCACAGCTGTACGGCCTCAATAGTAACATTGAAAATAGATGACGGGGTAAATAATGTATCTTTTTTAAGCTCTTCCATAACATACAAGACAGCAAACATGGGGTAATCATGTGTGATTTTTTCGGAATCGTTGTATGCGCAAACAAATAAAGGCGCGATGATAGCACAACATTAACATTACACGGGGGACATGGGGACACTTCAGCTGGCCGTCACACTGAGGAACAGACGTATGTTCAGATGTACTCCAAAAACGTACACACACCGCGTTTCAAAAAGCCTTACCTGAAGAACGCGAAGTCCTCTTCGCCTTCTGAGTATATTTATTGCACTTATGAAGTCGCCTATATGTTTTATAGTCAGTCCACCCACTACCGACGTCGTGTGACATTTTGTGATCATCCTCGAGGAGTCTACATCTTTATTTCAATAAAAAGTATCGCTTAAACAGATAAAATAACCTAAAATTGTGTTAAAATCTTTTGATATTTTCACGTTGGTGCTATAAATGGGTAAATTTGATGAGGTATTACGTGTGAAATGGATCTTATATATATATGTTCGTGTATATATATATATATATATATAGTATTGTAATCATTCAAAACTTTGGAGCAACTTGTGTTGTTCCATTGTATGTAGCTACAGTGGAACAATACACAAGTTGCTCCAAAGTTGTGAATGATTACAATATTGTACATATAAGATCCGTAAATACATATAGGCTTATATATTGTAATATAGTATATTTGTTGGTATTTTCTTGAATTTTAACAATTAATGCACGGATATGAATGCCATAAAATAACTTCGTCCCTTATTACTTTTTGATTTTTCAAAAGCTCTGATCACAGAACAGCTTTGAATTGTTAGACAATTAGTGAAAAACTGGATATGCTGGAATGAATGGAAGTGGTCATGGTCCATTTTATTGCACTGTTTCGGTTTCTGTCTCCAGAAATCGAGGAAAAGCAACAGACAATCATGATAGTATGAACCCTAAGTGAGATATGAACCTCGCACTCCTGAATGCGAAGCAAGCTTGTTATTACCCCTCACAATTATTGACAAAGTTCATTAGAAAAAGACCCAACTTTCCTCTGCGTGTCATCAAACGTTTCAAGTCATACCTTCAGATACAAACGAATGTGAAACTTCAGATAAGATTAAAATAATCTGAAATACAGTAATCAAAGGAAAATTTACTCCCTACCTCACAGAAAGCACACAGCAACGCTTGTTACAAGACTAATTGCTTAATCGTGTTTATGTATTCTGAGAATCATAAATACACTCTGTGGGCAAACAGCAGATTTCCTTGTAAGTGTTAAATCAGGTGTCCCACATCGTTACCACTATGATTTTAACGGCAAGTCCTTCGAAACATAATTAGAACGAATACGCTAAAGGGTTTTATGGTCTTTTTTATTTTTACAGCTACAGTAACTCTGTGGCATCGCAGTGATGAAATCTGTCTCCTCCAGTTCCGTCGGCTTCTCTGAATTGTGTGAAAACAACGACCAGTTCTCTATTCAGGGCGACTGGCCTGTTTTGGAAGTCTTCTGTATTATCCGGAGTTAATCTCACACACAGCATCACGCCCCTCTCTGAATTCCTCATTTCCTTATATGAAAAGCGATGCTAGAACGTCACAGCCACCCGTGCTATACAGTAGGCGATCGCGGATATGTCGAGGAAAATATTGGAGGTGTTCCGTACTAAAATGTACAGACTACAACAATATACAAAACTCCATTTCTGAAACACTAGATTTATTAAATAGGTTTCAAATGCATTCACTTTAATGTTGATTACCTAATTTAATATGTTGCATATTCCGTGCATTAATTAGATGCATAAAATGTATTAAATGGACCGCGGTGCCACAGTGGTTAAGGTGCTGTGCTACAAAACGGAAGGTCGCTGGTTCAATCCCAGCTGGTGTCATTGGAATTTTTCATTGATATAAAATCCCTCCAATCGCACTATGGCTCTGGGGTCGACTCAGCTTATAACAGAAATGAGTACCAGGAGTACTTATTGGGGGTAAAGGCGGACGGTGCCTAAGGCTGACAACCTACCATTATCCTGTGCCGTTGTCATGAAATATGAGAACCTTAACTTCCTGGAACCCTCTGGACCACTCCAGGACTGTAACGGGACTGCTTTACCTTTATAAAATGTATTGAAAGAGTAACAAATGCACTTTGGTTTTATGGATGTAATTTTATTGCGTAATCACCAACATGTTTCGGCTACTCATGTGGACATCTGCAAGAATACAAATAATATTTGTATTCACGTTCTCACGACACTGCAGATGACAACAGAATTGGCTGGAACATGTTGGTACCACTACGCAATAAAATTACATCTACAAAAAGCGCATTTTTTAGTTTTTAATATATCTTGGTATATTTTATGCAGCTGATTACTACAGACAATAGGCCACAAAGAATCTATTTTTCGAAAAGGAAAGTAGCTATTCGCCCTAACGAAAAAGCATCTCCGATTGCTTCTATTACGTTCAGTAAGCATTACAGATGACGTGCACTGATAAATAATTGTTTTAAGATCGTGCGGGTCTAAATTTTCCAGTCCCTAACATGTCTCAACGGCACGGTTCTTGGTATTAAGAACAGGACCAAATTTAAATATTCTTCCTTTTATACATAAACATACTGTACAAAACCTGACGTAACCTTTCAAATACTGGGTTAGTTTTCATCTCCGTGTGGGAAAGGTGGAACAGTTTGAAAGAGTTTATTACGGAATTAAACTTTCTTTTTAAAAAGGCCTGAAGTACAGTTGCCTTCTTACTCGGTTCCACCTGAATACAAAAACAGAACATTTTTGAAACACTGTCTCGTAAGAAACACCTAGACAATTTGAAATGTCCAAAACACTTTTCTGGTTATCATAATATATCATTTTCAGAATCCTTTTAGTTAACTCACACATTCTATGTACAGATATATCATGCACATGCTTTGGAATGACAGGGGTACAGAAACTGCAGTTTATGTTTAGTTTCATGCTGAATTTGTTATGACGTGTGTTGACAACTAGCGGGAGAAAGTGGGGTAATAGTCTAGTGTTGGGATAAGGCGGGGGGAGGGGGCGACACTGTGGTGTACTGAGGCATACTAACGGACCCCTGTGGTCTGTCAAATGCACATAGGATGCGATAATGATAAAATGGGATGGACTGCCCACAGCTCAACGTTACACCACTTCACAGCTAACCGACCGACGCTGTTCCAGCTCTCTGGGCTAAAAAGGGCATCAGACGCGGTATCCAGCGGTACCTGGACATCACAGTGACGCTGATACGAACTGCATTTGATTTATTTTGTTTTATAGCGACCCATTGAGCCACTGTGTTCACGACACGTAAAATATCTCATCATTTTTCTTATTTTATCTTGCTTTGCCAGTGAACAGAAAAGGGCAGAGTGACCACTGTCAACTGAATGCCAAGTGGTGCTGATAATGGCTTCATCAACCAACTTCGCGGTCCAGTGGGGATGCATTCAGAAGATCACAGGTTCAGATCTTGGTCACGACTACCTATAACAACTGAGGCGTGTAGTGGCGTTCAACAGTTCGTAAACACAAATTCCGAGACAGTACTACGTAAACTACGTCACAACCACGTCCTTCCACATCCAATCCGTAATCATTTGACACAACATAAATCGAGAAATTATAATTGTGAACGAACACCTAAGTGAGTTGCTTGGACGAAAGTGTAAACACGATATTCCGAATTACATTATACATTGGCTTCGGCACTCAGTGCGTTACATTCACTATACTTTGAGAGAATTATCTGTGGTTTAAAGGGTAATGGATAATTTTCGCCGAAACATGTATTCATAGTTCGTATCAATTAATCAAGAGAGCTTGATAAAAAAAAATATCCAACCGAATGTGAACGGCCAAAAATACATCTAAGGAAGAACAACTCAGTAACGAAATGAAAAAGACTATTAAGGCTTAATGGTGATTTTTATTGGGTAATGGTAATGGGAACACTAAACTACGACGTTCCCGAGCGAACAGCCACGTTATGGTTCGAACATGCTGATTGCTGTGAGCGAGCAAGTCTTCCCAACGTTAGTGACGGACTTACTAAGACGCGGTTTGTCGCACCGGTGATTCGGCATTCCTTGTCAAAGTTTCACATATTACAGAACATTCTCTGCTCGTCTTAACCTTTCAAGAGGAAACGTGTCTGTTGTAATAAGCATTCGGTTCGTACCGCGCAATTAACATTCTCAGACTAGGTTATAAAAACCAGTCTGTTAATGTGGCATAAGGCAAAAGTCTCTGCCTGTTCTGAAACCCAAAGTGAGCGCCTTGCAGAATTTTTGAATGTTAAACCTGGTAGTACGTAAAGTAACAACCTTACTGTAAAAGATTAAACACTTTTCAAGCATCTTTCTACAGCATATGCTTATGAAGCACCGACAGTCATTGTATTAATTTCACATAATGACGCCAATGAAGCCACTTATGCTAAGTAACTTGTAGTTTTCTGTTTTCGGGAATTTGCCTACCTATAGACTATGTCTTAGCAAATTTATACTATCCGCTTCTAGTATTGTCCGTCAAGAAGACTGACCGCTAACACTTTTTAAGAAGAACAAGGGATTCTGGCTAGAGTAATCGTTACAGTGACAAGGCTACAAGATGGATAACTGCTGAATCGTCCTTAATTTTATTCATGGCTGGGGCAAGAGATTTATCTACCATCCAAAGCGTCAGGACAGGCCATAGGGCCCATCCAACCTAATATTCAACGGTTGCTTCCCCCCCCCCCACGTGAGTAGAGGGAATATGAAGCTGATCATTCACCTCCATCTAGTGCAGAGGTTACGAATGAGCGGATTCAGACACCCAGGACCCCCATACGCTTCCATGGCATGTACAAGTGCAATTTTACGTTTACTTTTAAGAAATTTTAACTCAGTCATGATAACTGTTTGCTGTGCAATTACACTTCAAATAAACATAATTAAAACACGCTAATTAGATACATGAGCATATTTGTTCATGCACACTCCTATATGTTGTCGTCAATCACTTAACCAACATCAAAAATAAATGCCATTCACATACAGAAGTATTAAGGTTCTTGCATTTTATACACAGTACAAAGTCTAACAGGACAGGCAATGTACATATAAACGTAATATTGAGGCGCGTTCGCGAAACCATTGTTGCCGTGGAAAAGCAATAATTACTACATATTGAATGTGTGTCTGTAGCTTTACGCATCCAGCATGCAATGCGCATGCGCCATACTGTCATCTGTGGCCTGTCCGGCTCTACAATATTTTTCCACATTATCTTACAACGGTTTTCCAAAAGAAGTTATAGAGCAAAAAAAGTGTGTGTTTTGATTTTCTCTACAGCTTCTGTCTGAAACATTTCTCATTATAAGCAGAGCTGAAAAGAAATGATCAAAAATGTAGATTTGTCTTCGTATAAAATACCCGTTATTCTCGTCCGATTTTAATAAAACTTCATTCTTCTCGACACATTTTCGAAAAGTACTCAAATATCGAATTTCATGAAAATCCGTCCATTGGGAGCCGAGTTCTTCTATGCAGATGGGCGTACAGGTGGACATACATAACGAAACTAATAGTCGCTTTTCGCAATTTTGCGAACGCGCCTAAAAACTGTGAAAAGATAAACTGCATGTTTAATACGTACGTCCCTAAGGCAAAGCACTTATTTTGCAATCCTTATAATTTCCTTCGTTACTATTGGGCTTCAAACTGGAACCCTTGTAGATTTTTGTGAAAATTCAAAATTCTGATCATAGCTGCAGCCTAGTGATACACATACAGTTTCCTGCATAAATGTAGTTAGTACACGTATTTTCCCCTATTGCAGCTTCTTAATATTTTACGTTATCATGCACGTCACTGCACAATTCTTCTTCTCTCACCACTTAAAAAACATAACTACCAGAGCTCCAAGTTCGAGCGTTGTGCAGTCGAACTGTAGAAGTACAGGATTTTGCTGGTTCTTGTGCCCTATGCTTGCTTGATAGAAATACAGTGGTATACTAATACAGCTCGATCAACCATTAATTGTACAATAATAGCAGATCTCCATACATTTTCGCTTGGAAATGATACAGCGTCGTGATATAATTTACGGCTCCACCCAGTACTTCAGCGACGGGATTTCCTGGACTCGGCAATTAGCATCCAGTGTCGCCTCGGCATCTGCATTGGATAATGTGGGGGCGAACTGAGAGAACGGTGGAAGAGTAAGAGGTCTGCCATAGAATCGATATCGCATTCAACATCTAACATGCGAAGTCAACAAAGAACTCAGTTTTTTGTGGCATTTTCGTTTCTGCATAATTGGCCTGGTATTTAATCTCCGTCTGATTATGCAAAAGCTCCATGACGAGCCAGAAAATAAGAGAATTAGGCTCTCTGCCACAGACCGAAAGAATTTCATGCCAGGCCTACAGACACCGCTAAAAAGCAGAGTATGAGATGTATACATAAACCTGACATTACAATTAAGGAATGACCTGGTTTATGTTTTATCATCACTATTTTGAATAGCGTTCAGTTTCTGAAGTATTACTGCGTGCTTATTTTACGTTTATATGTGATTATTAAATGGAAGGTATACCCTATAACAATAGCTGAAGGAGCTTTCCATATACAATACCAGTTCTTCAACTCATTACTCTCCCTTGTTTTAGGACAACAATTGAAGCGCGCGTGTTTTCAAAATCTATTATATTTCTTAATTACAACTATAAAATAATGGACGTTAGTGTCTGTTCAGCATCATATTTTCGCTTTTCCGAAACCTTGTGACAGTGGAATGGTGGATGTTGAAAGATAGCCTACAATAGCATAGCGTTACACCAAGATACTTGAAAATAGGTCAGCTGGATCGGAGGTTGAAACGTGCGACATACTCATATAGATAGACAGCATGCTGAGCTAATAAGCTTGCAGATTCATAAAAAATACTTTCCGAGCTTCTAAGATATTCAATGGAGTAGGAAAACACTGCAATTTGTAAACGTGTCTTAAATAACAGTAAGGATTAAGGTCTCGAGACATCCATTGGAGCTATAACTAAATTCATGGACAGAGACATTCTTAAAAAAAATGGCAAGTTATGTCTTTATGCCTCAAAAAATTTTTCTGCAGTCCCGTGAAGAGACGTGAATATTAATCACTTTTCATGCAAAATAAAATAAGATAAAATAAAGGCCGCTAAGGTAACGCCTATAAACATTACAAGACAACGACCACAATTTCAGTTACGTTTATACTTTCAGATTTACGCACAATTCCCACGGAATGGCAGCAAAAAACTTCCTTTGTGAACAAATGCTGTCAGATAATGTTCAGTGACGTACGCACTTTTCATCTGTCCGGACATGTTGATCCACATAAGGACAGAATCTTGGGAAACGCCAATCCGCATATAGTGGTTGAAAGAACAGCGGATATTCTCAAGGTCTGTGTGTTGTTTGCTCTATAAAACAAAATGTTCTCGGACTTTCCTCTTTATTTTCGAAGGTCCTGTGACTTAATTAGTGTGCCTAGATACGTTTCGGAAAATTATATTGCCGATCTTGTAAGAAGGGAGTCCTAATGGCATGTTATTCCGGCAAGAAGGAGAGCCTCAACATTCCGACTTTGCAGGTCTCACTGGATCGAAAGTCTCCACGGATGTAGACAGAAGTGAACCTATCACTTGGCCACCTCGTTCGCCTGACCTCACACTACTAGATCTCTTCTTCTTCTTCTGGAGTACATAAAGGATGCTGTTTACATTACAATACAGTCCGTAAATTTGTCGGAACTTGCTGCGAGGTTATGAGCTATTCAGATTACATTTTCGCCTGCTAAGCTTACAAACGTGTGGATTACACTTAAACACAAATATGATGTAAGCCGGAATACTCACGATACCCTTATGTCTGTCAATCTGTCAAGTGCGAGTCACACAAATTTCGTAATTTAACCTACCGATATATGTTTAGTTTGCACTCGGGTGCTGTTAACTTCTTGAGTTATTTTACGTTAAAATCTTCTACATTTTGCGTGTTCACTCTGAGTGCATCAAATGTGTCCAAGAAGAGTGGATCTTCATCAGAACTTCTGTGACAACTTGAAATCTCGCCAGGTTGATCAGACTGGTAGTTTAGGTGTCCTCGGAACGTGAACTGGCCCAAAGGTCTACTTAAAAATTATAGCTGAAGGGCCCCTGATGAGTGACAGATATGCTGCACTGCTCCACTTCAACAAGTTGGCTGATGATTTCCTGGTCCAGTGGCAGTTGAGGGGTAGCTAGTACATTTACACTGAAAGTTCATGCTTCCTCTAACCCTCTGTGTTCCCAGCGCGTTTTGTAGACACATCATATCGAGACAATATTAGCTTAATTTTAAAAAAATTCTCGGAGGCTGTTTCCCCTGAGAGAACGGTCCCATTTATATGGCAAGTCATTTGGATTCAGCAGGTTAGTTGACATAACTGAAGTAAAGTTTTACCCGGTATCTTCTGTCTAATTATCGAAATAAAAATATCTGTAGGAAGACTGCTTTTGTATAGACCATTATAGGATGGACAGACGAGCATTTGACTGTTACAAAATACAGGAATCACATCGTCATTTTAGTCACCCGAAATTTTTAAATCAAATGCGTAACAATATTTCGCTGTTTGTCCCTCCAGTTGAGTCTAACCTTGTATGTAATAGTGCCTCTAGGTTGTTTTCGGAATCAGAGAGGCCCAATATTTTCAGCGACAAAAATTCAATTAATTAGCTGTTTCATGCAGGTGTCATGTTATCACCATATTGTTCAGACTGTAATTATCGGCAGAAATGTGTCACGGTCTATTTTCGCTGCTTTTCAGTCGGTTGATTGAGTTCCGAAAGTCAGAGATCATTACCAATTACCTAAAAATGTGTCAGTTTCCCTCAGTAACAATGAAATAAAATTAACGCCTTACTTGGAAAGTCGTTCTAATAATTTTAAATTAACAGAAATAAATTATTTACTTTTGTAATTGTACGCCTACTCTAGACATCACACACAAACCCCTTCAATTATGGGATCATATTTATTTGACTGCTTAATAACATTTGGCAATTTTTTACGTGCAGTGGTCACGTGGCCTACATAATCTCTTCCATGCCAATTACAGTAATTTTTTTAATCTCTCCCACCTTGGTTAACTTCAATTTATTTCAGATGATCACACACTTGTGTAACAAAAATTGCCCAACCAAAAAGTCCTTCCTGGAGGCCTATTCTTTTTGGCATGTATGCTACATGTTCAGCCCACCGTAATCGTCACGTGTCATACAGACAAACTAGGTGATAATGTAGATCACGAGTTCCTTGTTTGCATATAAGTTACACATATATGTTTAATATTATTTTAGAAGCCAGTTCCTGAATTATATGAACATGGTAAAATTCGGTGAAAATGAAGCAAACGAAAGATCAAAATTGTGAAAAATTGTATGTTCAGCTGATGTCGCAGGTCCATTTTCCCTCACTTTATTAACACTTGACTCAAGGCGCAAAGAAAAATCTACTGTGTTTGGAAAATAGGAAACAATTACCTTTAAAGCTACTTGACGCTTGTAAAGATTCTATTGCTTTATAAGACATGTAAGGGACAGAGGTCGCTTAAATGAGACAGAATGGCTTAAAAAATGTAAACAGTTTGGAGCGTTTGTAATTTCCCATTCAGAACACATAAGGAAGACCTTCTTACTACAATACTGTTTCCTAGTACGTATTAAATTTTCTTTCCGCGTAGGTTTCAGTTCGTAATCTTTCCGCTAGAAGCAAATTCTCAATAAAACATTGCAAGACCTCCAAATTGTCCGCTAATCTGTACCAGCACTGCATATGTAGTCGCACCGTACTTAACACAAAACACAGTCCATCTTCATTTATCAGTAAGTGAATAAATGTCTGTGATTAAGGAAAGCCAAACCGTAGACAAAATACATAATTAATAAATGTTACAGCGGGTAGCACATATAGGCCTATTATTACCGGACTCCAAACGGTCCATGTTTAGGCGAATGAACCTGAACGGATTTCCCCGGTCCTGTCACGGATCATCAGTCTTGCGAAGATCACCGAATGACGAGGATTAAAATTCACAGCGTTTTGGAAATCGGGTCCTGGTGTTGGAGATTCTGAGATCCGAACTATGCATATTAGTTCCATTTATATGAAATATTTCGTATCTGGTAACATAATAGTGGCAATTTACCAGCACCCATAAATAGTCAGGAGTTATCGTTTTGCGGATATATTCAGGTGTGACAAAATTCTACCCTGCCATATCGCTGCAGCAATCTGGCTATGCGTACGGAGGCAAATTTTACCTAAGTTTAGGTATTGCTCCCGCAGTTATTTGGAATTTGGTACTTCCAACTACATTTGGCGGAATGAGAAGAGTGGTTTGAAGTATAATATGTAAATAACCTGTACAGTAAGTAATGTAACAATTAAAATTAGTTCTCAAACTCTCGACATTTACCAGAGTTCGTACTTCTATTTTGGTTACGAAAGGAAATACATGTAAACCAGTCCTAAACGGAACCTGGGAATAGGGAAAGCCTGTCTTTAGCAGAAAATTTTACGCTTCCGATGATCTGGAGTCCCCAGCATCTAAATTTCAAGCACCTGTATTACGAGAAACCTGCCTGCAACTGAGAAATTTCGGTCCGTTGCGGTTCCGTTATAGAGAGGTTCCAATATACAAGCCATTTTAATGGACGAAATAGAGGTCATAGCTTCTTATACTCACTGAATGTATTAATTATGTGAACACAGTCGTAGATGTAGTAAGAAAAAAAATTCTCCTTGACACATAAAGCACTGACAGATGAAAATGTTAAGCTGTCAAATCCACTCGCAAGAAGTAACACTCCTCTATAAGATATTTTTTTCTGTCCTCCACGGACGAGATCCAGTCCGTTCGCATTGTGCAGTTACATCTTATTTCCTTACATTCTTCAGTCCCCTTGGTTGGCAATGAGGTGCAAATTTATGAGATCTGTCACTATTCCTTCTGTTTCAATACGTTCAATATTTCTTCTGCAATAATCTATCCTTATATTTCTTTAATAATTACTTTGTTCACTCCCCACACTTTTGTGTTCTAATTTTTTCTAACATGGTACGTTCCTGGAAACTTTTAAATCCCATTCCCTCTCTTTCAGTTCTTCTTTACATCCGTTCGTCTTGAACTTCACTTCAAAGTGCCAGAATGGTAACAATATCGTAATATTTCAATTTTGTCTCTTCCCGTACTTGCAGCTTTAATGTGCTTTTTTATTTTTCCGCGCATTTCTCCGTAACCACTTACGTCACATTCAACGTCATTATAAATGTTAGAAACCAAGTATTTAAACTTGCTACTTGACTTGTAATCGAATTTAAAGGATTTACATGGTAGTCACTACATTCTATCTGAATGCCATTACTTCTCCGTTGACTATATTTCATTAACAGAACACTACATCAGGTTTACCAAGCTTGCCGACGTCTTCTGTACATCTCCTCGGCCTCTTAGTGATATTCGTAACACTGGTCAACAATAAAATACACATACAGCCATTAAAATAACAGATTCTTACACACAGATGCGATAATTTTATTGATATCAAATATGCTAATTCCCTTATATACGCCGGATCAGTAATATTTTTGTTTCTTCAAGTTCTCGTAGGATGTCATGTGGCGTCACATCGCAGAAGGACAGAGACCCCAACCACATCGCTGCGTAAGCATCAAAACTCGCACAGTAATATTTTGTTAACGGTAAAAAGGTAAAGTTTTTCCGTTACAGGTCCGGTGTGGCCCAGAGGGTGGGTAGAGGTATAGCTCTACTCTTCCATGACCGCGGCACTAGAAGGGGCTGAGTGGTCAGCAGCACTCTCCGGCCGCACTTTACCCCCGAGAAAGACCCGGTACCCATTGTACAGGAGGCTGGGTGGACGCTAGGGCCGGTCTGGACGGGCGGAAAATCTGGTCCCCACCGGGATTCGATCCCGGACCGTCCAGCCCATTTCGTTACCGGTACCCTCCAAATTTTATCTGATATAATTACTGCAGAGCATGACACTCTGTCTGGTAAGTAACTGAAACTCGGCGGGCAAATGAAATACCTACGCTGTACATATGCACAGTTAATAAGCTCTACGGTTATGGCCGGTATTATTGTTAAACAACACCGGCGATGTTCGTATAACGTAACATCCAGGCGCGTTCGTGCAACCATTTTTGCTGTACGTAAGCAATAACTATTACAATTTCTGAGTGCGTGTCTATATTCTTGATTTAATTATCCAGCATGAACAGCGCATGTACCGTATTCTATTGTCATCTGTGGCCTCTCCGTTTTTACAATATATTTCCACATTAACTCACAAACGCCAGAGTTTTCGAAAAAAAATTGACCAAAACATGTTTGTTTTTTCTCTGCGACTTTTGTCTGAAACATTTTTCATTCTAATAAAAATTCAGTGAAATATTATCATTCGCGTACATAGGTCTTCGAGTACAGTACTCTTTATTCTTGACAGATTGTAATGAAACTTGAATATTCTGGACAGATTTTCGAAAAACATTCATATATAACTAGGAGCCGAGTTTTTCCAAGCAGACAGACAAGACGTACGAACAGAAATGACAAATCTAATGGCCGTTCTTCGCAATTTAGAAATTTATAGGGAAAAACAGCTCGTTAATAAAACTTAAGTTGTCTCGCGAGCCAGTCGACAGCAACTCGCGGGCCGCATGTCACCCGGGGACCGACATTTGAATAGACCTGCATTACAGCATTCTCCTTCAGTTACCCACTTCAAGAACGTATTTTCGCAGAGGCAGGCGTATTCAAAGCGTCATAACAACAATAACAATCATGCTGCAATAATATGCATTAAATATTTCTTTTTAGACACTTTCATGAAACCATCAGAAAACGGACATGCAATGTGGAGCCCGAAAGGTCAAGAGTAACCTAGGTCAGCCTCATTGAAAAAAAGAAGTAAGCAACCTAAGAATATGTAGATGACAGAATAATATTAAAATGGATCTTAAAGGAATCTGATGTGAGTTTGAACAGAATACTTCCGGATTGATAGGTCTGTAGGTTGCAGTGACAGGCAGCAGTAAACTTTCTG
>Ga0131853_10005558_pt1 | contig 22743 bp, 17 predicted proteins | sample TergutLab28metaG_FD_92764 | JGI IMG/M metagenome (GOLD analysis project Ga0131853, IMG submission 92764) | Labiotermes labralis P1 segment gut microbial communities from Petit-Saut dam, French Guiana - Lab288 P1 (version 2) (version 2) | ecosystem: Host-associated > Arthropoda: Insects >...
GTAAAAAAAAAAAAAAAAAAAAATCCTGGATATCTGGCAAATCCATAATTCTACCACATTGTGGTTCTCCAAATATCACCAATGATGTTGGTTGCTTTATTCTATGTATTTTAAAAGTTTGAAATGTTCTTAATAAATAATTGTGTTTCGAAGAAAATGTCGGTGTCTTTTCTGCTTTTTAAATGTGATGTATCATTTGCAATGAATTTCTGTCGATTTTGTGTTTTCACTGGGCTTTTGGAATAATAAATCGATTAAAACTTTTAACAGCGTCGTGCCAAAAAAAAGTAAAATTGTCCCTGTGCATGCCATAAAGGCCACGTGAAAAGAAACTCGCCTATAAAAAAGTACAGTCCGATCTGCTAAAATGTGGTAGCTACTTTCTTGTGAGACCTCGTTTATAGAGAATCGCGAAACAAACATTGGCCCATCGCAGAAAAAATTTTGCACGTCATCTAATCTCATGTCTCCACACTGGTCGCTGAAATCGCGTAACAGCCAAAACGTTCATGGGGAAGTTCACGCTGTAGTACAAATAGCGTTTGCCTATTCATCAGTCGTGTTGTAGTCAATTCATGTTAATGAAGCACGCATAACAGCAGAAATAACTGCACAGCGCTGTAATTGTGTCCGAGGAAGTGCCTTTCATGTTCCACATAAATCAGTCAAACCACTTTCCTACACAAAAAAAAAAAGAACACCGTCTACTCCAAACACATTTCTTATCGCCTTAGGCTGCCTGACATTGAATTTGGAGGCATTATGTTCCTCCAAAACGTTGGTAATTATTACGCAATCGACACGTCGTAACTTGCGGCCAGGATAGCCTAGTCAGTATGGCGGCTAAGCAATGGACTGGACTATCCGGGGTCTGAACCCCGACAGGGGCAAGATATTTACTTCTTCTCCAAAACATCCAGACTGGATATGTGGCCCACCCAGCTTCCTATTAAATGGGTACTGTGGCCTCTTTCTCCGGGGGTAGAACGACCATCCCCGTATGCCATAAAGGCATATATAGAAATAGTTTTTTTTGCGTCGTGACATGCCAGAAGACCCAATCTTCGTATTTAATGTGGAACGCAGTATGGGTCAGACAGAACGATGTTTGAATACGCCTGCAAATATGAAGACGTGCACTGTACTAGATTCACGATTCTCACAGCGGCGTTCCTGCATTTCGTTGCCATCTTACGTCACCTATGTGAACTACTAGGCACTTTCCCATGGCCAGAACTCCACACCAAACATTATAAAAATAAAAATTGAGGCTTTCTCCCAGTTTCAATATAGAAACTAAATATCGCTTCCGGACCCCAACGCTTAACCTAACTTAATCCGACCTACTTAGCCTATGAAGATGGTAGATTCGAAATCTCTACCAAGTCTCAAATATAATTGTGCAAAATTATCACAACAAAACATCAGCAGATTCCGAAATGGTAAGAGACAATTGATGGAAATCCTACACTACAGCGGGAAGGGGGATGATTTTGAAAGTAGATTTGAGTCATGATAGCAATAGACGGGGGGGGGGGCTTTTTAAACATCGAAATGAAAATTAGAGTTACATAAGACCGGAATTTTCTGACTAGCTGAGGACCTGAATAGCTAATCAAGAAGCCCTCCACTCCATGGAATTAGTACATAGGGATGCGTAATGTACATCACGTGGGACAACGGAGGTACTGTTTCTAAATTCGAGGCTTATGATTTATGTTCTTAAATTTAAAAACAACTCTTCGAACCTAACCAACCTGTTCGCAGTCAGTGAGAATGCATTGACCTAATAAGTTCGTACAGAAACAAAGATGAGTGTCTGCGACACATCCTTGGCTACTTTATATAATAAACATGTGCGAGCTCTCTCACACGTTATTTTGAGACCTTTGCAAATAAGTGAGATAAAACAATGAAAAATCACAAAGACAGATCTTAATGCCTCCATGTTCTTGCAGGCCTTATATACCCAGGGGGTGAGTGGTGCGGCCGCCCCGACAAAACTGTCGAAGTGGTGTGGGCGACAAAATGAATATTTTAAATGAAAAGTTTGTTTTCTGAGTGTAACAAATTTTAAATCACTCTGAGAAATAAAAGAACGTTCAATGAATATGATTGTTTTAAGTTCCAAAGTTCAGTCAGGGCGGCCATTGCTACTGCTCCCCCAGGGTATAAAAAAACCCTAGCTACTTCAGTGTACATTCCGCGCTCAAAAAGCATCAAAACGTTGCAACCTAACATTCGTATTGACGGGTCTGTTATAAATTAGTCTACAAAATTCTAAACAAAATTTAAAATTCAGCATAATAAGTCTACTTTTTGGTGTAATGTTATATGCGGACTTAATGGAAATAAACGCGTTAGAAGCAGGTCTTCGCGGGTACCAACAATTAGTTCTCTACGGAAAAGGACATGGGCTTGCTTGTTATTTATGAAACGTTTAGCAATTTCCTTTACACACGCAATCCTTAAGGGTACATAGTGGCGCAGTTGTTTGAGGCACTACGCTACAAGCCAGAAAGTCCTTTCGGCCGCACTAGGCCCTGGATTTAACTCAGCCTCTAACAGAAATGAGAACCGGAGGTAATTCCTGGGGAGTAATAACGGCCGGTGCTACCTGCATGTTCCAATTGTCTAGAAATTCTGGGAGTCTTAGGGCCTGTACAGGGATTGTTTTACCTTCACCTAACGCAGTCTATAACAATCAGACCACATCAACAGTCGTCATGTCTAAGGATGAAGTACTCAGTTATACTGCTATGTGACTTACCGTATCTGAGATTACTTTCGGCCGTTGTAGCTGCTTTGTGGCCATTGTCTTTTATGTGAATAGTGTGCCTGAAAATAATTACGTTGTCAACAGTGCAAATAATTAACGTGCTAGTAAATCTATTGCAGCCTAATATCTTGTTATTCAACTTCTCCGGTTAAAAATGGCGACCACAACTCACCGCGTCACTTGAACTGCAGTATGTCGTCACAAACATTAACTGAAAATAAACTTCATTAAAAAACGTAATCCGCATACAAATTTTTGTAACAATAAAAACTGAATAATTTCAAGACTCATGCACACTGTAAACAAAAATACATATACATATACCAGAGAGATTTCGCTTGACTTCCGTAGACATGTGTACATGACGTTCCCTGATATTTTCATACCTATGATCTGATTACGCGCCTATGCGCATCCGTGCCTTCGAAGGTCCGAGGATGTATTCCGTGGTCTGTGATGTTGAGCATCTGAGGATCAATGGCATCCAATTCGAGTAAAGTTAAGCGATACTAAATTGGGACCAGATGGATATAACGCTTTATGACAGCTGTTTATAAATGTCGAGGCCTATCCTGAAGTATTGCAGGCGTCTTTGACCCTTACAGCATTAGATATAAGTCATTATTCGCAGACACAACGATGATCCTTACTGACAGGTGTTCTGAATTCTGGACATTCGTCGTGGAGTAGTCGGTGTCAGGCCCTTGAGATAAGAAACTGGTAGCTTTGATCGATGTTAATAAATCCCGAATTTCAACACCACACTGTCGCATTCATTCTCCTGCGCGGACTTGTGACGTGCTTGATATTTTGGTTCACAAAATTGTCCCACTGTCTGACGTGATTGCCACAGACGCCCTGAACTGAGAACCATTTTCCACATACAGGGCGATGTCAACGTCAGGGAATATTTGGATCTTGTCGAAAAATTGACCCATTGCAGACGGATTCAAAACTTCGCCTTTGTCTCAGTTTCAACAATAGTGCAAATTGACTTGAGGAAGCCCATAAAGCGACCCGCGAATTTACATCGTTTATAACCTAGGTAGCGAAGCTGGCGACAAAAAAAATGACATGTCAGGTCAATATATTTATCTACCTGACTGAGATTGCTGACTAGTACAGAAACAGAGGTAATGGAAAATGTGGAAAGAACCCCTGTCACCAGCATGTGAAGCGGCACAGTTAACTGGGTTACTAAAACCATCAAGCATATGACTCAGAGAAAGGACTTGACCGATAGGAAACAAAAATAGGCAGTTTTGTGGACACAATAATTACTACTATTACTGCTTCTACTGACATGACAGCCCAATTTCAGGACCTAGCCTTCTCAGTTTTTCTTCCCCAAATTTGATGATGTAATGTCAATTTTTCCATCCTGCAATTTATAGCAGTTTTCTGGCATCTCCAGTGACCACCTCTACCCACCACCTGTCTAGTCAATGCAACGTAATTTTTCCCTTTGAGAGTTTCCTTGTGTTTCTGATAGTAAGGTCACACCTCAAGCTGTTTTGGCTATTGCAAAATCTCTTAAGAAAAGGGATGGCACCAACTGCCATTTATGGTTGCTTAGGACTAAAGTTTCATCTGCTCAACGAAACCAATATAACAGCCAGCTGCTTAGAAAACCAGTCCACATATCACCCCCTGGATGGCAAAAACTATGAGTAGTGTGGTGAAGGCTGAGTCCTAGCTCTGTTCAAAACTCTAGACAATCATCCCCCATAAAGAATACAACCCTTTGATTTACAAAATTAACGAACCTGCTAAATTATGAAAGGCCTGTGGTATTGATGATATTGAAAATACATGCCTCAGACACCCAATAAGACCATTGATACATATTTTGCATTCAGTTAACCACTGCTTATTTTCGAACCCCTCAGAAGGGACCAACTAGTGAGAACACTTATTTCCTCAAAATTTACATGCACTTAGCCTCCTGCCTATGATGGGCAAAGTATTTTGAGTAATTTTAAAAATAGTCCAAACACACAGAAGTTGCTTAATGCAAGCAAGTTTGGTTTTGTACATGTCAGAGCACAACACTTCAGTGGATGAGCCTAGTGGACCATGTGACCTCAGTTTTAACAGTAGTGTGTATCGTATTCTTGGATAGTGAAAAACCCTTTGACACAGCATGGCACCTGGCTTTTGTACAATTTTTCCAAAATAAAATCCTCTACCATTACAATCAGGGTCATTGGCTTGATAATACTTTGACATGTTTCATCCCATTGTGCTACAATCAAAATTAAACCAATACTTGTCCATCAGAAGCATCTATACTTAAAAGTCATGAAATCAGGTACTTGTTTCAACTTATGGTTAGGGCACTATCAGGTTGTATGCAGAAATTAAAAAGATAAAATTTTACAACTGTAATTATGAAATATTCAAGTTGAGGTCTCAAAATTTTTACATAAATTAATACTGTCTAATATTAAGTTATAATTTAATTTTTTCATAAGTATATTAAATTGATGAATTAAAGTAGGTGTATGTGGAAAGTGAAATACCTTGAACAGCTCATGGACATGGGACTTTGTAGAATTAGATCTAAGTAGGCCAAAGACCATGTGAAATACTGTGGGAATGGCAAGTCAAATCAGTATAGATAATACTGTTGGAGAACCTACGGCATAAACTCAATTGTAATAGAAATATGAAACATAGGACACTTGCATGTGAAATGATGAGTTTAATGTCAGACAGTCCACCATAGGCCTATGCCTATGAGCTCTCCCAAGATATTTTACTTTGTATATACAGCTACCTCAAGCCATCAAATTAATAGATGTGTATTTTGGAAAATACTCCATTACAATTTAATAACTGACAGTATTCATCATAATACTGCCTGGGTTGCAAAACTGGTTTATTTGGCTGACATATTGTCATTTCTAAATGAACTTATTGCATACTTGCAGGGCCCAATGGCTCCAGTTTCCACCTTGCAACACTAACAGCAGCACAGACGAACTGGGTGGTAGGTGAATCTTTTGTATGTCCCATTGATGTTCCTATGTTGTATATGTAGACAAAATGTTTGGAATTAACCCTTATCCTGCCAATGTGGAGAATATGATGAGCTCCTAATAATGCCAGCAGATGGCAGATAGGATTTAACTCGGCATTTAAAGTGTTAATATTACCAAGTTTATTTCCAAAGATCTGCATAAATTTAAGACATAGTTCAATAAATATTTCCCCACCTGAAGGTAATCCAAGAAACTTTTTTTTAATAGGAGCCATCCCATTGTGTTGTAATAATAAAGTGATATTTATTACCGTCTACAAGAACACAAGTATGTTGTGTTTTTAGATGGTAATAAATATCACTTTATAATCCACGAAATGCTTTTTTGTGGGTAACAGACTCCATCATTCATTCTGGCTGTGAAATGAACAAGCTGTCATTTTTAGTCTCAAAGCAACAGCCTCACTGAAGCAGCACATGATTGTACACTTAGAGCATGATTTAGAGAACTTTCTTTCAAAACTTTGTGGCTTAAATTTAAGGAAGAGTATGAATTTGGTGGAAAACAGCTACAAAACTCATTCTCTGTTCTTCCACCTACCATGTGAGACTGTCTTTTATGTCATGACATCTGTAAAACAAAGGAAACCACCTCCACCTTGAACCAACACTCCAGCTCAATATTGCACTTGATACGCTTCAAAACACAACTCAGGGTTTCCCATTAATAAACATGATGTATTCTACATCTGATACTTTTCTAAGCACCTAAACTTCTAAGACTGATTTAACTTGTGTACAATTGTGTCACACACATGCACATTCATACAGTGATATTCCTTGTGAAATATTACAAGAATACCATAATCTTATAGAAATGACAAGCAGTTACTCCTCACAAACATGTTACGGCTGAACCCACTGGTGGGAATAAAGTGGATAAAATACATTATAAACATTCGAGTGCATTTTGTTGGTTATTTATATTTTATGGATATGATTAATGCACAAACATGGAATATATTCCTTACTACTTATGACTATTAAAAGCTCATTACGCTTATAAAAGTAGTGATGTGTTTCATTAGAAAATGTAACATTTAAAATTATACCATGGTGGGACAAGGGACTCTGGAAGAGTGGTAGGGGGGATGAAAAAGGCAAAATGTTGAGAACTGCTGCAAGAGTATAAATTTTCATTTGACATGGCATGTAAAAAAAATGCAAATGGTCATCTGTGGTGTAAAGAATTTACTACAGTTACAAATACATAAGTTTACTTCAGTACATTCATCTGATTGAGGTCAAGATATTCTAAACAAACATCCACGAAATGTACAGCATCACGCTTTAATGTCCAACACTTATTTTATTACCAGTTTTCAGTTCATTGTCAGATACATAAATACTGTACGCCAGCTCTGTCAGTGGTGCGTAGAGATCTATAAAATGAACTTCATGTACAAATTCATTGAATATAAAAATGATACATGCAGTTAGCTCTTTAGGGTTACCATATTATCAGATATCAATAGACTGTAGCACAATCTGAAATTACTGTATGTTCCAAGTATTAATGAAGGGAATGTAGAAACATAAGTAGTTGAAAAATAACAGTACAAACACTGATTATGCTAATACTTTAAATAAATTATGTATATAGGGCGCACTTTATCAGGCTCATATCACTGGTCACTACCCATCCACAACCTTGGCTGAATCAGCAAGCCACCTACACCAAGACCTATTGCAGAGGCTGTTACCTCTGTACTTATGAGGCCAGTCTTCAGTCACAGTTGGAATACCTTTAAAACAGAGTTTTGGTACCATGTATACACTAAATACTGGGCCTGTAAGAAGCATCATCATGAATTCAGACAAAAATTTCCATAGTTGCATGTCCCAAACATGAAACAATTTCCAAATATGGGAAAAGGTTTTGAGCAAGAGTTTCTGTTCTTGACTAAGAAGAGAAGATGACAGGAATTATCAGTGTATAATAGGTAAAAAGTAAGCTGTCCCTGTCCACACTATGAAGGCATATATGGGGAGGAGCAGTATAGCTCCACTCATTAACCCTGGTACTAGAGGTGGGTGATGACCTTCATGCACTGGCCACTTTACCCCTGCAAAAGAACCCATTGCATAGGAGACTTTGGGGCTCACAGCCAGTCTGGAAATTTCAGAGAAGAGACAATTTCTTGGCCCTGCTGGAATTTGAAACCCAGACTCCCAGCCTGTAGCCTACTCACTATACTGACTACACTACCCTAGCTCCCCTGTCACTATGTAGGTAATGCAGGTAATTAAATGCAGGTTTTGCAGAAGCATTCCAGGAACTTAACTCTCAGCACCCAAATAAATACATCTGTACACCTATTCAAATGCTGTCATCAAATGCTATTCTGAAGTTTATGTCTGCATTCCTGGAAAACTTACCATCTCATGTTCATTTTCAGCCACACTGCATGCATGAGTATATACTGGATACAAAACATTTCAGAGTAAATCACATAATAATATAAAAAATAAACATATATTTGATACTGCTGTAACACTGCTAGGATATGTCCAGTTAGGTAACGTCAACAGTACCCACACATACCAGATATTAAATTCTGGCCTTCTGAAGATAAGCTGTAGAAGCAGTGAAGTATCTGATGAAGAGGCAGCTTATTTCTACACAGATGCATACATTAGTATCTGACAATGTTGCTAGTGATCTCCCAACTCGAACATCACAGTGTGCAGTATTACTTAAAGTTACAGAATGGTAGACTAAACCAAATAAAGACAAATAAAATCAACATTTAAATGTAATGAAATTGCAATAAATTTCAACAAACGATTCACAAAAAATGTTGTGTTGTCAACACATTATACATACTTGGAATATGGTAACCCCAACACTCATCTGTATGTACACATAATTTCTTCCCTCAAACAGAATTTGCCAATTTATTTATGCTTTTCATATAGCACAATTGTACAGATTTCCCTACACAATGGCATGCAAACAATGTGATCAGCTGCCTACATGAAATACTAATGCAATAAATTTGTGGTGGCTTGTATTTCTTTCTGAAAATCATAATTTTTCTACACATGCATCTTAATCTACCAGGGTACCCAGCAGACAGTACTATTAAAACCAATCAAACACAATTTCAGTATCAGATCATTAATTTGTACAGATATCATGCAAAACAGTAAAGTATGTTGATCTGCAATACAGATTTATACTAGCAGGTTGTTTTATACTATTACACAATCTGAGTGTCATTACATGATCCATTAATAAATATAATATCTTGAACTGCACATTCTCAGCCTGATTTCCACAATGCATTCGCTCCACTGCACACCTACTTACACATCTCAGACATTCAGACAGTGCAGTCCTACCCATATAATTAACAAAAGTGACAACACATTAAGCAGAGATCCCACCTAATGTAACTATATCACAATATTCAACATATTTCATGCATGTGTCCAGCAAATGAAGATTGACATATAAAAGATGTAGTGTCCTATAATGTCCTATATCTTTGTATGTGGACCACATAATGCAATTTAACTTCAGATATTTTTTAGAACAGAAAAGATAGGGGTGAAGGTAAAGTTCACCCGAGAACAGGCCACAAAGGCACAGAGGGGGAGTAGAGGTATAGCCCTACTCTTTCCTGAACATCGACGCTACTAGGTGGGAGTGGGATGGTGAATGCCATGCCCCAGCCGCTTCACCCCCGGGATAGACCTGGTACCCATTGTATAGGAGGCTGGGTGGGCCCCAGGGCCAGTCCGGACGTGTGCGGAAAATCCTGCCCCCCACCGGGAAAAGATAGGGGTAACGATAAACCAAATTCAGATTTTTATGGATGTTCTAAAATAAACAACATCCAAACGACAGCACAAATAAATATCTCTAAGCATTACTAAAAGTGATTAGAGAATATCATGTTGAAACCAAATAATGTATGTTCACTGTTTCATTATGGCATATTGAGATTTACATATACTGACTGTGTCTACAGGTTCATATAACAGTCAATCAGTAAAATATTCATATGCACATTAACAGAAACTGCATTCACGTACAACTTCCCAAACACATGAGTTCAGTTATTCACAACCTTCTGCGTTTTCTAAGGCTCTGATCATTCCACATCTTATTGGCTCCCCCTCGGGCAGCCTGTTCAGCCCTAATAGCTGCCCAGTGCTCGTAGTACCTCTCTGCTTCCAACCACTCCTGGTACTTGTACCACCATTCCTCCCACTTCATGTAGTCATCAAGTGTCAGATCACGAAGATAACCTCTATCTTTGTAGTACTTATATCGAACTCTGACATCATCCCAAGCATCCAAACCAATTGGTCCAGAATGGAGGGATTCTGGGAAATAACCTGCACCAACGCGGCGATCACTAACTGGCATGGGACTAAGTGCTCTATGGTACCGTTCACCTTCAATAACAACCTTCAGGTCTGAGCTGTCTGAATCCTTTGTTATTCGCATATTCTTCACACCATCCAAGTCCCTTCGGTCTACAGACCACTGTGCCATCTTACCAAAGCGTTCTGATAGTGTAAGCTTTGGGACACCACCACCAGATGTCACGGATGATGTTGAACTCTCATCTGAACAGGAAGCTGGGGGTGAACTATGCCGTCGACTAGTGCTTCCTTCTGCCACTGGTAAAGAGCCACGTCGCTTGCTGCGACTTGACTTGTTTCCACCACTCTTCCGCTTTTTACTAGAACTCTGCAAGTATGAAGTGTAAAATATCATAGTCAAGGTCACTATCTTGACATTCAGTTCTGGTCCTGAAAAGCCTGATTTTGAGTAGGACAGCAATGAAGATAATACACACCCCACAAAAAGTCACTCCTCATACCCATATTACACCCAGAAAAGTTCACTGTTTTTATCATGCTATGGTAGTACATTATTTGTATCTCTCTTAATTCATCACTTCTCAAAAATTTCATTCAGCATCACACAATCTGTTTCCAACACAGAACTATTATGTAACTAATCTATTCATAACTTAAAACACAATTAGTGAGACTGCATATTTGTTGAACCGATTACCCAAGCTCTTCTATTGCAGCATCCTGCAGATACAGCTATAAGCAAAGCCGTAAGTCTATTCAAAATCATAAATTCATTTATAACATTCTGCATTGAATTAATGGTCTCCTCTGAAACAAATACTAATATTCTGAAACCAATCTACATAGTGTTTCTAATTTTCTTCTCTAAGAAATTTAGTGGGCCTACTAGAAAGCTTTCAGGACCTCAAAGTGAACCTTCAGTTCTGAAACTATACCTCATGTCCCTGCAAACGTGCAAGGCACACCAACAAAAGAATGTTGAACTACTTAGTACTGTAAAATGAAACATTCTCATGGCGGTGACTATTATTAGTACTGTCTTCAGAGGTGTCACACCATGTAGTGTGGTAGGTTTTGGAAAACCTGCTGTCCCATCTTAAGGCACAAGATTCTTCTACCCCTAAGATGGATATAGCAAGTTTCTCTAGCACACTGGTGCATATTTGCCACACTACATGGTGTCATTTAGAAGAAAAGAGTATGCTTTTAATCCAGTTTGCATCCCTCCAAATTTCTACAATACCTAAACACTAAGCTTCCTTCTGCTAAGGGGTTTGATGTGCATGTAGGGTAAACGACCATTTTTATCTCACTGTAACTTTCAAAACCACTACTTTAACACACTCAGTGTCAACTAGCAGAGATTTTGGACATTATGTCATCATAATGGGGTGAAGCAACATTTACCACCCAAACAAAGATGAGTGACGACAGGAACTTCTAAATGTCTGCATTTTGGAAAAGCAGTGCTGAAAAAATCTGAAAGATACCAGACAATAATGGTACTGATCAAAGTGCATATTTGCAGAACTGAAAGTTTAGTTTGTAGTACACACAATTTCAGCTTTATGGGGAAAAGCAGTCCTAATTCTATTTCAAGATTCTTATGCTCAGTATTTTGCTAATGAGCTATATTCAAATACTTCAGGAGAACATGGCAGACAACATACATTTCCACATCTAATGCAATATTACTAGCATACTGGATCCAAGACCCAATAAAGACAAGGGAAAAATAAATGCCAATACAGTATTGAAGATGGTAATGAAAATTTTACAACATGTATTTTTGAAACGCATTTGTTAGAAATAAATATACTTGTGTTTTCAGTGTTCTTCTTGTAACTATGCACAAATTTAAAATCTGTGAAGGGGCAAATGCACCCATCTATTACCCTACATGGCCATTTCCTATCTTGTTAAGCATTTTCCAGGTACAAACACTATTTCCTTCTGACTCTTTTCTTTCAAGTCTCCACTTGCATTATACATCAGCATATAAAACAATAACTGACATGAAATTTAGAACCATCTGAAATTGATGGAAACACATTTTATTATGAAACTGCAGTGTACACTAGTGCTACCATCTGTACAGTTGTATTTCATTTAATTTCATGGGATTTAGTTAAAAAATCCACTGCTCTGTGTATACTAGCCCACCCAGTAATAAGCAAGATCAAATTAAGCAACTCACTTTATCTCTGCTTCCTTTACGTTTGCTTTTCAGGCTCTTTCGAGTTGCTGGGGGTGGGCTTGGAGGTGGTCCTCGTGGATCACTAGGAGGTCCAGATCTCTCACGCTGTCTTCTTAAGCTACCCTTTGGAGGAAGAGGTGACCGATTGTTAGGACGATTTCTTGGCACAGAAAACGATCGGGACCTAACAAACAAAAGCACAGATGCAATTCAAAATAAAAGAGTACTGAATATAGTGGACTGACAATCTTATCACCTGATCATTATGTAACAAATTCTCAGTATATAAAACAATATTAAAAGCAAGTAATATGTTACGTACAACAGCGACGACTTCAGATCGTACGAAACCTTGACCAATTATATATGAAACATCAGCTACAATATGACTTTCATAAGACACAAACATACTGAAAACTATAAAACAGATGGATTTGAAGTGCAAAGTAGTCTATAAGTTGTTACTGCCATCATTTTAATACCAAGCTGCCATATACTGCTAACACAGCTGTTTCTTGTTGCACTTCATTTAGCAATGTTGGGTAAGTCCATAAGGGTAATGACCAGCACCAGGGCTCATGAAAGGACAGATACTGGAAAACCACTGTGGACATCCTTGAAGACTACAAGGCAGTATCTAACAGGGCAACATCAACAGAAACTAGGGTACTGCAATGGAAGAAGCTGTTTGCAACAAGTTCCACTAAAAAAAAAATGCAAAGGACAACCCCAAACATGAGACAAACAATCCAAAAATGTGAATACATTTGTGGAACAGTCACTGAAAGAAGTGCTTCAAAAACAATTGTGAAAACTTGGGAACCTTTGCACCACATTAAGGGAGCAAACGAGATGAGATCTCAACTTAAAAGCATGTGAAACTCACCTTGCTAACAAATTGAGTGATGAAGACCTGAGGAATAGTGTGAAGCCAGTAAACATTTCTTGCAGGTGTTCCAAATACCTGCCTGTGGAAAAGTTACTTCCTAAGATGAGCTATGTACCACAGCACAAAAATCAGGAATGTTTGATTTCTGGAGCAAGGAGAGGAACCCACACGTATCTAGGGAACCACACACACTTCACTCCATCTCATTATCTGGGCTGCAATTTCCACCTTGCATGTTTGGCCCATTTTATCTGTGACAAGCCTGTGATTCAGGCCATTTATCTCAGAACATTATGGGAACACTCTGAGCTTGAAATTAACCACTTTGAGCTCAGACATCAGTGGTTTCAACAAGATGGGTCTCAGACATAATGTGCATTGCCGTGTGGGAATTCCTGACCAATGTGTTTCAAGACAAGTGTATTGGCTGTGCCTGTTCAGTTTTCTGGAATGCAATTAATGTGTCAGTCAGGAACTGGTTGTACTTAGGAAATTAATGGCCCAGTGAACATACTAATGGAAGGAACTTCTTTTACACTAAGGGCAATACAGCACAGAAATTAGGGTTGTAATTTATGTAAGTACGGTACTCTTGGTATCTTAAACTACAAAGTTGAATATAAAAATCAGTAAATTATGAATAAAAAAAAGTTATAGAAAGACATGGTCATGGCCCAATTCAAGCTGAGAAACATCACGAAGATACTCTCAGGGTACTTAGTGTCCGGAAAACTGAACCCCCTGAACAGGAGTCAGAAGTAATGCCATCTGAGTTAATTCACTCAGTATTACAAGGTCTCACAAATAACTTTTTTGGTATTCTGCCTGCCCCATATATCCAGAACCAGAACCCATGTTACTTTTGTCTTTACTGTTGGTCCAAAATAAGAATGCAACACTGTAATTTATTATCATTATTGGCTGGTACTGGACATCCAACAAACGCACCTTGACCGAGGTGTTGGCTGTCTAGCTCTACTCGCTACAGGTGCTGGTGAAGTAACTACTTTCCTATTCCCTTTAGGCGAGCACACGGAACATGACTCATCTGAGCATGAACTGAGTGAACGAGAGCTAGGTGTTAGTGATGTCATCTTGGGTGTACGTCGTCTTGGTTGCTGTGACTGGGGCTGAAACACATGATTATGACACAAAATTAAACATAAATTTCACATTTCATTCTTCTTGGGTGGAAACAGAGTTGAACTGTAACACTGAAAATTCATAAACAAGTTACATTAAATTTTTGTAACTGGCTAATGTGTTTAAAAAATGACTATTAAATAAGACACCTTAATATTTGAGGTACAATGACTGCAGCTTAGGAACCAAATATACTTGCATAATTTCTAAAATTCTTTAACCAAATATTTGTGTCTGAATGTTGTGGTGTGCAAAACATGTCACCAATACTTTACAGAGTTTTAGAGAGTATTTTAGATCGTAACTAGGGATATTATAATTGCATAGCACTGTGAAACAGATGATCTGTGTGAAGAAGAACACATAATTTCTATTTCCTTCTGCACAGTTTTCCATTCCTGCCTGTGTGTGAGGTCCTCCTAAAATGTGAAATTCCTAGGACCATATTCATGTCAGTAATGTAACTCCAGGTTTGCATTTCACTTAACATCCAGTTTCTGGCATTACATACACATACCAGCTTTTAAGTGTACAATTTAATGACTTCAGTCACTAACAATACATAACACCACCGATAAGAAGAATGGAATACTGGTGAATGATAGTGACAAAACTGAAGCACTCAGTGAAATACGTGTCCTAGTGCCACTCTATCCACTAAAAAATCCCACACGAACTGGACTTTCATCCAACCCATGCCTCTGCAGTGAAGAGACTGGCAACTAACCACATAAGCCATGGCAATGACCACTAATTTTCAAGTATCTTTGTGAATGCTATTACTTTTCCATTACATGTCATTATTACACAGGCATAAAGAAATAGTAACACTAAACAACTTAAAGAGTCAATAAAAACACAAAGAAAGAAAGCCATGTTGTGCATATTAGTCAATGTTAACAGTCACTGTAATCAGTACTTTGATGTCATTACTTCAGGGTCATCTGCATCCTCAACTTCCTTCCATATTATATCATCTGCTCTTCTATCCATAGTGTGTGATATGCAGCACTTCTTAAACCCACAGGCAACTGGTTTATATTAGAGTAGCCTTTATCCTCTACAAATTTTCATGTTCATCTTCTGAGTTAGTGGGCACTTTCCACACAGCAACCTTCTCCAAAGAGTCAAAACAGATGATCCTTTAATGATCTTGTAAAATACCACATCAAAAGCCTGGAGCTGAGAACTCAACACCTCACAAGAAAACAAAATTCATAAAAGGAAGATGATTTCAAAGTGTACTACAAACCACATCTAGTGAAGAAAATGGAAACTATGTGGTCCAATGGTGTTCTGAGTGTGCTATACTTGTTTTTCTTCCAAAATGTTCTTGTCTGGCCATGGCCAGATATGGCCACAACATCTAAAGTTAAAAGAAATTGTGTCTTTAGGTCTTCTATAAGTTATTAAACTTAACTAACAGAAATTTACCCAGATGTCTACATATAGCAGAACTGCTCCATTCAACAACATATGTGAAATCTAACTCACAGTCAAATAATCTGTGAACAACTAATCTGATTTCATACCCTTTGGGCCTGTGGCTGTGGTGTGTGTGGCCTTCGATCCCGATCTCGATCACGGTCCCTGGATCTGTCCCTCTCTCTGTCTCGGTCTCTTGTTCGTGATCGTGGTCTTGTAGGAAGCGGGGGAGACCTTGCTCGATTCCGGTTACTCCGCACAGCACCACGTGAACGGCTACGAGATCTCTTGTGGCTAGAACGGGAACCGTGAGGTGACGAGTTACCACCTCCACCACAATAGAGCTCCTTGAATCCACTGTGTCGCCATCTGCATCATCAAAGAGACTGTCAATGCTCAATTCCCAAGATTACAAAAGGAGACTGCCAACTTCAATTATGAAGTCCAAATTACTAAAAAACACAATATGAAATGTCTGTTCCTACAGCACGTCACATTCAGTACACCTGTTACAAATTTTACGAAGTGTCAAGTAGAATTTTCATGGACTGTAAATCTAGTAGAAGCTCAATGGAAGTAATCACATCTGGTTCGAAAGTGTCATCTGAACATTTTTAATGGAGAAAATTCTTTCTGTGGATTCCCATAATTACCTTTAGCTTACTTTCTACATACAATAAAGCTAGTCACATGCTTTAATCAGGTCTGTACATATGCGAATGATGTCTGCAACATGGCATGAACATCCAGAAATTATAGGTATGCCTGTGTTCATATCTTTTAATTCAATACCACCAATAACACTGCTATGAAAGCCACTTAAGGAACTGACGCAGTAGCATCACCAGTGCCACTTACTGTGGCATACTGAATACTGTACGATATAGATTTTCAAGGTTATGCAACGTCTGTTACGGTACTTTTCCGTGGACCTCTAAAATAACAACATGCTGACAGCACATATCCAATACTTGGTGAACTTTGTGACAGTAATAATAAACCACTGTAACACATGATGTAAAAACAGATCATAAATACACCCCCAATTTCCTGTTTGTGTATAAAAAATTACAAAAACCATAAAGATAAGAAACTTTCAGGCTGTGTCCAATAAAGTGTAAAGAAATGAACCCTCAATCACAACAAATTTATTTTTTCAGAGATTTGGTGTGTTTTATGACATGTTTCAGTCAACCTGGCCATCTTCAGGTAAAACAAACACAGTTTTTAATACATGAAGATGTCATAAAACATATTACACCTCTAAAAGGAATAAAAAAATTCTTGTGATTGACGGTTCATTTCATTACACTTCATGCAATATCACAATGGGATGTTTAAAATAAAGGTTATGTCCAATAAATCTCATGGGATGGAGAATCATAGTAAATTTAAATGAATAGTTTTTAAACTATTCATTTAAATAGATCACTAATTTGTAACATTATTTAAATACAAAGATCTGCCAGCACATCAACAAAAGCATTTAGTCCCTGGGTGATTTTGATGGTCACTGTACATCCAGTAACTAGCATTTGAGTATTAACACAAACCACACATGATCTGTGCATGGGTCATAAACACTGTTTATTAGAATACTGTCTGTTAAATGTCAGACCAAACTAATGACACACAAAACATTAGGACTCTTCTTCTGTGGTTAATCTTGTATAAATGTATAACACTCTTTGTAACAGGACTAAAATCAGATTAGGCTTTTCCTTTATGTTCCCAGAAGTCTCTTGGCTGTTTGACTAGACAGTGAATTCCACGTTAAGAGTATTACTGACATTCGCTATGACAGCAGTGAAAGTGACATGAGATAATATACTGAATGGTAAATATTAAAACTACCTACCTAACTCCATGGAGCAAGGTGATTTCGAGAAGCCGACAGGTCCTAAGCTGGTCAAAAAATTCCCTGCATTTGCCCAAAGATTCACTACCACATTCACATGGACCCATCACCTGCCCCTATCCTGAGACAGATCAATCCAGTCCATGCCTTCCCCATCCCAGTACTTGAAAGATATGTTTTCATATTATCCTCCTTTCTACACCTAAGTCTACCGAGTGCTCTCTTTCCTTCAAGTTTCCCCGATAAAACCCTGGCTCCCATATGTGCCACATGGCCCACCACCTCATTTTACACATCTAAATGTTTAGTGTAGTGATAGTGTCAAGTGGGGAGACCCTACTTCAAACTGGGGTTCCTTAATCCTCTTACCAAAGAAAAACTAAGCTACACAGCAAAAAATACAGGGTCTGCCAGTGAAACCTGACTTTTTTGAACGGCTAGTATATGAAGGCGGAGCGTCCAGCCGCCATGGGAGGGGTAGCATTGGAAGCATAAGATTTTGCAGTTTCAGTTGCCATGGAGCAGTGAGGCCCTCACCACTGCGCGTTTGTCGTGGAGACTTTTTTTTAAAAATGGCGAATCGGTAACCGTCACACAGAGGAAGTTTCGTCTGCATTTTAATCTTGCGCATCACAGGAGGATTCTGTCACGAAACACAATACTTCTTTGGGTGCACAACTTCCCTACCACGGCTTCTGCAACGAAGAAGAAACAAGGTGGGTCTGCACGAACGGTCACAACTCCATAAAACGTTGAGGCCGTGCAGAATGCTGTCGGGCAGGGCCCTCGTCTATCTGCAGTACGCAATGCGCAAGCTCTGAGGTTGTCTGACACTACTGTTCGGCGAATTTTACACCAAGATTTGAACTTCCATCCGTACAAATTAATGCTTGTCCAGGAGTTGAATCAACAAGATTTTGGCAGGAGAACAACTTTCGCCGAGACCATGTTGCAGATGTTTGAGGAAGATCCCGAACTTGTGATTTTGACAAGTAACGAAGCACACTTTCATCTTAAGAGAAGTGTGAACAAACAAAACTTTCATTACTGGTCGACGATCAACCCTCGACAGGTGCACAAACATCCGCTACATTGTGATAGGGTTACAGTTTGGGCTGCAGTGGCTAAGTTCGGAGTGATAGGGCTGTATTTTTTTTTAAGAAAATGGCTGTTCAGAGACAGTGAATTCCGCCCGTTATGTTGTCATGATCCGAAATTTCCTTGTACCCAAATTACGCAGACATCGATTGAATCAGTTCCAAATCTGGTTCCAGCAAAATATTTTTTCATGAAAAATGACTATGCACTACTTCTTTTAAAACCATCAGGTTTCACTGGCGGATCCTATATAAACCCCTTGCACCGACAAATAATTATCACTGGCTTGTAAAGAGCAGTTCAGAAGTCTTGCATTTTCTGTTGGAGGAGTGTATTCATAAACAAGATATATGTGTGTGAAACATGAAGTGATTGTATATTTTAAGCTTCCAAGAATACAACACTAAACTGGTACTGCGAACAGTTCATAGCACAGCAATGTGGATACACATTTGGAAGTTTTTACAAGAAATGTGAGTAAAAAATATACACCTGACACTCCAGTGTGCACAACGGCTTCATTCTCCAGTAACCTGATGTAAATGGGTCTTAAGAAACTATAATACGAAATAGATTAGGTTACAGAGTCATACAATGATTCATAGAAATTTTTGGGGGGCATTCAAAAACTTGCAAAAAGCAACTATGAGCTTCATCATGCTGTCCAATAATCTGCATGGAACAACTTGGCTCCCACTGAAAGGATTATCATGAAATTTTATATTCGAGTACACTTTGAAAATCTGTCGGGAAAATTCAATCTTCATTAAAATCTGACAATAACAACCCTTACTTTACATGATGATGTATATACATTTGACAGCATTTCCCTCAATTCTTCTTAGAATGAGAAATGTTTTGACAAAAGTTGTATACAAAATCAAAACATAGTTTTATGTTCAGTAACTTTTTTTCTGAAAATCATACCACTTATGAGATGATGTGGGGGGGAGGGGGGGGGGGAAGACACAACCAGACAGGCCACAGATGACAATACATCACAGTGAACGCACTATGCATGCTGGATAACTAAGGTTACAGGCACAAGCTCAGAACAGGCAATGCTTCTTATTATTTTTCCAAGGCAACAATGGTGACACAAACACATCAATGCTGTGTTTATACATATACTGCTTGTCTTCTTACATACCATTAATGCAAATTACATGCAAATCAAGAGCAGTAAAAAAATTTCACAGCACCTCAGTGCATTTTGGTTAAAGGTACATCAGAATATACAAATGTTACAAGAAAGTCTCAGCACAATCACACAGACCTTATCAGTCAGACTCAGTACCAGTTTCCATAACTGAAGAGTGTGCTGTGCCTGATGATACTAATAGTTTTGATCACAAGCAGAAGAGGATAACCATTCAGAAGACTGACAACACAGCAGGACTGCCTGAATAGTATTAGCTACTGGGCCCTTTTCCTCTTATCAGGCAACATTCAATTTTATAGGGCCACAACATTACAGGTGCTCATAGTTGGAGTCAAGGTTCTACAGAAAGGTATGCTATCATGAAATGTCTTCAATGCCTTCTGGAAGTTAGAAACTGTCAACAAATTCACTGGCACAGACTTGCCCTCTTCTTCTTCTGCTGGCAAGATGTTATTTCCTGCTCTGCCAGGTCTACAGCAGACAGACTTTATTAGATCCAAGACATGGCTGGAGGTCCTCAAAGCCCTTATCACTAAGCCATCTCCACAGCACCACCATTTCAATATCATTCTCAGCTTTTACACAGCATTCCATTGCTGACTTTCTAAACTGACCAGACATGTGAATTAACTCTGGACATATCTTCCTCCAGACAGCATTTATAGGTGAAATCCTTGATATCTGCCCTTGCACCCTGATGGCATTCACGATGGCGTAAGACCTCCAGAAGTCACAGGATTGTTGAAGGCAACAAACAACACATTAAAGGTCTGCTTGTTAAATGCTGAGATAACTTCCAGGTTCATCAAAGACGTGGTGTTGTAAATCACACACATAGCCCTCATGTTGTCATCAAGATGGGTAGTGTATGGCAGATGGCTTAGGTCATGATCAACCAATAATAATGCTCATTATCTGTTTTGTGCCCTACAGTGTAGCACTTAATTTCTTGAAAAAAGTCCTACTGGAACCAGGCATCAAACATTTTTCAAGTCATCCACACACAATGACTGAACTTCAAGACCCATGGGTTTGCAGACTTACAAGATCAGTGGCTTAAACTTGAAATCCATCTATGTCTTGTCATAGAACAGCTGGGTAAGATAATCCTCATACATTTTGAACACAAAGGCCCTCCTCTCTTTCTCCGAAATCAAGTCCCTGTTGGCAAATAGCAGTCCAGTTCATCACCACTGGACAACTGCTTCAATGAACAGCCCTGCTCCTCACTACATTCAGCAGCTCTGCAGGGAATAGTTCAATTACAAACTTGTTTACAGTTGTAGCTTCAACAGTGAACTTATATCTGTCAAACCTGCCCTCACTTACAGAAAGTCCATGACATCACCAACAACTTCTTCAGGCTGCTAGGACTGTAGAACATTCCAGGTCTTCTGCTTGATCAACAAACCGAGCAGGATGTGCTTCTAATAATTTCTTGACTCCATGTCACCAACACCAATTCCATGCACATCAACAATGGGTTCCACACATATTCCATGGCTTTTCTGGCCAGGGGCCTAAGAGTGCTGCACATTCCAACACATCCTCCTCCTTAAAGTAAAGAGTGCTATTGTGGAAGCATTAATTCCAAGCATGGGTCCTGTGGTTGACGAACCTACCTTGGCTTCAATTCTTGTGTAGATCTCAAGCTTCTTCTCCAAGCTCATCACCACCCTCCTTTCATGGACACAACACTTGTTTACCAGTACACAACATGCAAACAACATAATGTTGCAATGTATACAAAACAGTGCAAATGACAGTAGCAACATGGAAAGTGTGTGATTATCAAATGCAATGTTAAACTAGTTTACATTTTAATTTGGTTTAAGTACACCAAATAAAAAATAACAGCACATACATATTTAAGTTCACACAAATGGGGGGGTTCAGTGTGCATGAAATGCCTTTACTTGTATAAAAGAAATTTATTTTTACATTTTACATATATGATTTTACCTCTACAATTTAAGGTTTTTCTCATTCCACCATGTTTCACTGAATAGTTACTGAGATAATGTTATAACAGCTACAAACCCCAACAGAAATTTATAGGATGGCATTCTAATCCAATCTCTCAAAAGGGTTAATGCTGATAAGTACAGCTGACAAACCTGTTTGGGTCCTTTTCTTCAACTTCTAACAGCTTTTTATTCCAGTAACTGCTCTGCATAGGTCCATCTCTTCGTGCTTTCTTCATTACTTTGTCCAGTTCACGTCGCTTTGGAGATGATACTGCAAAAACACATTCATTTTGTGGCATAACAGACATGTAAACCATAACCCTCCATGGTTATACTTCCCTTGATAGTGTGTGAGTAAATCTTACATATTTTTACACCGTCCAATGATAGTGTGTTTCTTGCAAAAAGTTCATAAAATCAACACACAATGGAGAAGTTATGCAGGCTTCCATGTATCTGTACATCCCCCACAATTGCTCAAATTCCAAGAAATTTCATCCTGAAATCCATTACAGGCAGCCATGAGAATTTCATTCTGGTCTGTATAGGTTCACTGTAATTACTACGTGTTGCTGTGTTTCGTGGCTCACAGAATGCACATCCATAACAGGGCACTCTTGGCAACACAACACAACACAACACAACACGGCATGCTGCCACAAAACCAACTGGAATAGTGAAATTAATATGACTTTTTAATAGTGTAACTTAAGCAAGGACAATATAGCTCCCTGATGATGGTCCTAGGACCGAAACATGTCGGAGCGTTTTTAATGTTTTAAGGTGTAAATTTTATAAATTTATATAAGTGCAGTGGTTGGTAAAATAATAGAGTGACTTGACA
>Ga0131853_10005559_pt1 | contig 22742 bp, 14 predicted proteins | sample TergutLab28metaG_FD_92764 | JGI IMG/M metagenome (GOLD analysis project Ga0131853, IMG submission 92764) | Labiotermes labralis P1 segment gut microbial communities from Petit-Saut dam, French Guiana - Lab288 P1 (version 2) (version 2) | ecosystem: Host-associated > Arthropoda: Insects >...
GATCGCACTATGGCCCTGGGGTCGACTCAGCCTCTAACAGAAATGAGTACCAGGAGTATTTCCTGGGGGTAAAGGCGGCCGGTGCGTAAGGCTGACAACCTACCACCATCCTGTACCGTTGTCGCGAAATCTGGGAGCCTTAACTTCCGGGAACCCTCTGGGCCTGACCAGGCCTGTAATGGGACTGCTTTACCTTTACTTCCTCCGTTATCCCTCATGTTGTCTGTACCTTTCACCTCTCTTTTACCTCCGCTCTCTTTCATGCTGAACAGCAAGTAGGCGCAGGTTTTTTTAACTGCTTGTACCGTGAGAGGTTACGTGAGAATATTCCCCTTTGTGTTTAAGAAGCACAAAAATCATTGTGTCCTACCTTGTTGAAAGCCATGACACTTTTATAGGCAGGCCAAACAACTGCCTAGAATATTTTCTATTGTGTAAAAAAAAATCTGGCGTTTCGAGAAGCAGATCGTCGTTTATACAGGCTTTAGTAGTGTTGTGGACGTGGTGCGTTGTGTTTTATTGCAACCGCAACCCGGCTGTCCTGTATTCTTTGCATAGAAGGAGGGTGGGAGGGTCTTTGTCTGGTGGTCCCGTTTTCCCCTTTGCAAAAGCTGCTAGTATTTAGCACTGAAGACAGATACAGACCAGTTTTTTTCCCGTAAGCTGCGGTATAAAAAGCCCAATATATGGCCAGTGACCAATTACTAATCAAACTGCTGCAATATTTCGTCGTCGGAATCCTAAAGGTTTAAATAATTCCCGTGCCTTACGTCATTTCTTATGTCTTGGGGATAAATTAGTGGACTTTTAATAACTGACCGACGGCTATTTGTGGTAAGAAAGTTAAAAAGAACAATAAGATGTGAAATAAGTAAACATAAGACGTTCGTCACTGGCCAGTTGTGCGTATCTGACACGTTAATTGCAAAATATTGTCAAGAGAGGCAGTGCCATCGCCACGGCCAGTCACGTGTGTTCTGTTCACAGCCATGATAATCCGCAGGACTCATGGCGACAATAGTTTGATGCAATGTAACGAAGGTTAGGCGAAGGCAAAAGTTTCAGATACACGTTAGCTCTTCCGAAAATGTCGACTGCCCCCAGAACCTATTAAAGTCTGTCACAGTAAGAAGTTTCGGTTGCAACTAGTATTTTCAGCGGCCTTATTCGAAATATTTTGCCATACGAAATTTAGGCCAGTGCCAAGATTCCGTAATTATATAGAGAATGTGAACATTTATAACATTTTGTGCCCCATATGCTTCATATCTTTGGTATCAAACGCCATTTTAGAAAGACAGTGTGTTTTATGTGATTACGAAATGTTTTCATGCAATAGACTTTAATTTTACTTTTCTACACAGCCCATTCCTGAATAATTTAATATAGAACTAAATGCCATAGGCTTTCCATGTCATTAATATTTTAATTAAGGCTATTTCTTTTCAAGTTTGGTCCAGTAACTGGTCCCTGGGATTAAAATATCATCAGGATCCTGGCCTTGCTCGGCGGTAGTGTGTTCGGTAAAGAGGTACTCAGTTGCTAAGATTACATAACGTCGGTCGTCGAGTGATGAAATATGAATGTGGAGCAATGGTGGAATACTACTGACGGGGAAAGCCCCAGTTACTCAGAGAAAAGCCTCTACCAATGCTAGTTTATCTACCACGGATTGCACGTGAACTGGCGTGGGATCCAACCCTGACCTCCGCAGTGAATTAAAGGAATCATCATTGCGTACAGACGCGATAAAATTGTTTATTGGAACGCGTAATTTAAGGGCTTCGAAAAGGGCTATACGGACCACATAATTTATATAACTTAAAATTACAAATGTGTTTTGAGTTTTATCAAATGCGCGTGTCTATTATACTTCTATGAATCCATCTGTTTGAATCAGGGGTTATGTACATACTTGTATTACACATACATATATAGATTGTCGGACTGTTTGCTGTATGTTTAGCTACATTTAACGTAGTTTTTGGATCCTGTGTTGACGGCATATATGCAACTGAGGAGACTCTTATTTCCAGGGTTGTATGAGGTAAAGCGCTGTTACTGTAGTTCTATTTTTTTGGGATTGAAGTTTCAGGTATGTTAAGGGGTGACGGTAATAAAGTTTTTCCCATGAAAGTGAGTTGATGCAGAGAGATTAAGTGCGTTTCTGCTGAAGAGAAAAGTGTTTACATGAAGGAAATCCGTCTTTATTGCTTTTATCTCTTCAAAGCACGATTAATTTGAATTTCTGTCGAAAATATTTTGCTTAATGTAATTAATGACAAGCAGGTTTCAGCCACCCTACGTTCTAGCCCTTTGCTGCGTGTCTCCAGCACAGTGAAAACTAAAAGCACTTGTTCTCTAAAAGTAAAGTATATTTGAAGTGACAGGATGGGAAAGGTCTGTGTCGGCTATGTAACGACGGGTGAAAACCGTGATCTGTGAATCGTGCCTAATGGGTAAAATGGAAGTCTTGAAAAAAAATTGTGACAACTTAGCACATCGTTAACAAGGAGTTCGGAGCAAGCGATATCGTGGTTTCCTGCTGCATAGGCTTACAGTCCCACATGTCTAGTACTATTACTACAATTATTATCCTTGTTACCACCTTTGTGCAGGGTATTTACAATTATGTATCTGAAACAAAGCGTAATTCTAGGGTAGTGTTACAGCTGTTCTGTATTTACAATTTGTGCTACACGTAATGTTATTTCGCCCGTGAAATATGTTTTGTATTTACTATTATCATCATCATCATCATCTCCTTTATGCAGGGTATTTATACTTATCTTCCTGAGACAAACTATGTCCCTAGGGAATACAGTATTGCAGCTATTCTGTTGTTACTATTCATGGTGCTTATGTCGTTAGTTTCAGTGTTGAATTATTATTATTGTTTTATTTTTATTTTTTATTTTAAGAACTTGTCACAGTTTCTGCATAGAGTAATTCCGACAGATACAATCTCAGACTTCCGCAATGTCATCGTGTCTGTGATTGTCTACATGCAAATAACGTATGCATATAATGTATGTTAATGATATATCTCCGTCCCAGATTTCACATTCTTATGTCAGTTGCTCATTAGTTATCGCCTTCAGTCAAAAATCTAAAGAAAATGTTCACGCTGCCCCTCTTTATTTTATACACGAAAACCTTGGCTTAACTAAAGTTATGTATTTAAGGTTTATGGTGTTGTATTGTTTCAGGACCTAAAAGTAAGTGGCGATAGTGTCATTCCCAACTTACAAATTTGCGCATCCGTAGTATTATTACTTACTGTAGGAAATTAAAAAGCACGGCGCTGGCATGTCCTCCCACTACATAATGTTCATTCCAAATTTTGTAAAAATCGGTCATCTGTTTCAGATATTGAGGCTGGAGACACACAGACATCATGGTGATCTCAGAAGTCTACATACTTCCTATTATGGGAGAAATTGGACAAAAATTACGAAGCAAAATTTAATATACCTTACATTCCAAAAGCGAAGTGAATTCACAGCAGATGACTTGTACTTGTGTTGATATGAAAATGGAGCATCGTAAGCTGGGATACTGTAATCTGTACAGTGACCAAGCTACGGGCTGGGGGACCAACGAATCATATTTCGATTCCCGAAAGAAGCAGGAGATTTTTCTTTTCTCTGAAGTGCCCCAGATCAATCTGGAACCCACTAAGGGTTAATTTCCTGAGGGAAAAGCAGCCGATGTATGAACCCAAACATTTCCCCCATCTAGTTGCGCGGTATTGTGCTCAATTAGGCACACGATAACAGTTGCCTTTAATTTTTATTAACGAATTAAGGCAGAAACCGGAAACTCGTGATGCCGGACTGTTGTACCCCAACAGGGAATTTACATTTTGATAGAGAAGAAGCAACTCTTCGATACAGGGACATGTCTTTTAAATGTCGTACTTAAAATTTAGAATATAGGGCTGTAATTCATTATACCGTATTCTTAAATTTCATTAGTTAAACTTTACATAGAATTCAAAATTTAACATAAGTCTGTTCTGTATTGTATCGTCTGATTACGTTAAATGGAGAAGATGTTAGAGGCGGAAGAATAGAAGAGAAATGGACATTTCCACGGACAGATCTCCCGTTCTAAGAAGTCAACCGAATCGAATGTCTAAAGTATTTAACGAAGAATAAATTTTCGCTTCGTTGAACAAAACCTGCAATAGAATGTGTTTTGAAGAAAGGGCAATCAAAAATAAAGGAAATGAATTTGTATGTATTCCACTTGGGGGCACTGTGTAATTGATGAAATTTTATTTCCTACTAGCTGCCTAACTTACTGACTGAATGACTAAGTAATTAACTAACCAACCAACGAACTAACAAACTGATTCTTACCTGCTCATTCAGTCATGAAGTACAAATATTTTGTGGAATTTAATAGAGAATGGAGCTTCTAAATACTTGACGGTTTTTGAAATTAAATAACTAATGGAAGAAAAGAGGCGGTTTATGAACACATGCGCACATATATGTATACGAACAGGAAATATACAAATTCATAAATCAATGTAGAATTAACTGCAATTGTCAGCGTTTGAAAATGACATTTTCTCAGGTGACCTACATCGCCACCACTGCACTCTTGCTTTCGACCTGGTGGATATTTACCTTGTACCGTGCACCTAAAAACATCTGTAATTAAAGCTGTTTGGTTTTCGTCCTGGTTGTTGTGGGTTATATTGCTAGGAGAAAACAGCTTGAAAATTCTCTACGTGACACGAGATGATGCTTCAAATTTTTATGACATCTTCACATTTCCGTGAGATATTTCTGTTGCAGCAGACGACGCGCTTTGAATGTCCGAAATATAATCTTCTGACGTCAGGTCCGAGAGAACTGTAACAGTGAACCAGTGAGCAGGCCAATAACATTTGAATGTTTTTGAAACGTATCATAGAGGGGCGCGGTGTCTGCCGGTGCGGCATGGACTCTGCGCAGCAGGGTTGGACCACGCCCCGGCTGTCGCATCTGCACGAACTCGGTCCTTTGCTGTTGGACAGTTCGTTCCCTTGGCACTAAAACTGCACTAACCAAGTGACTGGACGTGTAAAACTACCTGTTCATGTCACTGACTCCGCTTCCTGATTACCTGCGAACTGCACTAAGTAGCTGACATTGAGCCAGTGTGGCTGCCCAAGTAGCAGACTGCCGGCCTTGCACTTCACTTGCAATCAGTGGCATAGCCCGGGGCGAATATTCACAGAAATTATTAACTTTAAAAAAAAATCACAATTTATTGAATTTAATTTTTTATATCAATAATTTAAATTTTTCGAGCCCAAATTCACACTTTCTACATTTAAAATATTCCGTTTTCCTCCATGGCGATCACACCATTCTCTCCCTCTGGCTACGACTTTGATTTGTGTGACTCGCTATTTAGACCGTAGAGTGTATTTATGATTTGATGTTTAGGAAAATGAAAGACCTATCAATATTCAAAAGTTACCAAAAAACTGAACTTTAAAGACAGTTGTCTTCTAGGATTTGGAATGTGGTAGATACGTGTTGAAGTTTCACAGAAATCTTCTGACTCCATTTTCATTCATCCTTCCATCAATTACAAAGATGCAGACACCAGGTTCTTCTGATACTTTGGTACATATCTCTCAGATTATACGGTGTCACTTCCCAGAAGATGGTTATCTGTATAGTCACGGCCTGGTGAGTCTCAAATGTGGCTGGCTTTTGGTGAGTTTGATGTGGTTTCTTAGAGATATAAACAGTAATTATATGCATTGTTTCTCTGAGTCTCGTTTCATAGATGTAAGTCGGTTCACATTCTGAAGGGGGAATGGAAAGGTGGGAGTTAAATCCTTTTTGTACCTTCCGCCACTTTATCTACACCAATATAATTCTACATTCATGGCTGCTGTTTTATTCACTGGCTCCTTTTGTCTGCTGAACGTGAACCACATCATCCCCACTTCTGCTATATCATCCACGTCGCTAGACTTGCCACACGTGTTCGTGTTTATCCCATTTAATCTCACTTAGTATTATATTTATCTTAGTTATTAAGGCCTTGTAAATTTATTCAACACTCGGGCGTATTTCCGTGGTGCCGTCCCATTTTTCCTGGGTCACTTCCAACTTATAGCCTGGATCATAATTAAGGTACAGCCACATGTAGTGCTGTATTCCGAACCCAGGTGGTGGTTTGTGTGTGGCATTACAGCTGCGATGTAATCATCTACATGTACCCTGAAACCGTGCAGACTTGTATACGTCTGCGGTTAGAGTGGGGTCCAAGGACTGTTGTTCCTATGGTAAGGGGCTAAGGTCGCAGCTGGCCGGTGGTGTTGGACTTGTTAGGTTTCAAATTACCAGTCGTATGCAGGAGGAGAATGTGGCATATTTCAACTATTTGGGTAGCATGATAACCAATGATGCAATGTACACGCGAAATTAAATCCGGGTTTGCCACGGCAAAAGGTGCTGTAGACAAGAACACTCTTTTCACCTGCAAATTGGACTTGAATTTAAAGAAGAAACTAGCAAATTGCTGAATTTTGACATAGTTTTGTGTGGTGCTGTAACCTGGGCGCTTCGGAACGTAGATAAGAAATAATACCTGGAAAGTTCTGAAATGTGGTGCTGGAGAAGGATGCATAAGATCAGTTAGACCGTTCATGTGAGAAATGAAATATTCTTTAGAGTCAAGAAGGAAAGGAATATGCTACATACAGTACAAAGAAGGAAGGCTAACTGGATTGGTCACATCTTGCGTAGGAACTGCCTTCTAAAACACATTATAAGAAGAATAGACGTGACAGGAAGACGAGGAAGAAGACGTAAGCAGGTACCGGATAGTCTTAAGGAAGTGAGAGGGTACTGGAATTTTAAAGACAAAGCACTGGGTCGCGCTTTGTGGAGAACTGTCTTTGGAGGAGGTTATAGACCTGTCGTAAGAGAGACTAATGAATAAATGAATGTTGGAACGTTAACTTCTCTGACGTACTCGTGTTGCCTACCATCGGTTCGTGACGGAAGTCTGCGCGCCAGCACAGACCGCAAAACTATAGCGACTTCTTTGTAACTCGCCAATGGCAAGCTGAGTCCTACGATTACGGAAGGGGCTGATTTCCATCACAGTGCCTACGCGCTATAGGAACCCACAAAACGTGTACGAAAGCAACACCACAGATTCGTCAGTGAAAACTATTAGTGCAACATTTAGTAACGTCGAAACTCAGGGACACAAACGACGACTGGGCTGGCAACCATTTCTGCACACTGAAGCTATGGATAATCTTTCTAGGGCGTTAAAAATACTACGCGATTAAAGAACGGCAGAGGTACGCTGACAGTTACTAAGTCCATCAAGAGAACTGCAGCCTATATGGACTACAGTGCTCATTGCCTTGTTCACAAGAGCCTGCAGCTGTCTTCTCCTCTGAACCACTTCGGTCCAGTCCGCGCTCTTGCATCTGATTTCTTGGCGATATGTATTTGCATGTTACCCCATCTGCTAGTAGGTCTCCTGAATTTTATCTTTCCTTTATGCTTTCCTATTAAAATGTATGCATTTATCACGCTCCCGTGCGTGCTACGTGTCTGTCCCATCTTTTATTCTTCTATTTGATATTGATAGCCGGTCCCAGTGGCCGCGCGGTCTGAAGCGTAGGCCTACGGCCGTTCGCCTGCTGAGATCGTGGGTTCGAATCCCACCGGGGGCATGGATGTTTGTCTGTTGTGAGTGTTGTGTGTTGTCAGGTAGAGGCCTCTGCGACGAGCTGATCACGCGTCCAGAGGAGTCCTACCGACTGTGATGCGTCGTTGTGCGAGATCTAGAAACCTCAAGAATGAGGAGGCCATGGCCCGCGTTGGGCCGCAGCGCCACAGGAAAAAAAATTGATATTGATAAAGCTGCTCATTATGCAGTTTCTTCCGCACTTCTTGCATTATATATTTATTATTAGTCACAGTTTTCTTTCGTTAATTACTTTAGTTGATTACTTCACATCAGTTTAACATTATGAAGACGATTTATATTTCTACTGTGTTGTGAATTGCATTTATACGTTGGGCTGGACGTTACCATCTCTGTTTTTCTTTTACTGCTCTTTGTATATGGGAAATGGCACAAGGTCTTCGGACAACAAAAGTAATTTGAACAGCGAAAGGTAGGAATGCTGGAAAATGCGTTGTTAAGTTGTGTTGTATATTGTATTAAAATCTGAGTAATTGAAACATTGATTATCTCAGATACATTCTTAAGTATGAGCCGTGCGATATACGTAAGCTGCTAGTCGACAATATAAACTAGGCATATGTTCCAAATCTTTTGATTTCTCCCGACATTATGCAGTATTGCAAAGTGAGGAGAAGAGACTAAAACTCTTGTCAGGATCGTAGCGTCGCAACTTCGGCTGCAAAGATGGCCATTTGTGGCTGTCCTACCCAGAAAGCATTGCAGAGGAAGTCTGAGTAAGGAACAGAGTTGGATACAAATAGGTAGGACGTTCATCCTTTTGTTCATTCACCTGTTCGTGTAATTAAGGTCGTGCTAGGATAGTGTTCCGATGGTTCGCTATTTAATTTCTGGTCTTTCGAAATTCATTTTGCCTTTCGCATTGTATTTGTGTTTCTTGTCAGCATTTTCGTCCATTTGTTTGTGAAACAATTATGGTGAATGATTAAGATGCTTCTACTAATAAATATTAGAATATTTTAGAATAATTTTTGGAGTTTCAAAGATATGAAGCAGTCTTCTAAAGGCAGCAGTGGGCACCCTAGTGCTGTTGTCAGAATCATCCTTCCTACATTTCAGACCAGTGGATTAAAGGCTGTTGAAGTAGTTTGAAGTCGGTAACTATTCTATTATTATTTGGCGAAATAATCAAGTATCTGTAAGTTGTGAGTTTATTTGGATCCAGGTGTAGATGCCGCTTCCCCCCCCCCCCCCCCCCCCCCCCCCCCCCGGTGGCTCGCCTGATCACGCCAGTTTAACCGAATTAATGGGGCTGTCTGTTCTTTGTTGTCTGACCGCCTGCCTCCTCTTACTGAATACTATGCTGTCAATCTGAACGCAATCAGTTTAAAAAAAATTGATATTAGTGGCGTGCTAGAATGTAGCGAAAAGTTTAATTTTTCTTTACCAACCAAATGCACAATATCAAACACATATACATAGTAAAGACATTTTGTTTGTGGTTCCATGCATCGCTGATTTATATTAATAATTGCCCAACGAGATGCAACACAAAGCAGTCTATTTACTATTCTGTAAGTTCACTCTGCATGTTTCGGGTGTCAGTCACACCAATCATCAGGAGTACACAAAACTGTAACTACAGCCTCCGGTACTGTGCAGCTACCTCCCTCCAACGTGGCCAAGCTAGCTTGGCCACGTTGGACACCCGAAACATGTAGAGTGAACTTGCAGAATAATAAATAGACTGCTTGTTGTTGCATCTCGTTGGACAATTATTAATACAGTACAGACAATTCTCCGACATGTCTCAGTAAAAATATGCCATCCTCCGAGAGCACGGTTTGCCTATGTTAAAAACAGCAACAAATGGTGAAATAATGTTTAAAAGTTTTCATAACCTCTAGTATGATCTGCAGTTAATATCAGTTGTTTATAGACGATAAGTATGTGCGGTTAAAGTCTTATAAATAAAATATAGTTAAAACATTTCTTATACAGTAGATGTAGTTTGTACATAATAAAATTACAACGATTGTAGTTGTAATGATATTGTGCATTCGGTTAGTTCAATAAGCAAATACATTGATGTGAAATGCACGGAATGGACAACTTAAAAATTTTTTTTGACATAGTAGTCCGTCATTTATTTGGCGTAAGTGTACTTTCAAACGCAGTTCGTTAAATAAGTCAAGACCTTTCATGCACAAATCAATTAAGCTGCGTGATAACCCAGACGAGCGCAGTTTTCAGCCACTTCGCGGCGGAAGCCTGAAATCGCGGACCAATGAAGTGAGTACTTTGTGGTGCTGTGTAGGTCTGTGACAGTGGCTGATTTATTGTGTAACAATAAATTGTGGCATAATAATTTGATATATTCTTCACTCTTGTGTACGAAGCATCAGTACGAATGAAAGGAGAAAAAGTACCCGGTATCGTTAACATCCTGGCTTTGTTCAGTCGCGTCGTTCGCGTCGTCACTCTTGCATACTTCTTCTTGGGTGGATAATTGTACGAGAAGGCTGATGAGGTGGCAATGGGATCTCCAGAATCTCCTGTTATCGCTTACTTCTTTATGGAACTTTTGGAGGAGAGGGCTTTAAAAAAATTCCCCATAAGTCCCTGTTCATTCCGGTATGTGGATAACGCCTTCGTTATCTGGCCACATGGATCAGAGAAGTTGGGGAGGCTCTTGGACTGCCAAAGTGGCCCTCACAGAAATATCCAATTCACCATGCAAACGGAGAAAGTCAGTCACCTTCCTTTCTCGACATCGACAGCTACAGGAGCCCGGACGGCTTTCTGGAGTCTGCCGAAATCCTACCTATACAAACTTCTGTCTGTACCCCAGATTACACCACCATCCTTCCAGCATGAAAGCGGTTCTAGCTACCTGGTTGTACCGGCGCAGGGTTTTGGGCGACTGGGAAAGCCTCCATGATGAGTTAGACCACTCTTAGAGACAATGGGCACAGCCAGAGGAAGATGCAGTGTGCTTATAATCCACCTGCAGTGACCCCTCAGCCCATTGAGAAGCCCACTTCGGCTGACCTCCTGCCAGACGACACTCAAACGCATTAGCAGAATGCTGACCAAGCGCAGCATTGTTGCTTTAATATCTACGTCCATTGTGCATGTGACAGGGACTTATGGCTGTGAATGCTGTAAGAAATCCGCAACAGGAGGCGAGACTGAGTGGTTGAAATTATGATCAGGAGGAATCACTTAACTGAGAAGGCAGACTTGTCCGTCAAGGGTCCTACTTGATATTGAGAGTTAATACTCCCGTCTCTACCAATCGAGTTATTTCAAGTGAACTATGGGACAGAACCTTACATGATTCTGCCAAAACACCACTGCGTTTGGTAACGATATTTTGAAAATACCCACAAACCTGCCAAGGTGAATATTCAGGCTGCTGATTTACTCATATTGCATCCGCACAGAAATGAGTGTACTATGATACGTACGTTTTCACTGAGAAGTGGCCCATTCTTTGCTTACACAGTGACTGCGTCTGAGAGCACGAGGTAGGAAATATTGGGGGTCCTTGATCTCATTCCATACCCACATCAAGTGGGTGCCTTCCAGGATATTCCCAAGGTAGCAGGAGATTACACCCACACACTATACCCCAACCTGAACCACGTAGGCGGTTGGTAGATATCGAATAGTGTTCGTCTTCAGTGAGATATATAACCCTTTTTCCTTCTCCCTCTGTGGGCACTTCTTGGTTTGTACGTAACAAAAAGGCACAATTTTCTTATTTAGAAATGAAAAACCGGGTCCCTAATTCAAAACAGCGAGTTCCTTGTGTGTATGTTTGATGTTATTTGCTTCATATTCTTACACAGTCTCTGGATCTAATAATTCTCCACTTTTTGTGGAACTAGAGTTTGATTACCATTTTTAAATATCATCCATGTTCCGTATTGTTAGACGAGTCACCATAATAAGATACGATAATATACAAGAATTTGTTAAACCTCCTACATGTTTCGGCCTTTTTCGGCGATCTTCAGGGACATATTCAACGAAGAAAAGTACAATAATGGTTAGCTATGTCGTGGAAGTACAATAATATACTTGAGGGTTGCTTGAACTTGCATCTTCTTCATGAAATAAAGTGAAATGCCAACTTGATGCAACTAGGTAATTTTATTGATGTATTCTTAGCTCGACATGTTTCGGGTAAATACGCCCATCATCAGGAGCATTAGATGTTGAGTTGCAGCATACGGTTTTCTGCGCCGAGTTTTTGGATGGGTGGTGGTCTTGAGAGCCGCTGCGTAGGTCGTGTTTTCGGTGCGGATGGGGCCGTCGCACCCATCCAAAAACTCGGTGCAGAAAACCATATGCTGCAACTCAACATCTAATGCTCCTGATGATGGGCGTATGTACCCTAAACATGTCAAGCTAAGAATACATCAATAAAATTACCTAGTTGCATCAAGTTGGCATTTCACTTTATTTTATTACAAAAATATAGTTACAAAACGAATATTCAAATGGTTAAAAATATTTAAAAAGCATAGTACAGAATTCATATTTCAACAGTTGATATCTGAATTACAAACAGACATCTATTACAGAAATTCACCTTCTCTTTCAAGGATATGTCGCTGTTTGTGCTGTGGTTGTTATGTCATTGCATTGGAGAATCCATCAAGTCCGACGCCTTGTATCTGTGCATGAATGCCCCTTGTATCACGTAATAGGAATACGCTGGTTGATGATTCGTGTACTAGCACGCAGTGGTGCACATTGCAGAGTTTCAGTGGCAGCATAATTAACTGCAAAGACTGATAGGCTGCCAGATGTAAGCGGGGCAACATCGACTGCGATCATGCCGCCGATAGGGAGAATTGAATGTCACTCAGTCCTTAGTTCGCCTATACACATGTGACGAGTCATGCCAACAATACATTAAAGCTAAGAACAGATTATGTAGCTCCCAGCCTGCGAACTTTGAACATGTCCCAAAAGAAACATTTAATTCCAAACTTATTTTGTCCCATTATTGTCATAATCACAGGAATTTTTATTGCATGTGCACTGTTAAGGGCGCTTTGTTTTTGACATTATCTGGAACAAGAATTTTAATATGTTGGTTTAATGTTTTGTTCCCATCAGTTCTAAGGTACTTACAGTATAATTTGTAACACGGTGCTAATTTTTAATCTTTAGTTAAATGTACGTACGTTTCCAACATTCGGTTGACTTTAGGAGCTTCGAAAAAATTTCACGTGGTTTTATTTTCGTTGTTAATAATGATAATTCCATGTCCGTGGTAGATTTATGGCCACTTAATTTGTGTCTGATGTCAACTTCACGCCCCGACCGCTTTATCCCCGAGTAAGACGTCCCCAGAACTCATTAAATAAGAGGATACTTGGGCTTTAGAGCACTTTTGGACGCTTTGAAGAAAAGACAATTGTATTGTCCGTTCTAGGAATCGAACCTCGACTCCTTAGTTGTCCAGCCGTAAACTACGCCTACTACTGCATCCTGGATCCCAAGTTGATGCTTGGGTAGTCTCACAAGTACAGCAGTCATGCTGTTCTCAATTCCACGGTGACCCATGACCCTCTCCATTTTCCTAACAAGTCACTAGCGTCGATCGTAGGTTGCTTGAATTGGAGGTCCCAGATGTGACAGTTCAGTCCATTTACAGATTAAACAAATTTAGCACAGCCTTTCGTTCTGTTGGATTCATGCCTGAATGATGTGGCTGAGTTGTGCGTGAATAGTCTTGCAGTCTGCTGGTACATGATGGCTCTTTTAAGGATTTATTTTTTTGAAAACTTGAAGGAAATTTGGGGATTTATTTTTTTTTTAAAACCTGAAGGAAATCTTTATGATGTTCTATTTACGTTAGTGTAATCTTTACCAACTTGCTAACCTATCTAGATGAAATTTCTCCTTTAGTTGCTTCTCAACCTCCATTGGACACTATGTATTTTGATCTTAGCAGTGCATTTGGATTTCTTCCGCTTTCTATTTTTTTGAAAAAAAAAAAAACTTAGCCCTTTTGCATTTTACGACAATTTCATCAGCCGGTTTCGCAACTACTTAACTAATCGTCAATCTTCTATGAAAATTTCGGAAATACTGTTTTTAAGGTTTGCAGTTTTTTCCGGAGTCCCTCAAAGATCTGTCCTGGGGTCCCTCCTATTTGCTGTTTTTATTAATTATATTTGCAGTGCTTTTAAATGTTGTAGCTGGTTTTTTGCTGATGATATCAAAATCTTTCGTGTTATTAATTCAACTGATGATTGCACTCTTATGTTACCTGATACTGATTGTATACAAGGTTGGTGTACTGCTGACGTTTTGAAACGTAACATTGGTAAAAAAGAGTGGGCACGTGACTTGAAAATTGGAAAAACCAATCTTGTGCAACATGTGAACAGGCTCCGTAAGTTTTGGTTTATTCGGACTGACATTATCAAACACTTTTTGGCCGTAATACATTCAAAATTATGCTTACATTAGCATGTTGGATACTTTTCCTAAATCATTTAAATTATCAGGTCTATTTCGAAATATAACATATTGTTTTCTGCACTTGATAGTTTATTGATTTTGCGCTTTATTTTGAAGAGACCCAAGATTCAGCACGCTTCAATTGCTTGAAATTTAAGTACTTTTCAGATACCAAAAAGCTTGAACGCATTTCGCGGGAATTTGTATTATTTTGTCAAAATAATCCCTCCCCCCCCCATGAAAGTTTTAGTTATGACGACCACTTCGGCGCCTAAATTTCCACACCCTTCAGATGAGAAAATAGTACCCCAGTGCTCTGCTCTTTATTAATATTTAGAGTTGTTTAAAAATTATCCTTCCATTTTGAACAACACTGAGCTTCATGCTCCAGTTCGTAATGTTAAAGATACCCCGACGTTTTATGTTACCCACAATACGTGCAAAAGCAGCAAACTCTGTCTCTAGAGACGTAGACGTATTAAAAAAGAACTTAGTGCTCTTCTCAGACAAGTTTTACATTAAGTGACTAATTGCTCACATGGTGCTGAATCTTGTCTTTGTGTTAGAATTTTATTTGAGCTTGTAATTATTTTAATAGTGTGCTGAGTCGGTGCTCACACCTGACGTCTGTTTCTTGTTTTGTCTTTATTTTGTTTGTGTAATTGTGTCTTACCTGTGTGTCTATTTATTTATTCTTGTTGGTTTTTCAGTTTTCCTGCGCTATTAAACCGGCACTTTAATAAATTGAGCTGAATTATTTGTAATCAAGTTCATCCTGTAATATACCATCAAGGCACAAAGGGGGAGTAGAGGTATAGCTCTACTCTTTCTTTAACCTGGGCGCTAGTTGGTCTTTGGTGGTTAACTCCACGCCCCGACCGCTTTACACTCGGTAACGACCCGATTCTGATTGTGTACGAGGCTGGATGGGCCCCAGGGCCGGTCTGAAGGGCTGCAGAAAACCTCGCCACCACCGGAATTCGATCCCCGGACCCACCATCTCGTAGCGAGTCGTTATACCGACTGCGCTGTTTGTCATCTTCATCGTCGTCATCGTAATCGGCTGACGAAACTTATGATACTAATAGATTCGAAACTTATTTCAAAGCAAATAAAATCAGGAATATTGTTACGTCTGCAGTATAGTTCACCTTGAGCCAAAGCACTGCATGGCGAGGCGGACTAGTGTTAGACACAGACACAGACACGTGACAACTTGCCCCTCCGCCCCGCTCAGTCCATGGACGTTCTTACGGTCGCATTCTGTGCGGTTGCTGTTTGTAGTTATCGTCAGAAAAGGGAAATTTTCCTTCCTTGGGGTTACAATAGTCTCATTATTTTATTATTTCTGTTAACAGAAAGTATTTCTCTTACTTATGGTAAAAAGTTAAGTTCACCCTAGTACAGGCCATGAAGGCCCATGTGGGGAGTATAGGTATAACTATACTCTTTCTTTAACCTCGGCGCTAGATGGTGGTGAGTGGTCAACGCCACGCCCCGGCCACTTTACTCGCAGGGATAACTCGGTGCCCATTGTGTAGGAGCCTGGGTGGGCCCCAGGGGTGGTCTACACGGGTGCGGAAAATGTCGCCCCCATCGTAAATCGAACCCCGGAACGTCCAGGCCGTATCGAGTCGCTGTACCGACTACGCTATCCCGGCCCATTTTGCATGTGGTACTCTTTCCTTTTATGTTTTTTAGGGATTCGGAACGAACGGTGAAGAAGTGCGCGAGTTTTCACGACTTGTATTAAGAGGACTTCTTTTAGGACTGTTTGTTACAAATACACGTTAGTCACAGGTCACTCAATTGTTAATCTCACAACGCCAGTTTGCTTTAGCCTACTTCCTTATTTTTAAAGTTAATAAATTTGCCAAAGAACAAATACAAGTTGACCGATAATGAAACTATGTACGTCACTGAACGATGCTCAGTCATTTACAAGCTGCCGAAAGACTGCATGCTAACATGCTAACATGCAGCCTTGCAGTGAGAACTCGGGTCAAAGATTCTCGCCGCCGTTGCAATAAAATATAAACTACACCGCACGAGAGCAATACATTTACAGTACTCGTATTTTTTATATTACACTGATATTCTAACACGTAATGGCAGTACCATCTCCACTATACGAACCAGAATGCTTGAATTTACCAGAAGTCTAAGAAGCAAACAAAACCGTTAGGGATGCACATCCCAAGAGCAGAGGCTCGATCTGTTGTACTCGATCAGAGTTGTGAAGTTCGAGTATTATGGAAACGAAGTGCTGCTGGAAGGCGACTTAGGTTTGCTAGAAACTAATTTTTCGTTGGCGTATTCATGCGCAGTGGATGAACCCATTGATCGGTTCGTCTTGCCTCGGGCCCCAGCAAACGGGGACGAAGATAACGTAGTCTACACGGGATGAGTTCATGTTTCAGAGGAGAGGCTTGAAGCGTGCCACGTCGTGTCCCCGTCTGCCATGCAGCTGGGAGAGGCGTTCGCACGCGAGTCAGCCTTGCAAGGAAACATATTGTATGAATCAGACATGCAGATTTTGAAATAAGAAGCACTAGTTTGGCATTAATTTTTAGTTCATCCCTGTGTCAGACTCGTTCAGTCTTGATGAGGCGTTACAAATGTTTCCCGCAGAGCCAGGCAATAAAAAATCTTGTACTCTGTAGAGACACAACTGACTGATAAACTACCCGCTGAAATATTCAACAGAGCCGGTACAAAGGACTTGTCATCTCTCGCTCTTCTGCCTTTCAGTTTACCACATTGCTGCACCGGCGACGCTGCCTGCAGGCAGCGTCGCTGTTGCATTGTACCACAAGCTGTAAACACAGTCTAGTGCTCCTGAGGATGGGCGAAATTATCGCCCGAAACATGTTGTGCTGATTGTAATTATCAATAAAATTTGTAATTGTTGCATCTAGTTGGCTGTTTGTATTATTGTGTCACTGATGCACGGTCACACAAATATCAAATATGGAGAGACACATTTAAAAAGCCTGTATTTTAAGTGCTTTTTCTTGAAATATTTTACAAATTTAAAATCTAGGGCAATAGCAAAGCCAAAGCATCGGAAGTGTTACGCTTAGGGGATTTGTAGTGTATTTTTACTGTTTTGTTCTGTAATGGTAACGACATTGCTGTGGAGATGATCTCCATTCGTGCAGACAAACTGTTTCTATCAGAATTAATTTTCAAGCGGAACTTGCTACAGATGCTCATTCGTGTTAGGAGAAGAAAGAGAAAAGAAGATGAAGAAGAAAAGAAGGAGATGAAGAAGAGCAAGAAGACGATGTATTTATATGGGAAAATCCTTTGCTTCTTTTCCAAGACGAGCTAGCTGTTCGGAACTAAAGAAGAAATGTATTGGTCCCTTCTGTAAGACCTTTCAACTCTGAACCTTGTTCGCCACTCATAGTGCCATTACAATGCTGCACACTGCGCGCGGACACATATCGCAAACGCAACATCACTGAATGTAAAGTACTGCAATGCAAACCTTCTCCATTCATCACCCATGGTGTTAACTTGAAGACAGTATACGTGAGTGAATCACTACTATAGAATTGGCTATTCTGTTCGTAGTTGTCCTCAGTCGTTCCAAGGAAACTGGCGACAGTAGGTCCGATCTTCGAACAAACTAAAACTGCCACCTCCACATTTCTGTTTCCTCTTTCGTCATTAAAGTTTTGCAACTTTATCGCCTGATTCGTCGTAAACTAATTTAATGACCTGAGATTAATTTTCTGAGCTCTTTGTGGTTATTTTCAGCTGCTCTACACAAATGTAGGACAGTATTCTTCATGATTTCCTTTTCACATTTGCCCCAACTCTCCTAACACTGTATTCATATTTACTGCACCTCTTGTATTAGTTGCTAAATCCCCATTAAGTTTTTAAAATAAATCAAGAACTGTTGCGAAAAAATTACCATTGTCGCCATTATTATCATTATAACAAATTTTGACTGTGTTTGCAGTCACAATCCGCAAGAGGATCTACACCTACTCAAGCCTTCGTACTTTCTCTGTACCGTCATATCAAGTAAGCTAAATTCGCCTTAGAAACAGGCCATGAAGGCGCAGAGGGGGAGTAGAGTTGTAGTCCTACTCTTTCTTTAACATCGGCACTAGGTGGTGGTGGGTGGTCAACGACACGTCCCGGCCGCTATAACATAACGTAGCAGATTGTATGACGTATGATAAATGAGGCTGAATAAAACGAAACGTATTCGACATTTTATGGTTCTTTGACCACGTTGCTGTTGTCTCTGTTCGTGTAGCAAGGTGGTAGTGTCTGCAGCATTGAGAAGCATTTGAACATAAGTGGTCTGTGCTAATCGAGCTACTGTCTCTGTATTTGCCTGGGGGGGGGGGGGGGGGCTGAGGAAATCCGCAAAGCATCAGCCATGCTAGCCAGAGCCATGGTAGAGATTCGAAACAGGCGTATTCTGAATACAAGTGTAGACCCGATCGTTCGTTCGAGGGTGTTCGTGGTCGAAGGATCAGGGGCCGTTCCGCTGTGGCTGATGGGAATTTACGTAGACTTTGTGGCCGAGCTGATTTCCGATGACAGTCATCGAAAATTAAACATTTAATGTTAATTCTCCGTATTTGATTCTGTCTTTCAAATTACCTTCACAAAAGAGTTATATCCATTCGCTAGTCGTGAGTGTGTTGCGTTTTGTTTTGATTGTAAAGTTAAGAGTAGGTCGTTAAAACCGCCCTGCTGATGTAAATAATTTGATTTTCAGTTTTATTTCCTACAAAGCAAAGGCAGGAGAACACAGCGACATCCTCGACACTGTAATTTACTAATGCAATCGCAGAGCCAGTAATTACATGTATGCTGTTTGTTAGGGCTTTCTACTTTTCCTTTGAAGTTTTGTAACAGCGTAACAGCAATGATTGAGATCATATGAGTGTTTTGTGGAAGCATTTCCGTCTGTGAAGTGGGCTGGGTCAATACAATGGAATTCGCTGTTTTCTGTAAGAGATTTCCAGAATCAGCCTCAATTTAAACTACTTGTTAGTTCCAATAAGCCAGGTTGTTTTGCAACAATATACCTGAAGGTTCCAGCATCGGATACAGGACATTCTTACGTGTGCATCGTGCTTTCCGGAATTTTTTTCGGGACAAATGCCTTACACAACCTCCCCCCCCCCACCAAAAAAAAGAATACTCATTATTCCTCCACCATACGTTCTGAATCATCATATTACTAGTTCAGGGTTACCGGATTCCCAATTTGAAGATGAGGGACATTTAACTTGGGCTGGGTAACACCCGACGGTATATATTTTTTTCTCTCTCTTAGTCACGATAGCACCTAGTCTTAGGAGACTAACTAGGTATTTTATTCTGACCTAAACTGCTACGTTGTCTATTTGCTGCTGGTGTCGCTCAACGGTTCAGCCTGCTTTATTCTGGCTCCTCATTCATGAGGTTTCGAAGCTACACACAACGACGCACCACAGTCGGTAGGTCTTCCCTGGACGAGGGGCCAGATCGTCAAAGAGACCTCTACCTGACAACACACAACACTCCCAACAGACAAACGTCCATGCTTCCGGTGGGATTCGAACCCACGATCCCAGAAGGCGAATGGCCGCAGACCTACGCCTTAGACCGCGCGGCCACTGAAACCGGCACCCGACGATATAACACCACTAATCTCCGAAATTGCCGCTGGACGCCATATTGAGCCAAATTAATCCAGTTTGTATTCTTACAACCAAATATATTTAATACTGGTATAAATGCCGTTAAAACTGCTACAAAAAATTTTGACCTTTCCGTCTCTGTGATTTTCACAGATAACGATTTAACTGAAAATCCTTTTCGCGTGTGGGCCGCATTGAGCGAAGAGGTTTGAGCCTGGGCCACCCCCCCCCCCTCCCCAAAAAAACGAATAAATATAAAGGTTCTTGTACTATAAAAATACCATAAATATCGTTAAGTGAAGTGCTTATAATCTTTCATTATATCTAAGCCCAAATCTTAAAAATCTTATTTAGGTGTTTTAGTCGGACTACTCTAATATCTCACGTCCAATCACAGGATTTTCCAAAATGTCAGCACCTTACACTTGCACGTAGGTTACTAATGTCAGACTTTGTATTTTGCGCTGATGCCGCTGTAGTTATTGATGACAAATGTGTACTGTTAAATGTGACCTTTTGGGGTCCTTCCTTTCTTCCATGAGAGACAATAATTTTTCACACAAATTTGTGTTGCCAAACATCCCACATATTTCGCAGGCAAGTTAAATAATCTTTGTAAATCGAAGTGTGAATAAGTAGGTACAAGAGCTTCGCACTCAAGTCCTTTTAGAAATGAATCGCATTGTAATTTTGTCAGTTCCGATTCCATACCGTCATTCGCTTTATCTACAATTAAATTACTTAATAAAATAAACATTGCAAATTGTGAAGTGAGAGAGAAAACCAACAAGATGCAAAGGTTAGATGTTTATTATCAATACTTTCTCAACATGTTTCGGGCATCGTTATGCCCGAAACATGTTGAGAAAGTATTGTTAATAAACATCTAACTGTTGCATCTTGTTGGTTTTCTCTCTCACTTCACAATTTGCTCACGATGCACGGTCACAGAAACCTAAAGCTTAAACATTGCAAATTTTATTTCAAAAGCTTAAAATTGTGAAATGTATTTTCAAAGTGGTCTCTCAGCAGTCTGGTAGTTTACAAATATCTGTTGATCCATATATTTGGTTCACGTAAATTAAACAATGTGCGTGTTTGAAAACGTTTACGTTTTTTCGTGATCCCGACAACCAGAATTTTACCTCAAAAGCTTTTATATTTCCACACAATTATGTTATTAATTTCTCGCTTCCTGCGAGTTTGACATTTAACTAATGTAGGCGCTTAGTAATATCATCAAACAGGAGAGGCAGTGTACGTACAACGTAACACTGAGATCCGTTCGAGCAACCAAGTTTACAGTGGAAAAGCAATAAATATTATATATTCTGAGATTGTGTTTGTAGGCTTAGGTATCCAGCATGAAATGTGCATCCTCCATATTGCTATATGGGGCCTGCCCGACTCTACATTTTTCCACATTATCTCATAAACGGTACGATTTTCGAAAAATAGTTACTGAACATGAAAAATTTGTGTTGATTTTCTCTACAAAGTTCGTCTGAAACATTTCTCATTCTAAGAAGAATTTAGCGAGTTATGATTAAAAAAAATGTATATTGGTCTTCATGAAACGTAACCGTTATTCGTGTTAGATTTTAATTAAACTTGACTTCTCTCGACAAATTTTTTAAAAACACTCCAATATCGAATTACATGAAATCCCCTCCAGTGGGAGTCGAGTTTTCCATACGGACGGACAGACGAACGGACGGACATACGGACAGGCACACAGACATGACGAAGATTATAGTCGCTCTTCGCAATTTTGCGAACGCGCTGAAAAAATGGCAGATCTCTTTGCCATTTCTTATTCCTGATATCGTTAATATTTTGTTGTTTCACTCCCAAAACTATAATCAATCATGAAGTGCTCTCAGCAGTTTGCGGCAGGTTCCCCAGCGAATTTTAGTGTAATGTGGCAAATATTGTGTTTCAGTATCCAGGATTAAAAGAAGCTGACTGTCGATAGTTCAGTTCTCGGGCAGGAATACAGTCGATGTTTGACACAACTCTTTTTAAAACGTGTTACAGTCTTTTTATTTCGTCACGCGAGATTTCTTAGTGTGTCGTGCAGCGGAAACTGTGAATTCTGTTACCGAGTTTTTCTCTCATATTTTTTATAGTGCCGCTTTTAATATTCGTCATAGGGATAACTTCTTCAGTCACGGTGCACGCAAGTTTAGTTGGAGGTTCTTTTTTTTTTTTTAATTATCTGCCTCAGCGACAAAGTCTTTTCTTTGCATGGGAATGCATCTCAAAGTTCTTCGGCCGATAAAGAAGTTACAACCGTGAATAAACCCTGTAATATGTGTAACGTCTTCAACCCGTACACTTTCATCCATTGCTATCTAATAAGCCTTAAAAATGTTTCTACTCGATCTTAATTGACCATCATTTCCTCCCTCTTTACATCTCCAGCTACTGTGTTTCCACTAACACTTATATTTTTGGATTCATGCAAAAATAATTCCGGACACGTGGTTTCGGCTGCTGCAGTTACACACTCTGGAAAAATCTGTCCTTTTGCAAAATGTCCTGAGTTGGTTGCAGTTGAATTGGCCAATGTAAAACGTGCTTAACTGTTAATTCTTAATTTTAAATTGAGCCATCCCCGTTGTGTATATATAAACAATAGGTGTGGGGTCAGTCTATAACACAACACATTAGCCCACCAGCAGTAGACAGCAGAAAGGAATACAGAAACCGGAGACCCGCTCAAGAAAACAGCGAGAAAGCTAAAGCTGCCCCAAGATAGCGCACGTTACAGATCACCACCCCCCCCCCCCCATAGCATATACAAACATCACAGATGCTGAGATCTCACCATCGTGACGTATCCACTCCAACCCTGTAAAGAAATACCACTATACTTTCGAACGTAAACCTGATGATGGCCACTTAGGCCGAAAC
>Ga0131853_10005560_pt1 | contig 22739 bp, 18 predicted proteins | sample TergutLab28metaG_FD_92764 | JGI IMG/M metagenome (GOLD analysis project Ga0131853, IMG submission 92764) | Labiotermes labralis P1 segment gut microbial communities from Petit-Saut dam, French Guiana - Lab288 P1 (version 2) (version 2) | ecosystem: Host-associated > Arthropoda: Insects >...
TCTGATCCTGGGTCAACACTCTCGGCACAAACTTCGCTGCAGTCCGATGCATGTTCAGCTGTTCTGTGAGAATTCGCTGACAAGATCCATAACCAATTCCAACCTCTGCACAGAGATCGTGTAGAGTACGACGACGATCCTGGTTGACAGCCTTCCATACCTGTTCCACTTTTCAGGGGATTGTTGCCGTGCTTGGCCGACCTGATCGATCATCATAAGCAGTCGAAGTTCTGCCATTCTTGAAACGTCCAAACCACTCAAAAGTTCAGCTACGGCTCATGCACGAATCACCAAAAGCCTGTTTCAACATTTCAAAAGCTTCACTTCCCGTTTTACCCAATCTCACACAGAACTTGATGCGCACCCTTTGTTCGTCAACTTCCGCCATACCGCCGATATCAGAAAATCGCAGACGGCTGATGCAATACACACACAAAGACACGTGCAACAATCAAACGCTTCCAAATCCAACCACGCCACTCGGCACACTCACTTACAAGATACCACCGCAACACACCCTAGCGGGAAACTCGTGAACTACAAGCGACTTGCGTGTTATGAGCATTGTCCTGGGACTTTTGGATACACCTTCGTATGTACTGTGAACATAAAATTAGTATTTTCTTCATTTTAAGTAGATCTCTGCAGGAATCCCTACTTCTTAAATTTTTTATGATGCTAATATATATATATATATATATATATATATATATATATATATTTTAATTCTGAATATTTTAATGCTGGATGTTGAATTCCCCTCCAAAATTATACCATAAGTTATAATGGAATGTATGTAAGAAAAATATATCATTCATGAAGTCTCTTGGGACAGTACAGATTTAACTGATCTTATTGCAAAACAAGCAGAATTCAACTTTGACATTATTCAATCAATATGGTGTATCCAGGACAAGATATCACCTATTTTTAGGATTTAATAGGAATTTTATTGTAAACACAAAGTTTTTAGTTTTTAGGAATTCACCAGTTGAGGTATAAAACCATTGGATATTTGTGATGGATGCTTAAAGCTATTAAATTAATATTTAATAAGCTTAGGATTGTTGGCATGATTAGTAGTACCAATCTTAACACTGCTGATGATTGAGTCCACTACTGATACAAAGTATTTGTTAAAAGTGTTAGCAATCATAACATGGTTATCCGTTATCATATTATTAATTTTCAGTGACTGAATTCCCAATTTGCGATTTGTTTTACCTGTTTCTGTTTTAATAATCTTCCACATAGTTCCATTATATTTTTAGAGATCAAAATCATTGTATCATAGTGTAGTTGTTTCTGCAGCTTTGCTACTTTAGATAATATCTTACAATATCATTCATAATACAAATTAAGGTTGTTGTCATTACTCACTCTGTATTTTGGGTAAAGCTGCCTTTTCTTATTAGATGAGATCCTTATTCCTGTTGTTATCCAAGGGTTATACTTGTGATTAAATGTGATTTTTTCTTAATAAATCTAGAATAGAAAATTCTTAGATAGCTGTTCAGAAAATTGTTGTACATAATATTTACATCACTGCCTTCAAATATGTTATCCCAAGTTTTGTAACTTAATTTTAGTTGGAAATCTGTTATAGTGGTGCTATTAATATTTCTTAAGTAATGTGCTTCATATATTACTCGTTTATATTAAAAAAAAATAATATTCAGGGTTATCACTTGGGCGCCATGGTTGGACATACCGTTAATAAACGGACTAATGGTGTAATTTCTTGTTTTATGAAAAAATATATGTTGTCTGTTGCTGAAATAGATCCATTGTTCCTCTGATGAAACATGTCATTTCTCTTGTAATATTAATATTATTGCTATGGCTATAAGGTGTAAATATTAGTCTTGTTATTCTTGTTGATATAACTAGCTTTATTATGTCAGGGACATTTTATTTCAAATGTCAGTTTTGGGGATTAATGAAATGGTAATCACGTTTCCTCTTAAGTTTTAAAGGTCAGATCTTATTTTTTGTTTAAAAGACCAATATTTTTCTTAAATTATTGGAAGTTTAAAGTCAGTGTGGTTGTATCTTTTTGTTTTTGTGGGCTTTGGACACTTTTTTCCTAATTGGAAGCACTTACTGATTACTGTATTGGGTGGGGCTTAGTGTTCTAGTGTTGCACCATTCTGTTTATTAGGTTTGTTAGCAAATTTGCAAAAAAAGTCTATTAGCATCATCATGTCTGTCTGTCCTCCTGTCCGCATGCAAGGACTCAGCACCCACTAGACAGATTTTCATAAAAATTGGCATTGGAGTATTTTTTGAAAGTCTGTCAAGAAAATTCAATTTTGATTAAAATCAGATAAGAATAGTTACTTTACATGAAGACCTATGTCCATTTGTGATAATATCTCACTTGGTTTTTATTAGAATGAGAAATGTTTTAGACAAAAGTTGTAGAGAAAATAAACATACATTGTGTGTACAACACTTCGCCTCCCACCCCCCAGAAAATCATGTAATTAATGAGATAATGTGAAAAATTATGGTATGACCAGAGAGGCCACAGATGACAATATAATACAGTGCATGCACCTTGCATTCTGGATAACTAATGCTACAAGGCATGCACTCAGAATATGTAAAACATCTTGCTTTTTATGGCAACAATGGTTACATGAACGTGCCTCAATGTTATGTTTATAGTTCACTGCCTGTCTTGGTTTTATTTGTGTAATTTTAATTGTAGTTTGTTTATGATTGTTTGCTTTTTGGGTTTTTCTGTTTTTGAGAGTTTATTAGGTCTACTGATTTTTGGTTTCTGTGATTAATCACCATGGTAATGATTATTTTTGGTGTGACAATGGTTGATTTTTCTTTTATTATTTGGTACATATTTGTTTGTTTTGTCTTTCCTTATTTTTTGTTGAGGGGAACTGGGTTAGTTTTTTATGTGTAATGTGATTTCTTATAAGCTAGTTCTTTTGTGATATGAGTTTCTCTTCTTATGGTTTCGGCTAGAGAGGTTGTTGTCTATTGACATTATTTTTCTCATTTCTTCCTTTTTGTTTTTACTTATCTTACCATTATATTGTATGGGTAAAATCAGTTTGCTTTCTTTTTAGGTTTTTTAAAAGTACATTCATTCCTACTTTTTTTTTTTTTAATTTTGAGCTGGGGTATCAATCTGAGTGGATTCAAGCTGCTATTTACGTGCTGCATTAATTTTTTTTGGCATGACTTTCCTTGTTGGTTGGCATTTTTTATATTTACAGTTTATTGGATTCATTTTGTTTTTGTTGCATGATTTTTTTCGTAGAGGTTTATTTTATATGTGTATGATTTTGGCCTTTTTGGTTATGATGCCAGTGTTTGTGGTTCTTTTTTGACTCCCTAGGGCTCATGTAGAGGCTCTTGTTTCTGTTTTGATGATTTTGGCTGGGGTGTTGTTGAAGCTTGGTGGGTATGGTTTGCTTTGTGTTCTTCCTGTTTTGGGTAAGTTAGTTTTTGTTTTTAATATCATTTGGACTGTTCTGAGCTTGGTTGGTGGATTGTTTATTACTTTATTTTGTATATGGCGCTCTCCTCTGTGGCTCACAGTACAGAGTGACTGTTCATAGTGTACAGAGCTTGTTGACATACAGAACTTACCATTCAACAAGCTCACAGAAAATTCATTTTCATATGTTGAGATGCACTTGATTTTAATTTGAGTCATTTATAATTTCTAATATATATATATATAAACACACACACACACACACACACACACATACATACATATATACGAACATGTTATGGTCTAAATTTTCCGGCCTGACCAACTTTTTAAGATGACAGAAATAAAACAACTTTGCTATTTTTCAGTATAGTCTCCCTTTATTTCAACACACTTTTCACATTTGTGAACTAGTAACTCTATGCCCTTCAAAAAGTGCTCAGGTTCTTTATCTGCAAAATGGTCCATCACAGCTCTTTTGACCTCATCATCAAATTTCTTACCCCGAAGATCTTTCTTTAGTTTGGAGAAGGGGTAACAATCACTGGGTGCCAGATCTGGACTGTAGGGTGAGTGCTCGATCTCATCGAAGCCACATTCCGTCACTGCAGCCTTGGCAACAGCCACCATGTGCACTGGAGCATTGTCATGGAGCAGACGAACTCCACGGCCCAACATTCCTCGCCTCTTATCCTTGATAGTGTCGCGTAATTTGTGCAAAAGTGAAGTGAAATATGCAGCATTCACAATGATGTTCCTTTCTTTGAAATCAGTCAAAAAAATTCCTCTGCAATCTCAGAAGATCATTGCCATGATCTTGGCGGACTGAGTGACCTTGGTCTTTCTCGGCTGTGCTTCGCCTGGTTTGCGCCATTCCATTGATTCCCTTTTTGATAAAGGATCATAATAAAGGACCATGGTTTCATCCCCTGTAACAATTGATTCCAATACTTGCTTCTGATTGCCACGGCAAAGCTCCAAAATCTTCTGAAAACAAGTCAAATGGTGCTCCTTCTGAATTGAAGAAAGAAGTCTGGGCACCCAACTTGCACTGACTTTCTTCATGTGAAGATGTTCGTGGATGATCCGAATGATGGTGGTTTTAGGAATTTCCAGTCTTGCTGAGATTTCCTTAAGCATTAACCGCCTGCCACTCAGCAGTTCCTCTTCGATGAGCCTGATGTTTTCTTCAGTCACAACCTCCACGGGCTGACCTTCAAGAGGCAGCAGTATCTTATATGTGGATAACTGAAAGTGTTGGCCATAAACTGTTCAACGGTTACCGGGGTTCTTTCTCAAGGTGTAGAGGAATTAGGGAGTGAAGGTTACCACTTACCTGTTCACTCCCAAAATTCCTTCGTGTTGTTCACGGGGATAACTTTGCGTACCTGTAACTAAACGAAAACTTGTCCCCACCATAACATTTACAGTTATATGTTTAAATGGGATGGTATGATAAAGTGGTCTTTCATATTTTGTTCATTCAATCCAGCTACACGGGGCCATAGCCCATAGGATACAAAACGTAAAAAATTTGTGTAACATAAATAAGGCAAAATATGTACAGGAAAACATGGAAAAAAAAACAATCAAAATATTTACACATTAAATATAACACATGTCATTATGTGGCAATATTTTCAGCCTTTTAAAGTACTCTCTACAGGAATCTCTATTTCTTATTCCCACCATGATCATAGCAATTATCTTTTGCACTCCGAAAATAACAATACTGTCGGGGGTATTACCCCAAAATATTATTCTGTAAGTCAATATTGAATGGAAATATGAATAGTATATCAATTTCAAGGAATCTAAAGACAGGAAGGATTGTACTACTCTCATAGCAAAGGTGACTGCGCTCAATTTAGGTACAAAGGCCTCAATATGTTTTTTCCATGACAATTATCCAGAGTTAAGCCAAGAAATTTTATACTGTCAACTGTAGTTAGTTTCTTATCTTTATATATTATGTCAGAGTTACTAAAGGAATTATTCTTTGTTTGAAAATGCATAAAGTGAGTCTCTTCCCAATTTAAGGCTATCAAATTTGCACTAAACCATTGCTGTATGTGCTGAAGGACTTTGTTAGCATAATCTCTGAAATTTATCGGATCTGGGTTTCAGACAATCAGACTTGTATCATCAGCAAATAGGAAAATTTTATTGGGAAGTGATGAATGAGACGCAAGGTGAACCTAAATCAAGCAGACTATTTGTGTTGGAATTACTTATTACGTTACAATTATATACCCCATACGAACACACCCCCCCAAGCTGATTGTAAGTACTGATATACGTATGTGTTGTCCTCAAATCGCTACAGTATTACCAACGTAGGGCGCACATGCTCCCTCGTGTAAGGAGTGTGATGCATTAAATCACTATCAGCAGTTACGAATCCCTTTCTTTTTTGCCTAGTACATGATTACATAAAGTTCATGCCATTTGTGAATTTCAAACGCGTCTAATTCCAGGCAAGTGTTTTAAAACGTAATTATGAATTCTGAACCTTTGATTTCAAATTAACCGACAGAACAATTTGTTGGCAACATTGGCCACGCAGACGACGTGATTGGCACGGGCTGTGGGTGACCTGTGGTAAGCCGTATGACAAAACAGGTAAACCGTGTGTTCGTGGTTGTGATTCGAAAAAAATGTTACAGTAAGTGGCGAGTTTCGAAATGTGAGAGTCGTAGTAGGAATGTTCGTGCACGTCAGGTCACTGTGTAGTACTTTAGATTTAATTGTGAAACATGTGACCCTTTAGGGCAGTGCAGTAAAGCAAAGAACACGTGAAGTCGTAACATGAAACTGGTCGTGGTGGAATTTACATTTTCGCAATCGTTACAGTGTCACTAGCCACAGAATCAGTACGAAGATTCATAAAAATGTCATCTCGAACCATGTGCATTACTCAAGATGGTCCTGCTAATGCACTTGCTCATAATAAAGATTATACGCAGGTTGTCATTGCAGGAAGAAATGGTAAAAACTATTCTTTGTACTTAGTATTGTGCGATGTGCTACAGTCTCATAAGCAGTACCATACCATTGTTATAGAATAAATCTGTTTAGTGAATGTATTGGATGTCTGCGTTCCTTTTGCAGTCGTTCAGATTCAAGTACCCGCACGAAAAAAAATTCAGCCATGGTACTTGTGCAACTTGTGGCCGTTGGGACATACACATTAGTTACGCTCTTAGAATTTTTACCATTAAAGAGGGATGCTGTACCTTCCTTAGCAGGTCCTGCCTCAATGTGGGGCATTTGCATTAATTCCCAGTATAATTTCTGTCTATCTGTATAACAATACTGGATGCTAGTGTTTTTTTCCTGTATGTAACCTGCTTCTAATGTTTCCATAACTACCATAACACAAAGGACAATTTTATATTTGAATCTCGAATTGTAAAATTGGGTTAATTCTTTGGTACAAATGGGGTCACTGGTCCCAACTCTTGGCAGTAGTAGTAAATGGTGGTGTACTATATATATATATATATTGTTAGAGAGACTGTCCTATTTGGCGAGAGAGACTTAATAAAATACAAATCTCAGATAGCTGGTTTCTTAGGCCAAGATTTAAGATCACCAGCATATGAAGCATGAATGTAAACTTCTTAACTATGATGTTCAGTCTATAGTGTAGTAGTTGATGATTTGTGTTTGGCATGTACTTAAATCACGTTGACATGATAGTGTTTGGTTCATCCCATATCAGATCAACATGCAAGAGTGAAATGTTTAACCCATCCACTTTGGATGTGAGTGGAATATGGTGACCCGGTAGGCCCTGTGGATCTAAGTAAAACTGCCACATTGTGCTTGTCTGCTCCTTGTAGCAGACATTCAGCATTAAAAAAAAATTATAATATATATATATATATATATATTGCTTTACATGATGCAGCTTGTTACTCAAACTCTGGCCCTAAATAAGCTAGAAAACTCATTTTGGACTCATTTGAAAACAAGCATACCATTGGAAAGGGCATTTAATCAGCATTTTGATTTAGCTGTCTGTAGGTGTAATGGATTCATAGTTATAACTCTCATAGCATTTGCTCAAGATTCCGGAATTTTAGGAATTTTGTGCCACTCCTGTTTCAAAAGTATGACACTTCTCATGCTCAAAATTGGCATGGTTATGAGCATCCACAATACTTTTTAAATTAACTGAAATTTTCATACAGATTGATGAAGGTTGGAATGTGAGCTCGGTTGATTGAGCATGGAGTGACCCTCTTTTTGTGATAATTTTTGATCTGTTTGGGCTACTAATAGGATACTACTTTAAAACAGATCATTACTAACTTCTCATTTGTCTTTATCTGCTCATCATGCCCAGCCATTGTTCCATTGCATTTAATGTTACACTTGTAACCTTTCCAGCTGATACAGCTTCATTAAATAATCAAATATCAAACACTATAATCTGAAAAATATTGCCCATTTTAGTCCAGGTTGATAATGGTTAAGCATATGAAAGGGGTTGTGCCTGGAACATTTATGTTGTGGTACTGTGTATAAAATCAGTGGCCTTCAGTATTTTGTCTGTACCAAGTAAATTACCAGATAAAAATATTCACAGTCATCAGGAGAAATACTGGTCAGTCACTGACACAGCAACATTTTATGTATTTTTGTGTCATTATATTAATGATATATGTTTACAGTCACTTTCCTGCTATGGACATGAGAAAACTCACTGTTGCTTTCCTCCAGTTTTTTGTCCTTATTTCCCCCCTTATGCCTAGAAGAGGCCACCATGAAGAAACCGGTCAGTGCATTCCTTGTGTAATCACTAGCATAGCATAAATGAAAAGTGATATGTCATTTTTTAAAAAGGAACATATGGACAACTCTTGTTAGGAAGGTGCAGTAGCAAGCAGCATTTTTCAGTAAGTATGATTTGAATTTTTCACAGTGGTGAAGCTTCATATTGTGGCATTCTCAGTAGTGACATTGTGTTGTAGTTTGGTGGGTGGGGGCATGTGTTTCAAAGGGACATACTATGCCATTTTCAAGTTAAAACTGAGTTTTCATTACTGTAACAACCTCAAATCTGTCTCTTAATGTTGCTATGTTTATTCAGTCATATGAGAGGCTTGTCTGCATGTTCATTTATAACAAAGAAGTCTCATACCACATTATTCTTTAAATGCGTATTATTATCTTTACAGTTCATTATACAGCAAATCCTCATCATTTGCATTTTCTTTAAAATCCTGCAGACTGTGAAACCTTCATACACAAAGTCAAGATATTAAGGGAAAGATGGAGTTGTTAGAACCAGAGATATTTGAAACATTAAAATGTGGACATTCATGATTAATAATCACGTAAATATTTGTGTTGGTGTTTACTGGAGAGAGGCTGGTGCTCCTGGCTGATAGTTGTTGCAGTGATAAAACACAGTAGAGGTGCTTGGCAAAGAGGATGACAGAAGACTTAGTGAAAAAATGGGTTGTCTTTGATGCCTGTCCTTATTCACCTCCTTGTATGGTGCCATAACTGCTTCCATCTTATCCTTAAAATTTAAGACACTATCCATGAAATGTTTGACATATAAGATGTCCTGTGTCATCTGCAGTCAAGAGTACTCATCTACTGATACTTCTCAAGGCAGTGTCAGAATCTTCTTCATGTTCTGGTATACGGAACATATGAGCTTTCCAAGGTGCTCCTAAGTAATTTCAGCAGCATGAGAGCCAGGAGTTTCATGGATATCTGCTTCCTTGTAATCCGGGAATCCTTAGGCTATTATGGGATGTTTCTTGTTTTGTTTGGCTGGTTGGCAAATCCCTAGAAGTCATTAACTGCTTCAGGCCAAACCCTAGTCCCGCACTTATATAGAGCCATGGACTTTGACTTGTCTATAAACTTCTATATGTTACTATGCCGTCTACTGTGCTGTATAATTTCTAGCATTCAGTAACACTGACTTGGGTATCCTTCTCATCTGCATTTGGGGTACTGTGGCAGGTGCACTGAGTGTAATGGCTCTTGAATATTGCAATGGTTCCCTGGTCCTGTGGTTGTGGTAGTGAGGTTGTGATGTTGGGGTAGATATGCAACATGGATATGCAGATAGGTGACTGAGACTGTGGGTACCCTGGGGCATTATCAAGGAGAAGGGGGACCTTGAATGCTAGATACTTTGCACTTAATATTCCAAACCACCCTTCACTGGTGTGGCCTTCTCCCTCTCTACAGCATCACTGACTGTCTCATCTTACACACACACACACACACACACACACCTTCACACACGCATGCACACACACATACAATCTTTTTCGTCTTTCCAAGGAAGGGGTTATGATGACTATCACAAGAACATTTTTCATATAATTGAGCACTGTTTTTAAGGCTTTCTCTGTTCTTTTCTTCATTTTTTTTAGGAATCTAATCCTTGATTCAAGTACAACAACATGATTGCATCTGACAGCAGCAGTGCTCATTCCCCTGCTTAGTTTATCAAGCACTTGGGCTTTCTTTAAGAGACGCATCACTTTTCAGTTCTTTTTATACTTAAGCACATCATTACGATGTAGGTAACCCATTCCAGACACAATTAGAACACAAGGGCAACAGTTCTGAATATTGTGTCAAGTACAGTCAGTGTACATTCTGTATGTATGATACATAGGTAGTTGCAGAGCGAGACAGATGGGCAGATGAAGCCTATGGTGTATGGCTCTGCATGCCTGCACAAGTGTGTGACAGTGTGATGCACAAGGGTTGCCACAGTGATTCTGTGAATAAACAAAGTCACAATGTACAAACCTGTGAATGAGGAGAGTATGCTGTATAATATTTTAATTCTTCTATGGTACAATGACAATGAAATTTCTGTTTTGCAGTGTTCAAGGTATTTTCCATTGAAGATGATGAATTTGTAGAGAACTGTAATCTGAGAGTTGGGAAGAACTTAAATCTAAATTTTTCATGTAATGATGTTGCTTGGAACACAATTGAAGGTACAGTATCACTTGTGTAGTACGTATGAACTAGACTGTATATTCCCATGTTGTTAGGCAGTTTTTACTGTAAGGTAAAGTTTTGTCAGTTTTCTCAGAAGGACAAGCCATATACAAGTGTTATATAAGAGACACTATTTACTGTCTTTTATATATATATATATATATATATATACACACACACACACACACACACCAGCAACCCTTCAGTTTTAGTGCCCTGATTCATTTGATTGCCCCTGCAGTGCTGTACTCATTCTTCCAATGCTGCACTCACTAAGACAGTGCTTTTTATTTTTACTTATGTATGTATCATGGCTTCAGTCTGACAGAAGAATGTCACATGTTTGAGGATGTTTTTAAGGGTGGTATTTTTCAGAACAAGAACTCCTGTGAAGTTTCAGTGAGCAGAAATTGATATGTGTCTGGTTTCACCTTTCCTGTTGTTTGGATTAAATAGTTTTCACCTTCTGGTTGGATAATTCTTTTTGCCTTCCCCTCCTGCAACTATTCTTTCTAATTGATGCTTGTTGAAGATTTCTGCCAATCCTTCAGGTAGATGTTCCTTGAGTCCTCTTTGTGTAGGTTTGTGCAGATGGCTGGCATTTTGTAAACACAAAAAAGTACTTAAAAGATCAGTTGATTACACTAGCACCTTCTCTGAACAACTGACACTCATCTTCAGCATGCTGTTACTAATGACTCTTTCCATGTGCTTGTAGCGAACAGTGTCGAGAGAAATTCTGACATGTTCTTACAGTTTCCTGTTTTTATTTCTCATACTAACTACTTCTGTGAATATTGAGTATTGCTCTCTCATTTATTTTTCCAGACTAGCAAAAGGATGTTATTCTTTCTAATGTGGAAATACCTTTCTTCGTCAGATTCTGGCTCCCAAGTAAATCAGGTGGAAGGCCTCTGCTGGCTCTTGTTATGCCACAAATTATAGTTTTCTTGTTGAAGAGGGTTTCTGCAACCTCTGTCTTTAGAATATTGTAATGATTGTTCTGCTACAGATGGTGCTTCTGTGTTTGATTTTCACTGGTAAAGAATGACATCTTCAGCTTTTCCTTTCAGCAGTATAAATTTCCATTTCACAAATATTGCCATTCCTATACTCACATAGCATTCTAAGCAGTAAACCATGTTTCAAAATTTTGCCTGGATTATTTGCCCTGCATTAAATTTAATTTTGGTATGGTATTATTCCTGCATCCAAAGATTAGTCCTTTTCAGGACTGTGTGTGCTTCTGAATTCCTGCAAAGTACATACAAACAGAGTCACTTTTGAAGAATTTTCCTGATTTCTTTCAGTTATCACTGAAGCGACAAGCTTGCCAATTTGCTTCAGAGCACTTCATTCTCATAGTTTGAGGGAATAGAGGCGTGGAAATGGTTCAGTTCTGTTTGACAGTATTTTTTGATGTTGTCATTCAGAACCTGGCCTATCAATAACATCATGCAAAAAGCTCTTCCATTTCTGCAGCTGTTATGTCTTGCTACATGAGTGTTTTTTTTTTCAACTTTCTATTCATCATAATTTTTTCTGTGGTATAGTTTTGATTATTATGTGCCAGTTTGAATATGATCACTTCCTATGTAGAGTTTTACAGTCTCAGGTGTACTGTCTGTTCTTCAGACTTCAGATCATTTAATGCATATGCAAGATATTTACTGGTATTTGTATTTGACCACTTTTATCAATAATTGCATTATTAGGCTGTAAACTCTTACTATATTTGCTTTCCAAAATATCTGGTAATGCATTGGCATAAACTACAACAGTTTCTTTATCACATACAGTTTTACTGGGCCTCTTCATGACTTCACGCCTATACACAAGTGAGCTGTGAGTAGGGTGAAGGGTATGTTATTGTATGTTTTTAGTCTGAGTGCTTGTCAGAGAACGTTTGTTTAAAAAAAGGGCATACTTCTCAGTTGGCAGTCTCTAGTTAAGTTGCAACTGATCTTAAATGACTTGAGGCAGTGAAGTGAACCAGTAAGTACTGGATTGTGTGTGTGATGAAACAGGGTGTTTTCCCCAGCCTCTGCAACTTCATCAGGGAGAAAAATTGGAGTGATCCCCATGACCTGTACACAATGTGTTAAGATTTGAAACTTTCATTAACTCTTTATACATCAGTATGTGAAATATGAGAGTTTGCTAAAGTCTTCAAGTATATTGGTAGGTTTATTTATTTGTTTGTTTATTTATTTCTGTAATTACAATAAATATGTATCTCATAGCAACAAGATTTAATACTGGTAGATACCTTTTTGTAAAATTTAATAAAAATCTAGTAGTTATATCAAGGTGCGGCAGATAACATGCGTGTGGGAGGTGAGAATTGTGTTCCCATTAGGTGATGTTACACATTCAGTAATGGGAAGCCTGAAAAATAAATTTATTACTAAAATGTTTGAATAGGTTTCTGCCCATGCTTTTGTAGCAGTCATTGCACTTCTCTTCACAGACCATCTTTTAGCAACTGCTGCTACAAATGGTGCAGTTGTTGTATGGAACCTGAATCGAGTGTCACGATCAAAACAAGAACATGTATTTATGGACCACAAACGAACTGTAAACAAAGTCAGTTTCCACACATCAGAACCTGCTTTGCTCATTTCTGGTTCTCAAGATGGGACTATGAAATGTTTTGATCTTCGAACAAGAGAAGCAATTCGGACATTTTACAGGTAATATGTTAAGGAATGATTTAGGGCCCTATTTCAGCAGTTAAATTTCTTAAATTCATGTAATTGATTCTTCCTGTTCATATACACAGGGTTTGGGTTGTAAAGAAGTTCTTGATATGCAGGATGAATACAAATTATATGAGTGATAGCAACAACTTGTTGGTAAAAAAGTAAGAGCCACACATGCATTATACACACACACAGCTGTAGAGAGCAATGGATAACATTTTTGGTACTCTATGCAGCTTCAATATGTGCTCCATTTGGCACTGCACACATGAAGAAAGTATTCAGGCTTTGTGCCAAACATTTTGCAATAAAGTGTGTTCAGTTTTTTGCATTTGCTCTCCATATTTGATCCTTAATCTTCTAGAGGGTTATGGGCATTGGCAGGGTGTAAACTTCATCCTTCAGCAAGGCCCACAGGAAAGAATCAAGGATGGGTCAAATATGTAGGTTGTGGAGGCCAGCAAGTGGATCCCCTCAGTCAAATCATAACTCATGCAACTGGCTGTTTAAGAATGTTTTTGCCTCATTGTGGATATGTTGTGGCACCCTGTCATGTTGGAAAACAAGATATAATTTGTCCTGAAGTTTGTGGGGCATTAACCACAACTACAACTTGTTATGGTAGGCAGTTCTGTTAACAGTTGGCACAGAGTCAGAGTCTTGATCAATGCAAGGATACAAATAGGGCACATGTTGAACTTGCATAGGGTGTGTTAAGAAACTTCCTGAGGTGGTTTTTATATATATATATATATATGAGTTTAATTTATGTGTGTATGTGTTATTTCTTACTGATAAGCTTTAAATTGAGTGCATCATTTGTAGTCATTCTGTGTGTTGCTTTACTATGTCATATTTGTTTAGATGTGTCAAGAGAAGACTGAGAAAGAATTTGTTTGCTGTGTACTGTGATGCTAAGCCTCTGGCACTGCATGTCTGAACACTCAACAGTGCAATGTTTAATGTTCCATTTCAGTAACACTGAAAGTGTCCGCGATGTGCAATTCAGCCCCCATATCCATCATGCGTTTTCTGCTGTGTCTGAAAATGGCAATGTTCAACAGTGGGATATGAGACGTCCTGATCGCTGTTATCATCAGTTTACTGCTCATAGTGGACCAGTCTTTGCCTGTGATTGGCATCCTGAAGTTGCGTGGCTTGCCACTGCTAGTCGAGATAAAACAATTAAGGTGGAAACAAAAGCACTACCATGATTTTATCCAGGCACCTGAGGGCATAACTATATTCATTATACTAATTATTGATTAGGTTTGATCTGCTTGGTTTGCATCTATTTAAAACTCAATCAGGAAACTAGGTGTCCTGATCAGAATATTTGGGTCTGTTGCAGTTCAGGGTAAATGCCATGAGCATTTAAAAACTTTCTTGCCTTGTCCTTTACATAGCTGTAGTTTTAATTTTGATTTGATGCTGTTGACATTTATATATGACACTATCTTAGGTGTGCAGAAATTTTCCAAAAATTGTAAGTGTTGGAGGGGTGACGTAGGATATTCCCTACTGAGTATATGCTCAAGTATTTGGTGCCACCGTACAAAGTTAGTCATGACGGTGACCTGGCACCCAGGATTTGTGTACCCTTGCTCAGTCAGTAAATAACTAAGAACATTTACTGTTCAGACCTAAGGTATTACTACTGGGCTTGCATCAGTGTTAGTAGTGTTTGCAGATGCAGGGAATAAGATTTTAACACAAGAGAAGACAGTTCTTGAGGAATGGGGAGTACTTGATAATAAAATGCAGTATACTTTGCATAGTTTGGTTAAATAATATTTAGCTTAATGAATAGTATGACAGAAGAATGAGGAACTGGAAGTAAATGAGGGGCATTGATCTGTGTTAAGGTACTGTTTAGCATTTGTCTGGAGAGACTAAAAAGAAACAATCACATGATAGGTTAGCTGGTCACTAAGCCAAGAATCAAACTTGTACCTTTCAAATATGAAACTTGTCATTCAGCTGCAATATCTGGATTTGGAATAAGTAATGGGTAGTAACATAATACCTGACTGTCCAGTCCCATGATAAGTTGCCAGGGATGGGGGATGATACTTGGTGTTGATGACTGCTTTGTAAATTGAGTTCTTGTAGGAAAATAGTCCAGGTGTTGCATTGTGCACCTGTGATGGTCAGAGATGTATTACACAGCATCCTTGATGCATAATATCATCTTATTTTTCTTCATATCAAGGTTATCAGATTGGATAATACTGCAGTTGATGAAAATGATTACTGTAACGTGTACCAAAAACAAGTAAAACAAATTATCAGTAAACTGTAATATCGCTGTTGTACATTTAATTTCATGCTGTCTTTAGTGTCATTATTGCTATCATAACTTGAAGAAACTGCATAAACAGTCTTTTTGTAATGCATCTTTTTGGCTGTAACATGATGAAAGTAATGCGGGACACTGTATGCCTCAGCCAAGACCATTTTGGATTGTCTTTTAAGGATACAACAGCTGGGTACAAAGAACTATAGGGATATGGTGCAAGGGGAAACACATTATATTGAATTAATTACTTTATGAATTGTTATTTTTGTAATGCTGGATGTTTAAAGAGTTTGAGTATTGTTTTATAGCATCCAAAAATTGTGACACAATGCTGATGCAAAGGCCAGGCACATGTCTGCTAAAAATGATGTTTCTCTCAAGAAACTCCAGGCTGTGTTAGCATTATTTCTCTAGAATTCGCCTTTCTTTTTTACATTTGCTTCTAGATTGGCAGTTTGTTCATATTGAACTAAATGGTGTCTGTTTTCCGTCACAGTGTAAAATTAATTAAAAACAGATATGTAAGTGAAATTGTACTGTAATTTGGGTGCTAGCATTTTATGAAGTGTGGAATGTGTAAAAGGCAGATTCCCATGGACAAATCTTCATTAGATTACAGAAGTGTATCATGCAGTGGGGAATCAAACTATTTCAGTGTCAATTTTGAATTAAAACAATGGTAAGAAGGAAAATGACAAGAAGCATAACAGAATACATAGTGTAGCACTTAATATAGTGCATATATATAGCAACAGCCTTTGCCAGTATGGAATTTTCCTTGTCTGTTGTGTAGGTGAATAAATCTGACACACTGTGAGATAAAGAACGCATTTTTACAAGTTTCTGGATATGACATTTTCTGTGTAGCACTCACTCATCACTTTGCGTCACTTTACCAAGACAGTAATGAACACAATGCATTAACCTTGGTTTGAACCAGCAATGAGTGCAGCCCAAAGCCATGCTGTGCTGATTTAAGTTTTTAATGTGACCAGCGGATTGGGTGTAAGGGGTGAGTGAAAGAATGGGCTCTTTACCCGAAATGACATTCATCAACAACCAGTAAAGGAAGTGGACATTCATATGTTATTTGGTATCATTGACATTGCAGCTGTTCTATATATAATGACTTTATTTAAATAAATGAAATGTCAAATTAATGCTCCATACTAGTTTTGGTTCAAATTTTGTACATTGTTTTAATCCTTAAAAAATCAAAAGGATGTTGTAGGCTCATTGAAGTGTTGTTTCCTTAATTTTTTTAATTGTATTCTGTAACAATGCATGCCCATTGTGTCATAGCTTGTGACTTGATGCACTGCCACAGTATCATGAATTACATGTCAGTATTGAATACTTCATTATAATATTGTCTTTAGAGTTGATAGTTTTCAGCATTAGGAAAAAATTGTCATGTTGGCAAGAGATGTAGACAGGATATTAAAAAATAAGCATTAATAGGAATAGAAAAGCCTATATATATATTTTGTTAGCATTATAAAAAATCCACCAACATTGTTTTTTGTTCATGAACAGTGCATGTATTTTGAAATTTTTATGTGTTTATAAGAAATAATTATAGGTATATGCCTAAATGTCTTTTGATAGTAATGATATTCTCAGAGACCATGTCAATATTAGTCCTTTGTTTTATAACTTTTTTTGTATGACTTGTGTGTGGGTATATAATTTAGCCTTAAATGTTTAAAATTACAATGCTGGAAAATGGGGCTCAGTCATGAAAGAGTAGTGAGCATGTGACCAAAATATGTACGTTCATTCTTTCTGCAGTTGGTTTTTACACTTTGGCATATTTTGCTTTTGCAGCAACAACTTTTTGGATTGTGGAAAAGATCACAATATATTGATCTGTGTTGTGCACAGTTTTAAGTAATGAAACATTCCATTGAAACACACATTTTTATGAGAATATCCTGTTATGGGTCTGTTTGTTCTGATATAATGGAATTTGTTCAGTGTGTGTGGCAGTTTTATTCACTCTTTGGATTTGGTGTGTAAAATAAGCCTATATCATTTTCATTCATCTGTCAGCATATTTGTTCTTCTGAACTACTGAAGTGATTTAGTTAACGTTTGGTTTATAGGTTTATGAAGAAGTTATGAGGTGAGTGTTGCAGTACCTGTGCTGGCCCAATATGCCTTCATGGCGTGGACAGGGACAAAATTATCTTGTTTATTATAGCCTGAATAATTGATGTAGTTCCCAAAGTGATGAATAGAAAGGGTATGTGATCCAATACCACAGATCAGAAAGAGGGTGAAACAGCACTGCTGACCTAAGATAAGTTTTGTTATTTGTTGAGGTACAATTATATCACATATTACTTATCCAGCAAAAGGGTGCAGGGAATAGACTGACTGGTCTCATTACAGTAGGTGACATAAATATACATTTAATTAAAATCTGCTGCTTTTACATGAAAGTCTTTTCATTGTGGTGAAGATTTTTATAAAATTATGGAAAAACATTGTCTGTGTGGAGTGTGATATCTGTAGAGACATTCAGTCAAACACACGGAATAACAATGAACACATCTGGAAATATGCGTCTACCAGGGGCTGAAACCTTCATACACTTGTTTCTTTCTAGGTGTGGGACCTGGCAGGCAAGCCATCTTTAGAGTACACGATTCACACCATAGCATCTGTAGGACACATTAAATGGAGGCCTCAGCGGAAATACCACATTGCCAGCTGTGCCTTGGTAGTGGATTGTAGCATCAATGTTTGGGATGTGAGACGACCATATATTCCGTTTGCTGCATTTAATGAACATAAAGATGTCGCTACTGGTGTTGCATGGAGAGGTGATCCTCATGTCTTCCTCTCAACTAGTAGGGTAAGAGCATGATGATGGTTACTTAGATGAAATAACAGATTGTGTGAGGAGCTGGGATAGCAGTCAGTGTGGTGGTTAGGCTGCAGGTTGGACTATTCATTGGGTACTGGGAGCAGTTTTTCTGGGGAGTAAAGCGGCCAGGGCATGGGGTGACCACACCCCTCTGTCTAGTGCCAAAATTCAGAGAGTAGTGGATCAGTGCCTTCATGGCATGTATAAGTGCCCTTTTACATTTGCCATATTTGAGGAATAGATTGTGAAGACATCAGTTAGACTGAAGTAGCTCAGTTTCTGGTCTGATTGTGATCTTGGGAATTTCTTGATCAGCTGATAAACTTCCAGCTGCTAAAGCAGAGTGCTGTACCTTGGGTTAAATACAGTGTTTTTCCACTGTGATGTGCAGGACTGTACCTTATACCAGCATGTGTTTCAAGATGCCTCACGTCCAGCCAGCAAGGCAAATCCTCAAGCAATATCTCTGAACAGCAAAGGTGATGTGATGTATGCTTGTCAAGTAAACGTGAACCAAGCGCGTGGATCAACCAAACTGGCAGGCATCCTTCGGAAGGCCCCCCTTCATAGTGAGCAGTTCTGTCAGGCAAACAGTGTCACACACAGGTTCTTGTGTAAGAGTCTACGGGAGACACGATGTTTCCACGAGTGTGCCCGCAGATACATTTTGACTGGGCGCCCATTGGCTGATATTTGTGACCACAATGCTGCTGTAGCAAAAGACCTAAATAGACATCATGTAAGTCACTTATTGGCATACTGGATATGTTTGACACATCCAGTGCTTGCATGGTATTTTAGTATGGCATAGTACTAATAAAGCATTATGCTACTAGTTAGGTGTATTTCGAGGTGCTCTTACTCTGTCAAAGTTGTTGGTGCTTCTAGAAAAATACATATTTTGTGCACTGATCATGGGAATTTTCTGCTATTTGCAGTTATTTGTTATAATAACATAGGACTCCTATGATCAAATGTGATGGAATTTTTCAAGACTTATGCATTACTGGTTATAGTGTTGCAAGCCAAGAACTCTGTATTGAAATTTGACTTTTCTGGGGTAACATTATGCTCTTTTTTTCAGATCTAGACTAAATTTGTAAACATAGGGAATCTGAAAGTTAAAACGTCTTTTGGGCACCATTTTTAACATGCCTTTACATCTGGCATATTTTCCAAGAACCATGTTGAAACCTAGCACCAGTGTGTATATAAAATTAAGCATGTCATTATACACTCATTACGAATGCTTTGACATTCCAAAGGATATTGTTTCTTAAAGAAATGTACTTTAAGCTCCAACCATGGCAGCTGTCAGAGAAGCATTGAATTGGAAGCTCTCTGCAATAGGAATTTAGTGTCTGTCTGTCTGTCTCTTGCAGCTGAATTTAACTTATTTCATAGAATCTTAAAGTGCTATCAGTTTTAAAGTCCTCATATCTTCAGAAAACATTTGTTGACACATGTCAAGCTCTTGTGTTGGAGTATTAGCACTTTATCATCAAAAATACTCATCTTCGAAGAGAGTGGATTGGCCTGAATTTGCCTGTCTACTGTTAATTCACCGATGTGTGGTGTCAGAGAATGTAATGATTGAAATTCATTTGTTTGCAAAATGTAGGCCCTTTAATTTTTGAAGCAGGCATTGTACATCAGACTGTGACTTTTGTGTCATGTGAAGCGGATTTTGTCAGGTGGACTGAAATAGTGTAGAGGATGTACTTATAATTTGTGTTGTATCAGAACCTCTTTGTGCTAATTACAGGTGAGCTTGGTTTGGAGTGTTGTGAAGACATTGTACAGTAGCAAGGAGGGTGATTTTGGACAACAGACTCCATCTGGGAATGTATCAAGGGAGGAAACAGGTTTGGGTGTGCTCCCAAGTTCATTAGGAGCCAATACAGGGGCTGAACCCAACAGTACTGGTGTAGGTGGAGACAGTGATCAGTGTTCATTACTTGGTGGTGGTGGTGGTGGTGGTGGAGAGACACCTGGGGGTGCAGTGAGTGCAGGGGAAGATGAAACTGAAACAGATGAAACTCCGGAGCAACATTTCAATGGTAGGATTGGTTTGGGAAATCTTTCTTTCCCTCAGGGAGATTTTTTCTTTGGTGATGGAGAAATGGATCCATTAAGTGTGGACTTTGACCGGATGAATAATGGCATGATGGGGATGAGTCTGACTAATGGATTGCTTGGTGGTTCACACATGCTGCTAGATTCTCAGATGCAACAGGACTGGACCCTTCCAAGTGAAGCATTTCCCTTGAGACATGAAATCCAGGATCGGTCACCACCACCAGAACAGTTCCCAAATCATGGATCACTGGATCTAAATGATCATGGTGAGTTTTAGTGTGCAGTGAAATGTGCTTACAAAAAATGCTGGCAAGCCTTAGAAATTTCTTCAGACTAAAGTTCATCTTAACCCTTAGTTGCTTCATTTAATAGTGGTGTAGCTTGATTTGATTGGGCCAGATAATTTAAATCAAAGTGTTTCATTGTGTTTTATTTCAGTACTAACAAATTAATTGAATTAAATATTGTGACATATATGCCTGTGGGTTTAACAAATAACAGCGCTTATTGACACTGCAGTTAAAAGAATTAAAACAGTCAGTAATTAAAACAGAACACTCAAAAGAATTTCATGAATCACTCATGAGAGATTACCCTGCACTCGTACGTTTAGTACTCCGGGCTCATAGCCTTATCTACACTTTGCTTAATTCTGTTGTCTTCTGATGCTCACAGCACTGACACCAGTCTTGAACAGTACTCCACACACTCATTTCTCCACTATGCGATGCACTAATGCATTTCTGCAGTTACAGTCTCCCTTTACACGGTCATCCACGCTTGCTATCCACTATACGCAACACTCCTACTTGCCATGACATGACTATGTTTGTGCTGACCATTGGTCCTGTATGCCACTGATGTGTCTTGGACTCTGTCCCTGTCAGTCTTCTGGAACCGTCTGGCATTCTGTCTCTTTCTCTCAAAGGCATTGGCATACTGGCAGCCTTAACATTGAAGGCTTTGCAGGTTGCCACACTACTAGGTGCTGTTGCCCTCTGTTACAGTATTTTAAACTGCTGTATTTCTCTTTGTGTATGAGCAGACGTTTTGACTGCCTATGGTGCTGTATTAGGTAGAAAATTTTTCAGTTGTAAATTACACTGTACATTCTAATACACTGTGACTTTCAAATAATTTTGCTCTTTGTTAAAATAATGAGGTTTCTCAGTTAAAAAATTAAACTTGCCCATTGTAACTGGTTACATGCAGTGTACAAGTCATAATCCTAGTATACGAGGTTTGTTCAAATAGTATCCGGATTGGAATTTTAGTGGTTGTACACTGGGTGGGATGTGTTTGCAAGCAGTCTTGACATGTTTGTACATGTCTTAGCAACTCATGACATAAGTTGCAAGTGGCTGCGTTTGCTCAGTTGGCTATAGTAGGTCGGGGAAGTAACACGTGCATTTATGTCGTAGCGATTTTTATGATGTGTGAAAGTACCTAACAACACATTTGCATCAAGTTTTGTTTTAAAATCGGAAAAACCGCAACGGAAACATATCAATTATTGCAGCAAGCATACGGTGAAGATGCAGTGGGTCGTACACAAGTGTTTGACTGGTTCCGTCGATTTAAAGAGGGTAGAACCTCTGTTGAAAGCGACCCCCTCTTGGGACAACCATCAGCATCAAGAAACGAGGAAAAGATTGCTAAAGTTAGAACAATCATTCGCAGTAACAGGAGATTGACAGTACGAGAGATAGCTGATGACTGTGGGATCTCCGTGGGCTCATGCGATGCAATTTTATCTGACAATCTGCACATGAAATGTGTGTGTGCGATGTTTGTGCCACATTTGCTAACAGATGACCAACGTGAGAAATGCCACACAATTGCGTGTGATTTGTTTGAGTGTTCATGTGAAGACGTGCAGTTTTTTAAGAACATTGTGACAGGTGACGAGTCCTTGGTATGACACGTTGACAAAACAGCAATCGTCACAGTGGAAGGGTCTCATGTCTCCGCAACTAAAGAAGGGGCGCCAGGTGCGAAGCAAAACAAAACTGGCGTTTTTTGATTCTGAGGGTATCGTACACCACGAGTATGCTTCTGACGGGCAAACATTTAACAAAGAAATTCTACGTGGAAGTCTTGTGATGTTTGCATGAATCAGTTCACTGAAAACGACCTGAAGAATGGTGGGATGGCGACTGGATCCTGCACCACAACAATGCATCCGTACACGCTTCACATCGAGTGCAGCATTTTTTGGCCAAACACGGCACCGCTCAGTTGCAGCAGCCGCCATACTCACCAGATCTCGCACCGTGTGACTTTTTCCTATTCCCAAGGCTTAAGAAAGTTCTGAAAGGACACCAATTTGAGGCA
>Ga0131853_10005561_pt1 | contig 22738 bp, 9 predicted proteins | sample TergutLab28metaG_FD_92764 | JGI IMG/M metagenome (GOLD analysis project Ga0131853, IMG submission 92764) | Labiotermes labralis P1 segment gut microbial communities from Petit-Saut dam, French Guiana - Lab288 P1 (version 2) (version 2) | ecosystem: Host-associated > Arthropoda: Insects >...
ATGAACTTTCGGGTTCCATGAAATGCGGGGAATTTCTTGACTAGCTGCAAACCAGTTAGCTTCTCAAGAAGGACTCTGCACCAAGGAGTAAGTAAGTAAGTAAGTAAGTAAGTAAGTAAGGTTGTTCCAAACTCTTCCAACTTTTCAAAGGAACTACTATCAAACTTTATGCAGTGATTTCGTCCTGCATCCTGATCTCAAAACGTGACCATGTACTTAGTTTTATTAGCATTTACTTCTAGCTTAGTCTCCTTACTAGCAACTACTAAAGCTTCTGCGTTTTTTTATGGTATATATGCTTCCGCCCAATATGTTAACACCAAAAGCATAAACTAGAATCTCATGAGTACCATGTAATTTCAAGCCATCCTGGTTTACCTGAACCCTCCCAATTGCGTAATCTAAAGCAAAGTTGAAAAGCAATGGCGATAAAACGTTCTCCTTTTTCTCAGACCACTCTCTTCTCATAATACATGAAATTAAACCTGAAACATGACATTTAATGCCTTTTAATAAATGAGTTAAATATAAGCCGAACTGATTTCAAAATATGCAGGAAATATCATTATTAGACTATATTTTATATCACGAAATTTATAGAATCGAAATTTTATAAGCGTTTACGGTTGTGGTGTTCCTTCGGTTCTACCGATATACGTCAGAATGTAAATGGCCCAGTGTGTCCAGCGCGTTAACGTTTATCCCTATGGAAACGATGGGAAACAATAGAACCCGAAAATATCCCAAATAAGATTTCAGACCAAAGATAGGACAAACAATTCAGGTAGTTCAGCAATCAATATTTTGCTATAAGCTGACGGACTTTTGATTGTATAAATAACTGACTAACTACCTGAAGGATTAACCAAATAATTATAGCCACGTCGAAACATGATGCTCATTTCAGGATTTAAATGTTGAATTCCCGAGAAGCTGCAGTACAGCTACAGGACAGCTACAGCTACATCTACAGCTACAGCTACGTTACTTCAGTCTTAAGTTCAGGCCTCAATTTTCACGTCCATTTTCCGTCAAATGCCCCGGTTAACTGCTCAGTATATTCTTACGTACCCACCAATCCTGCAATCGGTCTCTGCGGTCCTCCGCCTGAAAAGCTGCGGTTGTGATCATAGACGGACCAGCTTATGGAGGAAATAAGAGACAAATGTGGTCATTTTAAGTATTACGATAACATTTAACGATCTTGTAAAAACCACACTTATTCAGTCTAACACAACACAGGTTTATTTTTATTTAGCTGATTTCCCTTACATTCATGCTACATGTTTCCGTCGGTACTTAGGCCATCCTCAGGCATGTCAATACAGAAACCATATGAAGGATGATACAATAAAAATCTAAAGGTCCTCATTTCTACAGTCACTTGATAATTTTAAAACGTAAAGTAAGTAATATACTAGTAAAAGAGCCATGTAACTTCAAAGATGCATGTATAAAGATTTACTAGGTTAAGCCCTCTTGTGTTACAGTAAGAGGTAGTATTAAAATGTTACTATGATTCGGCGTATTTTTAACTGACACGGCATGGCATCAATGCAGCGCATTTTTTATAACATTCTTCTTTGAAATCAGTTTACATGTTATAGGCCAGGATATAATTTAAGGTGTTGGTGCAGCCGTGTTTATTTGCAGGCAGTTCGGGTGTCAATTGGATTAAAATAAACTTGTGTTGTGCTAGACCAAATAATTGTGGTCTGTTTAGTGACAAACAGAACGCGATGGCTTCCATAAAGTTGAACGATCTTGAATCTAATATTTTTGAGCAGCGTTTGAAGTGACGTTCACGTCTAGGCTAATCTTTACCACCGTACAGTCAAACTTCAGTATCAAAAAAAATTAATTGTCGTTGTGATCAATCCTCTAACAAAATGATTGTCTTCCCCATCTCTCCCATGTAAAGAACTTCTCATTGCGGCTACAATACCCCCCTCCCCCCTAACTACTTTTCGTTTTTTTTTTCGCACCTCTTCTGTCGTGTGTATATGATTTTGAATATGCTCGGATTATTATGAAATATATATGGCAGCAATTCCCCTTCGAATTCAATACACTTAGCAACTAAACTTTTATATATTCTACATAGTAATACATTTGCCTTTATGGAAATTTGTTTTTACAGGCACTCAGGAGACAATGTAAGATATCGATATTGTTATATTCAATCTGTGGAGTGAGGCTGTTGTGCTCAATAAATTGATTTTAATGTAATTTTTTGAGAAATTTATTTAGGCTACTGTTAAGCTTTCCATGAACTTCTCTATCAAGATTATTCCCCTTTGCTCGAATGAATTACTATTGCGAAAGGTATAATAGACAAAAGTGTGAATAGACCTCACAATGAAACTGAAGTTGATAGAATTGAAATCTTTGTTTATATGAACTATAGTTTAAGGTTCTTCATATACCACATCACGTTATATCAAGTGCGAGAATGTTCTAACCAACAGTAAGTATTTTGCATTGAAAATCATGCAGAATGCAGTCTTATGATATGAAATAAAAAACTTAAAAATTATTGTGTTTAAGAACAAGGAATTCTGCACAGAAGTAAATATCCTACATCCCAGTAACGTTTTCAACTGTACTGAGAATTTACTGAACGTTAGTAATTAATAACAACAACATATTCCAAATTCTTTATAGCAAAATGCCTGCAAGTATAGAATTACGCTGTTAGAAATTTGACAGGCATAATTGTCTTAAGATTCGCATAGCCTCCCTCTTTGAAATTCCTAATACAATAACGAATTCTTCACAAACCCTGCAACTCTAAGGAATTCTGGGCTCAACCCCCATAGACCAATGTGTAAATGAAAAAATATTAGGCTAATGTTTGTAAACATCAAAATTCGGGCAAGTTGGTAGTAAAGGAGGTTAAGTCAGGTTTTACGCTAAAGCTATTTCTTTCGTAAACTCCCTTTGAAGGTGGAAGGTGAAGTGAATTTTAAGTTGTTCCTCGCTTAATTGAGCACACACCCATGAAAAACTATGAGTCCATACATACCTACACTCTGCTCTAGATAGATGTAAATGGTTGGCTTCAACTCTCGGCCGTTTATCATAAGGAGATAGAGTCGCTGGCACCCATTGTGACTGCAGGGGCGCAGAGTCTTGACGCTGTGGATAATGGGAATAACTTTGCCCGTTGCTGAAATGCAAACCTATTTCCTGGGTCTGTCAGCTCGTAGCAAATCATTGTATTGGCTGAGCTATTCCAGTCACAAAATGGCAGTTTTAAATTCTGCCATTTGCGAAGATTAAGTCAAAATAACATTACAACACAAGTAATATAGCCGAATCTTATGTTTATTGGACCGAGCATCATAGTAATAGTTGAAGAATAAAAGACCAACTTGATGTCAGTTGCTATTTTATTTCACTTCTTATGTGCTCAACATGTTTCGGACATTAATATATCCATCATCAGGAGCTTGCGACTATACTGTTGAATTACCACATCGGTCGTTTTGTTCTCCAACACACAACGAACCGAGAACAAAACGACCGATATGGTAATTCAACAACACAGTCGCAAGCTCCTGATGATGGCTATATTAATGCCCGAAACATGTTGAGCACATAAGAAGTGAAACAGAATAGCAAGTGACATCAAGTTGGTCTTTTATTCTTCAACTGTGTATAGCTGACTTTGGTTTCCATTTTAGTGCTACTAAATTAGAAAGTCAAATCCCATTAGACCAGCCTAAATATTGTCTGAAATATCCCGGCTACAACGACTGTTTAAAAGGAATTTGTACTACGTGATAAAATACTTAAAACTCTTCATTATTCCAACGGGATGCACTCAAATGTTTGGTATGTTTCTCACAAAATGGAAGTATTAACTGATTGGCCTTGGTGGCGGAGACGGTGCCTTTCCTTTTTGAGGCAAGATGTAATATGTTTTATATTTTATACGAGTTTAGTCTTAACGCTAATTCTGTCTATCTTACTTTCTATTCTCCTCCAATTTAAATGTTTTTTACTTCTCCCACAACTATCACATCCATCTATATTACTGTAGCCTATTGCAAATCTTTCGCTGCGTTCATTCTTCAGAGGTTTGAAACTCTGACACCGTTTTAGGTTGCCAAATAGATTAGACCCGATATGAAATACGTAATAAACGACTAGTCCTTTCCGAGATCATCGAAGGTAGATATTTTTCCTTAAGGATACATTACAGTACTAATATTTCGGTCTCGGAAATAAATATTTACGCTATGAATTGAAAAATACTTACATAAATAATGTATGAACCTAAAATATTGCTTACTTTAACGAAAACTGTCGCAGCCTGGGGTACTAATGTAAAATATGACGTTGCAGGAGCTTAATTTGTGGAAAGAAAATCTTCCATAATACCTTTCAATCTTGCCAGTACGGTCTGTGTTACAACCTTTCACGTGTTCTTAGACGGCTTCTTCAAGTAGGATATGGCATTGTCTTCATACTGGCAATTTATAAGGTCTGTTCGCTCTATGCAAGGACGTTTTGCAGCGAATTGCGTCACCTTGTTCCAGATGTACATAATTACCTTGACCCCCGCAACTGCTGTATGGTCATCTTGCTCTCTTTGTCTTTTCCGCTGCTCTGTTCGTTCTTATACTCCAACTGTTGCAGGTCGTTTGCTGCAGGCTGTGTTTTTACGAGAATGAAGGCCTTCATGGTCGATCCCAGGACCGCGTAGTCTAAGGCATTGGTATGTGGCCGCTCACTTGCTGGTATTGTGGGTTCGAATCCCGCCAGGGCTCATGGACGTCTGTCTCTTTGTGTTATGCGTTGTCAGGAAGAGGTCTCTGAGTCGGGCTAGTCATTCGTCCAGAATCTTACCGATTGTGAAGTGTTTTACTGAGTGCGACTGTGAAGCCTCGCTAACGAGGAGGCCCTGGCCCACTAACGGCTGTTACGCCACGGGGCGAAAGCCTTTATTTGAAAATGTTTGATCGACACTGGGATGAGTCCTTCAAAGCCGTCCCATCACCTAAAAACAGGAACTTGTTTCCGAGTCACACGATGTAAGTCATTAATTCGAATGGTGATGCAATTAACATCGCTTTGAATAACTTCATTATGGAACATCGTCTACTTATAATTTAAATTTCACATTACTGTCGAACGGTGAGCTGGCTTCATCACACTACACAGCGCGAGAAATGGTGTTGTGGCTTCATATTCCGCGCTTTCATTACACACGCCAACACCCATTATTGAACGTTGTCATTAATTTACCGTTAATATGAACGGCCCTACTTCCTGCTATTATCAGAGTGGATGGTATAATAGTTTTAAAATTGTAATAGCCTGAGGAATTACGTAAACATTGTCATGGTTGTTCCCAATTAATTCCGTTAAATCGTATGACGTATTACATCTGTCATTATTAATTGTTGCTAGGACAGGGACATACAACCAATTGATTTGTTATCGAACTGCCTGTTTGTGTTCATCTTCTGGTTCAAATCAACACAACGTTCAGATAGACATACATTTTCGATTCTGTTAAACTATATATGAATACTGTTGTTACCTCTGATGTGTCGCCGTGTAGCTTGCCATATACCAACATTTCGAAAGGAAAATTTGTTTCCCTAAGAACCTCAAATCTCACAAATATTCAACCTTGATGTTTCTTCACTTCCTTCTTATCAACAACATAAAAGCGTCTCGCTTGCGACCGTCTGAGGTTTGAAGGGAATGCAGTCATTCGGTGAAAATTATTGTGTTTTAAGTTGCGGGTTGTTATATCTCTGTGAATTGTGTTAGAGAATTGTTGGTTTTTAGTAGCGTCGGACTTCACTGTGTTGAGGAAAAAAGTAGAAATTTAATAGTTCCCGGAATTGCAGCTAAAAACTTTGAATAAATGGATATATAGTGGCCAACAAAAATAAACTTCATTATTCCTGTAGTTCTTATGTGGTGGAAAGTGATGGTAGTACAGGATTTTACATTGGCTATGCCACATACCGGAGATAAAGTCAGGCAGACGGTTTAAAAGCTATACATATCCTTTGTTGCATGGAAAGGATTACCTACCAAGCCTGTTAACAGTAGCAACTAACAAAATTTGGTGGGAGGGCTCTAATACCGGGCGCTTAAGGTATAAAATGAGTTTAAACAGATGGGGAGGGAGAAAATAATAATGGGATTCGTACCGGCAAGCCTATACTTCATTTAATTACTTTTAATTAAAGTAAGCTGTATATAGGTAGTGCAAGCTTGAACCATCCACCACACGTGTGGCGAAGTACCTAGCCATGGAAAACACCTCCATTGTGAGCGTTTTGCTAGTCGTTAATAACGCAACCCATGCAGACCGGAAGGCGTAGGCGTAGCAGGTATAAATGTGACTGGTATTAGCAACGTTGACACTCCGTATTCCCTTTCCACCACAGCACAGTGGTGTGTTGAAGAAAAATGGTATGACTGGGAAAGCTAAATAAAGTGATAAGGCTTCAATCCTCTACTAGAAAAGTACCTGTTTCGACTCTCGGCCGAGACATTACCCATTCTGACAAATGTTAACTGTGGCTGTCCTCAGTATTTGTAGCGAATTCCCGGGAATACCTCTTAATTAGGCAAAGGCCACTTCTTTTGGCACCCTTTCCATTTATTTTTGTGGTTCTTTTGATATTCAGAGTTATTAGTCTGAGACAATGACAGACTTTAAATAAACCCTAAGTATGTATAAACATAAATATAAGTCCGTATATAAATACTAAACCTAGCTTGTGACTCTAAGCTGTGTTAATCCAATCCTGGTTGTATTTATTTGATGACACTGTCAATAACTCAGACCCAGGGTACAATGCTTGAGTGAAAGTGAATAATTGTGAATAATTAACGACAAAGAATGTAGAAGGAAACGGATGTATCTTAATTTTTTAAGTGTAGGGCCCTATATTTAAGTAGAAGAATTAATAAAACCAACAAGTATTATCAATCAGTATATTTAATATTCGATTCTAGACTCTAACCAACCACCTCATGAAGCAGGCGGATAAACAGTTTTAATTCCTGACACGCCTAATTTACAATAAATTCATGTGTAGATCCGACTAGAATTTGGTGTATGAGACAAGCGCCGAAGGAAGCGGTTGATACATTTCTCTTCACCTACAAAAAAAGCTGAAAATTCACCTAGCATAAAGCGTATCAGGAATTATCCTAAAAGGTAAATGTAGCCGGAGCGTGATGCAGTACTCTTCGCTTATATTGTTACATTAGTTGTTAGTATGTTTGTCGCAAACCGGTTTGAAGCCGAAATCGTATCCCTTAAGAAAGCTTGAAGTTCACCTCAATAAATATCGTGGGTGGTCATGTAGTTCGGGTGGTTGATAAAAGAAATGCATATTGAATTTTCTTCGAAAATTTGATGACAATAAACCAAATGGAATATTCAGACTTAGGTGGGGCTAATATGAAATGTATCTGGAATAAATAGCATAGGTATGTGTGAAATGACTTTTTTGATTAAATTAGCGATAAATAGCGGGCTCTTATTTAAATATTTCATTTGAGGGTTGTTTGACCGTGCATCTTCCTCATAAAATAAAGTGAAATGCCAACTTGATGCAACTAGGCAATTTTATTAATATATTCTTAGCTCGACATCTTTCGGGCGCATACGCCCATCATCAGGAGCATTAGATGTTGAGTTGCAGCGTATGGCTTTCTACACCGAGTTTTTGGATGGTTAGTGGTCTTCAGAGCCGCTGCGTAGGTCGTGTTTACGGTCCGGATGGTGCCGCACGGTTCCATCCGCACCGTAAACACGACCTAAACAGCGGTTCTCAAGACCACTACCCATCCAAAAACTCGGTGCAGAAAACCATACGCTGCAACTCAACATCTAATGCTCCTGATGATGGGCGTATGCGCCCGAAACATGTCGAGGTAAGAATACATCAATAAAATTGCCTAGTTGCATCAAGCTGGTATTTCACTTTATTTTATGATATCGTTTCATGTCTCCAAAACGTTATGGAATATTCTTTCACTAGCTGAGCAACTAGTATCTTCTAAGAAGAACTGTGAACCAAGAACTCTGTTGGTGTTACAGGTTTTGTAAAGAAATACATTAATTGTTCAGGGTTGGAACAAATTCATGCAGTTCAGAAATTGGTAGTCCCTAGATCCCCTTTAAGTTAGGAAAATTCTTTTCTCTAAATGAGAAAATAAACTTTAATTAAAGCGACATTCGGCCTTTTCGCCAGTCTTTTATGTTCTTGTAATTGTCATATTTACGGATACAGCTTTCATAAGTCACTTCTAATTAAGAAGAGATGTTTCATTTTCAAATATATCATATATTCGCAATTTAACAAAGTAAGTGCATTCTTAATACCTTGTTTGAGCCTCGCGGTGTATAAGACTTTGACAGACTTGCTAAACTATCGTACGTTGAGGAAGAAACTGGATTTTTAAACATACTTCACACGCATTTCTTTCTTTGAAATATTGGAAATATCTTGAACAAGTCAATCTGCTATTTCGCTGTTCGTCTAGTAAAATGAACGATAACCCCATAAGCCGCTTTCCAATAAATTCACTTCGTATTTCTTCTTCCTGTCCATCTTTATGTTTCCACCCACTGCTGTCTGAGAGGATTAGCCCCATTTGCTCTGCATAAAAATTAAGACAATTAATTGTTGTCTCTTCAGGGCGTCTGATGTGTATCCATGACTCTGAATAACATGTTTATCTCCAAAGGCCGTCAGGGTCAAAGAAATATTTCGTTTCACTAATGAGACATGTTACTGTTTTCCTCTCACAATTAATTACAGAAGTTCTACACCGAATAACACACCTTGAACACAAAAGTTTGTTAAGGGCTGAAGGTCCACACCCTTAGGAGTGAACAAATTTAAAAAGCACACAACCAAAACATGTATATGGCCAGTAGTGGAATGTTTGGCAGTAATTTCCCCCCACTCCCTCCCAACCCCTTACCCCAAAGAACAAAGACATTTCTAACACGGATTCATTTCAGTTGAAATGTGCTGTCATTGGCAGTCAGAATATAATACTGCAACGAAAATAGGCGACTAGTTATTGGAAGCGTTGATTGGAGCAATGTCATACTGTAGGGGTCTTTTTTGACTCACTTCAGAATCTTGGAAACGGTCCGCTTTAATACCGGTCTATCACAAGCTAAAAATGTATGCATAGCTTCACAGTTTTGTTGCTTTCTTTCCATTATTTCCTTCAGATTTCCATTTAATGAATGATGACATGTCATGTTGTCGTGTCAGGGACGTGGTGGAACTGAAGATTTAGATATATATTTATTCAATAAACCGTAGTGTACAATAGAGTCAACGAAGTCAAGGTACATAGTTTCGGCCTACTTTCAGGCTATTGTCAGACATACGAATTAATTAAAATATATTAAAAACACATATCTCATCCCCTCAACATAAATATTATAAAACTTAGTTGAAGAATAAAAGGCGAAATTGATGTCACTTTTTATTTTATTTCACTTCTTATGTACTCAACATTCGGACATCAATATATCCATCATCAGGAGCTTGCGACTGTGCGGTTGAATTACCACATCGGTCGTTTTGTTCTCGGTTCGTTGTGTGTAGCAGGCTGAAGCCTGCAACACGGACACCACTCAAACCCAGCCGCACCAAATTTCCAGCACACAACGAACCGAGAACAAAACGACCGATGTGGTAATTCAACAGCACAATCGCAAGCTCCTGCTGATGGATATATGAATGTCCGAAACATGTTGAGTACATAAGAAGTGAAATAAAATAACAAGTGACATCAAGTTCATCTTTTATTCTTCAACTATTAAAATGATTCGCGGTCCAATAAACATAAGATTACAAAACTTGTTAAAACGGTGTAAAAACAATGTAAAGATCAGATGAATGAATGAATCGATTGATTGGAGACAACGCCGATGTGTCACTTAAAGACAGGTCTACAGCAAGACATTCTTAAATGCAACTTTTTTAAATGTGTAGAAATTCATCAGGGTTGCCGTTATGAATAAATAATAGGTCTATAATACCACCTTTAATTATTGTATATACCTGCTTACGTATATTGCAATAATGCATACAAGACCGATAGCAGTAAAATTTCCTGAAAGACCAGTGGGCGACAGAGATAGGAAACCGGTCACAAGAAGGAGAGGTATGTGGCATTTATGCTCATACTGTCGCAGTGGTGAAGATTCGCGTGTTCTGGGGTGCTAAGCCTCTTGACAGCTAAATATTTGACACAGTGTCGTAAAATGTACTGCTCATTCTTAAGGGGCCGACAGTCTCTAAAAACTCTAATTGGACCGCTTAACACCTAAGGTGGAGGCGCCACGCTCTTCCGAAACGACGATGACCGTTTACCAGTCAACACGGATCAATATCACAAAAGAGTTTTATCTTCAGGAGAAGATTACTTTGTTACACAACCTGTTGGGACAAATCCGGATTCATGCATTGGGATTATATTCTCTTTGTTACGAATTTCAGAACAAACACCATAATTTGTAATCAGAACTATGAGTAGCCTGTAGCCCAATTCGCTAATGGCATTAATCACGAAGCATTCAGAATGGTTCGAATATTTTTAATTGGCCGACTGGATGAGTGCATTCCCCCTTCTCATTACCGCAAGTTCGAACAGCTTAACTGAATATTTGTCAAAGGTTAATTGATTTCATAATGAAGAGGTCTATAAGTGATTACAAATCAAATTTTCGGAGTAATTCTAAAACTAGCGAGCAGTGTTCAGCACAGGAGGAACAGCTTAGTGGGTCCTCACACCTAAGAAAATTATTTTTACGTAAAATGCTAAGAGGTTTAGCGTCGGAAAGGACGGACAGAGATGATAATGTATCTATGCCTGCAATAATAATGATGATTATAATAAAATTTTAAATTGTAATATAATAGTGGCAGCTCAAGAAAAAAAATAGTAAAACTATTTTAAAAATAATATTTTGAAGGAAGAAATTGATAGTAAATGCCGATTATGCAAACGACATGAAGAAATTATTGATCACCTTTTGGCAATGAAAGAATTCTTAATGACGCTCGAAAGAGTCTGCGGTATGTACATTATTCAATAGGCAAAGCATTGATCCCGGTGGCCGTACTGTCTGAGGCGTGGGCCTAAACCCGCTTGGTTCTTGGGATCGCAGGTTCGAATCCCTCTGAGGGCATGGATGGTTGTTTCTTAAGTTTTCTGTGCGCTGTGAAGGTAGTGGCCTCTGGGACGTGCTGGTCACCCGTTCACAGAAATTCTAAAAGCCGTGTGTGTCTGTGTGCGAACTAGAAACCTAAAAAATTAGGGGGCCTAAACCTGATTTGGGCTGTTGAGCCAAATAAAAAAAAATATGCAAGGCACTAAGCATCGAAACGACAGAAAAAGGTACACACACACACACACACACACACACACACACACACACTCCCAAGCCAGTATGTGAACATGAAGGTATAACCCGTGTTTAGGTATCAAGGAGTATGCACAAGTAGAGGAGGGATGTTTTGCTGACCGTGCATCTCAGTAAATTTATCTTAGTAATTGACCAACTTGATGCACAAAATTTTTGTTTTACAATAAGTTTATTTCGTGCCTCTACATGTTTAGAGCACATGTGCTCATCATCAGGAGGTCAAAATTGTATTATACAGCCTCTGGTATCATCCCACCTACCAGAGGCTGTATAAAACAATTTTGACCTCCTGATGATGAGCACATGGTGCTGGAAACATGTAGAGGCATGAAATAAACTTTATTGTAAAACAAAAATTTTGTGCATCAAGTTGGTCAGTTACTAAGATAAACAAGTAGAGGGGTTATGGAAAATAGGCCTGATATAATAATCAAAAAGACAAACGGGAAACCATGCCATTTGACAGATGCGGTAATACAAGAGGAAAGGAATGTCATGGAAAAGGAAGCAGGAAAGAAACACAAGAGTTTATTTTTAGAGATACAACGAATGTGGAATGTGAAATATACGATTATACCCGTAATAATTGGAGCCACCAGCATAGTAACAAAAGGTTTAAAGAAAGTTTGAAAGCCGTAAGAGGAAAACCTTCAATACATTCTCTTCAAAAGACAACTACAGGATTACTTCGAATGTCACGCACAATACGGGAAGTACTCCAGTCCGCTACTTAAAATCTGAGCGGAGGGAGACCACTGTTGTTTCAAGAGGAGGAGTACCAGCATCGAAAAGCCTCTGACAAGAAACAACAAAATAATAATAGCTTATGTATAGGAAATTTGTGACAACAGCGGGCATGGACTTTGTGAATGAGGTGGAATTAGAAAATTTGAAGATGAAAATTGGAATTGCATTATCCTAAGGAGATTAAGGAATATATAGGAGGTTCTTTTAACCTGAAGACTGGAGACGTATGTTCTACTAGAACTCTCAGAGTCATAGCCCAGAACATCAAAATGTGAACGGCGTCCTTAAGGTTCCCTTGCTTTACCCCTTGTTATGTGCAAGTTGTGAGTGACACTTCATCGAAAGACTTCTATCGCCTACCCAAAGAGTTCGTAAAATTTTTCTGTGATCAGATGTCTTGTCGGAGTATAGTACCAAGCAGAGCGGTGTGCATATGTGCGTAGGCATTCGTATCCGCCATTTCTGAACCACATCGGTAAACACGGCTAGTCGTAGAAGGTACGAACTCTGCCTTATGTTGAGAAACTTTTAAAAACGGAGGTTGATATCCAGTTCTATGCCAAGTGATTCGATCCCGATAGAGTACGCTACTGCACACTACCATCGAGTTCGGTTAGTGGATTTAATCACGGTAATGGTAAAATGTGCAGGACTATAATAAATGCCGAGTGGAACTGAAAAGGTCTGTCCTGTGCATGTGTATGTATCAAAATCCCATTAAAACTGGAGTACAAATACAATTGATAGATTCATTTTATCAATGGATGGGTCTTGAATTTTAATTTTGTATAGTGTCAGAAACATTTATTGTTATTTCCGAGCTGTAATGCCAAAACGCTGATCCTGATGGCCGTGTGGTATAAAGTGTAGATCTGCAGCCGCTCGACTACTGGGATTGAGGGTTCGAATCCCACTGAGGGCATGGACGCTTCACTCTTGTGATTGTTGTGTGTTGTGTATGTCGCGGCTCCCGCGACGAGCTGAAAACTCTTTCAGAGGTGTCCTACGTGTGTGTTGCCTAATTGAATTTGATCTATAAGCCTCAGAGGAAGCGGTCTAGGCTTGAATTTAGTTGTAGTCCGAGAGCACAATTTAAAAAGTAACGAACACGAAGGGAGTTCCAAAGTCATGTGACTTATCGAGGACCATAATTAAAGCCCATGATTTGATAGTTATGATAGAAGATGAACATTAGGTGGGCAAAACACATAGGGCCCATCTGGACATAAGAGTTATACACAAAACTACAGGAAAACCGGAAGGTAATTGACAGGCTACGAAATATGGACGCGAGAAGACACGATAGTATTAAACAAGTAATGTGCGAGTGGTGGGGGCAATTCGTAGGACTCAGTGTGAGATTTTAGTTCTGCACACGGCAATTAAAATGTGTGTCTTCTCGGATGTGTCGCCGTTTAGTCTTCTCTGATCAGGTGACGGACACAGTATGATATGAAATATCAGTATGCTTCTCCCAGAGTGCACAATAGCGTAACATGCCAGAAGACAGAAAGCGGGCTTTATAGACACCACCATGAAATGCTCACTTCTTGTCCAGTAATGAGTCCTTGGTTCGATATAATTCAGGGATACCTTGATCAATTAAGCGACTATGTAAAAAATCACTTAGAATTGGTTAACTGTTTATTTTAATTGGGCGATAAAGTCCGGCATCTCAGTTTCTAGAATTTTAGGCCTATTTGACAATACCTCTTCATATCCGACGTAACTCAGTAGACGCGTCCTAATTATTCCACCTGAAGATGGAAAAAAATTCGATGTTTGTGTTTAGTCTGGAGTACTAGAAGAATGACTCCAGAAACCATGTGTAATTAAAGTGTAATATATCCTTTTCATAACCCATGAGAGCTGGGAGCTATGCGTTAAAATACATGTTACACTGCCTAATCGAAAGCTGCTAAGATAGGAAGTTCTTAATTTTAATAAGACGTACACGGTGAAATGTAAACCTTTTTTTTCCGTAAAATAGACTTCGTTCTATAGATGACGACAAAAATATGTTGTGTGATTTCATTAGGCCTATATCCCACAGAACAGCAGGCATTCTTTTTCACCACGCAGACTTCGCTTGGGCTCTATAGTCTGCATTCCAGCACCGTAATATCAGGGATTTTTCAAGACACTGCAGTCCTTGCGCGAAGGTTATGTTAATAACTTGTGGAGCTTTCTTTGGATTTCCCCGTAACTCTTACATGACAAGCTGCTTAGACAGAGAAACAAATGTGAATTTTTAACACTGCCTCTTTAATAATGTGTGAAAATATCTTGAATAAACACAACACATACGAGTTAGAATTATGTCAAAATTTGTACTAATAAGAAGTAATGCCAGATGACGTCGCTGCTCTACACCGCCTGTTAGCTGTAGCAGAAATTTAGGCAAATTTGTAGTTTTCAACCCTTTGACTTCTATATAATTTTAGGGGACCATAAAGCCTTAAATCTGTTTGTGACAAGGCTTCTTAAAATTTGCTTTATTTATTTTCAAGATTTAGAGCAATTGATTAAACAATACAACTTTCTGATATCTTATAATAGTTCTTATTGTGGACACCACACTTTTCGGTATGCGGACTGGGTAGATAAATTGACAGAATAAAGTGTCTTATGAAACATGATTGATGAACTGCTGAATTATCCACTGGCTCCAAATACTAATACGTAGTGCTTTCCTACTCGAATGATGGCTTGCCTTCCATCAAGTTTTCCAGGGAAAGGACACTAAAGCGTGTGGTAGTAATTTCGCCCCCACCAATCAAATAAATTGGCAAATTTGTTATAGCAAAACTCAAGTATTTGTAGAACAATCGTTTGATTCATTCCCAATTTAAATATAATGTAAAAAGTGTATATTCTATTCTATTAAACTAAATATTATATTACAATACTTAACAAATCATTGCCTACAAATTCAATAAGTCAAAGTTTACCGAAATTGTAGTGTAAGTTATTTAAATAATTAACTTGCTTCTCTCTATATAAAACAAAACGCTTATATTTGGAATGAAACCTAAAGTGTAGTTACCAAACTGCTCAACTCGGTGTAAAGTGAATTTTTAACACAGTCAGTGTGCCTTACCTTGTACAAACAGCAGACGGTAGAGCACTGTAGTAACGTTACAACAATCTTAGTAATAACAATAGTGAATCACAATATTTCTTCAGTCGCAGATACGTGACAGCCGGTGATCAATTTGTTAACGAGTGAGGGCGTTTACCGGGTTGCGCTAGGTCTTATAGAGTACAGGTGACAAGTCATGCATTCCTAAAAGTAGAACGATCTGATCAGGTCACTGCCGGGTTCAAAAGTAGTGAAAGAGTAATAAAATGATAGGTATTACTGACTTATGCGGCTGTGACTGATCGATCTCTTCCTGGATATGAAAGTAATACAATTTTTAAGTTTCTACCTAATATAAATCCATGTGTAAATTTAACAAGCATTACAGCTGTAATAATTGGTGTTAGCCGATATTCAGGTGCCACCAGCTCTCTGTCCCTCCTACAAATCTTTGAATTCTTGGGACTTTTAACTTTGTATTCAGCGTCTTAACCCGAAGAAGTTACAACGTTCCTATATTTCTCTACGAGATGGTGTTATATTTCTGAACCGGCTGTAGGAATTGTCCTCGATATTTCCGTCTTTCTTGCAATCGCGCTTCTATTTACGCATTTCTGAAAGGATTAGTGTCAGCAGTAAAATCTGTAGTTAAAATCACTCCCAGGCTATTTTGATGATGTCTGGTTCTATGTTGATTCTTCTATTTGTTCAGAAACTAAAAAGTTATTCTTGATAAATTTTGTAGTTTATAAAAGGAGAAATCTGTCAAAAGAACATCAATTTTTCTCCTCGGATCCGAGTCGTTCACTTCACATTTCGTTAATCGTGAATCATTTCGCATCGATGCCTCTGTATTTCTCACCGTTTTAAAAGAACAGAATAATTAACACGCATTAGCGATGGGTATTTCGCAGATCTGGATATTTATGATCTGCAGTACTTTTGTGTAATGGAAAAGTATATGCACTTGTATTGCTTGTTGAGTTTTAGTTTGGTTTATACAAATTGAATTGACATTCTATAGAATATAATCCACTTACAACACGAACGATATAGGCCTAGGCATGTATACACACTTTACTACACAATAGACACTGTACGGTCAAATGCTCTTCACGGATGTTGATGTAGTTACAATTTAAAATAAATTAAAAGAGTTCATTTGCTTTGTATTCGGTGTATTTAATCACAATAATGCAGCAACGTTAGCAGCACATGATTCAATCATAGTACCGTAAATAATTCTAAACTTGATTATAAATCACTGGAAGTTGCGTTATGTACAGAACAAATTCAGAGTAATTACATTGACGTTTAGATGGGCAAAAATATTCTTTGTCAAGAAAAATGAAGAGCATTATCAGGGATATGAATGAGCTTGAAAGACACCTTTGTAAGTTCAAGATTACGTTCTTCAGGATCTCCGACTTCAAGGTCCATTCAAAGGCCAAGACAAAGAATTTCTAAGCATTATGAGACTAAACATTTTTTATTCCCTCTGTTCATAGTTTAGGGGGTTAGACGCCGGTGTCTCACAACCGATCCCTAATTTCCTCCGAATAAAGTGGTCAGAAGAGAAGGTCATGTTATTTTATATAATACTGCGTTGCCTTAGAGCGTAATTAGTAAAGAAAATATTTCGTTGTGTAATTAAAATAATTATCCTTTCTCTTTGACGCATATATACGAAGTGGTATTTTCACGTAAGGTTACATACTGCATTATGTAACATGGTGCCGTTTTGAAGCAATAACATTAATTACTTGTTGCTAAATAAACGTACATTTAGCAGCCGAATTTGTGAACCTTAAACTCTGAAACCTGGATGATAAATTAGTGCTGTGGCTGCTATCTTTTTTAGGACTTAACGCATGATGCAACTGCACGATGCACATTTCGAGTACTATGGTAGAGTCTTGGTACAGTTCTGCCTGGAAATTTCGCCTTTTTAGTCTAATTTATAAACTACTCGCACTTTTGCTTCAGTTTGTTTGCCTAAAATTTTGAGGGCCACAGAATTAAACTGATTTTTTTTCCATTTGCCGAAGGCAACTTTACTGTTGTCAATATATTTAAGGCATTGACGTGTATCGCCCAACCCCAATTACCAACGTGTTTCGTTCACAAATTCTTTTTCACCGTGCTATTCGAGTACATGAATATTATTGCGATGTGGAAACAGTGATGGCAATTTGTAATTTTATGGAAAAGCAATGACAATTAAAATATCTTAAATGAATTGTAACGGTTGAAACTCCTCTTGACATGAGACTGAAAGTTCCTGCTTCATATTCATAAAGTTCTACGTTTTAGATACACGTCATCCAGCAACGTTTTTGAAATGTTGTTGAATACTAATACCCATTTCCAATGGAAGAGTAATTTAAAACAGAAGTTAATATGACTTTTTTTTCGGGTGAGATGTGTCACTACTCTTCCGTCAAAAATGAGAAGTTTCAGCTGAGTAAATAGTGAGAAAGTAATCATTCTTGTTTGAAGAGTTTGTATATCATTGTTTATCAATAATCACTTCACGAAAGGTGACGTTAATATTGTGGTAACAGTTTCATGTGACGAGTTCATTTCTGCTTGAATTAGACTCCTCCTGTTAAAGTGAACAGGGCGAACACACAGAACTTCGTCTCCCGCATGGACAAACATATTTATCCCAAATATTACAGTCATATGCTGAAAATATGGATAGAATGAGTAACGTCTGGGTGAAGTACTGTCCTGAATTTAAATACAGGATAGACCTATCGTCTTAAAGGATCATGCCATAATAACTCAGTGATTTTCGTACATTCCAATAACGTAACTTTTGATAAGGTTAGTATTGTGTGGTATACATACTATTTTTATTTTTCATGTGAAGCCCTATTACGTAGTCAACTATACAGGATGTATTAATGCGTGGAAAAATTTCAAGTATGAGTTCCTCATAACAGAACAAGGAAATAAGTTCATACAGGGTGGCGCGGAGATGACTGACACATTTAAAATGGTCATAGATAGTATATGGAAAGAGGAAAAAATAGGCGAAACCGTCTATAAATACGTCCAATTATGCTATTTATTACCGCTGATTACAAGCTTATTTTCTGAACATCAGGCAGATATCCTCCGTTTACATGAATGCATTGTTGCAAGCGTGTCTGGAAGTTGCCGTACACGCGCCTCTGTAGGTCCTCATCAATAGTCGTAACTTCGTCAACAATGGCTTGTTTGAGTTTTTAAATAGTCACGATGCGCCTCCGGAACACACGGTCTTTCAGGAACCCCCACAGGAAAAAATTTATTACAGTAAGTTCGTGCGACCGAGCAGGCCAAGCGATGTCGCCGAAACTACGAACAAAGGTAACACGTTGTTGCACGTTCCAACGCTCCATTGCGACTGACCATATAAAATGGCGTCCTCTCCTCTACCGTTTCCTTTCCCGCCAACTACGACACGCTATCGCGCCGGCGCAATATTCATATTTGAAATGTGTCAGTCGGCTCCGCGCCTTCCTGTATAAACATGTGTCCGGAAATAAGTTGTTTTTGACTTCATTTTAAAGATGATATTCAACAATAAATACCTTAAAAAGTCATATTTTTTCAGAACGGACATAATATATTTAAAACGCATGTTCTAAATTTAGTAACTGCTAGGTTATTATTTTTTACAATATTTCACGACAGCTGCTCGAACTAATCTCCACCTGGATGAATGCACACATGGACACGTCGGATCACGAACTTCGCACACTTTCGAAGCTCTCGGAGCAGTTACGATTGGTTCAAAATTCTTTGGTGAAGTGTCTCTTCATTTTCAGCTGAAGATGAGTACACTATGGTAGATAATAGTCAACATGTTTTCAGGCAGTACTTCTAAAATTGCTTGCGCACACACTTTTATGTATAAATTTTCCTTGTTTTAGTTTGGAGAACTCAATCTTGAATTTGTTAAAGCATTTTAGTTACACTCTGTTTACGTATACACCCTCTGTATGTCTTGAGAATGTGTCTAAACAAAGTACAAGAAACACGAAGGCTAAAAAACGTGAATATTTTCATGTAAACTTTGATACAGTCAGATTTATATTTACTGTTATAATAGTAGGCATGTTTGTCCTAAGAGATTACATGCGTGCCAAAATAGAAATGTACACACAACTCTTGTTAGCAATTCGGAAGCAAATCTACGTGTTTGGATACCATTTGTGATTATTTGCACTTTGAAGTCTCTATTTGAAGACGCTGCCAGTTAATTGAACTTTAGAGAGTTGAAATTTTTGTATTAGTGACATGTTTTTAAAAAGTTGCGAAAGGAAGCAGTATTAGCCTAATTAAGAATTCAGTCACAGAATGTTTTCGAAAGGACTGAATAAAACCACACATAAAAATCCGTTGGTCTAGGTGGTATTTCGGCCGAAATTCGAATCCGGCACCTCCTGATAAATGTCAGAACTGTAACCTCTTGAGCCATCTTGCTAGACCATGGGTTTAAACGCGGTACAGAAAAAGAAAATGCACGCTGGAGAAACAGTTATGTGACGACACCAAATGGATTTAAACAGTGAAGCCACCCGTTTCAGGTTCGACCTCTGGAAAAGGCTTCCCTGAGGTGTAAGGGTGTTATTTAAAACTCATATAAATTTGGTATAAAGGTCCACATCGGCAAGTCAATGTCCGCTCAGCTCATTCTAAAAATTCCTGCCCTGGTCCCTTCCCTTAGTAACCCTTGTTACAGGTAGGTCGGCGCGAGGAGGAAAGGTGCGGGGATCGGGTGACAGAATGGTTATCGGCTGGCCAACAGAATAACTTACGTTTATGGCCCGGCGCATTTTAGCCAATCAGCTGAGACCCTGAAGTCAGGCGATGCCGGCCTGACTTTGAATTTTCGCAACGCGTGATTAAAGAGAGAAAAGAAAATTTTGTCCATGCGAATCTTTGGTGTATCAAGGCAGCGGGCAGGATGTGTGTTTGTGCTCTGGTGGAGCATCAAGTGACTGGGCTAAAAAAGAAAAACTTTTTCTGTAACTTCGATTTGACGTTTCTTCCCTGTTGTTTCATCCCCCCCCCCCCGATTTTTCCTGTGATGAAAAAGGATCAATAGAAAGCCGGTTACAACAACTCAGGTTTCATAAAACTGATTATGAAGTACGCAGCTATTTTTGATACAGTCCAATAGCTTTTATTAACAGGACTATTTTGCTATAATTAAGTCATATTTACAGCTTTCGAATTTCGGCTACAGTATACTTTAGCCATTTGTAGACCAATGTAGGTGCGAAAACTCAGGATAACGCCATTAATAAAAAAGCTATTTTAAAATATTTGACATATTTAGTCTATGACGTAAACATAGTTGCTACTAACGCTCTCCAACTTTGTTTAGATACTCTGCTACTCATAAGTAGATTTGGAATTTTAGAAATTAATATAGCTAAAAAGGATGTAAAAGGTAAAGGTAACGGAAAGAGTAAAGCAATCCCTGTACAGGTCTATTACAGACCCACAGGGTTTCAGGAGGCTGAGATCCCAGATTTCGAAAAAGTCGGCTTATGAAGGTTGTCAGCCGTACGCATCGGCCCTCTATAACCCCAGGAATTATTTCTCTTAGATATCAACAAAAGCATATTTTATTATTTGTCTTTAAAATATAAAAACTTACTTAATCTATGATCCTAAATGGTGTGTTTGATTTGCTCGTGTAATTGGCGGCTGTAAATTTAGGTATTTTATAATCAGTTTCATTGTAATACAATATTGCAATAAGCACCACAAAATTATTAATTCTCTGGCTCGGTCTGGTATTAATCCATATTATGATATTCAATATCTGCAGCTCCTGATTCATTTACTTTAAAGGGTTTATTTGGTTGTTTTTCTCCATTCAAAGTAATATTTACTGGCGCAACGTTCAAAATAGAACCACTGTTGTTTGTGGGCACTATGTTGTAAACATAATCTTTTGTAACCTCGTAGCACGAGCCCGTAATATTACAGAAACAGGTGCAAGCGTTTCTTTGGAATGACACAAACATGGTACTAATGGAACACGCCGTGAGGTATCCTGTGTTTGGATGCTTGTGACATGGTGTCATGATGTGAATATACTTTGATGTTAGTGGTTCGCTGGGACCAAAGAGAATCAATAATACGTATATGGTCTGGGTACAGTTGACTGAACACCCCGGGCAGCCCAGGTGTTCTCTCAGGTTGCAAAGCTTTCTGAAATTATGAAGATATCACGGCATTAATAACGAGGACAACGTCGACGATGATGATGCTTATGACTATGAAAAGTTCGATGAAACACGGTCCTCACAGCGAGGTCTATAATTGCCAAGACAATAAGTAACTCTCTTATTTTTTTACACAAACAAGGTTAATTACGGTTTTCAAAAGAGCCCTCAACCCGTCTCTGTCCTGAGCCTCATTTAACTGGACTACAACGTTTCGCCCTGTCTGCTTAAGATCCATCGAAACATTATTCTAGCACCTAATCTTAATTCTAACCATACTGAAGTTTTTAGTAGTTTTGTACATTCCCCTTATTATTACTGTTTAATAGTTTCTTGCGCTGGAATAATCTATACTGCAAAGTTGTGTTACTGGACTAGGAACCACCTTCATAAAGAAAGAAGGGAGATAGAAGAGAAAATTGAAGTAAATGTGGATAAAAAGGAATGAACAATAAGGGGAGGAAAAATTAAAGACGGTAGAATGTAAGCAAGAAGAAAGGAATGAAGTAAGGACAGCGGCAGAAAGGACGAAACAAGGAAAGAAGGACTGAATACAGAATAGTGCAAAAGAAACAGTAAATTAAACAAATACTGTAACTTAATATGAATATAAGCGTATTCATGCTTTTAACTAAGCAGCACGACTTAAAAACTTGAGGGGAGAAAAGCTAGAGCTTCTTGCATTCCTAGTTTCGGTGATAGATGGGAGTGACTGATCAGCATTGCACCCCATACTGATTACGTCAGCACATATTGTACACTAGGGTTGAAAGGGTCCACAAATTCGCCGAATGTTGTAGAAAGAAGAAAGACTGTGGGAAAAATAAACCTACTTTCGTGGTCAACCAAACCGTAGCCTGGTCACTATAGCAACTAAGCTATCTGAAGTAGAACGAAACAAGGAGTTCCAGACAGAACTCACTAATCATACTTTTGCAATGTGCAGATTTTCATCAATACTAGTCCATGATTTTGTAACTGTTATTTATTTCCCATTCCCTTACTTTACCAAAATAAAAGTTCTTAGACGCCGAACTACTAATTAAAATCTCAACTAATGTTCCATTTTTAGTATAGAATCATATCCCGTGCCAATATATACGCGCTTAAGAGTTTGTTATTTGAATAAAGGTTGACCAACTAGATGACACTTGCTTTATTATATATTGCTCAACATGTTTCAGACGTTAATACGTCCATCTTCAGGAGCTAGCGAGTACTTGTTGTGTTGTGTAG
>Ga0131853_10005562_pt1 | contig 22736 bp, 25 predicted proteins | sample TergutLab28metaG_FD_92764 | JGI IMG/M metagenome (GOLD analysis project Ga0131853, IMG submission 92764) | Labiotermes labralis P1 segment gut microbial communities from Petit-Saut dam, French Guiana - Lab288 P1 (version 2) (version 2) | ecosystem: Host-associated > Arthropoda: Insects >...
CTGAGATTGGTGAAGATCACGGCGGAGGATTGAGCCATATCGGGAATATGGCGATTGACGACAACAAAGAGCTTCGCCAATCTCAGGCATTTTTAACCAGTATCCCTATGGGACATTCGCCTAGTATAATGATAGTAAGATGTTCCTCTTTTAATCAAGCTTCCTGCTGGTAATGTTTGCAGTTCTTCGTTAACCTCCTGTAATCTCTTTTGGTAGCCTTCCAATTTGATCATCATATTGTTCATAAATGCCTCCTCTTGATACAAAATATATACAATGGTAGCATAATAACTCAAAAATGGATAATCTTTAGTCCATTATGTTTTTAGAATTTTTGGCAATGTCGGTAAAATGAATTTTTCGATGGATTATGGATGAAATTATGTCAATAAAATTGATTTTTCGATGAATTATGGATGATTTCAATGATAAAAAAGGATTTCTCTCGACTTATTAATGATATTATGTCGGTAAAAGTGCTTTTTTTAGTGAGTTACCGACATTTCTTAATAATACTATCGCTAAGCTCAGGATTTCTACAATTGGAACTTGCTTTCTGTATTCAAATTCTATTTTTGGTCAAACAAACTTTTGTTTAACTTTTCTCCGACTCGGCTTAAGGCTGAGGATGGGATTCTCAGGAAGTATAATACTTTTTTAGTAAATCAAAAGTGTTGTTCACGATTTATAGCAATGCGATAACCTAAATTGATGATAAAATTATAAAATATACGTGTTCATGAAACGCATGATCTTTTGATAAACGATCAAAGTGAGTAGAATTTTTACGAAAACACATATAGCTTGCGAAAAGCTGATCTGCAGACATTTGCTTAGGTTTGAAAGTCACTTTTGTTTTACTATTATAATGCTATATTTGTAACATAATCAAATAGTACTATGTCCCACTCTGAACTCATATTTATATTACAGAATATAAGGCTTCCGGTAACAACAGGAAAGCATTACTTGACTGGGTAGGTGAACATGACATGGAATTGATTCATACTTTATTATTTATGCTGCGAGACAGTGAATTCCAACAAGACATTGAAATGGCGGACCAATGCTTAAAATCTCTTGAGAAAAGCATGTACAAAACAGTGGTCGTATTTAATCAAGGATTTTGGGATAACGAAACACTTAAGAACTATCTGGAGTCATATCAACTTAATTGTATTATCATTGGAGCTGGGACAAATGTGGGTATTGTTGCCGGTCGTCAGGCCTGTTTCGAATATGTATGGGGGAGTACGGACGCTTCGTATGTAAGTGAACTGCATTTGGATATGATATTTACTGACAATTGGGAAGCTGTATTGATTGATTATTTGAAAAAGCAGGATAACGAGCCTATGGTTAGCTGTGGGATTGTTACAAAAACCGGAGAAATGGTATATTTGGATACAACCACAATGCCGCCTCCGAATAGTTTAGACGATATGGACGGTTATCTCGCAAATATCAAAAAAGATGTTATTGTAAATGGATTCACACATCCATGTGTTCATAAGGTGGATATTTTGAAAGAAATAGGCGGATTCGACACGCGCTTCTTGAACGGGAAACAGGCATTTGAAGATGATAGTCTACTCTTGGGGTACCACTATTATTACGGAACTCGTGCAAATTGGATCCCAAAGGTTAATTACAATTCGGTGGTTTGTCATCATACGGCCGGGCAGAGGCTTGGGCTGAATGACGATCTTATGATAAATTATAATGGTCTTGTGAAACAATACGGTGCGATGGGGGTTAAAATTTTGTCACGCATCCATCGGAATCCATGGTCAATTACGTTCTTTACCAATCAGTTTGAAGAAATGCTTACGTCAAACTAAACAGATGACGAAGAGTACCTAAAATCAGGCGCTCTTCGTCATCTGTTATTACTCGTAGATTTTCCGGCCTTTCGCATTTACGATGCCTGTTAGTCGATAAACTTCATCTACACTGATTTGGCCACCAAGCATTTTTAGAAATAGAAAAATTGGGTTACAAATAATAAACCATTAGTAATAGGTCTTAATACTTATTGACAAGTAGTACTTTTATTTCAGATTAAAATGTAGTACACTATGTATGGTTATGTTTATTTCGAGGGGGTTTACAAATTGAGCGTTGAAATGAAGAATCAATTCGGAAGTATTAAGATTACTAATCATGTCATTGCCTTGATTGCTGGTGGAGCTGCTATGGATTGCTATGGTATTGTCGGTATGGCATCAAAAAACCAGATAAAAGATGGCATTAGTGAAATATTGAAGCGAGAAAATTTTTCAAAAGGCGTAATTGTTCGTCAAGAAAATGACGAGCTACATATTGATATGTACATTATTGTAAGTTATGGGACAAAGATTTCTGTCATTGCAAAAAATGTACAGCAGAAGGTAAAGTATGTGCTTAGTCAAACGGTTGGGCTAACAGTTGATTCTGTTAATATTTATGTGCAAAGTGTCCGGGTAGTTGGTTCGTAAGCAGAGAGGAGAAAAAGAAGTGTCGGTTACAAAAATAAATGGATTTGAATTTGCTGAGATGATTATTCACGGTGCGAATGTTTTGTCTGCCAATGCGAATTATGTTGATTCTTTAAATGTATTTCCGGTTCCGGATGGTGATACGGGAACAAATATGAATTTATCAATGACTTCCGGTGCAAAGGAAGTAAAAAATCATAAGCAAAAAGATATTGGTAAAGTTGGTTCAGCACTTGCTAAAGGGCTACTCATGGGAGCTCGCGGTAATTCTGGTGTTATTCTTTCCCAATTGTTCAGAGGTTTTGCTAAGCATATTGAGCAGCATTCAGAAATAGATGCTGTTCAGTTTTCTGGAGCTTTAGAAGCTGGTGTGGAAATGGCTTATAAGGCTGTTATGAAGCCGGTAGAAGGTACAATTTTGACTGTGGCAAAAGATGCTGCGCGTAAAGGTGTGCAAGTAGCTAAAACAGAATCAGACCTGATTGTTTTGATGGAAGAGATTGTGAAAGAAGCGAAAGCTTCTTTGAAACGCACACCTGATTTATTGCCGGTATTAAAAGAGGTCGGTGTTGTTGATAGCGGTGGACAAGGTTTACTGTTTGTTTATGAAGGATTTTTAGCCGAATTAAAAGGTGAGGAATTCACAGGTGCTGCTGCTGAAGTGGTAGCTGATTTAGAATTTTCAGATGATCACGACCACTTATTAAGTTTTACAAGTGCAGAAGATATTGAGTTTGGTTACTGTACGGAGTTCATGGTGAGATTAGAAATGGGCAAACGTCCATTTAATGAGCAAACATTCCGCAATGAAATTAGTGATAATGGCGATTCATTGCTCGTAATTTCCGATGATGAAGTAGTGAAGGTACATATTCATACTGAATCACCGGGAACTTGTTTTAATTATGGTCAACAATACGGTAACTTGATCAATATGAAGGTAGAAAATATGCGTGAGCAGTACGCCGAATTATTGAGCAAAGGTGCTGCTACTGCAGATGCTTCGGGCGGGACGCAGGAAATGAAGCCATTTGGTGTTGTTTCGATTTCAATGGGATCAGGAATTTCCAAGTTGTTTAAAAGTTTAGGTGCTGATTATATTGTTGAAGGTGGACAAACAATGAATCCTTCAACAGAAGATATTTTAAAAGCTGTAGATAAAGTTCATGCTGAGACTGTTTTCATTTTCCCTAATAATAAAAATATTATTTTAGCAGCTGAACAAGCAAAAGCTGTATCTGATCGAGAGCTGGTAGTGATACCAACTAAAACGATTCCGCAAGGAATGATTTCATTATTTTCGTTTAATCCAGACGCAAGTGCAGAAGAAAATGAGCAAGCAATGATGGAAGCGCTTGCTAATGTGAAAACTGCACAGATTACGCATGCGGTGCGAGATACAACTATTGATGGTGTTGAGATTAAAAAAGATGATTTTATGGGTATGATCGAAGGCAAAATTGTTGTTACAAATCAAGATCGTATGAAAGCTACAGAAGAACTGCTTACCCAATCATTAGAAGGTGCAGAGATTTTGACTATTTTATATGGACAAGATGTTCCAGCAGATGAGTTAGAGCAATTAACGCAATACTGCGGAGCACATTTTGCTGCTGTAGAGGTTGAGGTTCATGAGGGCAATCAACCATTGTATCCATATATTTTTGCGATTGAATAATAAATAAAAATGAATAGAAGCATCGACCCTTAGTCGGTGCTTTTGTTTAATGAAATTTTTCACTTTGTGAGAAATCGGGCAAAAATGAGCAGAAAGTCCGATATAAGCGCTCATTTTTGCACCTAAGGAGCAATATTAAATGAAATTTAAAAGTGTCTTTGATATTATTGGACCAGTGATGATTGGGCCTTCTAGTTCGCATACTGCCGGCGCTGCACGGATTGGCCGTGTGGCACGTGATGTTTTTGGGCGTGAACCGAAATGGGCGAGGATTCATTTGTATGGTTCTTTTGCGAAGACTTACAAAGGGCATGGGACAGACCGGGCGCTTGTTGGTGGGTTGCTTGGGTTTGATACAGACAGTGCAGCTATTGTAGATTCACTTCATATTGCAGTAGAGCAAGGGTTTGCAGTAGAGTTTATCGTGGAACATGAGGATTCTGATCATCCGAATACAGCACGGATTGTTATTGGAGATGAGACGAGTCAAGTTGAAGTTGTTGGTGTTTCTATTGGTGGCGGAAAGGCTGAAATTACAGAGATTAATGGATTTAAGTTGAAAATCTCAGGAGAGCATACGGTGTTATTAGTTTTGCATTATGATCGTTTTGGTGTAATTGCAGGTGTGGCACATTTGTTAGCCAAAAGTTCGATTAATATTGCCAATATGGATGTATCTCGTAAAGAAAAGGGAAAAGAATCATTGATGACAATTGAGGTTGATCAAAGCGTACCAGAGGCAATTGTAGAACAACTGTTAATGATTACACATGTGATTCAAGTGACACGAATTTTGTGATTTTGGTCGGGAAGTGAAGATAATGTTTAAAAATGTTGCAGAGTTAGTAGATCAAGCTGTTCATGAAAATGTGAAGATTAGTGAGTTGATGATTCGTCGCGAGATGGAAGTTGCTGGTTTAGTGCGTGATGAGATTGAAAAGCAGATGGATACTAATCTTGCTGTGATGGAGCGTGCTATAGAGCAAGGGTTGAATGGTGTGATGTCTCACTCGGGCTTAACTGGTGGAGATGCAGTTCTTTTGAAGAAGTATATGGCATCTGGACAGGCGTTATCTGGTGAGTGGCTACTTGGTGCAGTGAGCTATGCAATTGCTACGAATGAAGTGAATGCAGCGATGGGGACAATTTGTGCGACACCTACTGCAGGGTCTGCGGGGGTTGTACCTGGAACTTTATTTGCTGTACATGAGAAGTTTCATGCATCCCGAGAGGATATGATTGCATTTTTATTTTGTGCAGGTGCCTTTGGTGTTGTTGTAGCGAATAATGCTTCTATTTCTGGTGCAGAAGGCGGTTGTCAGGCTGAGATTGGAACGGCTTCGGGTATGGCAGCAGCAGCGATTGTGGAGATGGCAGGTGGAACACCGCAGCAAAGCGCTGAGGCTTTTGCAATTGCATTAAAGAACATGCTCGGATTGGTTTGTGACCCGGTAGCAGGGCTTGTTGAGGTACCTTGTGTGAAGCGGAACGCTGCGGGCGCTTCAAATGCGATAGTCGCTGCAGATATGGCACTAGCCGGTATAAAGAGCAAAATTCCCTGTGATGAAGTGATTAGTGCCATGCATAGCGTGGGGCAATCGATGTCTGTACGATTGAAAGAGACTGCACTCGGTGGTTTAGCGCAGACACCAACAGGGTTACGCTATCAGCAAGAGATTTTCGGTGATGACTAACAACCTTGTATTGGAGAGTAAGCGATGCTTATTAAGGGTACGAAGTTGAAAAAAGAATTCGATCTTAAACTGAATATTAAGGATGTTGATGATTTTATTAGGCAATCCAATAACAAATAAGAGATTATGAATGGCTGGTTTGAGGAACAGAAAATAGTTATTATCGATGAAAGTGAATTTAATGAGAGCAATTCTGAAGCATAATTGCACTCAAAAATATTTTTGAAGAAAATTAAATTATAGCGAAATTCAGTTGTTGCAAATTTTACAACAGCTGTTACAAATGGTGCGATAATGATATTACGAAAGTCGGTGAATCTATTGGGTAAGGAAATTCAAATTAGAAATACAACAACAAATTTTTTAATTTTTGCCAAAGAGACTCATGCAGAAAATATAGATGTTCGCGTTGAAGATAATGATGTGTGGCTTACTGTTAGTGCACTTTGTAAATTATATAGTAAATCGAAAAGTTCAATTAGTGAGCATATAAAAACGATTTTTAATACAGGTGAGCAGGACGAATTTTCAGTTGTTCGGAATTTCCGAACAACTGCTGCAGACGGTAAATTTTATAATACAAAACATTATAACCTCACAATGATTATTTCAATCGGTTATCGTGTAAATTCTGAGGAAGCTATTAATTTCCGGCGGTGGGCGACGAATGTATTAAAAGTATTCACTGTTCAGGGATATGTGTTAGATAAAAATCGCTTGGAAAATGGTAAAATTTTCGATGAGGATTATTTTGAACATCTACTTGAAGAAATTCAAGAAATTAGAGCTAGTGAGCGACGTTTCTATCAAAAAATAACAGATATATATGCAACAGCTTCAGATTATGATGCTAAGAACTATGTTACCCAAGATTTTTTTAAAACAGTACAGAACAAACTTCATTTTGCTATACATGGGAATACTGCTGCTGAGGTGATTGTCGCACGGGCTAATCACCAAGAAGAAAATATGGGTTTAATGTCTTGGAAGAATGCACCTGACGGTAAAATTTTAAAAAGAGATGTTTCAGTTGCCAAGAATTATCTGTCACAGCTGGAGTTAGCCGATTTGAATGAAATTGTGAGCATGTACCTTGACTATGCAGAACGTCAAGCAAGACGAAAGATCCCAATGACGATGATGGATTGGTCAGGAAAGCTAGATGCATTTCTTGCGTTCAATGATGAGGGCATCCTTCAGGATAATGGAAAAATTAAAGCAGAGGTAGCTAGGGCTTTTGCTGAAAGTGAATATGAAAAATATCGTGTGATTCAAGATAACCAGTATCTCTCTGATTTTGACAAGTTAATTTTAGAACATGAGGATTTTTTATAGAATTTGGGGAGATTCGAATGCCAGGTAATTTTTAAATTTACGCTGAAGATGGCCACATTCAAGTTTAGGCGCTATTTGAAGGTGAAATGGTTTGATTAACACAAGTACAAGGAGCAAGGAGACAGTAATGGATATGGACTTGCTAAACGCACCAGTTACGGTGATCAAAGGAATTGGTCAGGCAGCCAGTGAAAAGCTTGCAACTGTTGGAGCTGTGACAGTCAATGATTTACTAAATTACTTTCCCTTTCGTTACGAGGATCGACAAGCTGTTGATGTGTTAACGGCTGCACAAGATGATAAAATTACTGTCGTCGGCTTGGTACAAACTGTTCCTGTGTCACAGTTTTATGGAAAGACATCTAGGTTGACATTCAAATTATTGACAGGTCAGAATTTGATTTCAGTGACTGTTTTTAATCAGAACTATCTTAAAAATAAGCTACAGATGAACATGGAAGTGCTTGTTTCCGGGAAATGGGATCGTAACCGTCGTTCAATTACGGCTAGTCGCGTGCAATTTAATACGCAGGTTGATGAACGAAATCGATTTGAGCCCGTGTATCATTTGAAAGGGGATTTGCAACTTCGGAGCTTGCGGAAGTGGATTGAGTTGGCACTTCATCAAGTGCAAGGTCAGGTTCGTGAAACATTGCCAGCTAGTTTGTGTGCAAAGTATAAGTTGACATCTAGAGAAGAGGCACTTCGTTACTTACATTTTCCAAAAAATGAATGGGAAGTCAAGCAAGGACGTAGGCGTTTTATTTATGAGGAATTTTTACAATTTCAATTAAAAATGCTAGCATTTCGTAAGATGAATCGTGAGCAATTTGCAGGAATTGCACAAGATTTTGATCAGCAGCAAATTGATCAGTTTACAGCTGAATTGCCATTTCAGCTAACAAAGGGGCAAGAGCAGGCTGTAGCAGATATTTTACTTGATTTGAAAGCACCTCAGCAAATGAATCGCTTGTTGCAAGGTGATGTTGGTGCCGGAAAAACAGTTGTGGCAGCAATTGCTGCCTTAGCATCAGTTACAGCCGGTTATCAAGTGGCATTAATGGCGCCGACGGAGATATTAGCTGAGCAGCATTTCGCTTCGCTGCAGCAATTATTTGCAAATCAGAAATTGCAATTACCACAACCTGTGCAACAATTGCTAGATCAAGATCAATTGCAGTTAGCGCTCTTGACTTCCAGTTCACGGGGTAAAGCACGAAATGAAGTATTAGCCCAGTTGGAATCCGGAGAATTGCACCTTGTTATTGGCACACATGCGCTTTTGCAAGAAGATGTTCATTTTCGTCAGCTTGGTTTAGTTATTACAGATGAACAGCATCGCTTTGGCGTTGCCCAAAGGAAAGTATTGCAAGATAAAGGAACTAATCCGGATGTTCTGTTTATGACGGCTACACCGATTCCACGAACGCTTGCAATTACTGCATTTGGTGAAATGGATGTCACAGTGATTAAAGAATTACCAGCCGGACGGAAGGAAATTAAAACAAGGTGGGTTAAGCATGAGCAAATTGACAAGGTGCTTGCTTTCTTACTACAAGAAGTGAAGAAAGGTAGACAAGCCTATGTGATTTGCCCGTTAATTGAGGAATCAGAGAATTTTGATTATGGGAATGCTGTTGATGTTCATGCTCAGTTAATGCACTATTTTGGTGATCAATGTGTTGTTGGTTTAATGCATGGAAAGTTATCTTCTGCTGAAAAAGATCAAATGATGCAAGATTTCCTTGCCAATCGCGTGCAAATTCTTGTTTCAACAACGGTTGTTGAGGTTGGTGTCAACGTACCTAATGCAACTTGTATGGTGATTTATGATGCTGAGCGCTTTGGCTTATCTCAGTTGCATCAATTACGTGGTCGAGTAGGGCGAGGCAGTGAACAATCTTATTGTATTTTAATGGCTGATCCGAAAAATGAAGTTGCGCTTGAGCGGTTGACCATTATGACTGAAACAAATGATGGATTTTATTTAAGTGAGAGAGATTTAGCGTTGCGCGGCCCGGGAGATTTCTTTGGCCATAAACAAAGTGGTGTGCCTGAATTTAAAGTAGGTGATATGGTTCAGGATTTTAACATTTTAGAAGTTGCTCGCGCAGATGCAGCTAAGCTTGTGCAATCGGAAGATTTTTGGCAAAATGAAGCATATCAATGTTTGCGAGATGTATTATATGAATCCGGAATATTCTCCGGTGAAAATTTAAATTGATTGGAGTAACTTATGAAATCTGTATGTATTGGGATTGCCGGCGGAAGCGCTTCGGGGAAAACTTCGATTGCGTGTCGCTTAAAAGAACAATTTGAATCCACTAATTCAGTTGTGATTATTCGTTTGGATGACTATTATAAAGATCAGAAGCATTTAACGATGGAAGAGCGTGTTAAGACTAACTATGATCATCCTTTTGCTTTTGACATGGATCTTCTTTTAGAGCAGCTTTCAAGTTTATTGAACGGACAAGCGATTGAGAAGCCAACCTATGATTTTGTCAACCATATACGTTCTCATATCGTTGAAACGATTGAGCCGTGTGATGTAATCGTTTTAGAAGGACTGTTTGTGCTTGAAGATGAACGTATTCGTTCGTTACTTGATATTAAGATCTTTGCTGATACTGATGCTGATATTCGTTTTATTCGACGCTTATTGCGAGATGTTGAGGATCGGGGAAGAACTTTGCAATCGGTTGTTTTACAATATACTTCCACAGTTCGCGTGATGCATAATCAGTTTGTTGAGCCAAGTAAACGCTATGCGGATGTGATCATTCCTGAAGGCGGGCAAAATGAAGTAGCGATTGATTTATTGAATACTAAAATCAGGAGTATTGTTAATACAAATAGTGTTGTCAATTAGATAGATGATCAAGCGATTTATATATTCAATTTTTACGGTTTTAATTTTAAATAAAGAAATTGATTGCATTATTCAATCGATATAATATATACTGGTATTAGTACCTGGTATTAAAAATACTTAAAAGGTGATATAAATGAAGCGCACGAAAATAGAAAGACATGCGTTATTGCAGAAAACAATTGCCAATAATCCTTTTGTTACGGATGATGAGCTTTCGCAGATTTTGAATGTTAGTATTCAAACGATTCGTTTGGATCGGATGGAATTAGCAATTCCAGAGTTACGTGAGCGAATCAAATTGGTAGCTAAAAATAGCTTAACAGATGAAATCCGATCATTGCCGGTTGATGAAATTATTGGTGATATTATTGATATTACAGTTGGCAAACGGGCTATTTCCATGTTTGATGTTAAGGCAGAACATGTGTTTAAACGGAACCGGATTGCTAGGGGGCATTATATTTTTGCTCAAGCGAATTCATTAGCAGTTGCTATTGTAAATAATGAACTAGCGCTGACAACGAAAGCCGATATTCGTTTTCTCAAGCAAGTACGTGAAGGTGATCGGATTATTGCAAAGGCCACTGTTTGTGATGATCAAGCTAAATCTGATCGAATCATGATTCATGTTGAAAGTTTTGTTGATCAGACTTGTATTTTCACTGGGGATTTTGAGTTATTTCATTCTAATAAATTAAAATAATTATGCAAGAAATCTAAGTTAAAGTAGGTGGAGAAGGTGAGATTAGCAGTTGATGCTATGGGAGGCGATCATGCGCCTGTCCAAATTATCAAAGGGGTTGAAAAAGCGATTAAAGCTTTTTCAGATTTAGAAATTACTTTAATTGGTAATGAAGCTGAGATTCGTAAAACATTACAATTAGAAGATAGAATACAAATTCTTCATACTGAAGAAGTGATTCATAGTGATGAAGATCCGGCACGTGCCTTTAGACGCAAGAAAGATGCTTCAATGGTGCTGGCCGCTAAAGAGGTAAAAGAAGGAAGAGCAGATGCTTGTTTATCAGCAGGTAGTACAGGTGCTTACTTAGCAACAGCTTTGTTTGTTATTGGTAGAATTGGAGGAATTATTCGTCCAGCCTTAGCACCAATGTTGCCAACGATGAATGGTGATGGATTTGTGCTAATGGACGTAGGTGCCAATGCAGAAGCTAAGCCTGAATATTTACTGCAATTTGCATTGATGGGTTCTATTTATGCGGAGAAAGTTCGTGGTATAAAAAATCCACGTGTAGCCCTTTTAAATATTGGTACAGAAGATAATAAAGGAAATGATTTAACTAAAGAAGCGTTTGATTTATTGTCACAAGCCGACTTGAATTTTATTGGCAATGTGGAATCTCGTTACTTACTGGAAGGTGTTGCCGATGTTGTGGTGACAGATGGTTTTACCGGTAATATGGTTCTAAAAACAATTGAAGGAACAGCTAGCTCGCTGATGAAAATGATTAAAGAATTGATGACTTCCAATTTTCAAAGTAAAATGGGTGCTCTATTGCTAAAATCTAAAATGATGGAATTAAAGCAATTAATGGATTATAAAGAATATGGTGGTGCAGCTTTGTTTGGTGTTAAAGCTCCAGTTATAAAAGCACATGGTTCCAGCGATGCTTTTGCTTTTTATAATGCAATTCGTCAAGCAAGGTCGATGGTGCAATCAGATCTTGCTACAGAAATTTCTAAGAAATTATCTGAATAAATTAGGGGAGATTTAATCTATATGAAAATTGCACTTGTTTTTCCCGGACAAGGATCACAAGTTATTGGAATGGGACAAGATGTATATCAGCATTATACTGCTTCTCGTGAAATATTTGAGATAGCAGATCAAGCTTTAGGTGAAGATTTATCACGGTTAATATTCACTGGTGAAAAAGAAGAATTAACTAAAACGGTTAATGCACAACCGGCATTAGTGACAACTTCAATTGCGTTGTTAAAAGCATTGCAAGAAGAATGTAAGTTAGATATAGCATGTTATGCTGGTCATAGTTTAGGTGAATTTTCAGCTTATGTTGCCGCAGGTGGATTATCTTTTGACGTAGCAGTGAGGTTGGTCAGAAGACGGGCTGAGTTGATGACAGAAGCAGTGCCTGCAGGTGTAGGTTCAATGGCAGCCATTCTTGGCTTAAATGATGATCAAGTAACTATTGTTTGTCAGGAGGTTGCTGGGAATGGACAATTAGTGCATCTTGCCAATGTGAATTGTCCGGGGCAAATTGTGATTTCCGGTACAGCAGAAGGCGTTGCAGCAGCTAGCGCATTAGCAAAAGAGCAAGGTGCGAAGCGAGCAATTCCACTATCGGTAAGCGGACCGTTTCATTCAGTACTGATGATGCCTGCAGCACGACAGTTTGCTGATGATTTACAAGAAATTAATTTTATTAAAACAACTGTTCCTGTTTACACTAATTTGACTGCTGAGCCAGCTGAGAATGTTAAGCTGAGTCTTGCACAGCAGCTATTTTCACCGGTTTTATGGCAGAAAACGATTGAGAATATGATTGCCAGTGGTGTTGATTGTATTATTGAGGTTGGACCTGGAACTGTTCTGTCAGGATTAACTAGAAAAATCAATCCGGATATCAAAACATTTTCAGTGTTTGATCAAGCTTCTTGCTTGCAAGTGGCAGACTATTTTAAGTGATAATTTTTTAGAATTGGAAAGGGGAGTAGGCATGCGTAATTTATCTGGTCAAGTGGCAGTTGTCACGGGTGCTTCACGAGGAATTGGTCGTGCGATTGCTTTAGATCTTGCTATGAATGGAGCAAATGTTGTTGTCAATTACTCCGGCAGTGAAGCTGCAGCTAATGAGGTAGTAGAAGAAATTAAGGCGATGGGGCGAGAATCCTTTCTTTATCGTTGTAATGTTTCGGATGCTGACATGGTACAAGCGATGATGAATGAAACAATGGAGCAATTCGGCAAAATTGATATTTTGGTCAACAATGCTGGGATTACTCGAGATACATTACTCATGCGTATGAAAGAAGAAGATTTTGATGCAGTACTCGATACGAACTTAAAAGGCGTATTTCTTTGTACTAAAGCGGTTACACGGCAAATGATGAAGCAGCGCTCCGGTCGTATTATTAACATTTCATCAATTGTTGGCATTTGTGGTAATCTCGGACAAGCAAATTATGTTGCAGCAAAAGCCGGTGTAATTGGTTTGACAAAAAGTACGGCCTTAGAATTAGCAGCACGTGGTATTACTTGTAATGCGATTGCACCCGGTTTTATTCAAACGGATATGACAGATGAACTACCAGAAGAGGTGAAACAGCAAATGTTAGCACGGATTCCGTTAGCGCGTTTCGGTAATCCGGAAGATATTGCAAAAACTGTTTCGTTTTTAGCATCTGATGAAGCGGCTTATATTACCGGACAAACGATTCAGGTTGATGGTGGTATGGTTTTGCATTGATCATTAGGAGTTTTTCACCGCAATTGGGAAAAAAATGAGTAGTAACTCCTAATTACATACGAAATCGTGTAAAATCGAGCAGCTCCTCCGAAATAAGCTGAAATTATTTTACGAATCAGGATTCGTAAAAAATTCCATCTTATTTGCTACGGAGCTGGACGCTCGATTTTGCACCTAAACCTTGAGAGGGGGTGAACGGCATGGCAAACGTAGAAGAAAAAGTAAAGCAAATTATTTTGAATCGTTTAAATGTTGATGAAGCAAAAGTAACAGTTGATGCATCTTTTAAAGATGATTTAGGTGCAGATTCTCTGGAGATCGTTGAGCTTGTAATGGAATTAGAAGATGAGTTCGATCAAGAAATTTCAGATGATGAAGCATCGGAGATTACCACTGTTGGTGATGCGATTAAGTTTATTGAAAGTAAAATTAGCTAATTTTATTTTTTAAATACGATAAAGGAGCTGTCTCAAAATAAAGATAGAGGCACGATTCCCCAAAAAAGCAAAAGAGAACCCGCTTGTGCGAATTCTCTTTTTTCTTTTTTTTGGAATCGTACTCCAATCTTTATTTTGAGACAGTTTTTTGAATCATAGAAAGAAAGTATTCATGTACAGTTTGAGACGCTGTTAACTCAGGGTGAAATGCAATACCCAGTTGATTTTTAAAGCGTACTGCTACAATTCGTTCATCCACTTTTGCCAAAACAGATACATCTCGACTAACCTCACTGACATAAGGAGCGCGAATAAAAGTCATTGGAACTTGCTCATAATCAGCAAATCTAGCTTCAGTATAAAAACTTCCCAATTGTCTACCATAAGCGTTCCGACTAACAGTAATAGGTAAAGTAGCCATATGAGTACCGGTTTCTTTTTCGATTTGCTTTGCTAGTAAAATTAAACCAGCGCAAGTACCCATAACAGGCATTCCAGCTGCAATTCGTTCACGCAATGGTTCCAATAAATCCAATTCTCGAAGCAATTTTCCTTGTACAGTGCTTTCGCCACCTGGAAGAACGAGTCCGTCGAAATGTTGTTCTAAATCAGCTTTTTGACGAATTTCCATACAAGAGATGCCCATTGCTTCTAATTTTTGCTTATGTTCAATAAATGCACCTTGCAGTGCTAAAACAGCAATTTTCATTTTATTGCCCTCGTTCAGCCATTAACAATTCAATTTCTTGCTCATTAATCCCAACCATTGCTTCACCTAAATCTTCTGATAGTTCAGCAATCAGTTTGGCATCACGAAAATTAGTAACTGCTTGTACAATAGCAGCCGCACGTTTCGCCGGATCACCCGATTTAAAAATACCGGAACCAACAAAAACGCCTTCTGCACCTAATTGCATCATAAGCGCTGCATCTGCAGGGGTAGCAACACCACCGGCAGCGAAGTTCACTACTGGCAACTTGCCATTTTTTGCAACTTCTTGTAGCAGTTCGTATGGTACAGCTAAATCTTTAGCAGCGAGATACAATTCATCACTTGTTAATGTTGTTAATCTACGAATTTCACTACTAATTTTACGCATATGACGTACTGCTTGAATGATATCACCTGTACCCGGTTCACCTTTTGTTCGAATCATAGCTGCGCCTTCATTAATACGGCGCAATGCTTCACCTAAATCTTTAGCGCCACAAACAAAAGGAACAGTAAAATCACGTTTATTGATATGGTGTACATCATCAGATGGAGAAAGTACTTCACTTTCATCAATAAAATCAATTTCAATTGCTTGTAAAATTTGTGCTTCCACAAAATGTCCAATCCGGACTTTAGCCATCACCGGAATGGAAACCGCTTCTTGAATAGACTTGATCATTTTCGGGTCGCTCATACGAGAAACGCCACCTGCTGCTCGGATATCTGCCGGAATTCGCTCTAATGCCATGACAGCACAAGCGCCTGCTGATTGTGCGATTTCAGCTTGCTCTGGGGTAGATACGTCCATAATCACGCCACCTTTAAGCATTTGGGCCAAATTCTTATTTAATTCATAACGATTTTCGTTCATTGTCTACCTCCATATGATATAATAAATTTTAAAATGAATATCAACATTATCTAATAAAAAATCATCTTTATCAATAGCTATTGCATCCTTATAACAGATATGATATGATGTTTTTTGTGATAAAATCATGTAAAGGATTTTATCTTGATTACAATGTTCCGCTGCAAATTGAATGATAGAGTTGTGCATGAGCATTTGTGTGGAAGGAGTGAATTTCAATGCATCAATTGATTGAAGAAATCACTAAAGAACAACTTCGCACAGATTTACCTGAGCTTCGTCCTGGGGATACAGTGAAGGTGCATGTGAAAGTTGTTGAGGGTAGTCGTGAACGTATTCAGATCTTTGAAGGCGTAGTAATTAAGCTACGTGGTGGCGGTATTAGCGAATCTTTTACAGTTCGTAAAATTTCGTATGGTGTTGGTGTGGAAAGAGTATTTCCAATGCACAGCCCACGAATTGCCAAGGTAGAAGTTGTGCGTCACGGTAAAGTGCGTCGTGCAAAACTTTATTATTTACGTAATTTACGTGGTAAAAAAGCACGGATTAAAGAACTTCGTCGTTAATTGCAATATTGCAAAATTAGATAAGATGGACTGCAATTTTGGTCCATCTTATCGACTATTACCATGTGATTCTGGTATTATCTGAGGTGTTTTAATAGATGGAAAGTTTATCAACGAGAAAGAAAAAGAAGAGTTTAACCCGAGAATTAGTCGAATGGGCAATTGCTTTTGGAATTGCGATTTTATTTGCGATTGTGATTCGTGAGTTTTTATTTGCACCGGTATTAGTTGATGGTCAGTCGATGGAGACTACCTTACACAATGAGAATAGAGTAATTGTGAATAAGATATCTTATAAATTTAGCAAGCCGGAACGTTTTGATATTGTTGTTTTTCATGCACCGGAAGGTAAGGACTTTATTAAAAGAGTAATTGGACTGCCTGGTGATAGAGTTAAATTTGAAAATGATACTTTATACATAAATGGTGAAGCAGTTGACGAACCTTACTTGGATGAAAAGAAAGCACAACTGGGAGAAGGCGAAATTTTAACAAGAGACGAAGCAGAGATCGTTGTGCCAGAGGGTGAGTATTTTCTGGTAGGGGACAATCGTCGTTACAGTAGGGATAGTCGTAGTATTGGCACGATTCCATTTGATGAAATTGTTGGCAGCACTAGTTTGGTGTTCTGGCCAATGAAAGAGTTGAGGTTTGTAAAGTAAAAATAAGAGACCAGTTGACCTGTAGGAGCCCTTTATTTAAAAAAAGGGCTCTGTTTATTTTTTATTTGTAAAAGGATTACAATTCTGTGAGTAACATCCCAAGAACAATTCCAATGAGCGAAAAGATGATTGGTACGCGGTCTTTGTTTGTGACGATTGCCTGCGGTAGAATTTCACCAAGTACAACATACAACATAGCACCACCAGCTATAGAAAAAGAAAATGCAATGGCAAGATCAGAAATGCCTCCTAAGATAACACCTGCTATTGCTCCTATAACCGTTGTTGAACCTGCTAATAGTGTTAGTGTTACAGCTTTTCTTTTAGAAAGTCCACCAGAAATAAGTGGAGCAGCAACAGCCATGCCTTCCGGTATATTATGAAGGCCAATGATAATAGCAAGGGTCAATCCAAGGGTAACATCATGCTGATTAGCCGCACCCATCGCTAATCCTTCTGGAATATTATGTAATGCGATGGCAAAAAGCATAATCATTCCTGATCGCAACATACTGTTTTTACTTGAAATCATTTCACTTCCATGAAAAAACTCCGCATATGTTTCATGCAACTTTGATTTCGTTTGACCAGTATCTGAAATTTTATCCATCATATTATTAAGACTCAGAACCATTAAAGCCCCAACAACCAGGCCAATAACTGTAAATCCCATATTCGAATAATCGGCAGCTTTGGGTATTAGTTCAAGAAAAACAATGCTGATCATAATGCCACCGGCAAAAGATAAAAAAATGCTGGTCATTTTATCGCTTAGATTTCCAAACAAAACGGTTAATAACCCTCCAAGTCCCATTCCGACTACACCGACAAAAAGGCTTATAAAAATAATAGTCATTCTCTGTTCCTTCTTTCTTAGACTTGGTTAGTCTCGGCTAACACATAAAATATTAGCATAGACCTGTTTACCTGTCAATATTAGGGGTATCATACTTTTTTGATTGAGTTGGTATCAAATATATGTTACTATAAGTTAGTCATCTATAACTATGAAAGGAGAGATGACTTGAAGAAGCCGTCTGAATCAGAAGAAAATTATTTAGAAACTATTTTGATGTTAAGTCATAACGGAAACCCAGTTCGCTCCGTTGACATTGCAAATGAACTTGAATTTTCAAAACCCAGTGTCAGCATTGCAATGAAAAATCTCCGAGCAAATGGGTATATTATAGTGGATGTCAATGATGGCTATATTACTTTAACAGAAAGTGGACGAAAAATAGCTCAAATGATATATGACCGCCATATGCTAATTTCTGATTGGCTGATTTTTTTAGGTGTTGATAAAGAAACAGCTGTGCAAGATGCTTGTAAAATGGAGCATGGTATGAGTGAAGAGAGTTTTATAGCGATACAAAAGCATATTGAGGAATGGAAGCGGAGTATTTATATGCAGAAAGCAGAACGAGAGGATAAATGAGATGAGTACTATTCAATGGTTGAATGGTACTATAAATGTAGAAGTGTGATAAGTAGTTAAATATACTTTAGTCAAAGCCTTATAAATAGGGGGAAGATCTACATACGAAACTAATAAAAATGTAGCATAACTTCTGGGAGAAGTATGACGATTGTTAGTCAATAATAAGCAATAAAAATCAAAAAATATCGCACTTTTGTTGCACCGCAGTAGTCTGAACTTGAATATTTCTGAATAAGAACATAAGCATCCAGCATTGTAGTGTGCCTCAAAAGTTGAACCTAAGACCGAAGCCAAAAGCGCTTCGGTTTTTGTTACGTTAAAATTAAGCAATAGACATTTTGTGATCATCAGGCTTGACTTAATTCCACGCCTTTTTGCTAAGTATACACTTCCTCCTTCTCCTTTTAGATACGATTGAACTATTTTCATATTTAATTCAAAACTATATTTTTCCATCAAAAATGAACCTCCAAAAATTTGATTCTTCGAGTCCAATTTTGGGGGTTCTAAAATCATGTAAAGTATCTTAAAATATATATTTTTTATGCAGTGAAAGACAGTTCTTAAAATTACCGCAAATTTGCATTTATGCGAACTAGTGGAACTGATTGCTTTGTTAGAATAAGTATTAAAAAATAGAGAATGATAGGGAGGATATACGTATCGGAAACTTACCATTTACTCTACAACGGGATAAAGAATTTAAACGTCAGGTACATATGCTGAAAATCCTTCAGGCAAGCCCCGGCGGAGTGCAAGTCAAGGAATTGTCACAAAGGCTGGAGTGTACTCCGAAGACTGTTCATAAGGAAATTCATCTGATGAACGCAATATTGCCGGAACAATATGCCCTGTTCGCATTTCCGAGTGCTGGAAAAGTAAAGCTCACCTATAAAAAGAAGGTCTCCATAGATACGATGATTACCATGTTGGCAAAACAAACGTTGCCCTATCAAATCATGAATTATCTGCTCCACGATAAAAGATACACAATCGTGCAACTTATGAAGGAGTTAAATGTTTCTAGAACAGTTATCTTTACCACCCTCCGGCATATGAACGAGATACTTACGGAAAGATATCAGATTTCCATTTCCACAGCCCCGTTATCTTTTGTCGGCAAGGAAGAAGATATCCGGTTTTGCTTTTTTGTCTTTTATTCAGCTTTTGGTGATAATGCTATTATTGACAAGGATAGTGAGAGGGCAGCGAGCGAATTAATCAATAGAAGTCATCAACTAGGTTTAGATTGTTTGCATTTCAGTCATTTTTATGTGACTATCTGGCTATCTATTCTTAAATTACGGTGGCAGCAGCGGCAGTTCGTCATCTTGAATGAAGAAATGGAGACAAATTTTGCTGATAGGCGGAACTTTCAGCTAGTTTCAGCTTTTATTAAAGATTATTATCGGTCATTTTACAGTGGTGAAATACCGGAAGGTGAAGTCATATGGCTTTATATTGTTTCCCTGCATTGTGTTTCTTATACTGATGCTAAAGAAGATACAAAATACGTTTACCGACGAAAGGAATTTCCAGAGGTCCTGGTCACTATTCGTCAATTCTTAGGAATGGTTTTTCCACAGGAAATGCTTGAAAATGGAGCACTTGGAAAAATGGAGGCGTTTTTGGTCAATGTGCGACTTTTATCCAAAATGAGTGCCAGGTTTGAGCTGGTTGCGCCGGCACTACATGAATTAATTAAGGAAATGCATGAGGAACACTATTTACAGTGGCTAGAGTGTCTGGAATCACTGGGTCAAGATTCTCTGTTAAGCTTTTCACACCCTGAAGATTTGGCGGTAAGTTTGACGGTGCTTCATGTATCTGTTTTGAAAACAGAACATAGTAAGCCAAAGCATGTTTTATTCGCTCTTCAAGGGGATGTTGGAATGGAGGAGTATATTGCACATGTGGTAGAACAACTGATTCCGAAGCAACTGCTTGTTACGTACTATATCGAGCAAGCAGTAACAAAAGAAGTGATACAGGAAAAAGGAGTTGATCTAATGGTATGCAACTACGATTTGAATTTGATCGGCGAAACGACCTGTCCCATTCTTCGTCTAAGCAATATACCGACACTGGCTGATTGGAGAAGGCTACAGGATATGGTAGCGCAATTGAACAGGTAGCCTTAGTTCCTCAAAATCAGGAGAGCATCCTTCGGGATGTTTTTTTGTTACTTGAATTTTCATAGTTCTACTGGTACAATTCTCCGTACTACCTCATATAAAATAAAATACCCATTATGTTTAAGATCAACCCTTGAAGAATTCAGTGCGTGGAATTACGCAATTTACGTAAAAATACGGACGAGAGAAGGAAGGGTTTTTGTTATGATTTTCATAGGTTAAAAAGAGGTTAAAAAAGCAATAGAGCGATAGAATAATAACTAAAAAGTACAAGGAGAATCAAGATGAAAAGGAAAACAAAAATAGTTCTATAGATATTGCTATGCTTGATAACCTTTACCTTACTCCATCATCGCTGCCGATATCTGCAATGGAGGAGATTAAACCAGTGCTACTATTGCAAATAGTATAGAAGCAGTCGCTTATTTTATTCTGTCAAGTCGTATAGGCTAAGCTGCCTCAATTTTTTTAATCACCAGGGCTGTTATATGTTCAACTTTCCTGATGAGTTGATCTATGGTACGGTATATGTACTCCATATTCAAAGTTTAATAGAAAATGAGTGAGTAGAAAATGGGCGGAGTTGGTAGTTGGACTAAAGAACAAGAAGTGTTGCTTGCAGAAATAGTTCTTCAACATCTACGTGAGGGAAGTACGGTGCGTGCCGGCTGTGAAAAAGCAGGAGATCAATTCAACCGGACAACAGTAGCCTGTATTTTTCGCTGGGATGTCAAAGTGCGTCAGCATTATGAAGAAGATATCCGTACAGCCAGAAACCAAGGCAAGCAATCTCGGAAGCGAAAAAAATCAGTCGAGAGGGAACAAAAGGCACAGCTAGATCAGCTATTATCAACTTTAATTTCCATGCTTGAAGTACAACAGAATCCAGGTGGAGCAATCCTGAATCAGGATATTGAAAACAACAATAAGGAAGAGGCGTTTTGCGATCAGGAATGCACAATCAATACAGTGATTTTGAACTTACAAAAATTGAAAAAGTGGGAAATCAATCTGAAAGTTTTTTCAGAAGAAAACGAAAAATTAAGGATAGAAACACAAACACTAAGGCAGAAAAATAAAGAACTGGAAAGTGAAATTGAGTTGATCGAAAGAGATCAGTCTTAATCCAAGAGGATTATAATGAAGTAATTTATTCCATGAATAAAACGCATGAAATGCTAATAAACGGTGAAAGAACTAGTACGGAAGAAAATTGTCGTAAACTACATGGAGATTGGTGAAAGGAGGGAGAGCAATGAGAAAAATCATAAGCATCATCTTGATGAGTCAACTGATTATGCTAGGGTTAGCCCCATCGGTAGGAGCAACAGGAATTAACAGAGGTGATACGGGAGCTTCAATTAAGTTTGAAAAAGGTCTTCCGGAGACAGAAGACGACAGAAAAATGATTGCTCGTGATCCAGAGAACCCAGCTTTACCATTTCCAGCGGATCAAGTGTATAGAACAAGTCCGTCAACCAAGTTCGGAACAGTAACAATTGATGGAAGAGAATATTGGGGACAACTGGAGTTTGATTACGAAGTTGAAGACATCTTTGCAGGAGCAAAGGATGATCAGCCGAAGTTGTACAGTTGGCGTCAATATTTGATTGATCCGAAGGATGACGAATCAGGTTACAACAAAGATTGGCATCAAAAGACAGGTTTGCCAGAAGCCGGGCTTATATATGTCCCGACTGTATGGAGCTTTGGAATAGCCTCACTTGATGGTAGTCAATTGACACTAGAAGGAACTGGCCGAAGAGCCTTCTATACAGATCGCATTTCGCATTTACAAATGTGGGATAATCGTGAGGTTGACCAAGGATCAGGGTGGAAAGTCAGAGCGCAAATGGTAGATTGGCCAACGACGAAAGATGGATCTAAATTAGTAGGAAGCTATATTTCTATCCCAAAAGCAGTTGCTAGAAACGAGTTTAACGCTAATCCATCGCAAGAGGATAAACGTTTCAAAACAAATGCAGTCAATATTGATGCGAGCAACACAGTGACGCTATGGGAAACAAAATCAGAAAGTGAGCTGAAAAGCGAAGGCTTTAGCGAGTCGGCAATATTCAGCTGTGGAAAAGGGATGTCAACGCTAACATGGAATACAGAAGATGTACGTCTCCATATTCCAAACAGCGATAATATCAAAGCAGGTAATTATCAAATTGCCATATCATGGTCTCTTGAAAGAGGGCCGGAAAGTTAATTGACTAAAAAAAAAGAAGGGGTTTAAAAACAATTATGAACAAAATGAAATTATTTTCTGCATTAGCAGCAAGCGCATTCGCATTTAGCACATTTGTGTCAGGAGCAGCAGCAGAAGGACTAATGTCAGGTAATACAGATGCAGGAATTATATTTGAAGAGGATAATAACACAGTTGTTATTCCAA
>Ga0131853_10005563_pt1 | contig 22736 bp, 12 predicted proteins | sample TergutLab28metaG_FD_92764 | JGI IMG/M metagenome (GOLD analysis project Ga0131853, IMG submission 92764) | Labiotermes labralis P1 segment gut microbial communities from Petit-Saut dam, French Guiana - Lab288 P1 (version 2) (version 2) | ecosystem: Host-associated > Arthropoda: Insects >...
ATTTTATTTTATATTATTCTTGTTAATAATAAGAGCAAAAAGAAGGGGCAAAGGAAGAAAAAGGGGGGGGGGGGGGGGGGGGGGGGACAGAAAACTAAAACATAAAAGGAAACACGAACTATACAAATCATTCACTATGAACATAATGATATATTACAAATATAATATCTTGATGGTAATGAATTCATGAACCAGTGCACTTACCTGAACAAAAAGTGGAAGAATTATTAGATGTTTCAGTGCACATGCTTTTCAGATATTCAAACTTTTCATAATTTCAAGAAAAAGTAACATGAATGTGGGAAAGTATTGGAGAACAGTGGCTATGAATAAGGCAATAACACACACTGAATGCTATGTCACCAAACCCTAATTTCAATGGCTACAAAACTTTGTTCTATTTTAATATGAAGAGCAGTCAAATCACATATTCAATGGAATAAATGGAGTGGTCACATACACCATGTCACAATTCAACTGCCACACCTCATTCCAATGTACCCTATAATTAAGATACACAAGGTGATGGATTTACAGCCACTTTTACAAAATTTAAAAATGTGGCATAAAAATTGTTGAAACTATTGTTCAAAGTGCTGTCAGATATATTCTTGAATTTCTTGGCTTACAATATGGTTTAAAAATTTCCATTCAATGTAATCAAATTATGTTACCAAAATTATTTAACAGGAAACTGCACATGCATCCAGCAACAAAACATCAGAATGAACAGCAATGCATAGGGTGGTTAACACCAGTAAACACCTATCAAGTGGCAAATGGAGAGGATCTCATGAAAATCAAGAGGAGAAAAAATTAAATTAAAATTAAAAACTCAACATAAAAAAAAGGCCTGCTGCATAAGAACACCTACCGACAGCATTATCTCCAAGAGGTAACAAGGGGTGTGCCGATAAGCTGGTTCCCACATTCGCAACACTCGAGTGAGCCGAGCTCGAATGACGGAACGACTGAGACCTGCAGGGAGAAGCAGAGAAGAGGAAGTGAATTAGTCACTAAACAAACCACCACATATTCTTTATCTGCCCACACAGTACACATAGTGGCTTCTGCTAATAACATTAATAATTCAATATTAATCATCTAGGAGAATATATGACAGTGTTTACTGTTGATCAGTTTCTGAAATTAAATATGTGAAGTGAAACTTAAAAATCTTTGTCTATACAACTACTACGTTTTGTTCTTTTTTGAATTAGTGGTTTAAAGGTAATACATATCTGAGGCAATTATCTTGCAATTCTCATCCTCCTCCCCTTCCCCTCATTTTCCATTCATCACAACAAAATAAATATATAGTCTACTAAAAGGAACAAACTCTTGAAATAAAAGACATATTAAAGCCTACAACACACAACACACCAAACACATGTAAGACATTCAAGGACTTCAGGTTCACCATACGAGTCACAATCATATGATGCAATGGGGTGACAGAATGAACAAAACGGAAGAAACACGTGGCATAGTATAGTATCAAATTACAAAATTCTCTCCTTCCTTTACACATATTATTAAATCTTTCATGTTGTCTACGGAAGACTCTACTGAAACTCTTTACAGCTGACAATCTTCTTCTTTTGGACTTCGCCCATCATCTCAATTTTAACAAAGTACAACATTTAACAGCTATTTTCCTGTTATTACCTACACACAAGATCTGATCCCATTTTATTTCTCAAAAGGTTTACTTGTGTATGGTGCCCAGTGACTGACAGAAGTCTTTCCAAGTGGTCCACCAGATTAGGCGCTTCTTCCTATTTTGTATGAAGACGCAAGCAAGAGCCAGATTCCAAAAGTCATACCCCGTTAAAATTAAGATGATGGACAAAGTCCAAAAGAAGAAAAAGGCATCATTAAAATTCTGTGTATCAACATTTTATGAGCAAGTACTTAAACTAAGGCACCAATAAACATTAGGCCTCATAAAATACAGAAACTTGTCATGCTGTAAATTATTATAAATGCACTTTTCAACTTCCAGTCTAACTAAAATCCTGGTTACACTGTCCATAAATAAGTGGTTAACTCCAGGAAGCAGAGTCCAATGGTCTCTAACCTGCACCAGATAAATCCAATCCACATCCTCCATCCTTCTATCAGATTTCTTTAGGACCTCCTTAAATATTACATTCCAATCAATGCCAAGATCTTAAAAGTGGTCTCTTTCCTTCAGTTTTTTTAACCATAATTTTGTATGCATTGCTCTTCTTTCCTATGTATGCCCATCCCATTCTCCTCAGTATGATCCTAATAAAACTCTTATCTGGTGAGGACTATTAACCATGAAGCTCCACAACTTGCATTTTTTCCAACCTCATATTACTTCATCTACATCCAAATACAGAGTGAATCATGACTTATGGACATTACTGCAGAAGATGATATTCTACGTCTTTGTAATCAAAAAGTTCCCACGAACGCGTGTCCGATTTTGGACATTTACAGAGCTATGTCCTCTTGAAACTTAGGAGAGACAGTAAGGATTATTGAAATAAATGGCACAATAAACTAAACAAGGATAATACCAAAAACACTGAAAGTATACATTTAACTTAACTCCATGAAATTGCCTTCAGTTTACAAAGACCTATGTTTTAAGCAGGTTTTCATAAAACCCACAGCCAGCTGCAACTCACCCTGCCACTCAGTTACGAACAGCATGAGTCACCAGTTGCAGTTTCTGCTGACTGTTCCTGTTCCAGCTGGTTGACGATTCTGTTACTTGCAAAACATGGATCATAGGATGGTGTTTATGACAATTAAAAGACCAATGTAACGCCATAACCATTGGGAATAGGACCCATTTGGATATTAACTTCTTTGATCATACAGACCTAGGAAATCATATCCTGCAGTAATATCCACAAGTCATGCAGCATCATGTATTCTTGTCACAGTACTGTGTTCTCAAACAACCCTAGTACTCTTCCCTTAGCGTGAGACAAGGACTAATCTGTCCCAGTCACAAATACAATGAATGTGGTTATGTAACTGGAAAATTCAGCTCATAGTATGTTCAAAATTTTGTTTTATTTAAAAGACACATATTGTCAGCAAATATTAAAATATGGCTCAAAGAGCAAATTTAAAAGCAATTAACTCTGATTAGGTATGTTTTATTATCTTCAGGAGTACTAAAATAATAGGTTCAAAGATTACTTCCATCCCATAGTTCAAACAGAGTAAGTTTCTTAATATTTGTATTCTACATGATGATGGAAGAAGTCAGCTTCCAAAACAACATGTGCTCTTAACAACATTTAGTTAGTGGGAGATGTCAAACATATGTGGCAGATCAACAACACACTCATTTTCAGCCAACAGAAGTTTGCATGATTCTTTCATTTCTACTACAACATTTGTTAACACATTGTTTAGGGTGATTATAATGATCCACTCGAGTTAGGAACATGAAATCTGATACAAGACAGACTGCAAACACACAAATGGTGCAGAAGTTTGGGATTACATCCGATGAATTTAACATTGTCAAAATATGTACTTTGGTGGTTGTGGTGGAACTACAAGACACAGCAGCAACAACTATCTGTCATCATTACTACTGCTGTTATAGGTATTATGTTTCCAATATCAAGCAGTGATAAAATCTTAAGGAATGGGAAGATTGAATCCTACAACCATCCGTTCACAAACTTAGCCATCTAAATCATGAAACTGCATTTCACTGATGAATTATACACATGTATAAGAGAAACAAGTTAGGAAATGGCCAAGCATAACACTTTTGGTGTGTGTGTTCCATTCTTGTCCCTCAGTTTTAAATTCATGAATAATTTCAACAAAAACAATGACAATATGAGGACTTTACTTTAAATGCGCCTTTCCAAACCACAATACTTCTCCATATCTTATCATCAGACATGCAACTGATTATCTTGTAAATGCCAAAATACTGTAAGTGGGGAGAGTTATAGGCATGGTTGATTGTTATGTCTAGACTGTCAACAGTTTCTTTGGCCTCAGTGTGTACCTAGTACATAACACAGCCTGCCTCCAGTATAAAGACCAACCATGATCTCATTTTGTACCTCACACAGACCACATTCTGTTGCCATCATAAACAACAAACATGATGAGATATCTTCAATGTATGCAGAGTCTTCATGTAAAGTGTCTCATTTCTGCTGAACTTTATCCAAAATCTGAATGTATCAACAAACTTCATTAAATGTTCCAACTATGAAATTTCATGAAAATCTGTATGGTGGGATACACTGACATGGGTGGATGACTGCCTGCCTGAACAACTGAGAGATATGGTTATGTGATTTGAACATTACGATGTGCCAGGGCTCTTTAGAAGATATACAAGAATTTCTCAAATAATGGTTTGAAAGTCACCAGAAACAGCAGCAAGATTGGCCACAGGGGTCACCAGGTATGATGCCTTTGGATAATTACTTAGGGGCACGTATGAAAAGTGTTGATTTTAAAAAAATCACAAAAGGCACCAAAGCTATTTGTGTGGACTTTTGATGCAGCAATGCAGATCAGATGTGATGGTCGCATGTTTCAGAGAGCATCTAGTTCCCTTTTAAAGACAGAAGGAACTGGCTGAGAGATAGTGGCGGGTGCTGCACACATACAAAAACATAACCAAAAGTTTCAGAACTCATCATTAGGACTGTGAATTGCTGGTTGTATAGCTTTCTGCCACCCAGGGCACAGTATCACTATCTTTTGTGACAGTCTAGTAAGTTTTGTGACAATAACCCCCGCACTGTTTCGCACCAAGTGTTTGGTGTGAATGTTGAGTGCAATCTGTGATTGTCTAATGAAGGAACAAAAAATTTGTGTTAGGTTTTGTTTCAACCTCAGAACACTGCAACATAAACACACAAAATGCTCAAAATTGCTTTTAATGAAAATGTCATGCAGAAAACAGACTTCTGAGAAGTTCTCTTGATTAAGACATAGGGAATCTCAGCTGAAGGCCATGAGCATTCAGGTCAGGTCATCACTCTATGGGTCACACAGATAAAAATGTGTGAAAGTTAGCAAAATTGTCAGTGAAGACTGATAAAGTACCACTGTTGAGATCACTACCAGGTTAGGCCTGTTGTAAGGTGAATTTGGAGGAAGGACTTGAACTTGTGGTAGACCTCCATGAAGTGTGTGCCACGGCTGCTGACAGATGAGCATAAGCAAAAGCATTTCTTTGCCAATAAAAACATGGCTGTGGTCTCCCACCCTCCGTACTTGCCTGATCTGGCTCTCTGTGCTTTATTCTTGTTTTCAAGAATGAAATCACAGTTACGAGGATGTCATTTCCAGGATGACCCTGAAATTCATGGACAATCAATAACCATCCTACATGTGATTCCAAAGTTCCAGCAGTGTTTCCAGCATTGGCAGAAACACTACAATCATAGCAAGTAAACAGAAGCGAATAACAATGATCAACAGCAAAGGTAAGCATCATCGATGTTCTCTGGAAAGTTTTGGATACACCCTCGTATCTAAAAAATGGAAATATTTGTTTCAAAACATTATGGAATGCATTAGGGGGCTCTGAATTTACCTTTGTTAAGACTGTGATTCCTTCCAACTTCTGACAACACATCAAATGGCACATTAATATTGTTAGTGAAGAGATTTTTTGTGCAGTTTACTAATGATGTTTGACAACAGTTATTGTGAACCTAAAGCATTATCATGTAACTGAAATGGACTTCTGTTCATATAATTCTGACTATATAAATGGCTCAATAATCCCACAGAGATGATAAGGCATGTTCACTATGCAATGAAAGAAAATAGGAGTGTACTGCTGCCACAAATGTGGTATCAAACTGTGCTTAAGAGGAAATTCTGGTTTTATAATGCCACATCAAATTACAACATTAAGATGATGTTCTAAATATGTAAATTTCTGAATAAATACAAAACTACATTAAGATTATGGCCAATTAAGTAAAGTGTTTATTTCTGGAGGTTTACAGCACTGCAAAACTGGTGGGCTTCACCATAATTAAAGGTTTAAAATATTCTTTCTTCACATAATGATCAAAATAACATATTAAGTCAACCTTTAAACTAAATAATGAAAAAATAAAATATCTATGACAAAATAAACAATTCATCTTGTGACACAAATTTTCACTCAAATACAAAGGTAAAAAAAAATTTGTCTGCAACAGATGAACTCAAAACTCAGACATAAATACAAAACCAATTATTGAAAATTAGTGAAAAGAGTCTATTATTACATATAACCAAGCATGTAAATGTGGTGAACATGTGTAAAAGATCTCAAAATAGGACTTTTCATCCACGTGTGTGGATGATAACACTACATTCTGACTAGGCCAAAAATCAATATTACTAACAATGCAAGGTGACTAATTCAAGCAGGACAATTTTAAAATCTCGTCTGATGACAGAAATAAATAGCTTCACTTCTCATCTTTTTCCACACTATGCAAATAATGTTCCAGTGGCATTCATGAAACATGTATATTCAACAATGTTCCGTACACTGTAACAATAATTAAATGTAAATGCTGTAGGGTTATGTTCAATCCTTTGATTGTGAATTTTCACACTCCATATAATATACATGCTATGTACTTTGTATACTCATACTACTGTTACTTTTATCATAAATGCTAGGTAATTTTTAGGTCTAAAATATGTATTTCCCTGAAATGAATGGGACCTCTACTATAAAATTGACATTACATACGGCAACTTCAAATGATGGGCACATCAAAGAAAATTGTATGGACACATAATATATATAAAATTGACAATATCAAGTTGGCACTTATGCAATCGTCTCTTACCACTGATATTACAAGCGTGAGCACTACTGGAATTAAATGAAAATGTGGGGTCAGACAAGTAATTAACAAAATGTTGCCTTCTGCACTATACTGGGACCAAGTGTATATATACTTGAAACAAACCCCCAAATAATATAAAATGGGAGAGGCAGTGTACATAAAACAGAAATATAATAAGGGCTCTACTTAAACTAACTAACCCTTATAAAATTTATAACAGTGAAATAATGTGAACTGTTAACATTGTCTAAAATCAAGTAAAACAAATAGATTACATGAAAATCAGGCACAATAGTCCATCTTCAGTAAAGCTGTGTTGCTTCTTTCAGTAATCATAACAGAAAATGGAGATCTCAACTTGCTACATGGACAGGAAAATACATCACACTCAGATGAGTACCAGGAGTATTCTTTAATGTGTGGACAAATGGATATGATTTGTGCCAGGTACATACACAGATCACAACAGCATGTTTCAATAGCTTATTTACTTACGACAGTAGAAAACTCTTCAATGTATCAAATTTCATGTTTCCAGTCTGATTCTCACTCTGTGGTAAGGTGAAAAGTAAATCCTATGGGAAACATGTAAAGCTTTTTTCAAGATACCTCACACAAAGGTGTACTTTTGGAAGAAAATAAAACTTGTATATGTTATACTCAAAAATGAGTCAATTTGGCCATTCCCATTCTCCTTAGCTTAATTTCAAGAGTATATTTCAATTGAGTGGATGACCTCTCCTTTTGCCTCTTTTCTGTAACAGCAACCACTTCTGCTAACAAATGTGACTTGACAAATGGTGACATGTGGTGCAGAATACAAGTTCCTTTAATCCCACTCTAACTTCTATCATCTGTGAATAGAGAAATTTAAACCTGCAAGTACCATGGGGCTGGTGGCATGATTTTAACCTGGTGGAGTAAAAGAACTATTACTGAAAAACTCAATGCATGGCCATCTATACCATGTGTATGCGCCATTACAACAGTGCAGTGCATGTCCAATGAATGTTACTAATTCATGTCACACTGTAACATACCTGAGCCCTTTACCATTTTGCCATAACTTCTTCATTGTGCACATTTGTGACTCCATAAGAAGCCAGCTCATCTAACAATTAAACTTAAAAAAAAATGTAACTGTGATCATCTCACACAGTTTCCAATCTTTACTTAATAAAGCATGCAAAATGATTATAGGTCATGCAACACTTACACCAATGTACCAACATGCAAAACAACTGCACGGTTTTTTTTAATTATTTAGACGAATACTGATTGTGTACAAGATACAGTTAAAACCATAAATCCACCAATTCTAGTTTTTATTTCCATCAGCCCTGAAGGTGGTTATTAACATAAAACTAACCTAGATTGATACCTCTATTCTCCCATGCACCTTCATGGCATGAAACTTAATTAAGACAAGGAAAAACTTTACCTTTACCTTTACCTTTCACTGAATAGGATACCATTTAAAATACCTAAGGAAAACAATTACTGTAAGTCTGCTTTTCTAAAACTAAGAACCCACCACACAGAAACAGTGGAAAGAGTAAATTCTGAATTTCAGGTTTTAACCATACCTTTCACATGAACAAAAAAAGATTAAACAAAAAAGGGAAAACACTTCGGGTCCATAAACAGGTTAGAACAAAGTTCTGAGAAAGAGTGATGACCAAATGCCAGGTATTTCAATGATAATTGTGAAGATCACAGTCAAACGTGGTTTTCTTACATAAAAGTTTCTGAAGGCCCTTTCCTGGTAAGTGTTCTTCCTATTTTTATTTAAACTGATTGACATACTTTTTTACTTTACCATATTTCTTCCTTCTCTGAACAATTAGATATTAGCACTTCAATCAACATAAATCTAACCAACTAAAACCCACAGAGAACTAAGATGCTAAGGGTCCTCATGTAGTCATTAAATTCCCCTTAAAGTTCACTAATTATTCACAAAAGCATACCAACAGACCCAACCTTTTTAAGATTATTTCAGTATTACCCTCTATGCTTCAGTCTCACAACATGTCTCTTCCATAACGCTTACACATTTAAGTTACATACGTATTTCCTGTCTCTCTGATCCTACACATCTCACTCAAATTACCACCTTTGAATTTATGACCCTAACAAGATTTGGTAAAGAATATACACAAATAGTTAAAACTTCTTATTTCCTTAAACATCAAATACACTAACTGAAATAACCATTACTCAAAATGTCTCAAGTAGACTTACCTCTGAAATGTCTGCCTCTTCACATAGTTCTCCCGCACAAATTCAACAATTTGCTTTTGAGTTTTTCCACTGTACCTACAAAAAGGAAATGAAGCATTAAAATCTGTGCTCTGACAGCTCAATAAAAACATGAGAAAAACTAAAGAATTAAATTCAGTAGCATGCAAGGTGCAATTATGTTGACACCAACCTGAAGGAAGAACCTCGACTCAAAACACGGGTTTTCTGCCTTGGAACATGTTTTACAACTGAGCAGCGAAAGAAGCCATGGTTTTCTACACACTTTTTCCAAAAATTTTTGCACTCATTTCGACCTTCAAAGAAAAATTCTACCGTGTCTTTGTAGTAACCCTGGAAGTAATAATGTAAGAAGATGCATGTTAAAACATATTCATACAATGAGGAAAACAACAATCATCTGACAAAGATGATAAATGTACCAAATCAACATGAATGCTGTAAAGTTCTGAATATTTGCCCCAAACTGTCTGTTGTGGCACTGGTAAAAATTCAGTGTATTCCATTTTTGAGCAGGTTCAACCTCAAAAACCCTGCCATGTGCAACACCACTTACGACCTCTCAGTAACACTCATACCAGTGTAGCCATAATAGTTTTGTGTGTTACCGAATTCTAGCAAATTAGTCCACAAACATAATATTTTTTATGTTAATATTTCTTGTTCTGACAACAGTTATGTTTTCTTACCATCAGAAATGATTTGATTGTACACCCTAATAAAATAATGTGGACAACCCAATGTAAAGGACAAAAGATCCAGAAACAACAAAATCAAGACACTCAGAAAAACACATCCATCAACAATATACAATGTTTCAATGCGTAACGAGTGAACAGACTGATGATTTTGATGCTGATGTGGATACTAAGTATTATAGTTATGGTGAATATAGTTTATGTATATAAACACACAAGCTATGAAAACTCTCAGGCAAGCCAGCCACAACTTTATTTAGTTCATGCAAATGACACCCAAAATTTAAGGTTTCTACATTTTTTGTGTAAGGTATGAGAACACTCCATTTCATATGTGGGAAGGAATACTGAACACAATCTAATACACAACTAAGTTTCATGTCAACACATGGTCTTCCTTCATACACACAAAACTCTGGGATTCCCTGTGTTAAACATGGAAACTTACAACCATCACACGTATATTAATAAGGTAAGGTCTGCTTGTGACATCATACTCTACTGAACTACCAAATCTCAAAACACTGTGCTATTGAGCAAATGGACTGGAGGTTTAACCCTCTGACCGATGCCTGGTGGGGAGATTGGTGGGAGCTAGTATGGCTCCTCCAACAGTAACTTCAAAAACCCCTTGGAAAAGCTTCACTAACTTATGAAGAAATGGAAACTGCTCTATGTGATTGTGAGTCTGTTACCAATGCTAGACCTCTAACACATGTGTTAGAAGATGCTTCAGACTTGGCACCTATTATGCCCAACATGTTTCTGCTGGACCTCAAGGAAGTAGGACTTCTGAATGCAATGCAGTGCACTCAAGCAGACTCAACTGGGTGCCAGGGTGTTGCTAGAAGATTAAAGGAAAGTCTGCGTTAGGGTTTCAAAAAAGAATACTTTGGTCAACTGGTTTTGGCTGCCAAGAAGAAAGGCCTTAAGCTGCTGCCTCAAGAAGCTGTACTCATTGGAGAAGAAAACAGCAAGAGGACAGATTGGCCTTTCACAGAGGCAGAAGAACTCATCCCAGGTAAAGATGGAAAAGTACGTCTACTGAAACTGAAAATGGCTTCCCGTGTGCTACTCAGGCCAATCCAGAGAATCTACCCTCTGGATATTTATGACGAAGGGATACTAAAACTTGTTCGAACTTCAGCAGAGGTGGCACAGAAAGGGCATATGACTGCAGGCTCAAAAGAAAAGGATGACAATGGACAAATTAGAGCTGAAGAACAGACCAGAAGCGGTAGAAAAGTAAAACTTGTTTTACAATTTCTCATGTAATAATGGACTTTGGATGTGGCACTGATCATTCTGCAGCAGTTTCAACTTCTGACCACTTCACATATTTCTGATTTATTCAGCTGAAGGTATCAGCTTTCTGAAAGTTCCCTTCTCATATTGCAATGTAATTTACACATGTTCCATAAGGTGTAAAACCTCCTGTGAACTACCAAGCTTCACTGTTTCAATTTTATTCAAGTTCTTCAAATAACATTTCAGCCCTCATGGGAATCAACTTTCCCTCCAGTTTTTTAAATTTTCTTCAGTTTTGTGAATTCCCATTTTAATAGTGATTTTCTCAACATTAAGGACTGAGTGACTGAAAAATTGGACTTGCCCACAAACTGCAAGTACAGTTCCCCTGATGGATTCTCAAAAAACTTCTTTGGAAACTGCTGTGAAGAGAAAAATGCACTTTGTATATGCAGAAGTATGTGTGTGTTCACCACAAGAACTTCAAGATCAGCAGACAGGATAATGACTGCTGTTTGCATACAACTAACTGCATAGTGTATGTGCGATGCAGCCCACACACACATTTTCTGTACATAACTCTTTTTTTCAGTCAACTACACATACTAAGTATTCTCTCCTACCGTACACTTAAGTTTCACTATGAACTGGAAACAGGTGTCTTTTGTGTTCCCCGATTCTGAAGATTATGGGCCCCACGTTTTATGCAGCAACAACTTTGACAGGTACTAGCAGTGATCCAGTAACCTCCACTCTGTGATGTTTCTGCATTCTCATTATCACTGAAGCAGACCCAAAAGAAATGGCAGCAACCCATGCAACGAGCACACAGGGTGGAAAAGAAGTTCAATGGTACTTATGTCAAATATCCTCTCTGTATGTTACAGTCATTAATTACCAGACTACAGTACCCTAGTGACAAGGCACGTATGAACCATAAAGGGATATAACAGAGTTTTGTAGCATTCTACTAGGACAACAGTTCCTTCTGTAGCAACACATAATTTGATCATTTTACAGACATCAGGTTCAGTCCCCTCTCAAAATCAGGGTTTGTAACAAGGCAGATGAAAAGGTCACATACAGATTTTCCTCCTTAGAACATAAGAGAAATGTAATTAAGGTTTGTGTATACACATAAAATCAGCTGCACATACAATATTTATGAAAAGTAACTACATCACTGGCATCATACAATAATCAAATGTACTGTATTTACCCAAATGCAAGATGACTCTAATCTAACATGACTCCCAAATAAATCACATCTGCCAAGGGAAAACGTATTTATCCAAATCTAAGATGACCCCCCAAAAATAAAAGTCTGCTAAGAAAAAGAAGTTACTATTAATGTGTACTTACTACACAAAACATGTCAGATTCTACCTACTTTTACCAATCAGGGTCACTATCTCTGTCTTCACAGTCACTACCTTCATCTTCTTCACACTAACTCTTCACATTCCCGTCCTCTTCAATGCCATTCCACAACATATCATCATCAGTCCCAACCATTCCATTGGATATACAGCACTTCTTAAAACCCTTCAGTCACTTCTGGTGAGATGTGCTGTCATGCTCTTATGATCCACACTGACTGAATACTACATTTATATTGCTTGGTTTATAAACTTACTTGAACCTGTGAAGAAGATTCACAATTTTCTCCACAGACTGTGATAGTGGCAATACCAAGAACTTTAAATACATGTGCTCTGGATGGACTTCTGTGTTGTGTCTATGGTCTGATTAGTGAGGTCATGCTGCATTTTATGGTTTTTAATTTGTGGAATGGTCCAGGTTTTATTGTTGAGCCTTGTAGTTAATTTTTCAATTTTCAATAGCCAATTTCCTGTTACAACCCTTGGACTAGATTTGTTCTCAGGTGCATATCTTAACAAGTTACTGCTTCTGTGGTGTACAGTGATTATCACTCAATCTTAGGGGCACACCAGGTTAGGTGCTCTTTTGCCTGAGAACTGAAACAGAGATGGTTTCCTAAACATTGCGTTTCTTTAAAAAATAAGATGATGGAAAAGTCCAAGAAAAAAAAGTTTTAGTGAAAGTCACTCACACTCTGTTCTTTTTGATTTGTTTACCTCTGAAGCTGGGACCAATAGGTTATCCTGAAATGTCAGTAAGAAATTATCACTCTACACTGGATAATATCCCAGAAAAGCACAGATCTCACATGACAATTTGGCGATACAGGCCTTGATTTGGCTCTACACGGTGCAGTTGAGAGCGATCCAGTACAGCAAAGTCTGTTTCGGCACTTCGTATTCAAATTTAAGACAACCTCACATATTTAGGCACCAAATTTCTGAGAAAAACCTGCACCTTGCATTCAAGTAAATACAGCAATACTTGCACTCCTCTTTCAAGTATGCAAAATATCTGTAAGTTTTCTTGTAATTCTCAAATTTCATTCATCTTGACATTTATTTATCCCAGATACTAATAATCATACAACAAATCACAATTATAAAGATACAACACAAAGGTTGTGGAATAAATTACACTTTTGTTGCATACTGTTACATACACACTAAAAAAGAATAAAAATATAAAATACACTAGCCCTTTCAGCACTGTTATATGGTAGTGAAAACTGGAACATTAAAGCAAGAGATGCAAGAATAATGACAGCAGAGGAGAAGAAATATAAGAGAAAAAGAGTAGGATACATTTGGACACATAAAACAAATACAGAGATCACAAAGGAATTAAATATAACACCAGTTTTGGTCAAAACACAGGAACACAGAGGAAATTAGATACAACATGTAAACAGAATGCCTTGTAACAGATTACCAAGGATAACATAACTACACACCAAAGGGCAGAAGAACATTTAAGAGACTTGTGGATGTGTGAGACCGAAATGGGTCAACAAGTGGCCCACCAACATCATAGATGATGATGATGATGATGATGATAGTGGTGGTGGTGGTGGTGGTGGTGGTGGTGATGATGATGATAACGATGACACAAAATTTTTCCCACATGAAAGTTACAAATCTTCCTGCACTTCATATTCTATGTTATGTACTATGCAAATTTCTTTCTTTATTTCTTCCATTCTTTCCTTCATTTTTGTTGCAGGGAGGGCACTTATTTACACAGTACATAAATCACTTGCCTTCTCTTGGCACAGTACACAAACTTATGGAATGTTTGGAAATAAAAGCTACAAACTCCACAGCAACAAATGAAGGACAATAGCTTGGCATCCTGAAAATGCCCCTATTCAGACTCACTAAATTTTACAATTTTAAAGCCACCGAATGGCTCACACAAAATACAGACCTAACAAATATGGGTCTTATTAGAACATACGTGTTACACATTATCCACCATCTGAGGCACATTTGACACAGTGCTTCTGAAGTTAGCTCTTCTGTTGTCAGGTAAAAGTGATATTATATAACCTGTTCCATTGGATCCATTAGAATGAGGCAATATCCATCCCTCAACTAATGGATCCAAAAGAATGTGTCATAAAATATTACATTTACCTACAAAGGAAATACAGCCAGCTTCCAAAGATTCTGCATGTCAAATACACTCCACACAATGAACAATTTCCAACATATTGTGCTTCCAACCAATCCACGTCATTGACGATCAAAGAATCAAGTATGTGACCATCATTCCTACCCACATTATAATAGGTGGAAGACTGTGTTCCAGCTGCACAACCAACCACATTTCAAGGTCAGGATCTCCAAGGACACACAACACAGTGGCACCAACTTACAAGATTAAAAAATTCATAAGTAGTAGCAAAGCATGGCATTAGTTAGGGCACAATTCTGGGGTGACAGGACTGTTGATCCTCCATGTACGACATATGTTTAAGGAAAATGGTGACAGATTAAATTATTTGGCACAGTCATGTTCAATTTCCCTTACATTCTCTACTGCTCCTTCCAACAAGAATAACTGGAATTCACTACACATCAACATCATCACTCAAGACTCCCCAGTTAAGAAGTGACACAAGTAAACAGCTCCAAGAGATAATAAAGTTGAAACAAAGCAAAAACATTGAAAATGCACACAAATATTATTAACTGACCACACATAACATGCCATGCAAAGAGCATTAACTACAACCAGATCCAAACAATTTACCCTGTTAATATTTACAACTACTTGTATTCTAACAGACAAGTTAGTTGGAATTACAACTCTACTTAAGACAGGAATTAAGGATTACTATACTGCTAGAAGTCAAAGAAAATCTGGGAACATCAGGAGTATGATTTTAATTTTTTCCTTATAGTCTTATTTGGTATAAAGGAAAATTACATACCACTGCAATTTTTTCATAATGAAATAAACCTTATAACACATACTTAATTTGCTTCATATACCTATAATATAAGGCCCTATTTACAAATGTCTAATTCTTATTTTTTTACAAAAGTGGAGAAAAGTTACTTATTTTGCTGTTATACTCTAATTACTCACTTTGACAACTGTTATGCACAAAAACTCGGTCTCATAAAGTATACTTTTCAATAAGCACTGTTACTTACATGTACCTTAAATGTATATGACCAACACAACAATGGCAAAATCAAAGCCAATTTTTGGACCAACGCAAATCTGTACCATGCTTATTAAACAACTTATACAAAGCACATGACAATTTACTTCAGAAACTTAAATTTATGCAAGGCAGACTTCCAAAACAGCCACTTAATTCATCACAAACCTACAAATTAATAAAACTGCAGCATCTAATATAGTAATGAATAAATACGTAAAAATGCATTTTCTAGTATATCCAACAACCCACATATATGCCAGAACATCACAGCCATGAGTTTAAAATGAGTGTCAGTTTATTTTGGAGTTTCTCACTCCTACATAAAAAAATTCCCATCTCAGAAATGTGCATTAAATATTAACATTAACTGGCAATGTTATGCAACAGTACAACACATGGGTGCTGCAAACTGATCACAAAATCAGCAAGGTTAAAGTTTTGAAATTTGAAGCCAATGACATGGATCAACTTTAGAGTCAACTCAGAATCTATACTGAAGGATACGAATGAGTAATACAAGCCTTACCACTTAAACATGTTTAATATTATTTACAATGCTCTGCAGCGTGAAGTGAAAGCTATCCCAATCTATGAGTCAGCATGGGGCCCCAAAACGTCTGAATGTATTTCAGATTTTGTGTCTAATACATTTTATTTTTAAATTCTTAATTTGTTTTACCTGCACTGTCAGTTCATGACTATGCAGAGGTAGGGCCTCAAAATTTATTTTATGTTGGGACTGAAAATGTTTTAAATTTGCCCCTATTCCTCTAAGCAAAAGGTTTACTCTGATCACTACATCAAACAGGTCAGCTTAGTTAGTAAAATGACTAGCTATTAGCTGGATGAATAGCAATGGATTCCCCACAGGAGCACGGACTATTTGCCTTTGCCACTACAATGCGACCAACTACATGGTCCAAAAAACCTCACTGTCACTTTACATGTACTACAAGAAGAAGACACTGTCCTTCATAATTTTGTTCAGACTTGTAAAAATGCAACAAGATTCACTAACAATTAAGCATGAAGTTGTGGTTGCAATGTCTTTAAATGCTGCCAGTGCACACCATACACTGTTGTAACAATGCAGACAGTGTACAGTAATGTTTCCCAACTTGTGGTGAAGACTACTGTTCATCAGTTCAGTAATGTTTTGCTGGTTACACACTGTAGATATTACCACATTAGGGGTACTCAGTACAACAAAAAATTAACATGTCTTTCTTTCAATTTCCTGGTAATTAAAAAAATAATCTTTGATAAAATTACTTTATTTTATGTGCACTTGTGTTTCACATGTTAAATTATTTATTTATTTATTATTAATGTATGTATTTATTACTTATTTATACATTTATTATTTGTTTATTTTTATTTATTTATTTATTTGTATATGCCCTCTTAACACAGGGCACTAAATTACTGGCTGATTTATACAATGGTTTTATGGGTCCCTTACTTGTTAACAGTACCGAAATCACTGTTGCACAGAGAGAAAGAAGCATGCAAATGTAATAAGAGTAATCATTAATATCTTACTTTCCAGCGCCTTACTACCAAGACTTATCCTCATTGCACATATAATACACAAAATAATACAGCTACAGATGAATAAATGATCTGAAGCCAGCAAAGTATAAAAAAGGTAGTAATTAATATGGTAATAATAATTACGTGTAACAGGGTGCAAAAAAATTAACAGCTGGTTTAGATTCGCGTAAAATCAGAAACCAGGCTTACTGTTAAAATGCTGAGGAAATAAGTTATATGTGTGTGTGTACGTGTAATATTGTTTACCTCTGACTGTGACAGCCAAGTTGAGACACACATGAAAAACAACAGAAAAAACAGAAATGTTAGATTAAAAAAGAGCGTGACTTTTGACATTTCCAGCAAACTCATAATGCTACACCTTTCAAATCTTGCTACAATTATACACAAGAAATCTGCACAACCCCAAACTCCTAATTTAGATGAGTACCAGTGTTACACACTGCACACTGTAACAAAAACCCACGCATTTTTGTATAAGACAAGACACATAACTATACTCATGTTTGGGGGGAGGGAGGAAAAATACAACTATACTATTCACTGAACTGTAACCTACAATAATGTGTAACAAAGGTTCCAGAGTTTCACATAAGTAGATGTATGACACAGTGATGTACGGCTTGAAATATGTGTACAATCTCTTTACATACACTTCAAAAGCCTTGTGGATATAATCATAGGAATGGGTGTGGAAATGCATATCACAAGGGCTCATGTATAGTGCTGTCATTTTACATCGTAACTGCATATGCAACATCAGGCCGAAACTGAGTCCTGCAAAACCTTAACAAGTTTTCCACCATTAGCCAGAAAATTCCACACATTTCAATTTGTTTCTCACCACAACCAATGACCTAAATTAAGTACTAACAAGTCACTCCTATTTTCTGTTCAACTGGATATGAATAAGAAAGGAAGACAGCTAAATCTGCAACAGTTCTATCAGTAAAAAACAGAGCATATGATTTACCTACAAATCTACCCAGCAATCAACTGACACACCTGACAATATACATGCACAGTTTTGGTTAGAAAACTTGCAAGGGACTGTCTGGGAAACCTAGATAGATTAACATTAAGATATGTTTTATAGAAATATGGTGTGAGACCACTGGCAGGGCTTTTGAGCAAAAGGCTATCATACTTCTTTACATGAATAACTAAAACATGCAACACCAGACAGTGAAACTTCTGTCCATCACTCCCCTATGCACCATTTTCCTGCAAGTGTCATTTACTTCTCATCCCTACAAATCTCTCATATAAACCATGTACAACTATACCGAATGCACCATGCCTTTAAGTATCAATTTTCATATCACTCATTCAGAATTCTTGATCCTGAGCCACAACATTCTGGGAACAGTCATTTCTGAAGAGAATTTTGGAATGCCGAGTAGCAATAAACCTGCTCTCTGTAATAATACTTATGAAGTGTTGACACACTTTGGCATTGGATGGAATGGTGGGAGAGTGAAGGGGAGGCTAAACACGTAAGGTGACCAACTTCAAAACTATGTGCACTGTGTAAATATCATACAGGCAATAAACTAAAACACACATGATGAGCCACCATATTATTTCCTGTGTCACAGCATCTCACTCTCTCAAACACCTACACTTAAGGAAAAAAAGGAGACATAAGGAAACAAATAATAAGAAAACTTAAAAAAAATGAAAGCACACATTAAACAAACAATAAGTGGTGTTTATATTCACTGTTACTTACATAGCCTTCTGGATGAAGTTTCACAAGAAAGCGTTTTCTTTTAAAGCTGATTTTGCGAATCTTGGCCCATGAAAAAGTATTGATTTTGGTGAAGTTCTGGAAGACAACAATGCCCATGTGTGCCACAGCCAGATTCAATGGGACACCCTCATGATCCTACACAACAAAGTTACACAGTGCTTCTGTACATGACAGTAAACTCAGACATCAATCACTCTTTAGGCATCTTCAAAAAATAATTTTAAAAAAGTGAGGCCCACCCACCCGCATGACCACCCTTTATGCAACCTGTGCTCACATATGCAAACACACATAAAATACACCCCTACAAATTCATTTTATATATTCAAATAACAACGAAATTTAATGTATTTCCAAGATATGCAGCATAACCTCCATTTCCTTTTCCATAAAAAGTCATTAAAAATTGTTCTCTCTTTCTGTCCACATAATACTCACAATTTTCAAAGAGTGTGCAATAAAATTTAAATACCAACCCAGTTGTTTACAGGTTAATCTTGATTTCTAGAGTATGTTAATAATTAAAGGAGAAAAAAATCCATTCTACACTGTTTTGCTCTACATGGCAAGTGTCAACAGCATAACCCCAAATGTTAAAAGAGAACTTACGGATTATGTTTCTTTAAATGTAATAATTAAACACTAATGAAATTTACCTTAGCTGGATGCATCTTCATGCCATATAACTCGCAACGACGGGATGTCTCCAGCAGATTCAGGTCAGCTTCTGCTGGTGACTGACCCCTGCAAATAATATGAATGTCTCATAAAATGCAGTAAAAAAGGTTTTATGGTGTTCTCTATCACGTACTCAAGTTTCACACTTCTATTCCAAAAAGGACAATTCAAACCCACAAATGCAACAAAGGTACAACTAAAGCCAACACATAATTTTATGGTTATGACTGTGGAAGCCAGAACTCAAGTGATCACTACATCTTCTTCAATAAACAATGTCACATGACATACAACTGTGACCAATTCCTCCACGGGTCTATCTTCAGAAGTAACCTACTAACAACCAACCCTATTTAAGAGAAATAAGCAAAAAAGCAACTTTGTGATGGTAGGATAACAGCTGACAAACTGATCAAAAAATTTATGACATCTGGAAATTCGTTACAATGATCAAACCCTCACATGCTGTTTTTTTTTAAATCCTTTTCAGTATTATCTTCCAGTTCTGCCAATTTCTTCCAAATGGTCTGAAGGATATCCAAGTCAAAACATGAGAATTTCTCGGCTCCCCATATGTACAACATGTGGCACTGAACTCATTCTCTTTGATATAACCATCCTAATTTACTAGCACAACATAAGATGACAATCATTACATAATTCCCCCCCATACTGTAACTTTCTATCCCTTATACGACAAACATAAATATTTTCCTAACAAGCTTTTAAGACATCTCTATATTTGTGATCAGTGTGTAAACAATGGATTTCTTTTTATATACTTATATTTACAAAACCAGATATAAAAATCCATTGTATGTTTTAATCAATATTTAGGGCTTTGGCAGGAGACCAAAAGAAAGTCTGAAACACAATATGTTTTCCCTGAATTTAATATGCCCTTAATTTGATCATGAAAGAAAGTCCACAATCTTGTCAAGGTTTCCAAGTACTTGAACTCTGCCGCATTTTCTGACATGACCTTCACACACCACAACCCAATTGAAATACTAGGAATCTATTATGTGGGAAGAAAAAAAAAGCTGTCGATCTAACTTACAAAATAACAGAATGCTAGGAGTAAAATTAAAAAGTGTAGAAATAAATTTTGCACCATACCAACATGACAGACATGAAATGCTTAAGCCTTTCAAAAGGAACACATTCTATGTCAACGATGGCAGTCGCTGTTTTGGCTCACGCCGGACTTCAGGCCCCTCCATGTGGGATTTTTGATGGATAAAGTGGCACTGGGACAAGTCTTCAAGTACTTACAGCTGTCCCCTGTCACTATCATTCCTCCAATACTTCTTACTCATATTCAGCCATCTACTGCTGACACCATACAATATTAAGAACTGATACAATCATTAAATAAAATGCATCTCTATCTCTCTCTTTTAACACAAAAAAATTACAAGAAATAAGTCTCTTACATCATTGGAATGTTTTCCTCTTGCAGATATAACATTAATGCAATGTGTGGGGCTGAAAGATGTTGCTCGTTAACACACAATGTAGTCATTCTTGGCAATAATGTGTCTTGCCTGTAAGGTTTCGATTATCTATGGCATTATACAGAACATCCCATTAATCATGTCCCTGTATGTAGATAATATGAGTTCACTTAGCAAAGGCAATTCTGCCAAGTCTTTTCTTATCAATACTGGAATATGAGACATTTGCCCAGTCACATGCCTCATACAGAGAACATGGTCAGTGTACATGAAAAATGCTATATATGGCACAGAGAACATTCATTTGCAACATTCTGATTCTGTAAACTAGGCACCATGGAAAAAATGTCACCAAAAGTTCTGTCAAACACATTCTGCATCAAAAGCACCATGAAACAAACAATGTAAAAAACTCTGAGTACCACCAAAAGGTTCTGTGCTGTATAGAGCAAATGTAACATTTTAACTGAAGAGAAATTCCCTCATAATGAACTTTAATGGAAAAAAACACACTTTTTTTTGGGGGGGGGGGGCTTTGTTTGGTGCAAAAATCTTCTGTTCACAGAGCAACAAAACTTTTAAAACTACGCCCATATAAAATCAGAGATGTACAACAACCCTTTCCTCTAATACACAAGCCATTATTGCAGGTGGCTTGAAAAACTGGTAGTAAATGGATTTCTTGATCCAAAACTAGAACTTCTTCTTGGATGAGGTATGCTTTACATTAAATGAGAATGTAAGCAAGCCTGAGTAACAGATGTTTGTGTTCTGGAATTCCACAAGCAGTTCATCACATTCATTTGCATAACCTTAAAGTTGGAGTTTGATGTGCATTGAGTAAATGTAAAATTGTACAGCTCGTGTCTTTTGAAGAAAGAATAAATTGCCATCCATGTGTGATTAATTCTAACACCCCTTGTTCAAAGATTATGGTCTCCTTTATCTCCAGATTTGAATCTGTGTGATTATTATTTGTGGAGAACATGGATAGTTTGTGAAAATCCAACAAACACTGCACAAGCTAAAAGACAATATTCAAAGAAAAACCACCAATATTTCCAATACAGAGCTCTGCTGTGTGTCCAGAAATATTTTCATAAAATGCATGGCCTGCTGGAAAGCTGTGGGTTGGCTTTCCGACACTCCTCTATGAAACAAGGCAAGCTAAACTCCTGGAGCAAAATGAACTTTAGATTGCTGACAGATGAGACTTCATGTGCAATAAAGCTACTGCTATGGCCACCATGCACAGGGACACAATTAGTGGGATGCTTTTAATTTCTACCTGGAGTACATGGTGACTCAATTACTTCAGGTAACGTGCTACAAGCCAGATGGTTACAGGTTCAATTCAGTAAAGGGCCACTGGAATTTTTTATTGACTTCCTTCTGCCCACACTATGGCCCTGGGGTCAACCCAGTCTCTAACAGAAATGAGTACCAGAAATATCTCCTGGGGTGTAAAGGCAATGGGTGCATGCAACTAACAACCTTACCACCTTCATGTATCAACTGTCTAGAAATTCTTGAAGCCTCAACCTCATGAAGTACTAAGGGCCTGTCCAAGCCTGTAATGGGATAGCTTTACCTTTTCTGCATATCTGCCTGAAAATCACAGATGGTAGGAAGGGGGGGGGGGGGGGGCGGCGGGGCCAAGATTTTTGGTTCTTTTTGGGGGAATTTTGTGTTTTTTCC
>Ga0131853_10005564_pt1 | contig 22735 bp, 10 predicted proteins | sample TergutLab28metaG_FD_92764 | JGI IMG/M metagenome (GOLD analysis project Ga0131853, IMG submission 92764) | Labiotermes labralis P1 segment gut microbial communities from Petit-Saut dam, French Guiana - Lab288 P1 (version 2) (version 2) | ecosystem: Host-associated > Arthropoda: Insects >...
GGTGATGTGGTATCCGAGTGTAGGCTGAACCACTAGTGAAGATGGACGTATTAACGTCTGAAACATGTTGAGCAATATATAATAAAGCAAGTGTCATCTAGTTGGTCAACCTTTATTCAAATATGAAGGAATTATGTTTCTGTGATATGCAATGACTACATACCCATCAGCGCAGCATAACATCCCAGAAGTCTCGAGTATTTCACACCAGCCACTTTGAAAGCCTCAGATCTAACTTTTTTTTTTTTTTAATAATGTTCCATCTGCCTTGCATTAATCACATCCACAAATATATATAAGTAACCAACAAATGCATTGTAATATTCTATGATATATTTATTCACAGTATTCTTACCAACATGTTTTGGCTGTTATTCCAGCCATCTTCAGGGTGATGTTATTATTACAAGAATACTGTTGTTGTTAACAGTGTCACCAATACTCCATAATAATTAAAATTGTATAATTTTGGTTAAAATTAATTAAAAGTAATATAAATGTAGGTTAAGAATGGCTAATTATTAAAACATTAAACAATTTTAACTCCCATGATTTTAATTATTATCCTGTCTTAACCTATATTTATAGTACTTAACTAATTTTAACCTAAATTATATAATTTTAATTATTATAAATTGATGGTGTCACAGTTAACCACAATTGTATTCTGGTAACAAGAACATCACCCTGAAGATGGCTGGAATACTGGCAGAAATAAGTTGGTGAAAGTATTGTGAATAAATACATTGTAGAATATTAAAGGTGCATTTGTTGGTTATTTATACATTTGTGGCTCAGATCTAGCATTTAGGCTTCTTACATTGGTTTGAAAATACTTTGAAGCAAATTTTTGTATCATTTAAAGGAAAGAATTTCACTGCTGCCAAATAAACATTTTTGAAGATATAAACAAGTGTAATTTCTTTTCCCTGGAAACTCATCATTGTTTAAAACCCTGTGATGGCATTTGTGTGAAAGATGCTATGTTGGGAGTTTCACTGGATGTTATGAGTCATGTGATGGTCTCACCCACATTTCTGGTGAGGGCGATGACACTGTAAATAGAGTTACAGAAGTACAATTTCAGTATGCTAGTCATATAGCAAAGTCATCTAACTTTAGTCTTGCACTGTGTTTCATGTACGTATATTAATGAAAAGGATTTAAGAGGTTAGTATTAAATGCTGTATGTTGAGACTGGGAAACAGAAGTAATTCATTTATTTTGTTTGATTTCCACTTCTTATCTGGTAATTAATGATGCAAAAATTTTAATATGAAACATGTACAGCAGAAGTCCTTTTGAGGGTGATCATGGGTGAAGGTACTGCAACAGTAAAAAAATCACCGCAGGCATTTTGATCAGAGTCCATTGACACAAAGGTCATTGTGTCTGGTTTCCAAAGAATTTCTTGGGGTGCTGACTAAATCACTACCACAGCCTCCTGTAAATCATCTTCCAGACATGAATGTATGTCCCTTGAGGGTCTGAAGGCTTCTTTAATGGTCTACAAGAAGTAAAAATTACTTAACAGTAAGACTGGACTGTATGCAGTGCGTTTGAATACCTCCCAGCAAGTGGAATTCGGTTCGTCCATAACTCTGTGGGTGATATGGGGATGCACATTTTTATGCAGCAGGATGATGCTGTCACTGCATTGCCCATGGTGTTTTTTCTTGATCTTTGTTTGCAGCTTTTGAAGCATGACAGTAACAGGTTGTGTATATTTTGTTGTTATGTGATTTGAAGTCCCTGCACCTGTTTGGATGGATTCTTCAGCTATTATGCCATTTTTAAGCTTTGCTGTAATATTGCCTCTACTAGCTATGTGCTCAGTCAATTGTACTGGTATACACAAGTCTGCCAGTGCATTTACTGAGTAAGACGTGCAGCTGTACCATCTTCCTTGCCACAACAGTGCCACAAATAGATTTTAGTTTTACTGTATGGTACCAGAACTGCACAGTTTATACGAGAGTCAGTTAGCATCCATCCCTATTTATGCAGTCTCAACTCCATGTTGAAAATGCTACTAGTATGTTTCATCCAAATGCAACAGGAATATTTGAACTTATTTCCAGAATCCCTCGTGGCTTGTGAGTACTGAAGTAGAAATATGTCTTATTGGTGAACAAGACAGATATCCATTTAGTTTATTGAATATATGTATATATGACCTGAAAATAGTGGAAATTGCAATACGTGTTTGATTAGAGAATGCATTTGTATTTTCGATTGGTGTTACTTTGTGATATTTTAATGTAGGTTTTCTGAAAAGGGTTAAAAATAGCTATAGTATGTAGCAGAAACATGTAGCCACATTCCATTAAGTGATGGTATTGTTACAGTCTTGTACTTTATATTTTCTGGATTATAAATACAGCTGGGGACTTGGTATTGTTATTTCCTCTTTGACTGAATAAACACAATAGTATACACCATAAAAATATTAATATTACAGAAACTGGTTAAGAAGTGCAGTTATTTGAATGTTTTGTTTGGAATGTATTTGACCTGTTAGAAGTGCAAGTAATGGTAAGCAACTCTTTTGTTTCTATAGTTACCCGTTGGTGTGTGCATTTATTCTCTTGCTGGCTTTATTGGCTTGTAACTCAGGTTTCTGTATGTATGGAATTTGGTAAAATTGCAGCTCCATCTGATATCTACACATACAGTCCCCACATCATCAGGGAAGCCATCAAAATAATCAAACATCCCCAAATCTTCAGACATGAAGATGGATGCAAACAGAGCAAAGTCTGCCTTTACTTCTTTTATTCCATTCAGTATTTTTGAATCATGTGGCTTCCATCCACCGGATCACATATTCATGCCACACCTTCACTCCTACCACCACCGCTACTGCTACCACCATCATGAAACACACACACACACACACACACACACACACACATATTGGTTCAGTTCTTACTTCTGTTTTCTTCACTCTGAAGGTGGTGACTGAAATACACAAAGAAATATTAGAAGATCGTCAACAGACCCAACATGCCTAAACATTCAGAACCAAAGATACACTTCTGTTGATGGTTTGTAACCATAATGATATGAAGATGTATGCTGTTCATTTCTGTAGGGTCTGATTGTCATATATGACATTTAACACTCCTTAGATTCTGGATTTTTTTTAAATCATAGTGTTAAAAAATGCAGAAATATAAAAAGTAAGCAATGTTTTGGAAACAACCAGTTTCCAAGGTGTTATGTTTACTCCTTTGTACTTTTCCATTTTTGGAACACTAGATGGTAGGCAATATCATAAAGCTAAATAACTCTGCATTTGTATGTATTTATGTTTTGTTTCCTTAATTAATGTTCTGTACCCCACCCTTGTCACCCATTGTTGTGTTTAATGACCCAAACAATTTATTTGTGTATTGGTGTTACAGTTCCCAATTTTTATGTATAAAAATGTATTATCATTTCAGAAACATGTGAGTCATCATCCACTTATGGGCGGTTGCTGGATTTATTCAAGAATAATGAGGTGAGATTCCTTGATTAAGTTATAGCAATGGCATATGCAATTTACCATCTCACTGTCTGGGAACAGGAAAGTTATGACAATGTACAGACACTTGTAAACAGATAAAGGTAAAGTTGGTGCTGTGCACACTGTGAAGGCATGTGTGGGTCAAGGCATAGCTCCATTCTTCTTAACTTCAGCACTGCTTCGAGGTGAGTGGTCAGCTTCATGCCTTGGCTGCTTCTTTATTTGGAACAGAGCCTGGAGACCCAGTGAATAGGAGGAGAGCTGGACCTGAGATTTACCACGAACACTTGAGAAAAGAAGAAATCTTTTACCTCTGCTGCCAGTCAAACCACAATTCCTCAGTGGTCCAGCCTGTTCCTTACTCACTATACCAACTATTCTTCCCAATATTTATTGTAGAAACTCCACAGTCCATTGTTCCATAATAAAATAAAAAGTGTACAATATGAACAGAAATTAATTAATTACTTACCAAGAAGCTGAGTTTTAGGAACAGATGTGTCACTGGGTGTTTATCTGTGGACTGAGCACTGTAGGATTAGCAGACAGTTTTATAAACACCAATGGAGTCTTTACATGGTTATGCTTACTGTTATATGACGGTGAAGGTATTTATTTAATAAATATCTTGAAGTTTTCACAGTGACAGAACTCGATAAAGTCTTCTTGGGCAGACAGCTGAGAAGACTTTATTGAGTATATATATATATATATATATGATGTTCCTGTATATTAATTTCTTTATGCTGAATTAATCACAGGACTTGATAAAGTCTTCTTGGGCAGACAGCTGAGAAGACTTTATTGAGTATATATATGACGTTCCTGTATATTAATTTCGTGGTGCTGAATTAATGACAGGGACTGCTTTATGTTCAGTGAGACTCTTATTTTAAAGGTTTCTGTGCTTTACGTGGCCTTTTACAACTCCTTTTTTGGACATTATATTTTATTTAATTTCATTAATTTACTTTGACCTTCTGTGAATAGAAATTACAAACTCAGTATACAAAAACATGTCTGAAAGTTCCCAAATTCAGTACCAAAACTGAGGATGGAAAGGAGTGAAGCTTTCATGCCAGTAGGTGCTATAGTATTGCTATCTTCTGAGGCAGTCTAGTGAATTTTTTATCAACTGATGTAGTGTAAGTTTTTGGGTTTCACAGTGCAGATTGTTCATTCTGTAGTTGAATGGGTTTTGACACTTTGTAGTGGTGTAGACTGATGCTCTTTTTTTTGGAGGAACAATCACAGAAGCCAGCATAGTGGTGGAACTTGGCATTGATCATAATTATTGTATCCTGAGTAAGAAATCAAGGTACAGGAACTGGGTCATGTAGGCTACAGTAGAGATGAAGATAGAGTCCAACGCCATGACCTGGTGGGATGAATTCTCTCGAAGCAGTTTATGGGTGCATCTTATTTACTGCCTATAGAGAAGTAAGCAGGAATATCAGATTTCTCTCGCAAAGTAGATGAGAACTGTGCATCTCTGGGTTATTACCCATCGGGACTGAGAGGTTGTCCCGAAACCTCAGTAAAAAATTACCGCTACTTGCTGCGTAATGACCCAGAGGAATGCCGTTCTCAAGTAAACGGAAAGTTTTCTCCAATTACAAGTTAGTCTCATGTCCCCACCCCACCAACAAAGTGACACTGCCTTGTCTTTACCCTCATACATACATTTGCCCCCTCTACATCTTAGTCATATTTTCCATTTCTGTGGCACTGGAAGAAGCAATTCTTCTGCATCCTGCTTACTTCAGCGTCCTGTTGTGCCATTTCCATTGTTCCACACTGATTTCTATGCCATCCCCTCTTCCTCTGGTTCTGATCGGCCGTATTCTTTGTGACTCATTTACTAGTATATATTAAAATGACATCATTACCTTAATCACTTCATTTTCTGCTTGAACCCATTCCTTCAAGCCTGAACATGGAAACAGTGTGTTCCTCTAAAACTCCTGTATCAACCTGTAACACTATGAAGTGTCTAAAAAAGAAGATTATAAATTCAACAACCATTGGAGCTTATGAAGATAGATCTTTTCATTAACTCTTCTGAGTTCCAGGTGAAACACTTGTCTTGATTCTATTATGGTTTCATTCATAAGCTGGTATTGCCTGTGCATATTGCAATCTGTATATTCTGGAGAATTTTTTCTCCTATAGTAACCTGATTGGCTGGTGTGTCAGGGTTTCAGTTGTGGAGTATAGTAACATGAGTTTTATGGAGTCTGATCTCTGATGTCACTCCAGGGTCATTTCCATGGTACCAGTGGTGTGCAGTTCATCATGATGGTATAACATTTGTGTATATTACAATGAATATATTTTTTCTGTTGACAGATGTCTCCAAATTTTGTCACAGTAGATGAGACTCAGTTCTATGATCATCCTCAGAAATCTGACAACAAGTCATTTAAGTGTCCGGACTGTGGAAGATGCTACTTACACCGAAGAAGTTTGTGGCGGCACATGAAACTCGAATGCGGCAAGGAACCCATGTTTCAGTGCCCACACTGCCCAAAGAGATCTAAACTGAAAGAAAACTTGAAACAGCATGTATTATTTGTTCATGGGAATTTTTCAAACAAAAATCAGTCTGACAATCATGGTCACAGATATTGAAGTTGTTCTGTGTTGTTACTGGGCTATATAAGATGTTACTTACAATGAAGAAGTTTGTGGCATCACATGAAACTAGAATGTGCAAGGAACCCTTGTTTCAGTGCCAATGTTACATAAAATAAGGGTTGTACTTTTCTGTACATCTAAACTCCATGTAGAGCACCATTTTTTTTATCATTATGGGAATCGCTTTATTTAACCAGGAGCCAATAAAACAATGTCAAAAGTGTATTGAGTTTCTGTAATGATAATACATTTCTGGAAGATGTACCTTGAGCTCTTGGGGTTTATCCCTGTCATACACTGAAGTTGTTCCAGTATTTTGGATCATATTGTTGCTGACATCTTAAGGTTTGTCCATGAGGTTGATGACTAAAATTTATGGTGTAACACTGAAAGAGCTTCAGGTTGTGATGTGATGTAACAACCCTGAAATCCAGAGTATTGCATTACACACTGGTCATGAAAACTGAAGGAATTTGGATATCTGTATTGTTCTAAACCACTTTCTAAAGTGTTCTTGATTGTGAAAATCTTTTGTACAAAACATGCCAGTGGAGTCCCACACCAAAGTGAGAAACTTTAGCTGTAAGAAGGATAAAACAGAGAAGAGAAGTTCAGATGTGGTATTTAAATAACTGCATGGATATAAGGGAGTATAACTGTGGAACCAAGTTTTTTTTTTGTGTGCATGAGAATGGATTGAAAGCCTCAACCCACTCGGTATACTTTATGTGATTCTAGGTTCACATGGTGGTGAATATGGTATCAGAATCTTAGCCTTCTGTGATGTGATGCTGTGCAGTTTGATACACGTGTACTGATGTATTAGAGAAAACTGCTGTTCCTGTCTCTTGTATCCTGAAGATGGCATCACATCCCAGTAGTTGGTTATGTTAATACACTTATGGTTTTCTTGTTCCCTGCAGATCAGCAGTTTTAACATTCAGTAACAGTGTCAAGTTTCCTAAATAATGCTCTTGTACGACAGCATCTGTAACATACATTCCTTAGGATTTGTGTTTTAAGATTGTGGTCTTACGGCGTAATGCTTTGTAGTTTCACAGGTGGTTATCAATATTCTGGAGTATCGTTTTGCCTCCATCGTATAGTTGAAGTGAGATATAACCTGAACATGGAGGCAGCATGCCTCTCTGCAACGTTTGTAACAACTTTCAAAACTGTTTGGTGGTATGACCTGGAAGACATAGCCTTAACTCTTACTGCTATTAAGAATTGAAATTCATTTGTTTTAAGAATGTTGTTTGATATGTAATGCACTTTCCAGACTAGTGAAAGTTCACAATTGCTGTAGCCTGACCATTTATCACAAAATACAACTTAAGACTGCTTCAGAATGTAGTATTATGGTTCCTGGCTATGATATATGGTTTCTGGCAGCAGCGTGTTAAGGCTGTCAGTGATTGGTTGCATAAAGAAAGAACCTCCAGATTTGTTATTTCATTGAAAATTTCTTGTGGGTTAAGGCCATGTTACCTGGGGATACCCTAATGCAATTCTTTTTTATCAGTTTGTAAGTTGCTGGTTTAGACTGAAACATCACATTTCTAATGTGTGTGTTCAAGGAAGTCTTACTGATTACAGTACAGACATGGCTATGGTTTCGTTATGTTAGGATAGGAATTAGGCCCAGACAGTCACTTCCAATATTATATTTTGTCAAGAATATCAGACTGAAGCTTTTATTGATATTTATGTTGCTGAACTAAATATTGTGCTTACAGAAAATTGTGTTGCAAACAAAGCATATAATTTTTGGTTTACTAAAGATAATTTGAATTATGGCAATAAAATGTGTTCTTTATGTGGAAATAAAACTGTGTAATATCCTTATTACATGGAAATTGGACTTCAGTTATCTCTATTAAATTCGGAGGTTTGGCATCCTCACAGTGACAAATGCAGATGATCTTCTCACCTGTTTTTGTCAGTGAGAAAATAGTCCCACTTCACATGTGGTTCCCATTGATTCACTTATGTTCCCATTCTCCTTTCACATGTTGTTCCCATTGGTTTGCTCATATTGCCAGTCCCAACCCTTTCTTACCTACATTACATACTTTTTTTTGGGGGCTGAGCTGAGTTTTTTGTCTTCAAAATGGAGGCAGCGGTTCCCTGGAAGACACTGATACCGGTGTACCAGACTGCATGTCAAGATATCCCAGAAGACAGTAACCTTGATCTTTATATTTTGTTTGTTTGCTTATTTAATGATAATGTTATATACTCAGATACCTATCAATAAAAGGATGATGGTGATTGAGGAATATAAAGAACATGGACTTGTTTGAAGGTACTGGTTTAGAATTTGTGTTTCAACTGAGAAACTGTTATGTTCTGTTGAAGTACTCTGATCCATAAGTTAATTAACACTGGGATATATATGCCAGTGAATGAAATAGAATATTATATATAATTTCTTCTAGAATATTTGTTTTATGGTTATTATATTATTAGCTCACATGGTTAAAGCCTTTTCATTAATGATTGTTTCAGCAGTTCTTGAGTCATCTTCTAGTTATGACCACCCACTGTCCTCATCCATGAACATTGCAGAGTTGGGATTTGTTAGTGAAACCATGTCAGCAGCAAGCTTTTTGGGCCAGCTGGAAGAGGTGAGAGTATTTTGATACTGTTGATAAATGAGTCTGATAATTTGTGATGTGTTAAAGTCTTGTTATTGATTTTTTTTTTCCCCCCCCAACAGGTCTCTGAAGGTGCAGTCACTGGAGTTGGAATGTTGCCTTTTGCTAAGAATTTGGAGAGTAAGAAGTTCAAGTGCCCAAACTGTGGAAGAAATTATATACATCAGAAGAGTTTGCGACAGCATATGAGACATGAATGTGGCAAGGAGCCTCAGTTCCAATGTCCATATTGTCCAAAGAAATCAAAATTGAAAGGAAACATGAAGCAGCATATTATATTGGTGCATAAAGGCCTGTTGAATGATAAACAAAGAAAACAGCTGTATTAGTTAATATTCAAGTTTTTGTGTTTCATTTGCTATAAATATGAAGATAAAGTTATTCGAGATATTCCATTATTGACAGGTAAATACTTACTTACATTCTGGAGGACTGTACTGCCACCATCTAAAGGGTCATGTGGTACTATGTTTTGACCCTGAAGATGGAGGCACTACAGTCTTTTGATATATTGATACTATTTACCAGGGAACATGGCCTAATAGCCCAGAAGATTGAGGGTTCACCAATATTGCTGTGCGAACCTCAACTGTTGCAAACTATAATTGTGTTAAAGTTGCGGTAATTGTGTTCTTGAATGGAGTCAATATTTGGCTGAAGGGCAGTCACCAGTTGGGAAAAGGTGAATTTTGTTATGGAGTTGAATTAAACGTAACAACAAATTATGTACAAAACATTTTCATATGTGAATGATTACACATATGACTTTATACAAAATTATTATGTTATGTCTCACTAGTTTACCTTAGAAGTATGCAGGGGTAGTTTTATGAATAGAAGCTAATGATTGAGTAAGTTATTTGATCTTTACATGTGAGTTTTGTTCTGTAAGTGGCATCAAGAGATCTGTTACTCTTGTGTTAATTTCTTCAGCATGGATGTCAGACAGAATGAGGTGTAATAAACCCTTATTTTCTTCACATAACTATTTGGATTCCTGTTGAGAAGAAATTAGGACTTGGTGTCTTTTTCATTCAGATTACATTTGTTAGGTGCCACAGTGCTGTACAGTGGCCATATGTAATAATTGTTGGCCAGTGGTCCATGAATAGAAGAACCATTATGCCCTGTGCATCTCAGAATGCCATCAGCAATGAGTTCTTCACATACAGTGAAAATGCCTTGCACATCCAGTATTCATACCAAACTTTGTGCCTAGCAGTTGCCACTTCTGTGGGTGACTGAAGCAGCATACACAACACACACACACACACACACACACGCACGCACGCTTTACAAATCCATCATCTGTCAACTGACAGCTGAATATGAAAAGGGTCAAAATCAAAACATAACACAAGCATGAATGACACAACTAATATAACAGACATGATGCAAGAGTAAAATAATGCAGTACAATACAGTTTACATCAGTAAATCGTAACACTGCATAAAAATGATAGTAGAGATAGTTAAAAATACAGGTAACACATGTAAGTATTAAAAACAACATTTATGAATACGTACCATGTGAATAAAAAGAATAACAGACATATCGGCCAACCATCCAACTAACGGACACAAAGATTCTTTTAAATATTACAAAACAAGACATAACAATGGCTAAGAGCTATAATTTATTATTATTGTTGGTGACTATATTGGTGTTGAAGAAGGTAGGCATATTGAAGGGAAATGTTACTGGCTTGATGAGAGATGAAAGCTGAGGTACCTGTAGTTCCTTCTGCAAGGGAATAGAGTGTGATGTGTCACTGGTATGAGCATCTCAATTGGTTTGGTTGTTGTAGTGGTCTATCCACTATTTATTGTTGTTTTGGATGTCAATGTCAGAGTAATAAATATTGCTGGAGGATGCCTACTGAACAATGTACATAATTCCCGCTGGGCTTTCGGTACTAATTTTGAGAAATTGAAGAAAATTGTCAGCTGTAAGATTGACCCAGAGTTTCTTGCATATTACATGCAGCTTTGTTTTTTGAGTAAGTGTTGGTGTAGGTGTGAGCTCTTTGGAGCAGTATGTGGAAGTGAGTGCCCCATGAACATTTATAACCGTAAAAAGAGTTCAAGGTCTTATTTAGTGTTTTAGTATTTTTGGATTCCTGAGAATCTAGGAAAGTGGTGCAGCATGAAATTAGGGATTGTTTCTGACATAATTAGTTTAGAAGTGAAAGTGTTGTGACAAAAGGGCAGATGCTTATATGAACAGTGGTGCCTGTTTTGTGATGTTGTCAATTGAAATGTAGTTTTCAGCTTGCTGTTAGTGTATTAGGAATGGTAGTTCTACTTTATTATGTCCTAAAATTTTATCTTGATATTGGTGAATGCTCTGTATTGTAAGGAGTTATGACTAAGCAAATGAATCTGTGACTTTTCAGATATATTGCTCACGTACTGTTCAGTGTATCACTTATTGTGAACGAGCCTCTTTTTCAGGATGTGGTAATTCATTCTCTCCAAGCAGCAGTGCTGCATTTCTTTGACACTCTTTGTCCTTGGGTTGCTGGTATTTTGTTGTTAGCAACACAACACATCCTCATGCATCCCTCTATTCTTCTTTTACCAGGGAAAGCATAGATAATGCTGCTACAGAAGAGACTTGCTGCCATCTAAATGTGGCTGCAAGGTGCAGGCAGTGATCCACCTGGGCACTGTTAAAGGGGTTGACCCATTCTTGTACTTTAACATTGGTACAAACTTATCACATTGGGATGACGTTTGCAGCTGTTGGTAACCCTAAAATGTCACCAGGTGGAGTTTAAAATAATAATAATTTGGTTCTGTTGTGGGTAGTTTGTAATAACTTTAAGAATGTGTATTTTAGGTTTGCCAAACCCATCTGGTATTCCTCTGGGAGTATTTTAGGTTTGACAAACCCATCTGGTATTCCTCTGGGTTAAAGCAGATGAAGTAATTTCTAATAACAGAAATGCTGTTATATTTCATGGATTGTGTATACACCCAATGCTGTCATTATTTATTTAAATAAACCCAATGAAATGCACATTTCATAATATTTCATACACTATATTTTATATTTATTATGATATTAAGATTATAAATGTCCAGGGAAAAACAACCTGCTTTATACAAGAACACAAGGGAGAAATTATTAAATTGGTGCATATATAATATGATATAATATGTATATATATACTGTGAGTGCATTCAGTTGGTCTTATTTAAATATTTGAGTTATGCACAGGAGATGGATGCTATTAAGACTAAAGATGTCATGTTTGAGTGTTCTGGTTCGTTGTTCATCGTGGTTAAAAAGTGTGCACATTAAATAGAATCACATCTCATTTATCCAAGAAATTAAGACCATATTATTTATTTGTAATTATAGTCTATAATTCTCAGTTCAATTCTTTCCAATACCATATGGGTACAGAAGAAAATGCAATTTCTGCAAAAATGTGTGAAAGGATTCTAATAAACATAACTCTAATGCCTCTTATCTTGAGGTTGAAGTTCATTCATTCCTACAAAAGCATCCCATTGTTTGCTATCCTTGTCCATTTGTGTAACAGAATTTGATTTTCATTGTGGTATAACCTGAGTGTATTGGCCATAATTTTCAGAACTGACAACAGAAGTAATTATTTATTACTAACTTGACACATTTAACTGAGATTCATATTCTTACATTGTCATATGGGGATAGAAATTCCAGGATTTTGTAAGTTATCAATGTTTTTTATGTAGTTTTTTAAAAATACTTAACATTTTCTAGTGGAGTTTTGGGACCTCCTGTCAATAGAGCGAGAATTTATATGCAACATGTAAGGCCTACTTTGCTCTTATAATCTCCCAGTCTTACAAATGTGGCATTTAAATGCCATGTTTAGCTAATGAAAAATTTATAATCCCATAGTTGATGGAGTGCAGTTCCCGAGTGAGCATGCTACTATGTGTAGGTGGTCACATGATGCGGTCCTGGTACTGTGGAATATTGTGTTGTCTGGAAATATGTTACAGATTGTCTTTGTTATCACTGTCATCATTGCCAGTATCACTATCTTTGTTGTTATCATTGTCGTCATTGTTGTTGTAGTTGTAGTTATAGTACTGAATTTTTATGTCAACTAAGGATATGCTGTTTCAAATTCAGAAGTTCTTGGTTTGTGGCAGGTTGAATGTAGTGCAGATTATTCTGTGTGTCTTTTATTTCTCTTGCATTGTGATTCTTAGTCACACAGCCCACATAATGATTTTTAATCAATGCAGTGCTGAATATCCCCTCTGCAAACCATCATTATACCACCGAGAATACTGAAGCATGTTTATAGAAATCTGCAGTTTGGAACTGGACTCTTTTCCACAAGAACAATAAACTAGAGGAATGAAATTGGTTGCGTTATGTAATGATATCATACAATCCACAGAGCATGTGGAATGTTATATTAAATGTGTGAGATGTGAGAGTGTTAACAAATTTTTTGAGTTTGGAAGGACATAAAATTGGTTATGATGTGCATTAAAGTGTTATCCTTCATTTTAACTGGGTGCAGTAATTAAAACTGTGAAGGGCTTATCCACCTAGTGGCTGGAGAGTGAACTCAAGATAATCTGAATGCAGAGCAAACAGGCCAGCCAACTCTTTGCTGTGTTTGATGGCACTGTTTACAATAACACAGATGTCCCAATGAAGAGATGTCATATGTAACAGCAAGAGAGTTAGTAATTATTATTTTATCAGTGATATTACTAATTCATGAAAAATTCCATAAAGAAGGAACACCATTAATGTATATTATGAATTATGTGTGGAGCTATAACAGGGTAAATATCCTAAAACACTGTTAACGTAGTGATTATGGTGTCAGGATTGTTTCTAGTTCAAAGATCTATTTGCTATTAATAATATGTCAAATTATTGTTTCAGAAGTTTGTGATTGGTCTGGGATTGAATGTCCATCGTATTCAAATGTGGTGGAGATGGTACCATCAAATGAAATGATGACTGCAGCACAGCTGGTGAACCAATTGGAAGAGGTGGGCAATTTTGATACTAATTGACATTCAGTGTTAATATAAGTGTATGTCTGTTAATACCAGAAATTCCTCTGGTTTTTTAGATCTGTTTATTATCTTAGAGGGGCTATGGTTACTCACAGCCTAAGTGATTCCCTATAATTCTTCAGGCAAATGCAATGATTGTGTTTCATTTTAGGTCATTATAGCCTCTGAATTATGTCAGTTGTCTGTTTGCTATCATTCTACAATATCATACATTTACAGCTGTACCATAACATCTCATACATGTCTCTAAAACCATGGTCAAGAGGGATTAATGCATATGTTCAGAATAACAGAGGACATGTCAAGCATATTTTGTGAGCAGTGGTTTATGTTTTGTGTTCAGTGAAATATAATTTGTGGCAGAGTCTCTGTGTGAAGTTGAAAGGTTTTCTCTCTCACCTAAACCTTTTAAAGCCTACTGGTTTCATGCACCAGCAGGTTTAACACTTAAGAATTATACATTCTGCCCACACTATTTTTATTTGTTTTATATGTATCTCAGAAAAAACAGCAATTTGTGCCCCATATAGCATAAACTGGTTGGTTTTTATAACCGAGATGGAAACTGTTTACTGTGTGGTATGAACTGGGTCTTCTGTGCTTCATCTTTAAAGGGTTAATGTATACAATTGTCTCATCATTTTTGACTGGTTCCAACAAACTGGGATGAGATCACATGGCTAGCAGGTTGGCTTCCCCCCCCATTCTCCTGCTGTTGTGCAGATCAGTTTGAGGTCAGTCAAGTTCAGACTTTCACTAAGTAAGGCAGACTGCTTTTGCACACTCTCCTTCAGTCATTTCGAAAAATATGGTGCCTGCAGGAATGTTTGTATTGTATTAAGAAATAAACTTTCATCCATTGTATGCCTTATTGAAGTTTCTTTATATTTTTGTTATTGGTATGTTAGAAGTTATTAGAAATAAATTGGTGGTTTATATTGGAAAATCTATCCTGATGTTTGTGGCAGTTTTATTGGTCCTGATGGTAGGGATAGCATAGTCGGTATAGCAACTTGATATGGGCTGGAAAGTCTGAGGATCAAATTCTGGTGGGGGCAAGATATTCCATGCTGTCCAGATCGGCCTTGAGGACCACCCAGCCTCCTGTACATGTACAATGGGTACTGGGTCTTTTCCCATAGGTAAAGTGGGAGAGCATAATGTTGAACACTCGCCTTCTTCTAGCACCAAGTTGCGAATGGGTTGTAGCTATACTGTCACTTCCCCTCTGTGCCTGCCCAGGCATGTCATTGTTAATCACATACAGTGGGGCTGTGTTAGAGGATGCTTTGTAAAGTATCTTTCTCTGTGCCACTTGAAGTTGTATGGTCTGTGAGCTATTTACAGCATTAAATATACCACAGATTAATCGTAATGTGTTAAACTGGGCCTGCTTGTTACCTTCATGGCATGGGGCTTTTCTTGAGCCATAGGTAGATATTCAACTGACTATGAAATCCTGTGTTTAGGGAACCTGTAGGTTTGTCATACCGGTAAATGTTGTAGCAGCATTTGTTAGCCACACCAGGTGAATGCTGTGCTATTGACTTGAGGTAGCCATGACCCCTTCCTTTTTTATTCTAATTCAGTGTTACGGTGATATTTTTGTCTGAAGATTCTTAATATGGGTATTAAAATCTGTAATAATTCACCATCTTTCATAAAGAGAACATGGGATAATAGCAAGGAATTTATAGCACTTATAAGAAACTTTCTTTATTACAATCCTTTTGACACATTGGATGAATATTTCATCCACAACACAACTTCTTGATGATTATGCATAAATATCTTAGCTGTAGCTTCATAATTGTATATATGGTGATTATATAAATATCTTTGGCATAGCCTTATAATTATATATATATATATATATATATATATACTTTTATTGTAATTATAATATTTTATTGACTGTTGTACATCGCAACTTCTATTGTACTATAATCAGGACAATTTCTATATCCCATGGTGTATGACCATCTGTGGAATTAATGAAAATGAATAAAGATGATGATGATGATGCCCAGAATACAAGTTGCCATATCCCACTAGACTGTATTTTAGTGTGTTTGACAGATTATGTTGTATGTTATTTAGAGTGACTGCAGTTAATCAAGTAGTGCTAGCAGTCATGAACATATTTGAACTGTCACTGGCATCTGCCTTTCTTTCTTACAGATGTGCCAGAATTCTGTTGCTGGAACAAGCCTTCAGTCACCTGCTGGAATAAAGAAGGTGGGGAAAAAATTGTTTATATGTGAAAACTGTGGAAGGAGCTATTCACACCGAAGAAATCTGTGGCGACACACAAAACATGAGTGTGGCAAAGAGCCACAGTTCCAGTGTCCATACTGTCCCAAGAGGTCAAAACTAAAGTCCAATATGAAACAGCATATATTTATACATGAGAGTCATTTATACAGATAATTGCAGACGAAGATGCAACATATTCCCTAAATATATAATATTTATCATATTTTCTCACTGTTGTATATTTAATTTTAAATTCAAAATTTTAAGAATAATATACAATAATAGTTTTATACATGACTATGATACAGTGCCCATGTTAAGTCACTATACCATAAACATGTTGTCACTTGTTCTGTGTTACTGCCCATGTAGAATGTTTCTATAAAGACCAAGCAAGTTAATGCAGTGGTATCATTCTTGTCTTGTATTCATGAGACATTCAGCTTCTGTCTGAACTTTATTTCCAACTACTCTGAGGTTATTCATGGTTTTCCTCATTTACTAAAAGCGAATGTTGGATAAGTACCTTCATATGGTCCACAACTTTGTGCTTCCAAATTCCTGCCTACTTATTTTTCATCACTGTCATCTCATCACATTCAGCGCTATGTAATATCGCCAGTCAAAACAGTGTCAGTAGATGGATTAATTCATTCTTGTATTGGCGTAAAGGGCAGGACTTCAAGTGTATGAAAAATCAATTACAAAGCAAAATATTTTGGAAAATAGTGACCCTGAAATATTGAAAACAGTGTACTTACTGGCCAGCAGTTGTAGTTAGATACATACACAGAAGTGATGATATAAGTTTGAAGCATTCATATTAACCCATTACCGGGCAGTTGGGCATTTAAATCTTACTATGGAATATCAGTTTATTTTGCCAACAGTCTGCGTGATTGTTTTTTGATCAGTGAAAATTAATTTTATCACTACATCTTTTGTTGCATGTGGAATGATTCTGACTTTCAGTTTCAAAGTTCACTTAGCTCTAACTCTGTGGCATTCATAAGACGTCTTGCCCTGTTCATATAGAGGCACTTAAAGGACGGAAGTTGGCCAGTGGTAACTTGGTGTGGTTTTGGTGGGCCAGAGAATTAGTTGTATGTCAGTATTATTTGCAAACACTATTGATAAGTAATCCAGCGGGTTAAATGTCTACACGGCTCACACGGAATGTATTCTTTTTCCAACAGATGTCTCAGTATTCAGTCAGGGAAGTTGGATCCTCTTTCCACATTAATACTATGGAGTTGGGCAAAGAACTATTTGAGTGTGTAAACTGTGGAAGAAATTATTTACATCGAAGAAATTTGTGGCGCCATATGAAGCTTGAATGTGGTAAAGAACCTACATTCCAGTGTCCATATTGTCCGAAAAGAACAAAACAAAAAGTCCACATGAAGAGCCATATTACAATTAGACATGAGAACCATTTCTCAAGATAGCAGTGACACTTGTTAAAATGTTGAAATTAATTTTGTCTTCTTTTATAGTGAGTTTGTGTTGTATTTGACTGTGAAATTTTTATGAAACTTTGTTGAAATTGTTTAATTCATCCTCCCTTCTATACATATTAAGCATATTAAGACTTGCATTACAAGTTGTATCTGTTTTGAGTTAAACTAAAGTTGTCTGTTTTCTGAGTTACAAACATTTTCTTTCAGTGGGTTTCATTTACCTTTGGTGAACAGAATATAAAGGAAACAGATTTTGTATATGGTTGGATGAATAATTACATTGATATCCATATTCAGATAATTGAATTAATATCAGCCAGTACGAAGCCTTCTAAGATACTTTCTTTTTCTATGACCTTGAAGAGCTGTTCATGAGTCCAAATCAGATGATGCACCAAACAGATGAGACAAACAGAAGAAGCGAGGACACTTCATCTGTTGAAATAAGTTTTCATGATCATGATACATATTGTAAGTCAGAATGGGAATGTAACTCTGCCAGGAAAGCAGATATCCTGTCATATTTTGCACTGTTACCATTTTGTTTTATAATTTTACAGGACATCATAACCAGTCTTGAGTAAATCTTGTTTTTGGTGTACTAATGATACTCATACACATGCCCTCAATAGATTTTTTGGTATGTGTTTTCATGTAGTTTATTGTATAGCTACCAGTGTTTTGGAGAAACTTTCCTTTTCCTCTGGATTTCTGTTGCTGCTCTAACCAAAGTGTATGATGTCACATTTCAGAGGATTGTCTTTATACTGGCTGTATGCCAACATCAGCTTTCACATATTCATAGCCTATTGTAAATTCATGAACCTTTCCTTGAATCCAAGAGGCAGATGTTTGTATTGATATTTTCAGCATCTTGTAATATTTAGAGTTTAAGAACATTTTACCCATTGCATAAATTGCTTGGTTGTCAGTTATGTATTGTGCTAGTCATCTGTGGACTGTGATATAAACTACAAGAACAAGTGCTAATTACCACACTGTGTCGTCTGCAGATGGCATTTAGAGTCCCATCACAGTCTTATGACACTGCAAAAGGAACTGCTTAGAGTTGTTCTGTGTGGGGTCATCTGCAGGCAGTACTGGAGGGGTGGCAGGTTAGGGTTACAGGGACTTGCAGATTGTGAGTTATGCTTTGTTACCTGCTATTAGCTGAACAAAAACATCCTTCTTCATAGCCTATTTGCTGTGTATTATGGCATTGCCTATGGTAGAAACAATAGAGTTATCCATGATGAAGGATGTGAGAGAGTTCATATTCATATTCAATGTGTACAATGTGTGGAATTACCAGTCAGAAGAAGCACTAATTTGAATAAAAAGGTTGGACTGAATTTAAGACAATAAAGACCTGTTGTTAGACAGAGTGACAGCATGGCTGCAGACATATTTGCCCCAAGAACATAAAGATATGTTTGTAAAAAGAGTGATGTCACTTCTCCAGACATGTTCGTTCTCTTCACCTGACATTGCTGTGACCCCTGACTCTCCTCTCATGCCGTGCTGGAAGCAAGCTGCCTGCACACACAGGTGCCATAAGATTGTGACTGGACTTCAGTGGAAGAAAAGTTACGTTGAAAGTTTCTGACTCATGTCTTAATGTTTACAGTGTACAGTCTGTATTTATTATTGGTGTTCAGCAATTATTTACACCTTTTCTTCAAACTTGATACAGAGAAGTTACCAGTACATGTGTTAGCAAGGTCTCATATTTGACTGTCAACTGTTAATTTGTCTTGTGTATGGTTTTATGTAGTCATTTTAGGAAAGAGGATAAAATCTGAAGAATAAAAAGCCAACTAGTTGCCACTTATTATTTTATTGTACTTCTTATAGGCTCAACATGTTTCGGACATTACTATGCCCATCATTAGGAGCTCGCGACTATGATGTTGATTACCACATTCGTCGTTTTGTTCTTGGTTTGCTGTATGTTGGAGGTTAGGTGCGGTTAAGCTTGAGTAGTGTCTGGTCTGCAGGCTAAAGCACAGTTTGTAGACTGGACACTACTCCAGCCTAACCGCACCTAACCTCCAACATACAGCAAACCAAGAACGAAACAACCAATATGGTAATCAACATCATATTTGCGAGTTCCTGATGATGGGCATAGTAATGCCTGAAACGTGTTGAGCCTATAAGAAGAACAATAAAATAATAAGTGGCAACTGGTTGGTTTTTTATTCTTTAGTTATCACAAAGATGCATGGTCCAATAAACACCAGGAAAAAATCTGTTGTGTTCTTTAATATTTGATGAAAATATATGATGTTGATGGTTTGTTGAACTGTCCTGCAGGTGACAGAAACATTCCTATTGCAAGACATTCTGATCTTCTGATGCAGACTGTCAGTGCATTGAAGACTGCTGCTTCTGGGATGTGACAATGTGTAGTCTGGTAGAAATATACTAATGTTACAGAGGTTCCTGCCACACTCATCATCAGGGTGGATGATTGTACCCTGATGATGGAGCCAGCAAGCTTCTGTGAAACACATGCATATTGTGTCACTTCCCAAAAGGCAAAAAGTTCCATGCTCACCACTTTGAGAACCTCACATATCATTGCTAGTGTATGGGCTTAACGCTGTAATGAAACTAAGAAAAATAAAATAGAAATTAAAATGTTGTACATTTTTCTGGCACTGAACATTGCGGTTACGTTCCCAGCAGTCATGCTTTCAAGAGACTGTAGATTTTTGTTTTTGCCTTACACCTTCCAGGCAAATGCTGGGAGGCATGATAATTTTTTCCACATATTTTCTTCTATGTTATTCATTGATGATCATATCATTTGATGCTGTATAACTTGAGCAATTGAAGGCATGGCTGCATGAACCAAACCAAATTTCTCATACTGAAGTGTTTTTTTTTTTTTCCATCACTGTTTCTGCCAGTTGGTAATGGTCAGGTTCTACAGAACAACATGGTGCTGCACCCCACAGGACTATAATGTAGACTAATTTACTTTGAGATATGGCTTCTAAAGTCTGACTTTATATATAACATTGATGCATGTACTTGGTAAAGTTGTATGTTATGTGTTTTACACATGTGTTGCTATGGGTATCCATAACATTTGGTTGGAAATATAAGTAATATGACATATGTTTCTCATAAAAATGACAAGAAACACTGCACATGCACACATGCATGAGCTGTGTGAACTGTTTGAGTTACTGAGTGGCTTGACATGTTAATACACTAAATGCCTGATTGAAGGTTTTTTTTTTTTTGGTTTCCTCTCCTTACCCCTGCCTGGCAAGTGCAATAATAGTACCTCAGATTGAATTATTTACACTTCCTTGTCCTTTCAAATTCATCATTCACAAATCATTTATCTCCTCATTGATACTGTATAGTCTATGTGATTTCTGGCATAATTGAGTGACGAGTAAATCAATAAATTTACCAGCTAAATAATATAAACAGAGTCTATTATGACAACAGAAATTCCTATGGGAATGTACTGGCATTTGCATTTGGCAAAGTTTCACAGTATTTATTTATATGCCTTCCTGTTGGCATTTTCATAAGTCATAATAGGTTGTCCCAAACCATTGGTAAGAGAATTACCTCAACTCGCTGCGTAATAACTCAGAAGAGTGCAGTTCTCATCTCCTTTGTGACGGAAGCCTGAAATTATGCATCCCTCTGATGGTGTATAGCTTTTCTTATTGTAGAGTAGATTGTATATCAAGTGTTATTTCCTTTTTCTTTCCTGGGTTTAAACCTTACTTTCCCTAACTTTATATTGTGATTATTTTTTTCAGCAGTCTTATCGCTATCTTGTTATGGATCTCTTCTACATTACCCATCCAAGAAAAAGACAAAAGGGCAATTTGGTAATACTGTTGCAGCTCCAGACATTGCAAGCATTATGGAACAGGTGAGAATTTGTTACACTGCAGATCATGATCTTTTAAATGTAATTAATATTATGTCTCCATATTTTTATGTGTACTACTAGGCTACAAATGTTTTCTAAATTCAATTAGTATTAAGTCTGCACATTATTATTTGTACTGCTGGATTATAAATTCATTTTATTTTTTTCTCTTATATCTCAGGGTTCATTTAGTGGAGATGGAAATCAGTTTTCTGCTGAGAATACAGAGAAGAAATTTTATAAGTGCTGCGACTGTGGAACTGTGTTTGTAGACAAAGGAGATTTAGAACGACACTTGAAACTTACGTGTGGCAAAACAAATTGGCAGTGTCCTTTTTGCCCAAGGACAGCTAGAGCAAAGGCACACTTGAAAAAGCATATTACGCATGTACATACAAAGTCTGCACAGAGAGTGAAACAAATAAGGGATTACACAATGTTTCAGTAGTTTGTTACGATAAGCTGAAGATTGTGTGTGGACCTAAGCAGCAGGTAGTACACCAGGTTGAGGGAAATTGCATGAGAGGAACTTTATGATATATAGTTCTCATAATCTGAACACAACAATGACCAAAATGTATTATGATTTATTTGGAATAAAGACTGTATGATTGATGATACCAGATGTAATATATGTCATTTGTCACATTAAAGTCTAGTGGAGATTTAAGAAACATACTATTTGGGAACCTTTGTACCCAACGGGCATGTTGTTGCAACCATATTTTTTGCCACAACTTGAAGTGTCTGTAGCTTAGAAATTTTTCTTGTAGATTGTCTAACCTGTTCTCTTTGTTGTAAGAGTCATCTGTTGGTAGTAACGGTCTGAAAGAGGCACTGCTAAATCTTCTGCCACCACCATCTGTTAACTGCAGGTATTATAAAAAGTAAACACTTTGTCAGAACTTGAGGACTGCATGTGTGAGCATTTAATTTACGATTCAAACGGCATTTCTCTGGGATGTGATTCCATGTGGTACTGTGTACTGTGTAACTGTAACCCACCACCAGACATGGTGGAGGGTTACAGTTGTTCTGGAAGAATGTACGCTCCCTGGGGTTTAATTTGAAGATGAAGGTAGAACATTCTTCCAAAGCAGTTGAAACCCCCCCCCCCCCCCCCCCCCCCCCCCCCCCCGCTAACTTTTTTTTTTTTTTTTTTCTTTTTTTTTTTTTTTTTTTTTTTTTATTCTCAATTTTTTAATTAATTTATTTTTTCCTTTTTGGGGTTTTTTTTTTTTTTTTTTTAAATTAAAAAAGA
>Ga0131853_10005567_pt1 | contig 22731 bp, 20 predicted proteins | sample TergutLab28metaG_FD_92764 | JGI IMG/M metagenome (GOLD analysis project Ga0131853, IMG submission 92764) | Labiotermes labralis P1 segment gut microbial communities from Petit-Saut dam, French Guiana - Lab288 P1 (version 2) (version 2) | ecosystem: Host-associated > Arthropoda: Insects >...
GGAAGCAAGTTCCTCTGAAATTCTGGGAAAAAACTCATCATCCTACATGGTATAAGAGCCTGTAAGACCATCACCTGAACACCACCTACCATTAATGCCTGAGAACTCACACCATCACCACTAGAACACAATAAAAAACAGCTTCACAGTTATAGTGTTAATAATTTCATGAAATGGAAGTTTTAGACACACAATAATGGCATAAATATATCCACAAACAGTCAGACCATTTAAAATTTGACTTACTGGTAATTTCTTCTTACTTTCAATCTCCTATATCTCAGTAACTCACCATACAGGATTGTTCAAAGTCAACAACACTTGCAAGTTATACTCCAATATTTTCCAGGCACATTTTGCAATTCTAAATCTTTCATTGACCTTGATATTCACTTATTGTCAATACAGATTTTTGGTGATACAGGTAACTGACCTGAAGATACTACAATGCATAAATATAGATATTTGCACACATGCATTCGTACAGGATTTAAGACTGAGCCAGCAAGCTCCTCTAAAATGTCAGTAATCACACACCAATCTCTATGCCCAAGACCAGCATGTATTTATAAAATGAAGTACCACTTCCTTGTAAGTGTACAGCCATATATAAACAGTTTAATGGAAGTTTTATATCAGCTTGGTTTAAGGTAAGGAAAAATACACACCAAATTTAAATTTGCTAAACATGATCAGCAGAAATTTACTGATACCACATGTCATACAATTATATTATATGTGAAGGTCTTGTTTGTCGCCTTTTAACACTCCTTGCCAGTTTACATCACCCCTTAATTTGTGCCCTCTCATATTCAATTCATTGTGCTTTAGCTGATTTATAAACATTTATTTAAGCCTTTTTTTACATTTTTTAATTCACATTCACATTTTCAGGAATGCAATTGGGCATAAAACAAGAACAAGTTTTGTAAATTACATCTATGGCACAAAATCTCTCCATTACACATTAATTTTGTTCACTTAGTGTAAATAATGCTTAAACAGTAGTTATCTACTCATGCTTCAGAATCTATGAATTCTGCATGAGTTATGTCTCATCTTTATTCACCTATACAAATATAAGTATTAAATTAAGATATAAAGCATGATTTCTCCAGTTATTTTATGTAGGTGTAAAACTTAGGCACTCAACCCAAACTGGGGACAACACTGGCTGAGGAACTTTGAAAATAAAGGGCTGAAGATTTCTGAATTTATGACTAGGGATGTAAATTGAAAATACATAAAAAGAAGCTTCATTAGTCATGCTCTTCATTGAATATCAAGGTTGATATAAGCAAAACATATAGCATGAAAAAGGATGAGACGGGAAAAGACACAAAATTTCAGTCCAAAACCCAAAGGGAGGACACCACCTTGAATATACAGGTGTAAATAAGAGAATACTGAAGTTGATATTAATAAAACAGACGCAAAGATAAGCAGTATATTCAGCTGGGTCAAAATACGGATCAGTGGCGGACACCCGTGAACATAGCAATGAACAAACAGTATTCATAAAATGATAATTTCTTGTCAAACTGAGTGGTTATAAAGCTTCCCAAGACTCTGCCTCATACTTTACGAAGCAGGGAAAGAAATAAGAACACATACTTTGACACTCTGCATGACCAATGCCAACTACATGATAAGTGCAGTTATTGATACTCAGATGCAAACACATACAACAACGCAACGCCACACATAACAAAATAGGCAATGTGGGTATAATGTAACGTTGTCGCACAATGTTTAAATCTCCTCAGCTATCCTAGGAGACTAACATCATTTCACTTGAATTTATGTCACCGGCAACAATAATTTCCTAGTACTGTTGTTCAGCTAAACACTGTTCACATGGGCATTCAATTACGTGTTCTCTTTGTATTGCTGACCTACATATGTTGCTGCCAGCAACGTAAATATTCAATGTGTTGCCATGCAAACGCACCAATGCATTTTCTTTCATATTGTTATTATGTTAAAACCTTTCATAATGTTAATACTTGCTTGTCTACACTACAGCGCGATAGCATTTCATTTGAAGAATTTAATGGCAAAATGATGTTGTCAGCAACAACAACAACAACAACGAAACATCCCTAGGTCTACGTATAAAGTGTCAGATATTTTGTCTCATTTTAATAATAAACTTCGATTTTCTCTGCACATTTTGCTAAGTTTTCCAATATGAAGTTTCATTAAAATTCATCCAGTGGGAGATGAGGTGATATGTGCGGATACTCAGGGAGAAGTGCCTTGGGCCGGGAACGACTTACAACAGGAGGTACTTGGCGTTACATATAGTGTGTCGCTTAAAGGAGTGCTCATATCACATAGCATGTTCTAACTTTCAAGTTGTTCTGGGTATCTTATCCTCCTCGACACAGAATTTAAGTTCGTACAACACACATGTTAATAATAACGTAACTGATATTTTCAAATCCGCCGGTTACCGGAAAGTGGTGAAACAAGGTTATGGGGCTCACGCTTCCAATCCAAAGCAATACAGTTACTCACAATTCAACAATGCTTGACACGTGTCCTTCAGTGACGTCTTGTTCTCTCCAAGCCTAACATTAAAATCACAAAATCCACGCACTGATATCATTTTACTGCCTCCAATGCCTCACATTATACCACAAATACCACATGTTAACCAAGAGTTTTGTATCTCCAAAACAGCAGACCACGGATTACTCACGAATCGCCACGGATTTGCTGCGTAAGCGGTCGGAATATGTTACTATTTTCGCCACTGGTTGCATTTCAGCCCGCGGATTACTTCCAGCCGTAGTGGTGACATTTGTCAACCACACGGTTCGAAATATGAGGTCAGTAATCCCACGCCAGCATTGTAGAACAGTAAATTTGTTCCCCTCGCAGAAAAATAGAGATTTGGGCAAAAATTGTTCTGAAGACTCATCAGCCCTGCTAAAAACGTTTGAGCAAAACACCTATATCATATTCTTATTAAACACATTTTTAAAAACGTCAAATCGTAGGAAACAAACGATGTCGATTTTCGTCCTCCTCTAGTAAGCCAAACAAGTATCTCTTGGAAGGTTACGATGCGATGACATGTAGGCTTGTACAACATTTCAGAGAAACCTCCCTTACCTCCCCCATCAGGCATTCAACTACCCAGATAATGGGGCAGCAGCTTCCTGTGAAACCGGCTGGCTACATACTCAGTATAACCATGCTTCATAAATCAGTTTTGTTATAAGACATTTTTAATCGCAAGTTTTCAGGCTTTGGAAAAGATTAAACTGGAACCTGGGGATGGAAAAAGGAGTTCACAATTCTAAAATGTCTTTGGTCTTGTCTGCTACATGGATTGTTCTAAAATTCTGCCATTACTGTTAAGAGGAATGCTGAAACTGTTGTCAAAATTGTTACTTACTATGAAAAAGGTCTGAAAAGTAAGATAATTATTTGCAACACCAACAGTTGGCAGTATTGCAGCATCCACTCTACAACCCAGACCTTGTCCCTTGTTCCACTTGTTTTCAGCATCTTTCTGGAAGGCACTTCAACACAGCTGCACATGTTCAACACAAATGTTGTCAACTTAATGTTATGCAACCCACTGTATATTTATTTCAAGAAGAAACAAACTTCCTCTTGAAATAAAAATCTTGTCACAAATAACCACGGCTGAGCTCTGTCTTTTACCTCAAGTACTTGCATAATTTCACTGTATAGTGGAATAAGCAATAGGCCAGCACTTACTTTAAAAAACAGTGTCAGTCTGTGCCTTGACTGCCATGTCTTCTCCAAAAAAGTACCTTATTTGTCATATCTTCTTCATATATTTTAAGTTCTTGAAATATAAAGTAAAAATGAAACATTTTAATATGAAATAAGATGTGCATGTATTTGGTTTTGGAAACATCAATATAACAAATCTTTCACTATCACTACAGAATAATGTGACTTAATATGCAATACAAAATAATAACGTGATATGTTATACAAAATGTTAACACACTACACAGGATTGACTTATCAGAGGTCTACTGCAGTTTGCAAAACATTATCTGGCAACCAGAAATTACGTACAGTTTGTACCATCTTTAAAATAAATCATACTGTTGAAACAAATTAAAAGCAGTCCAATTAAAAATAAAGAAAACTGTTCAGCAAGCTATTTTCATGCATCCTTAATGAAGCACCTATGTTACAAACTACCTACACCTTCTTTCCATATACTTAGTGGCAATGCTTAATGACACTATATTTCAATATCACAAAATTAATGCATGACAAGTTAATATTAAGTGGACATCTTGATTATCAATAACTAACAGCAAGACACATGTATTTGTCCATCTGTGCTGCAACAACATAAAATATAAAATAATAATGAGACTTATATTTAAGTTTATTCAATACTCAGATCATAGTTTCCCTGAACACATGGACGGGTTAGTGTGATACAAAGGTGGCAGCCATTACTGTTGCACTCATTCATCTAATAAAGAAATGATTTCTTGCACACATTTATCATGATGCAACTTATACTTTATATAAATTCACCACCTGTATAAAGCTACGCTCACTATCATATCAATTATATTTGAAATACATTCTTAATCAGATGAAATTGCACACTTGGTACAGAACCTGTACATCTGACTTTATTATAGTATACACAAGTTTTATAATTAAATTTTATGTGGTTCTGATGTCAATATATTACATTTAAGACTCCTTAGCATTTGGAATTGTCCACAATTATATTCCAAAAATACAAAACAATTACAAAAAAAGCAAACAACATTTAAGAAACTGGATCAGTTTCCATCCTCAGAGGTGGAACTCCATCTAATGGGCCCAGTTGAGGTGGGTGCATCCTAACCCTTTTACCCTGGGACAGAAACAGATCTTCTTTCCAAATATTATATATATACATATATATTTTCTATTTGTATTTCTGGAAAACCAGATGATGGCCAAAGTCCTATAGGTTTTATACTTGACTGTCATCACGTAAGATAACTATAAGAATAAGTTACAACTAGTGTTATCATTTGTATATATTTATGAAGCTGCCTTTATTCCTCTCTCTCTCTCTCTGATTCTTCAAGCACAAAAGCTGACTGGATATAAACATTTTTTCATTCCATACAGTCTGAAGACAGTGAAAATGTCAATTCATTAACATAACATCATAAATGGCTGCATGTGACAAACCACAAATTTGTGAATTAACATATGCTTTACACTGAAAACATATTATTTTATCACAAGACAGGAAGCAAAGTTTTGGCTGTTTTGAGAAACTTTCTCACTTATAAGACTGCACTAATTAAATATGTATAACTGATGTACATATAAACACAGACTAATGATACAATAGAACATGGTCACCACACCCAAGCAGACAACCTATACTGTGAAATACTAGGCACAATCCTTACCTAGGTAAGTGCTAAGAAAAGTACTGTTTCAGCCAGTAGTAAAGGCCCAGTGGGACATATAAAGGGGAAATCACATGGGTGACAAAAGTAAGAAATGTGATGGGATCCAACAGAATTGAGGTTCTCAACTGTGGTGTTGAAGATTCAGGGCATCTGAGATGTAATCCATGTTGACCCATAATAGTTACTGGCATTTTGAAGGGTTCTAGTGCCCCCATCTTCAAGGTCAAGCAGTGCAAAATGAGTGGTGTGCTTCCCCCGGAAGATGCAAGCACTACAATCCTTCCTAACACTCATATCTATTGACCAGTCAACAGGGATGGCTTCATCCATCTTTCTGTTGTTTCCGTATCTGCTACTTATGCCTTGGAAACTGTTGAATCTTGTGAGAATTATATTTTTAAATGAATGGTGCAGTACTAATATATATTTATTACTGTTAATTTCATTTCCAGTTAGTTTACCTAACTGCATCAGGGTGCAGGACTTCAAGATACTGGTTCAATGACCCACATAATTTGAAGCAAAAAGAAAAATGAAACAACAATACAATATGGAGTTGTGTGTTAATGAGTAGAATACACCAGTGTTTATTATGGGAAAATTATTTACTAGAGCATCCTCACACTGAACATTCAACAAGTAATACCTAACTTGTCCCTTCAAGTGTCATGGTAATGATTATATAATTTGGTCTTCATTTATTCAAAGCTACTTTCAGTTGCTAATATTATACAGCATCACACAACAGAATTATTAACACACAGTAACAGCATGTGTACAGTTTTTAGGCATGTCCACAAAATTGCGAAAAGCGACTATTCAATTTGTCATGTGTGTTCATCTGCCCATCTGTTTGCATGGAACAACTCTGCTCCCAATGGACGGATTTTCACGAAATTTGATATTTGAGTATTTTTCGAAAATCTGTCACGAAAAGTCAAGTTTCATTAAAGTCAGACAAGAATGATGGGTATTTTGCATGCAGTCCAATACACATTTCTGATCCTATTGCACTCAATTCTTCTTAAAATGAGAAACGTTTCAGACAAAAGTTGTAGAGAAACTCGATAATTTTTTTTTTTAAATTGGGCAATTTATGGGATAAAGTGTTGCAGATGGGGGCAGGCCACAGATGACAATATGTCGAATGGACATTGCATCCTTGATAGCTAAGGCTACAAACACACACACACAGGTTGTGTAATACTCATTGCTTTTTAACTGCAGGAATGATTCCACAAACGCATCTCAATGTTAAGTTATATGTACTTTGTCTTGTTCATTACATCTAACAGTTTCATGGCATTTAAAGTCCCCTATTCCCAGACAATGAAGGTCATTTAATAATGAACTGGAAATAGTGGGGAAAGAAGCAGCCAATGCCTAAATTAAGAGAATATTCTCATATCTGTCACAAGGCAGACAGGAAAACTGCACAATACTTCAGTCATGTTACCTGAGATTTGAATCCAGGACCCTGCTGATATGTTAATAACAAATATACCATATGGCAATACGGAGCAGAAAGGGCATGACTAATAAATTATACATGTATACGATCATTGTTATTAGACTGATCCCAAATGTGTGTGTGTGTGATCCTAACCCCATTAAATAAACTAAAACATATATCAGAATAAAGAACATAACAAAATCAACATGGGAATACTTCACGATTGACTTTGAAAGTTTAAACCAAATCACAACAGTGGTTTTGTAAGGACACTGAAACAATATCCAAAATTTGGAACACAAATATTTGAAGAAGGGATGCATGGAAAATACAATGGTATGTTTCATAATCAAATTGGTGAACAGTGATGAGAATGTTAATGAAAACAGTGATCCACCCTAATAGTATTTTACATTTCCTTATTATTACAATAGGAGTGTCTGAACTGAAACATACATTAACCTTCATATTGTTACAACTGATGTGCAAATATCAGGTGAAAACTACACTAGTGATGAGGATGGTACAAATGCTTCATTCCTGAACAAGTTCCACTAAACAAAAATCTAGAGAAGATCAGCATGTTTTCAACATATAAATCTTTGTGGGGTACTGTATAGATGCAGGCTCAACCCCCCCCCCCCCCCCATTAACCCTAATACCCCCCCCATCCCTAAACATTCCTCTCAAACATACTTGAATATCCATAACAAAAAAATAGGGGGAATGAGGGCTGTTTTTACAAAAAATATATTTTTGTGTGACCTTGAAAAAAGACGCGGCCACCCCCCCCCCCCCCCCCTACCAACCACTCCCCCCCCCCCCAAAAAAAACCTGGAATCACACTGGCATTTTCTAGCACAAGCAAAGAACACCTTAAATTAGTCTTCCAAATAACAGCAAACACATGTGCATGAACATAATTCACAGAAGCCAAAAAATTTATGTTTATTTTGAACACTCCAGGATAATCCTTCTACACACACTGGGATTCAGTTACCATATGACTGTCAGTAGCAAATGAGTACCAACGTGAAACAGTAAACTTACGTTTCAGAATGCGTAATGTGGAGACCAAGATTACAATTACTTTTAATTGTGTTGTTCCAAGCTCACTGAATTATAAGTAAAATGTTTTAGAATGGTGAAACCTGAATAAGTACAAAAAATCATAAAGTACAGTACAGTACTGTTGAACAGTTACTGGTCCAAGAGCAGGTTACTAAATTATATTATTAGGCACCTACTTATATTAAATCACAGAAAAACAGCCAACTGCTAATGCCATATTTAGTGTAAATAATAGCACTGTTAATTTAAGAAACATGCAACAGAGAAGTGAGAGATATGTTTTGTATAGTTATGCTGTCAACTACTAAGATTATACAGTAACAATTGCAGGTGAATGAAATATGCATATGGAGCATTAGTGCAATGATTGTGATGGGGAAACTGAAGTACTTGGAGAAAAACCTGTCCCAGAGACACTCCTGTTACCACAAATCTCACCTGGACTGGCCTAAAATCAAACCTGGGTCTCCACACAAAAGGCTGGCAACTAACCACCTAAGCCATGGCATATCCACCAACACAGCAGAAATAAGCTGTGCTATACATTAAAGTGGTGTGTAAAGTTATGGTGCAGTTTTTAATATTTGCTATTCTGTGACTGTGATACAAATGTGAATGAAATGTGAAATTACAAAACTGTGAAAATGTATGCCTTATTCAGAACATTTAGAATCTCAACTTCATCTCTGATGCTTTGCTTCAAATGGTCAATGCAGTCATTTTTGACCCTCCAACATCACTTACATAATGGGTAACAGTATCGGGGGTAAGTATGGAGACTGAAATTCTTAACTCCATAGCTATCAGCCACTGCATGTCAATCACAATGGTCAGGAAAAGGCCTGGTCAAGCAAAACAACACTCCCCTGTGCACGAAAAATACGTGATGGTCACACAAGCACACTCCCAGAAGGTGGAGATTCTAAACACTAGCCACCTCAATCTTCGGGCCTATATCTGCTAACATTTTCAAGAGTGAAAATCAAAGACATGGACAGTTGAAAGCAAAGAATCAAAAATGCCATTCAGGCGGTAATTCCTGATATTCTCACTTGGGGATCAAAAAAATAAGAATCTCACAGTTTAGCTTTCATATTTCTGAAACTAGCTATTAACTAATAACATGTGCATCATATAATCTGGATGGAATTCATAGTATCACAAATATGAATATCCTACACACTCAAACACATATATATGTAACAATACTGGACAGTCTTTGGTTGATTCAGCAGGAGTATACTGGCAGGCATATGACTCATCACTCACTCTACAGCTCGTTGACATAGCTACAGTTACCACAGCACAAACACTGAACATGAGAACAGAGATCTCACTTTATCTGAAGTGGGTTCCACTTCCAATCCACAGCCCTAATCACAGTTTTTAAACAGGTTTCTTATCAAAATTGCAAGTGAAGTTTACATATGCACAAGGGCAGAATGAAGAAAAGTTTTCCATTGTCAGCAAGTATTGCAGAGCCATGGATAAAAGCATGCCATGTGAAATTACAAAGAAGAAAGTCAAGCTGCTGCAACTGAGACAAGTATCTGAACTGCAACACTGACAGGTCAGAGGACACACTGCTAATGTGGAATAAGGGGAAGGCAACAAAGAAGTTGAAACTGGTCATTATTACAAAAGGGACACACACACTTGCAGAACAATTATACAAGAAATTCTAGTGATCAAGTAGCACACAGCCCCAGTTCACCCAGTGTCCCTGAAGATAACAAACACAGTAGGTTCTACATGCCATCCTATAGCAACATGATGAAACAAGATCTCCCTGTGCAAAATTAAACCTGCAACATGCTAATATATTCCATAAAGCAAGTTCTGTTCACCCATAATCCCACATCACATTTAAGAACCTTAATTGCGTTCCATGCTACACCTTTAGTCGACGGCACACAACAACGCAGTTGTTGAGAATGAACAAATCACTGCTACTGCTGCTAGGGTTTAGTCTACCAATGGTGCTGGCAGTGCCTGCTGGTCTCCCTAATGACCTCTGTACTTGTAGTTGTTGTCCACGTTGTGCCAGCATATTACTTGTAAAGGCACATCAAAAGTCCCTGTTAAATTTTCTTACCATTACATACAAAGAAGAACATAACTTTTCAGAATATCCAGTCTAACAGATGGAAGAGCAATTTCCTCGTCCACTTCCACACGCAACGGCTCATGGAATAGCTACTGGCCATCCAGTCTCCCTTATTCATGAAATGCATGTGACAGACATAATCCTCCATAATGAGTAGTTTCATAGCTTTCCATTGCTTATTGCAGAAATTACCTTCTATTGATGCAAGTTCCATGAACATGTGATTGTCTCTCTTTTTTCTGCACAGTATTGCTGTCTAATCACCTCTGGTCCTTACTTTAATGTCATTCTGTTCCAGTTTTATTTTCTTGGGTCCAAGTTCCCTTCTATTTGGTGTGACAGTCCACCAAGAGTTAATTATTTTTCTGTCCTGTACAAATGACATTCATATTCCTGATCTTACAAATTGCATCCAGACTACAGAACCCATGTGGGTTAATGGAAAAAACTTCCATGACAGCGTATTTTTTCCAGGGCCCCTCTACATTTCCCATTAGAAAGTATGTACAACTGATAAAGAAACACCTATTGTATTTCACCAGATCTTATACTAAGTATGTATCAGTTCTTACACAGCTGTGTGTGATCAAGGTTGAAATCCCAATACATGTCATGTGCAGCCAAGATTCCTTGCTCCTAAGGTATTTTACATCTGTATATTAACACATCAGATTTTGCAAACTTTCCCACATTTAAAATATTTACATCTGTATGGCCACCACTGGCTTTGCTTCATAAATTACTCTGTGCATTTAATGTTAAAAACTGTAAAATCATATAACAGATTCTAATAATCTCCTGATTCTTTAGGGCCTCCCAACTGTTAACTGTTCCACCTACCCAACTTTCACAAATTCTTAGCATCCTTATCCAGATGACTGTTAGTAGACCCAGTTGACTGGAACCCACTGATGTTCTGTGCTTAGCGCATCCAGAGCTTCAACCACCTTCCGGAATGTTATATCAAAGTCTTCATTTACTAGCACAAGATCAACGTACTTTTCATAAGTTCGTTGTAAGCATGCACTTTCTTCTACCGTCTGACGAAGGTCTTCCTCCTGGAAACACACATGGCACAAATTCAGTATGTCAAATAGCTTCTTTTTTTCCCTTCTTCTTCTGTAGGATGGTGACTCTCTCTCACAGGGACAAGGTCAAATAATCTTATTAATTTCATTAACTCCTAGGCCTGCAGTAGTAATGATAGTGCACCTACCCACAAAGCCCTCCAACACCAAATTTTGCACCATGTGACTACTTCACCTTTCTTTGGCATTACGATTACAAATGTCTATACTATGGTCTGCCTTCTTCTTCCACTGCCCCTCCCAGCAGACTAATGCACAGATCTCATTCCATGGTACATACAGACTCGTGTGTATATCAGCTTTTATTGTTCTCTTGTATGCACAGTACACTGTGTCTGATATATGACACAGGTGAATGGAAGTCAAGACACAGAACAGGAACACAATGTTTGGTTATAGAGAAATGAAATAAAATTCATATTTTAAAATTCCTTTATCTTTAATAGCTGACTTTGACAATTGCCTGAAATTAACACACTTTCTTCCGAATATTATTACAACAAAAGAACACATCTAATTTTCTGCAGGAGATAGAGAGAGCTCTATAAATGCGATAAACTAATATGAATATTTCATGTACACAAGCTTCCCAAAACGTGCAACAAAAATTCTAAAAAAACTAACATGTATTATATTGATAGGCTCTACGCATGGGTTCCATAATGGGGCTTGTTCTAAAAAAACTGCACAGGGATTATTCTGGCCAAAGGAGCACAAGCTGTTACAGATAGTACCGCATGGGCACTGAGATGGAATCCTATTAATGCATTAGTTGATGGATCCCCTCAACAAACCCCCCCAAGTTGCCACTGGAACCACTACAGCCTTGATGACTTCAACCTGAATCTAAACATACATGAGTATTTTCTTGAGGGAGCTGAACACAGTGAAGTTAGACATACAGACAGGGGTAGAGAAGGGGCGGGGAGAGAGAGAGAGGCATGTTGTAATGGCAATGGACGAACACTGTCCAGCACATATGTGCACCATGCTTTGGACAGTGCATGCTACATGAGGATGAGTGTCACTGATACCCCTTGTGAGAATGCTGGATTCTTTCTCTTGATGGAAGTAATAGGACCTTCAAGGTTGCTACAGTAGCAATGTGCAGTAATAGTTTGACAGTTATGTCACAGTCCTTGAACACTTAAGTGTGTGAGTCACACAAAAATGTCAAGGCTGCAATGGTGTAGCAGGACCAGCACCACCCCAGCAAGTTCCCTAAGACACAGAATCCATCAGCTAGTGTGTCAATAGGATGCCTTCCTCAATGCCCATTGGAGCTACCATTAATAGCAACTACCACTGCAGCCTGAACAATTCCCAGTGATGTCCCACCGCAACAAACCTCATAATTAATACCACTTCCAATTAATATTAAAATACAGTTAATGTCTGAATGATATGCATATAACACACAATTTTTATCACACCAAGGTTGACAAATATTATCTTAAACCAATATTTTAATCTCAGGTATAACAAAAACAATATTTTTAAGAACTACAGTTTTTCCTAGAAGAACAATAAACTTTCTGACTGGTGAGTAGGAGCATGACACTTCTTTAGGTTTGGGATGGTAAGAATCCACACAACATGAACTTCCAGAGTCCAAACCTGGTGCTTCAGCTGCAGCAGTCTAAATTACCCTAAGTATATGGTCAATAAATTTTAATAACTTACTCCTCAATGTTTAATTTCATTAGGATGTGACAGACTGACTGTTACATGGTACTGCATATACAGCCAAACATGGCACAGCCCATGAAAGCTAACACATAGTTGTGAAATATGCTTCAAGCCCAAGTTTTAGGTGATCATAGTAAGTTTAGTTTGATTTAAAAAATTACAAATCTTACAATACATTACATTCAGTTTTCAGATGAATAAGAGACATACTTATATGTGACATTCTGTTAAGTTTAATACCTGGATAGTGGTAGTCAGCATAGTGATTAGACTACAGGCTGGATGATTCACATTAGGAGGACCAGCATGGGCAAAAAATTATTCTCTTCTCCAGAATATCCAGCCTGGCCCTCGGGATCACCCAGCCTCCCATTCAATGGGTACAGGGTGAAAAGCAGCTGGGGCATGCATATGACCACTCACCTTCATCCAAAACCAAAGTTGCCTATAATTCCCCTACTTGTCATCACGGTGTGTACAGGGACAACATTACCTTACTATAGCTATTACATTAGATTTAGTCTTATTTGTTAACATGATGATGATAATGGAAGCAGCCTTACTGAAACTAAAGTCATGAGAACTTGAAAACTAGATTAAGATCACATGAATAACTCCATACTTCTATCTTAAACAGAAATTAATTTCTTAGAACTAACATTTATGTTGACCAATTGCAGTATTTCATACTTTTAAGATAATGCAGACAGAGCTATGTGTATATTCCAACCCCAGATGTCCTAAAATAAAAGCGCTATATAAGGAATTACGTTCAAAACCAATTTAACAAACTTTTCCTCATGTAGTACGTTTAATACTCACTGCCTTGAAGACCAAGACTGCAATTCAGTGTTCACATCTGCTATGTGTTAGTACTGAAAATATGTGACAATGAAGTGAAAAGAGATCTTGAGGACAATCTAAAAGGCATGATGATTAAAAGCGAGGTGGTACTTACTTCATACAATGAAGCCAGAGATTCCAGCGTTCGTGCGCGACGTGAACTGTACCTTATAGAACTGGCTCGATCAAACTATACATGCAACATAAATACACAACAATTAACACTGATCTACACATAATCCATTCCACAAAACAAAAAAATCAACTTAAAAAAATACACAGGAAAACTCAGATTAATAAAACACTTATGCAAAAACAAACCAAATTTTCAGTCTGCCTTCCACCGCAGCTTGATTGTAGCAGTAATCAAAAGCTGCCTATAATTGGATTAAATAATATGCATTTTTGACAAGTTATCTGTGGGCCCTAAAATGGCAAGAGAGTTAAAGTTCTCAAGGTGATGACTACGAAGATTTCTGTCTTTCATGATGTGACATTTTCTAGTCTGTCAGCATGCACAAACATTCTGGAGGAACATGCTGCTTGCAACTATAGGGCAGAAGGAAAAAAAACCCTGAAGATGGTAGCAGGTTGTTCTCAAACGCTGGTACGTACTTAGCAAACAATGTGGCACCTCATGTCAGAAATCAGTAATCTTCAATGGGGTGGCTCTCTGTTAATCAGGGGTGAGAAACTGGGGCACCATGACTGAAGCAGAAGTATTAGAGTATAATGTTAGCTGATTTATTCAGTGGTGCAAACTACATGTTCAGACTAATTTGCAACTGCCAAAACATGTCCAAAGAGTGTTCAGATAATAAGACTGCAATTTAACTATATTTATACTCCGTGGTTTCACAAGAAACAAATATGGTATCATGGAACATTTTTCATTTTATTGATAGATGTACTTTAATTTGTGCTGCAGCACAGATTCAACAAATTAAACAATGAAGGCAATGTGCGTAAGAAAATATATTCTCACCCTACCGGACAAACACAAAAATTGGAGGGACTCTATTGACTAGCCTATTTATTAGCACCTTATTAAGGAGGACTCCTACAAATTGAGTCAGAGGAAGAAATAAACATAAGGTAACATGATTTTAATATACACACACACACATATATACATATACACACACACACACACACACACACTTTCCTTTAAATCTGCATTGGAAATTCAACTGTCACAGATTGTTAGTAACTGGTAAAGAAGAGATGCAGCAAATTCATACATCAACAACATATCTATAAGTAAAGAAGAACAATGAAGTATGCAACATGACTGTTTTCAATAGACTCCCGTATTATCGAACAAGTGAAAGTACTATTTCGTGTATATCTACAAAAAGGCCACAGAATGAAGTTTCTGAAGAAAATGAGACAGTAATGCATCGAAATATTGATTGTTTCATTTCCAGCTTTTTGGTTTACAAATGGACATATCTACCAATGTAAAATGATTAGCCTTCTGTAATTTTGATATCTAGACCTACCATACTTACCTGAACATAACACAAGAATTTTTTTGAAATTCAGAATCTGAAAATGGTGGGTCACCTTGTATTTGCACAGGAAAATAAACATGTTCGGTACGAGTATGTTCCAAAAACTTAAAACTGTGGAGAAGCAGGCATCTTATATTCAGGAAAATATAGTATTTACAACAGTGAACTTGTTCAGAGACTTCAAAACAATACATGAGGAACAAATGTATTACTGCAACATACAGGAAAGGACACAACTTACATTAATGACTGACAGTTCATGACAAGCAGGCAGGTTCATATGCCAGCACAACAAACTGTTGGTCTTAAATGCTACACCAAAGATGTACCTGCACAGAAAGCCTTGCGTGCAAAATGCAGACTCAGTCTGGAGCAAACCTTCTGAGTGCTTAACCCTTTATTTCCACCCTCAGTGCACTGTAGTTACCTCCAGTTCTTGACATGCTGTCGGCCTCAACACACTGTTCATCCTACAGATTTAAAACCCCTCCACCTTGGGCAGCAGTTGAAACTTAAAAGCCCCAGCAACAATGAAGGGCTACTAGCATTCACAGAACCACCGAGGTTTTTGTTCAAGTTACTTCACTTTTATGATCACATATGTTGGAATTTAAAGCCAAGAATTTCAGAATTTAGTTCATTCAAATGCAAGGCATTTGGCACAAAAAATAACACACTGTTAAAAAATATGTATTCAAGTGAGAAACATAACAAGATTATTAAAAAAATTCTACACATGCTTCTCACTAGATTTTACATGAAAGGTGAGACTCAAGAATGCACTCTCAATAGAAAGGAAAAATGAATGATACATATGTTTATGCAATATGGGTTAAAATTTTTAATTAAAAACTAACATTATGGACATTAATTCAGTGAAGTTCCATTTCATACTGAAACTAAGACTGCACACAAGTACAAATATTTTGTCATGTAGCACAACAATACTTCAAGCAAAACACAAAGCAAATACATTGCAACTTTATGCAACTATGCACTCACAGTGAGATTCCTGTTTGAGGATCCAGTGGAGCGGTTAATACCATAGAGATGCTTTAACTGTTCCATCCCAGGGGCAGCTATGAATATTACATATGGCATGAACTCTGATGAGTTGTGGAGTATCTTCAAGGCCTTAGAAGAAACAGTATAGTACACTTTATTAGCCAAGGCATCTGTACTCTGACTAAAATATCCCATTACATACCTTTCTTGTTTAAATTTCACTATCTGGATAATGGATGCTAGGATTTGTGAAAATGGCACATCATTCACAATGCTACTTTCTGTACATCTGATCAGGCTGTGAATGAGACCTGTAACTACTCACTTCTAATTTCTTATTCTGAGTAGGTCCTATCTGGTGTGAACTGATTATGGCAGATAATAGGTGTGTACATTTAGTCTTTTGTCTTTGCTTGTATTTATTTTAGCTCTCACTTATTCTATTTCTATTTTTCAGGACTACTTCTAACTCAAATTCCTTCACTCCACAGCAGTGGCTCTTCTCAGTTCATCAAACAGCAAGCTGGTCAAATACATCTCCATCCATACAGTACAAGTGCAAGTGAACAAAGAATGAAGGGAACACACATCAGGTTAAATGCAGCAATTACACCTTTATCACAAAGCCAAAATACTCAGAGAAGATCAAAAGAATGTGCGTATCCATTCAAAACTTTTTCTTGGCATCACATCACTCATGCTCTCAGCTGACAAATTTTTTCACTTCATGAACTTTTTTATTGGAATTACGATATTTCTATATACCGTTATAGGTCTGCACAGTATGATGCAAGCAGTAACACTGCAACAGTAGCAGCAACCAAAATGCTATCTAAATATATGATTCTGTGTTTGCAGAGTACAATACAAGCAGTAACACCACACCACTGACAGCATTTGCAGCATTCTATAAACAGATATAATTTAATAAAAGTGTACTCACAGCAGGGCTACAATCTAGAACACACATTTTTCCCTGACGAATGATATCACGAATGGTGTCCAGTTTTGTGCCATACAAGTTTCCATTATGTTCTCCGTATTCCAGAAACTTATGCTGTCTAATATCCTCTTCCATTGTTTCACGGTCAATGAACCAATATCCACGGCCATTTTCTTCAAGTACCCGTGGAGTTCGAGAAGTATCTACAACAACAGAATAAACAGTCAGAACTTCAATACTAAGTAACCCCACACTGTGTCTCCCCACATTATGGGTTAGAGCCATCAATGGGTGGCTATGTCCCATAATGTTACAGCTAAAACTTTTTTTGAACAAAATAAGAAAGAATTAAAGGCTCTGGATACAGATGCATTACAAAAACATTTATATAAAATTTGAAGTTTTCAATGAGCCAAGATCATTCCTTACTTGATGTCAGATACTGTGTTACTTACAGGGTACAACTCCACCAAATTTGTCTGGATCACTGTTGATTAGTCGGTTCTTTAATGTCCTACGCCCAACACCCTGTGATCCGATAAGAGCCAGTGTTCTTCTCTTGAAAGGAGGCATGCGTGTCACCTCTTCATAAAGCAACAGTTCTGCTTTGTCAAATTCACTGTTTGATTTTGACTGATACATCGCTTTCCTTTTCCTTTTTGACATCTAAACAATAAATAAAATACAAATTTGTAGTCTCCACATTATACTACCTAGTATTCAATACCAAACAATGTAAAAATTAATATTTTAGAATGTTTTTATGTATGCCGTGCAGTAAGTGCATAAAATAAATGCATAATAGGGATGTGAGGTTTGAGGCCCTCAAACAATGAATATAAAGACTATGGTCTTCTGAAATGTGACATGTGGTTAGCCATTCTGGGGGGAGAAGAGCCATAAAACTTTCAGTTTTATTCTCTAGCATGCAGAGAATGACAAATCAGAATCCATGCTCTTTCAGGACTGCCAAGGAAGATAAGCTACCACACCAGTTGTCAGACCCACAATCTAGGCAAAAACCAAAAATTCTGCATCATGCATAAAGATTCAGCAATTTCAGTGTGCCAGCAAGAAGCATTATCATTGCAAAGCAACAGAAGAACCAGTACTCACAAACCATCAGGAAACTCAATGCATTTTTGGGGTGCAGCAAATAGTGGGCAAAACTCTGAACAGTAACAGATGGCAAGACTGCAGCCTTCTACTATATGATACAATGCTGACTACTAAACAGATACTATTTAACAAGAAGCATGTTGTTCTATCCAAGATAACTTTGATCTCCATCAACATCACTGCCAAAACCTCAAAATCTCACAAAAAGGGTCAGTAACAACTACAAAAGTTATGTAAGTATGAGAAAAAGAGAAAATATGTAACTCCTTGATTGTGAAAATGCTAAACTAATTCTTCACTTTCACAACTACGTACATGGTAACCACTTAAAAAAGGCTACATTGTCCATGTCCATGCCATTAAGGCATATAGAGGGGTGAGGCTACAGCTTCACTCACTCTTAAACTTGGCACAAGATGTAGGTGAATGGCACACCACTTCAATAAAGTCAGAAAATGTGCACCTTGAGTAACTAACTGGGAGTGTTACTGTCAAGATGGCATAAAATCCATCTTTTTTAATTGTTTAAAAACCTAAGACTTACAATGAAAGCATATTAGGTATAAAACATGTTTCTTTTTTAAAAAAACAACCTATGTTTGAAACCTTATTCTTATAATAAAACCAACTAGATGCACTAACTTCTCAAATTCATTTTTGCAATAAAACTCTCTACTCTATGTTGCTTGCGAGCTGTCAGCAAACCTGTTTGACATATACCATTACTGTGTGTACAGTGAAAAACTCCTGATAATGGTCGGACGAACTGTCCGAAACATGTAGGGTTTCATTCCAAAAAATAAATTTGGGTAATTAGTGCATCTAGTTGGTTTTATTATAAGAATTTATCACGAAGCACAGTCACCTGAACGTCGAAGCGTTTGAAACAATTTTTGCTCTGAACTAAGCTGCAGGCCAGTTATAAGTGTGGTGCACACTGAACTGTGTGTCATCCTTTTTCAACCAAACGTATTTGAATATTTTTATAAACGTGTTACCTAATGATTCTTTCAACTACTAAGATTACGTAGTACCAGAAATTTAAGTGAACTCTCACAACGATATTTCGTGGAAGTCTGTTCAGAGTTCTAAGAGCTGATACATGCAGGCAAAAGAACAGATGGGTATGGAAACCATAATAAATAGATTTTTGCTGTTTTTTGTTGCAAATGTGTCAAAAAAAAGTCATCTTTCAAACATAAGTGACACATTCTAATAGTACAAAAATAACTAAAAGTTAAGAGAATGATTTTAAGATTGTGTCATTTTTCAGATACTACAAGTATCAGATGAAATGGGTATCTTTAAGAATTTCACAAATTCTCACTACACTGCTCTCTCAAGGGAAAATGTATCTCTCAAATGTTTACCTACACAAAATTTGGTACAGGTTTCATCTGATCACACCACAATGTCTCAAAGCAAATTCTATCATGACAATGAAATGCACTTGTAACAGACCCTTGTTCCACATATCCCAATCTTGTGGACATAGTCAGCCTCCGGTTTCACAAATGCTTTACGCCTCTCTTCTAGTTCCTGGGATGGTATCAGACCAGCTGGACCATTTGAACCCACTTTCTTTGCTTGCCACCAGTTTGGATCCTTCTGATTAACAATCTGTAACAATCATGTCAAGTTGATGGTACTGTGAAAAAGGGAAATGAATAGTTTCTGGAGAAAACGTCTGGGACATGCTTACTGGAAACACTGAATAAGAAATTGTGAGATACCATCATTAACATGGATTTCAGGACAACAGATTGTGAAAATCGGGTATGAAGCAATTAGTTAAATCAGGAATGTGTCAAATGGCAAGGTCCTGTACTACCTGTGTTGACTGTGGACCAAATGTACTAAAAAATGGGATAATCATGTACATGTAAAACATGACATGTCTATAACTAGTGCATGATTCCTTTACCACAATTTACAATAAAACTGTATTTTACTCGTGACTTACTTTTGTAAATACTGTTTCCATGAAGGCACCATAAATAAGACACTGTTGTAGTTCAACAGAATAAAATATTTTACTCAGAACACTGTACCTGAAGGATGTCACCATGGCTGAAGGCTAAACCAATTTCTTTACATGGTAACAAGGAGTCTTCTGTTGGATTGTAACTGAACAGGGCTCTCATGTAGCACTACAACATAAAAAAATGTATTTAAATATAGTGTGCATTCAAGGGGGAGAGAGGGGGTTAGGATCATAAACCCACCTGTATGCCTCACAATAATGTCAGTGACATGGCATCTATTTAGACAGAAGTGTATATAGCACATGGCCTATGCCTCAATTTTTGAGGCAACGAGACATACTCATTTTACGCCTTGAAAAAGTGATCTCTAGTTATGTACTAAGTGTGATCAGTAGACATTTCTGTCACTGTCCATGGTAGAGCTTCCATTGTCTTGAAATAACCCAGTTTATTGTCGAGTCAGAGAATAAGAAAAAACTTACAAAGTCCCAGAAAGCCTAACAAGGAATCAAAGCAATAACACTCTTGTTGTTGTTGTTGTCATCATCACTGTGTTTTTGTCATCAGTGGCAGTGGCAGAGGCAGTGGTGGTAGTAGTAGTAGTAGTAGTTGTTGTTGTTTCTCCCTCAGATGTAACACTTAATCTAATTTTATATGTACAGATGATTCCATTTTAAGACCATACTTATTTTTATAAGTATTATTCCTGTTGTCTGAGAACTCTGCAAGGAATGTGGCATGTTACAACACCCCTGCCCTTTGAATGTGGCTGGAGATGCCTTTTGATATGTTCCAAGCTTATGTGCAGGTTCCCCAGTACCACAACAACTGCTAACAGGGCTACTGGTACTAATGTTATAAGTTCCATAGCTGTGTGGTTTCATACACTAGTCTGATACAATCTGACCACACTAGATGCACAGAACTGTAAATATGCGTATTCAGTACAAGTCTGCATGCATACATCACAAACACAATCATGTATAGGGGCACTAATGGTCACTCTTTTCCAGGACAGCCTAGTTCCTCCCAATCTAAATGCCTCTCAGTAGGCAGCCTTTCTTTCTGTCACCAACTGGCTTTCAATTGCTTTTAAATTTCGATGAATGGCAGGGGCATGCAGGATATATACAATAATATGCAAACTGCAGGCCACATTCAGTATAAAATTGAATTACTCAAATTTCACTACTCACAGAGCTTCAGTATTGCTTCAGTTGCAAATCAAGCATATTTCAAATCAAACAAATCATAAAGCACGTAACACATATTCTCAGGAATGGGAATGTTATTTACTCTGAATTATTAAGTATCTAAAAAATTAATCCGTATCACATAACACAAGTTTTCACTGTGCTATATTCTGCCACAATAGGAACACCAAAGTGTCAGTGGTATGAAAAATAGAGTTCAAACTGGAAAAAACACAACATTTGCATATTGCCATACCTGACTAACGTTCAGCTGCGTGTGTCCATCATCAAAACTCGGTCCTATCTTCAGAGCAACAGACTCTTTGGCTTTTGAGATCTGGATTTGGAGGTCTTCAGGTGTATAAACACAAACTCCGTTTACCTCCAGGATTGTATCACCAATGTGTAACAAACCCTGGCGATCAATCATTCCACCACCCAGGATCCGAGCTATGACCAAGTTACCTGACTCATCAACTTGCACTGTAAGTCCCTGAAATGAAATAAACTCAAGGCTAAAAACACTGACTGCTCAGATGAATAAATGTATGGTTGTAACTGTGAACTCTAATGTAACACATACATTCCAAATACAAAAGCTTGTGATTTTACAAATTTCACTACTTTTATTTACTGAAGATGCAAATCTGCTAGTGCACCCCTTTCATGAAACTGGTTATCAAGTGTGAAAAGTTCACCACTTAGCAGTATTCTGAGCCAACTAAATCCAGTTCATACCCTCATATTGTAACTTTACTATCAGTGTCATATTACCCTCCCATTTAAAACTACATCTGCCAAGGTTCTGACCAGAATTCTATGTGCATTTCTCATCTCCCCCGTACATGATCTATGTCCCAACATCTCATTCTCTGTGACTGCATCCTTTCGTGAATAATACATATCATGAAACACTGTCTCCCAGTCCTTTTTGATACTTCATGGCATGCTACTTTTCCACAGTGTGAGATCATACCTTTGCAAAGCTCTTCTAGGAACCAGACATGGGATAGACATCAAGACAAAGAGACCTGAATTTATTAAAGCGGGGGTCACAGAAGGGGGTAGATTAAAAAAGATTTCATATTATCAAGAACTATCATATATTACTTACTTACTTACTCACTCCATGGTGCAGAGTCCTTCTTGAGAAGCTAACTAGTTTGCAACTAGTCAAGAAATTCCCCGCATTTCACAGAACCCGAAGGTTCATTACCGCACTCACAAGCGTCCGCCACCTGTCTCTATCCTGGGCCAGCCCAATCCAGTCCATATACCCACATCCTACCTCC